>Ga0214473_10002107_pt1 | contig 24935 bp, 20 predicted proteins | sample RVTome_7_FD_203509 | JGI IMG/M metagenome (GOLD analysis project Ga0214473, IMG submission 203509) | Soil microbial communities from uranium-contaminated site in the Upper Colorado River Basin, Wyoming, United States - RVT98D197 | ecosystem: Environmental > Terrestrial > Soil > Contaminated >... | reverse complement strand
GAAGTCTATTCCAATACTGGCGGGCAAGCTTCCAAGGCGACCCCACTCGCGGCCGTCGCCAAATTCGCGGCCGGCGGTAAGGCCACTGGCAAGAAGGATCTTGGCCAGAGCGCAATTCGTTATGGCAATGTCTATGTAGCGCAGGTCGCGATGGGCGCGAATGATACGCATACCGTGAAAGCAATTATCGAAGCAGAAGCCCATGACGGCCCTTCGCTAATCATCGCTTACAGCCAGTGCATTGCGCACGGCATAGACATGGCCAAGGGAATGCACCAGCAGAAGCTGGCCGTCGAATCGGGCTGCTGGCCCCTTTATCGTTTCAATCCGCGCCTGGCGGCAGAAAACAAGAACCCGTTCCAAATCGACTCGTCTGATCCGAAAATCTCCCTTCGAGACTATATCTATACCGAAGGTCGCTACCGGATGTTGCAACAGAGTGATCCGGAAACGGCCAAGTTGCTGCTTGAAGAAGCTCAGAAAGCAGTCACCAGGCGCTGGCTGAAGTACAAACAGATGGCGGCAGCAAAATCAGACTAGCTTCTTTTGCTGAGGAAACTATGAATCTCAATACGAACTATCTGGGACTTGCATTGAAGAACCCGCTCGTGATTTCGTCGTCGCCTCTCTCCCAGACTCTCGATAGCATTCGTCGCCTGGAAGATGCCGGAGCGGCCGCAGTCGTCATGTATTCCCTATTCGAGGAGCAGATAACCTTCGATAGCTACTATATTGACTATTACCTGACGAATGGCAGCAACAGCTTCGCCGAATCGCTCAATTATTTCCCGGAGATGAATAACTACAATATCGGCCCCGACGAATACATGAATCTAATTCGACGCGCCAAAGAGGCGGTTGAGATTCCTGTGATTGGAAGCCTCAATGGAGTCTCTGCGGGTGGCTGGACGGACTATGCTGCGTGGATCGAGGAAGCAGGCGCCGACGCGCTGGAACTGAACATTTACTATATTCCAACCAACGCGGAGGTCAGCGGCCAGGAGGTCGAGGAGATTTACCTGGAGAGTCTTGTCAGGGTGAAACACGCTGTTTCGCTGCCCGTGGCGATAAAGTTGAGCCCGTATTTCAGTTCCACGGCAAATATGGCCAAGCAACTCGCAGAACTGGGCGCGGATGGGCTCGTACTCTTCAATCGCTTTTATCAACCGGACCTTGATCTGGAAAGTCTGGAGGTGGTACCGCGGCTCGTACTCAGCAACTCCAATGAGCTGCGATTGCCACTCCGCTGGGTAGCCATTCTCTTTGGACGTGTAGCCGCTGATCTGGCGATTACCAGCGGCGTTCACACAAGCGATGATGTAATCAAAGGGTTGATGGCTGGGGCAAGGGTCACGATGTTAGCTTCAGAGCTGCTACAGAATGGCATCCGCCGCGTGAAAGAGATTCTCACCGGTATCGAGCAATGGATGGAGCAGTACGATTATGAATCAGTCATGCAAATGATCGGAAGCATGAGCCAACAACACTGTCCGCAGCCGGCAGCCTTTGAACGGGCCAACTACATGAAGACATTGGCAGCATACCGGCCAATCAACTAATCCGGAGTCATTCGATTGCCGATTGTCGATTGTCGATTGTCGATTGACGATTGTTGATTGGCCATTGCCGATTGTCGATTGACGATTGGCAGTCTAGCCTGGAGTCTGGGATTGTGGATTGTAGTCTGGATCTGGGGTTTTGTGGACTAACCAGCGTCGATGGCCAATCGGCAATCGACAATCGGCAATCTGATACCCAGACTCTAGACTCCAGACTCCAGACTCGGTTTCAATGGTCGCGCTACAAACACCGGGCAGGGAGCTTGCCGCAATACCCGATCTACATTCGAGCCAAATAAGGCGCGCATGCCGAAGCCTGCGCCGTGGGCGCCGATACTGATTAGGTCGATCTTGTTCTTGTCTGCGTAATTCAGCACTTCCCGATAGGGTTGTCCCTCGCCCACAGCGTGTTTGATGCGGCACCAAAGATGTGCCTCTGAAGGAATGGCCTTTTGCAGTCTGCGAGCCGCTTTATGGTAGGCAGCTTCGCCTGTCACTGGATACCAGGCGATTTCCGGTTCATTAATTGTGTGCGGCGGCAAGACGTGAAGAAGATGGAGTTCGGCCTGGTATTCTTGAGCAAACGACAAAGCGTACTTGAGCGCCAACTCGGAGTAGTCAGAAAAGTCGTAAGGTACTAAAACGCGTTCAATCCGAATATTGCCATTCTCATTACCCACCCACTCTCGCTGATCGCTGTGCGTCACCAACACCGGACACGGCGCCGTGCGACACACTGCCTCGGCAATAGAGCCTAAAATGGCAGCACGATGTGGCCGCCGGCGAGACCGCATCACGATTAGATCGACCGCATGTTCTGACGCAGTGTTGATAATAGCGTCGCCAACATCATCCCCCTTGATCAGCACGCCTTCCCAATTCAACTCGGCGAATTTAAGCGGATCGAGAAAACGGACGAGCGAGCCCTCAAACAGTTCTCGCGTCGTCCCACGCATGAACGCGTAGTCCACTTCCGCTCTCTGAATCGTTGCGGCAGTGGCTAACTCGGCCCCATTAGCGCAATAGCAGAGAATTAGGCTGGACTCATAGGCGGTCGCCAGGGCAAGAGCATAGCGGATTGCCTGGTCGGAGTCCTTAGAAAGGTCAGTGGGACAAAGTATCTTATTGATAGCCATCATAAGTCGGTGAACCTCGGCAAGTCATTACACTCTGGCGAGCAATGCTTGTGCCGCCCAAACTGTACTAAATGAGCGATTGTTTTAACGAGGTCAATCACTAATCTTGCGCGCTTTTCCGCAGTAATCAGGGTAAGTTTGCGCACGGGCGTCGTAACGCATGCTGTTAGCTTGCGAGCACTCTCGGGGCGCACCGAGTCGCAAGCTAACAGCATGCGTTACAATGCTCCGTTCGTAGCCAGGCACAATGTCTTCAGTAAACAAGCAAATCCGGTGGTGGGCCCTGCTCGCCATAACCATGCTCGCGCTCTATCTCTGCTGGCTAATGCTCAAGCCATTTGTTGCTGTGCTGGGGTGGGCCGCGGTGCTGGTAATTATCTTTTATCCGGTGCACAACAGGCTCGCGGTTTGGTCCGGGAAGCCAGCAGCCAGTGCGTTGCTCTCGTGCTTCCTGGTTCTGGTGATGATCCTTGTGCCTGTTATTTTGACGACGATTGCCGTGCTCAGGGAACTTGGTGGCGCCATGCAGAATCTGCAGTCGACAATTGCCTCATTGGCGCATCCAGATACACCAATCTTTGGACCAGTGTCTCGTTGGCTTAGTCGGTATGTGAACATCGACCAGATTGCTTCCGAACAGTATCTGTTTGAGCAATTAAAGGGTGTGGGAGGGTCGGTGGCTGGCCAAACCCTCGGATTACTCGGGGGATTAGTCGGTACGGTGGTGCAGATGTTTTTCGTCGTCTTCACAATGTATTACCTCTTTCGAGATGGGGATCGCATTTTTGCAGCCATTCGAGACCTCCTGCCGCTCAAACGTCAAGATGCAGAGATCATCATGGCGAGAACAAAAGAGGTCATTGGGGCGAGTGTGTATGGCGTGTTTGTGATCGCCATTATCCAGGGAACGCTTGGCGGACTCGCGTTTTGGGCACTTGGCCTTCGGTCAGCGCTCGTTTGGGGAGTGGTGATGACGCTGCTCTCAATGATTCCGATGGTTGGTGCGTTCCTCGTTTGGATTCCGGCAGCACTGTTTCTTGCAGTTTCCGGCCACTGGGTGAAGGCAGTACTACTAGTCGGCTGGGGCACTGTGGTGATAGGCACCGTAGACAACTTCTTGCGCCCCAGACTAGTTGGTGGGAGAACAAAGTTACACGAGCTGCTCGTCTTCTTCGCGGTGTTGGGTGGATTGAAGGTCTTTGGCGTGCTAGGACTCGTGATGGGACCCGTAATACTTGCGCTCACAATATCGTTGATTGAAGTATTCCGCGCTGCGGAGCGAGCCCAGACAGAAGAAAAAATCATTTGACATTTGACGTTTGACATTCGCCATTTGCCATTTTCGGTTGTGGCTGGTCAGCCGCCAGTGAATCTGTGGGCAGTGGGAAATGATCAGTTGTTGGTGGGCCAGTTGTTCTATGTCTGTTCTCTGTTCGATGCTTTCGTAAGTCGGCGCTTGCCTGCAGACCACTGACGACTGACCAAAATGTGAAATGGCGAATGTCAAGTGTCAAATGTCAAATGATTCTTTTCAGCCTCCGTCTACTATCCCTCTCAGAAAAGCTCCAACACCATAAGCCAAAGCTGCCGCTATGGCCCCAACTAGCAGTGTAGATACGCCCGAGCTCCACCACGAAGCTGTCGACCAACGGCTCTTAATTGACCCTATAGCAAAAAAAACTGCTCCAGTAAGCGTTAAGGAAGAGGCCAGAGGTTTGGCCCAGCCAAGCAGAAAAGGCAGCAAGGGAATTAGACCACATACCAGAAAAGCACTGAAGGTACTCAGCGACGCCAACCAGGCGGACCTCACCTCCTGTGGGAGTCCATATTCTTCAGTCAGCATTGTACGCACCCAACGCTTACGATCAGAGGTTACCAGTTCCACAACTCGCTTTAGATCATCACCTGCAAAGCCCTTTGCCAGAAAAATTTGCCTGACCTCCTCTCGCTCGCCTTCTGGAGCGAGTTCAATGTGCCGGTTCTCAATTGCTTCCAGACGCTTAAGATCTTCATGCTCCGCCTTAGTGCCAAGAAAATTGCTCGCTGCCATGGAAAAGCCGTCAGCAAAAAGGTTGGCAAACCCCATCACGAGGATGATCCAGGGCGAAAGCTGCGCGCCGGCAACACCGCTCACCACCGCAAAAGTAGTAACCGACCCGTCAATCCCGCCATATATCCAATCACGCAGATAGTTGTGACGAGGGCCCGAAGCCAACCTCTCCTCGATTGCCTCCGCAGAGTGTTCGTGTTCCATATTGAAAGCTCAGAACTTCTCGAACAGAATAAGAATACCAATAAGAATGAACGCGAACGCTGCCGCGCGTTTTATCCACATCAGGGAGATGTAGTTGCCAATCACGTTACCGACTAAGATCCCGACCGCTGATACAGCAACCAGCGCAACAGAGGCGCCAAGAAACACTTGCCAGGGCCGCTTCGATTCAGCCGCCATCGTCATCGCAGCAAGTTGAGTCTTGTCTCCCATCTCAGCCAGAAATATCACGCCAAAAGTACTTAAAAAGATACGCCAGTCCATCAAGGTCTCCTTTCGGCTATCTAGTGTTTCTCTAAACTTCGCGTGGTGTCTCTGAAGCTCCGTTCATGGATCGTCGAGATTCTCATGGGCTTCTCAATTCATCATTAGCTCTGGTGCACAAAGAACCCGTTCTGCCTTAGTGACACGATTTCTCCCCGTGTTATACGCAACTCTTTCTAGTGACCTGTGTAGGGGCGGCAGTCCCAAGAAACCACACGCTCAAGAAACATCAGGAAGCGCCAAGCTGGATTCTTTACGGCTGTGCCGCCTGATGTGCCGCGGTGGCTCTGCCTCGCGGGATCACAGCAACAACAATCATTACGGCTGTGCCGCCTGATGTGCCGCGTTGGCTCTGCCTCGCGGATCAACTTGCGACCAACGTTACGGCTGCGCCGCCCGATGTGCGGCGTTGGCTCTGCCTCGCGGATCAACTTGCGACCAACGTTACGGCTGCGCCGCCCGATGTGCCGCGTTGGCTCTGCCTCGCGGTTAAAAGCCACAACAATCCCTACGGCTGTGCCGCCTGATGTGCCGCGGTGGCTTGCCTCGCGGGATCACAGCAACAACAATCTTTACGGCTGTGCCGCCTGATGTGCCGCGGTGGCTTGCCTCGCGGGATCAGCTGCTTCTAGCGCTCGGGCTACTGGCTCCTTCGCCGAGGCTCTTCCAATTCGCTCTAGAGGTGCGGAAAAGCAGCCTTCGGGGTTCAACTCGCCGCCAGACGAAAACAAGCAGAAGGCTTGGCAGTTACCGCGAGGCAAGCCACCGCGGCACAGCCGGAGCCACGACTAATGGTTTCCCTTTGACAACTGCAAGTACCGCGCTGGCCCGTGAACTCCGTCGCCGCCCCGTCAGCGCAGTGCTAGATTCTAAGCACCATGGAGTTCGCCACCACCGAAGTGTCAACGCGAAACCACAGTGCTCGAAGAGTCACTCAACATCAGAACTGAGGAGCGTAGCGACCGGGTCCACCTACGTCAACATCCCGCTCCTGACGGAGTGAAGACCGGATTTCGGCATACGCGTTGCAAGGTTAACTGAGCAGCGGACAAAGCGAAAAGGTAAAACGGACATGTTTGTCAGATTAAGTGATCAAAAATCATGGGAGATGTTGAGCCGAAGCCGGGTAGCGCGGCTCGGCTGCGTCACCGACAACGGTCCTTACATCACACCAATAAACTATTATCTTGAAGACAATTGTGCCTACAGTCACTCGTTGCCTGGTCTCAAGATCACAGCGCTAAGGCATGACCCTCGCGCCTGTTTGCAGGCTGAGGAAGTTGAAAACGATTATCGCTGGCGAAGTGTGCTGGCCTTTGGGCGGTATGAAGAAATGACTGGCCATAACGAGCGCAAAGAGGTGCTGGGCAAGCTTCTGACCCGTTTTCCGCTGCTTACACCCGTTGAGACGGCAATCGCAGACGATGGTGCACCACCCCCGGTACTTGTCTTCCGGATTAGAATAGAACGAGTAACGGGCGTTGCTGAAGAATGAGCTGCGAACCGGTAAGACACTGGAACCGGGGCAAGAGGGGGCTCAGAATATGCAGCCCGAGGGCGCAGCAACCACTGGTCTGTTTACGACAGTTAATTCTCGCAATGGTTGGGTCAGATCGTTGGTCAAATAATCGGAGCAATTTGGCCACCAAGATGAAGAGATGATTAGCAATGTGCCGAATCACTTATAAAGTGAGGTTGAAGCCTTTGAACATTCGAAAGTATCAGTGTGCTAAAACTGCGACTTCATCCAATAAACTAATGCCGATTTTGCTCTATGCGTATTGAATGAAGTACCTTCTAATTAGCATATCTGTCATAGTGGTCCTTGGCTATCTCCTCTGGGAATGGTTAAAGAGGCCCCTTACGCACAAAGTTTCGACTCAAGGTGACTTCAGTAGATTCCTCGAAACGTTGCTTTACCGAGGCTATGGTAGGGGTTTCTTATTATTGAAGCCCCCACAAAAGAGCGTTTCGTGCAATTCCTGAAATACATAAAGAGCAAAAAGCTAAGTGTGGTTGGTTATAGCAGTCTGGGTTTCCTGTTCCTTTTCCTCTGTGCTCTCAGCGCAACAGCTCAGCAAGGGCCTTAAGGAGCTTTTCGGCCGTGTAGGGTTTGGTGAGAAACATCTTGACACCTTCGAGCGACGCCTGACCAGGTGTATGCGCCGGCGTTAGACCACTTGCCGCGATGATCTTCACTTTAGGGTCCATCTTCTGCAAAGCTCGAATTGTTGCCGGGCCATCCATGAAAGGCATCAGCATGTCAGTCAGTACTACTGAAATCTCGTTCCGGTGTTGGGCGTAGAGTGCTATCGCCTCTGTACCATCTGCAGCAGTCAAGACGCTGTAACCAAATGTTTCAAGCGTGCTTCTCGTAATTTGCCGGATCGCCTCCTCATCATCTACAACCAGAATCAGCTCTCCATGTCCTAAGGGCAAATCCATCTCCGGCAAACTCGGACCTGACGGTTCCTCCATTTCAAATGCAGGGAAATAGATTGCGAACTGAGTACCCTTTCCAGGTTCACTGTATACGTTCACGAATCCACCGTGGCTCTTCACTATCGTCAAGGCTGTTGAGAGACCAAGGCCAGTTCCTTTGGTCATCTCTTTCGTTGTAAAGAATGGCTCAAAAATCCTGCCAAGCACTTCCGGCGTCATACCGGTTCCAGTATCGGAGACCATGATGACAACAAATCTGCCCGGTTTAGCCTCCAGATGCATTCGTGCATAATTCTCATCCACGTGAACATTCTCTGCCCGCAACGTGATTGAGCCACCGCTGGGCATTGCGTCGCGAGCATTCACGCAGAGGTTCATTAACACCTGGTGCACTTGCGTGGCGTCGGCAGAGATCACCCATAGATCATCGGGAAGGAGAAAGTTGATCTCTATGGATTTCGGCAACGTCTCACGCATTATCTTCACAATATCTTTGATCAAATGCTTTGGCTGCAAAGCAACACGCTCGCCTTCTACGCCGCGAGCAAATGACAAAACCTGACGCACCATGTTGCCGCCACGCTCAGCATTTGTTCGGAGAATGTCGAGCAGTTGCCGGCTACTCTCGTCTTTCATCTTCAACTGCAACATCTGCACAGCCATCAGGATGGGTGACAGCACATTATTGAGGTCGTGAGCAATGCCTCCCGCAAGCGTACCGATCGATTCCATTCTCTGCGCTCTCAGGAATTGACCTTCCGTCCGTTTCTTTTCCGTAATGTCGGTGTTTATTACCAGGATTGAAGTGGGTTCACCTTTATCATTACGTACCAGTGTCCAGCGGCTCTCCACAATTACCTCATGACCGTCACGACGAACCTGGCGCAGATCTCCCCGCCATTCGCCCTTATCGATCACGATCTGCTTGGCCGCCTGCAGAGCCACCGACGAACCCTGGAACAAAACATCAGAAGCGTTCTTTCCCAGAACTTCCTCCGCCGTCCAGCCATAGATGCGCTCGGCGCCTTTATTCCAGAACAGAATGTTGTGATCGAGGTCTCGCGTGAGAATCGCATCCTGGGCTTGATCAAGGAGGGCCGCCTGCTGGGTCACGCGCTCTTCAGCCAGCTTGCGCTCCGTAATCTCATAACGGATAGCGATATATTGGTAGGGTTTCCCTTCCGAGTTCAGGAAAGGAACGATGGTTGTATCTACCCAGTAATAGGTGCCGTCTTTGGCGCGATTCTTGATCTCACCTCGCCACACCCGCCCGCTGGCAATTGTCGTCCAAAGACCACGAATAAACTCTTTTGGATGGTAAGCTGAATTGATAACCCGATGGTCCTGCCCCAAAAGTTCCTCGCGGGAATATTTTGAGATCTCACAAAACTTCTCATTGACATAGGAGATAATTCCCCGTTGGTCCGTGATCGCGACGATTGCCGATTCGTCCAGGGCGAATTTGAGATCGGCCAGCTCTTTTAGTGAACGCTCGAGGGCCTGTTCGGTGGTGAGGTCGTCCTCTATTGATCTGACTAAGGCGTCAAGGCTTGACATTGTTTAGGCTGCGGAATCCGCTGCCGCGGTTTCAGCTTCTTCAAGTTTCTTCAGGCGATACCGAAGTTGATCGCGCGAAATTCCCAATAGCTCAGCCGCGCGCGTCTGATTACCGTCACTGCGTTCAATGGCCTGTCGCACAAAGCCCAACTCCACGTCGTCAAGCCTAATACCGGCTGCCGGCAAGAGGAAATGAGGCGGAGAACCGTCGCGCGCACTTTTGGCGGCATTGTGCGCTGGAATCACCTCGCCTGTTATTCCCGGAGGTAAATATTCGGTGGTGATGACATTATCGTCTTCAAGAATCAGCGAGCGCTCGACGACGTTGCGCAGCTCGCGAACATTTCCAGGCCAGGAATAGCGGCGAAAAACTGTAGCTACCTGCGGTGAAAGACCCGAGATTTTGTTGCGCAATCGCAGACGTGCACCTATCGTGTTGATATAGTGGTCCGCCAACAGCAGGACATCATCGCCTCTTTCTCGCAGCGGCGGAATGTCGATTTGAATAATGGAAAGGCGGTAATAGAGATCCAGTCTGAATCTGCCCGCTTCGCTCTCCGTTTTCAGGTCGCGATTCGACGCAGCGATAACCCGCACATCAAGAGGTATGTCTTTTAAACCGCCGACGCGTCGAAATGCTCCCTCCTCAAGCACACGCAGAAGTTTGGCCTGCAAAGCAAGTTCCAGTTCTCCGATCTCGTCGAGCAACAGTGTGCCGCCTTCTGCTTGCTCAAACAACCCTTCCTTCCGCGCCTTAGCGTCGGTAAACGCTCCCTTCTCATAACCGAACAGTTCTGATTCGATCAGAGTTGCCGGTAGTGCGGCACAGTTGATTGCTACAAAGGGACGGTCACTTCGGCGCGACCCATAATGAATCGCCTTAGCAACCAGATCTTTTCCGGTCCCGGATTCTCCCTGTAATAACACCGACGAGACCTCGCTCTCCGCAACCTTGGCAGCCAGAGACAGCATTTTTTGCATGGCTGGCGATTGGCCCACTATCTGCTCAAAGGCAAACTGCTGTGCGCGCTCCTTGCGCACCTGATCTACTTCGCGGCGTAGGTGGTGAGCCTCGATACCATTGCGAATAGTTACACGAAGCTCCTCAAGATTTATCGGCTTTGTTATGAAGTCGTAGGCGCCGCCACGCAGAGCGGCAATCGTGTTATCTATTAAAACGTTTCCGGTGATCATAATGACCACGGTCTCAGGACGCTCGGTCTTTATCTGACGCAAGGCGTCAAGTCCGGAGCCATCAGGCAGGTCAATATCAAGAAGTACAGCTGTAGGCAACTCGGCCTGAAATAGCGCGAGCGTGTCTGAAACCGTACCAGCCTCCAGTGGGGAAAAACTCCAACTACGAAGCGCTTCACTCAACGTCCAGCGAATCGCTCGGTCGTCATCCACCACAAGTATCTTCTGCTTGTTGTTTTTCAGTGACGCTTCACTCACTTTCGCTTTCGCTACGGTACACCCATATTTGTGGATCTTATTATATTCGCACCTCTCATGTTCAGAAAGTGAGAGAGCCGGAAATTACGATCCGGGTGGGAAATAGGCGCAACTGGTGCGAGATATTTCCCAACCAGACGGCTTGAGTAATACCACGACGCTAATGATGTGCCCAACCCGCCAAATCCTTGATTCTGGCTTAAGAGTTGCTCATTCGGGATTGACGTTGGCGCTTTTCGGCGTACGGAAAACGACTATCCCGTTCGGATGAACAGGGGAAACCTGGCAGTAAGGAGGTGAGGCATGAGAGTGACACCGGAAATGAGTGTCCAAGACGTTCTGACAATCAACGATCACATGGTTGACGCCTTCACCTGGATTTCGCCCGCTTTCGAGCAGCTCCGAAGTCCTATGATGCGGCAAGCGATGGCCGAACGAATGACTGTTGCCCAGGCAGCCCGTCTCGGGCAACTACCGCTAAACGAGACTTTATACGTGCTGAACCTGGCAGCAGGTGAAAATGCGCAATTCCTGGTTGGCGAGCTGGAGACTGGTGACGAAAGCTCAAACTACCCGGCTGAGGAGAATCCTCAAAGACCCCGAGAATTGCGGGGACTACTGGATGATGACAGCCACGTCATCTTTGTGGATGTAATTCCCACCGTCACACGGAGCAGAGATCCACGACCCGCCATTATGCATGGTTTAACGGAGTTGCGTGACTACGAAGACGTACTGCTGGTCCGGCATGCGTTCGATCCAGTGACATTGCGAGATCTCTTTGAAAGCCGCGGCTTTGCGACCTGGGCCGAAGAGCGCCGACCCGGTGATTGGTATGTCTATTTCTACCGGCCGACTGCCCTGGTGGGAGCAGTTGCACAAGCTACAGCACAGGCGCGGACTGCTGCCGGATGTGCTGCCGCGGCCGCGGGAGCTTAGCTGATGATTTCTGAACTGCTGGAAAAAGACCACGAGTGCCTTGGCGAACTTCTGCAAGATCTTGAATCAGTCTTGCAGAAAAATAACATCCCCTGGGCATTCGCACTGCTCGATCTGTTCTGGGCCAGATTGGCCGTACACATTCGAGCCGAAAACGTCTGTCTGTTTCCAGCTATCCTAAATGCCTCACCAGCACTGTTTGAAACGTGCTCTGAGTTACCATCTTTTGCGCATGCGAGGACGTCGATCGATAGCTTGCGGCGCGATCACAATTTTTTCATGGAGCGATTGGCTGATGCAGTCAAGAGGATGCGGCAATTATTAGCTGCACCCGAGCGGTTAGCAGAAGACGACAGGACCCTGAAAGAGGTACGTGAAAATATTGCTGCTGTCTCGGAACGGTTGACTTCGCATAATCGTTTAGAGGAAGAACAGGTCTATCGCTGGCCAGCCGCCATTCTCAATCAGGAACAGTTGATATTGCTGCGAGACGCGCTGGAAAACGAAATTGAGAATCTACCGCAGCATTTTGCTAACCTATCGATGTAGGTTGCCAGTGAAGTCTCTCAACGGCGCGCAGTCGCATCGTTGATCCAGGTAAGACCTCTCATCGCAGCAGGCAAACCCAGCGTTGTAATACTCAAAACCGCCACATGTTGAATCTCCTGAACGCTAACCCCGGCGGCAATTGCATTGCGCACCGCCGAATGAGTGCCGCCCTCGAGGCCAGCGCCAATGGCGAGAGCCACTTTCACTAGCCGGCGCGTCTTCTCATCAAGTGTGCCGGCATTGTGACAGCGGTCGCCAAGCTCCATAAAGGCTGCCCAAACGGCCGGGTAACTATCTTCGAATCTCTCGACTGGCTTAGGTAAATCAGTGTGCACTGGTTCGTCTCCCCATCAGTAGTTTTTAGTTCCCCCGAAAAATAGCACATCAATAAGGCTGAATTAAGTGGAGCTTTTCTGACTGACGCCTTACAATTCAACCTCAACACTTCAATACCGTTTCAGATCGAGGGTCGGGGAGCATGACCCAAACCTCTAACGATTTTCTGGGTACAGAACGTTTTAAGATCCGACGCCGCCTTGGGTCCGGCGGAATGGGCGTTGTCTACGAAGCTCACGATCGTGAAATGGACAAAGTTGTAGCGCTGAAGGCGCTCACCCGCACGGAGGCTTCACACATATCACGTTTCAAAAACGAGTTTCGTTCGCTGGCAGACGTCTCCCACCCGAACCTGGTTTCCTTGTATGAATTCATGGCCGACGGACAGTACTGGTTCTTCACCATGGAACTGGTACACGGGGTGAACTTTCTCGAATACGTACGTCCGGGCTTCCGGAGCAAGCGAAGTCAATCCTCGATCACGCCTACGCTCATAAAATCGCAATCGCAATCAGAAGATGAGGCTGCTGTCCATGAAGCTCAGACGCGGCAACTCGATCTTCCCGAAACTGCATCTCTGGCGAATGTCTCACCGGAAACATCAATCGATCGCGCGATGGTAAAATCAAAGTTAGACCTCGAGCGGCTTACTCACGCCATTCGACAGCTCGCTGAGGGTCTGCAAGCTCTGCACCAAACAGGGAAGCTCCATCGTGACATCAAGCCATCGAATGTGCTCGTTAGCAAAGAAGGAAGAGTGGTAATTCTCGACTTCGGTCTCGTGGCTCAATTGGAAGGCACAGCGCTGCACGACAGCGTGAACTTAGCCGGCACGCCAGACTACATGTCTCCAGAACAAGGAGCGCAACTTCCTATCTCTGCTGCCAGCGACTGGTACAGCGTCGGGGTAATGCTCTATCAGGCACTCACGGGTCGCCTGCCGTTTTCCGGTAAGTTTTTCGAGGTCATGGTTAACAAGCAAACCCGGGATGCTCCTCCACCCAATCAGCTTGTGCCGCAGGTTCCTGGTGAGTTGAACGATCTCTGTGTCAGCCTATTGCGAAGAAATCCCAAGGAGCGTCCTCTGGGGGCTGAGGTGCTTGCGCTTCTTGGTCAAGGGACTAGTGGTCCACTCAAGGTGGCCTCGACCGCCTCACCGGCCTCTTTTGAAGTCTCACCATTTGTGGGTCGGCAACGACATGTAAAGGAACTCATCGACTCCTTTGAGACAACCAGGCGAGGTCTGACAGTCACCGTCTATGTGCACGGGATTTCCGGGATGGGGAAAAGTTCGCTTGTTCAGCACTTTATTGACGTACTTAAAAGCGGCGATCAAAATCTCGTTGTCCTGCAAGGAAAGTGTTACGAACGAGAATCTGTTCCGTACAAAGCGCTCGACGGAGTAATTGACAGCCTTACCAGATATTTAATGTCGCTCCCGGAGCGGCGGGCAGACGCCCTTATGCCGCGGGACGTTCTGGCGCTGGCGCGACTATTTCCGGTGATGTTGCAAGTCGAATCGATTTACAATGCGCCGCAGCGCGAACACGAAATTCCCGATCCTTTCACGTTACGGCGACGCGCATTTACCGCGCTGCGGGAACTGCTTGCTCGAATTTCAGACCGGCAACCGCTGGTCATCTATATCGATGATCTGCAATGGTCCGACGCTGATAGCGCTACCCTGCTAGACGACCTCCTGCGACCTCCCGATGCGCCCCAACTTCTGTTGCTCGCCAGTTTTCGCAGTGAAGATATAGACGTCAAACCGTTTCTCAAGTCTCTGTTGGAACGGGCAGGAAGCGAGACGCAGCGGCAACTCGAGGTGACGGCCCTAAGCAAAGAGGAGTCGCGCGAGCTGGTCGCACACCTGATTGGCTCGACCAGCACCGCAGTTCAACCATTTATCGACTCGATCGTACGAGAGGCGCGCGGCAGCCCGTTTCTATTGGAACAGCTCGCACGCTATGCCTCCACTGATGAACAGCGGAGCACTACGGGTATCAGTCTGAACGTAATGCTCGACGCGCGCTTACGCGATTTGCTAAAAGGAGCGCGGGCCTTTGTGGAGGCGCTCGCTGTTGCCGGACGACCCATTAACCCGGAGGTCGCGTATCAGGCTGCCGGCCTCAGCGGCGATGAACTACCGCTCGTAAGCTCGTTGCGATCGGCACAGTTTCTCCGCAGCAGCGGCTTGGATCACTCCGTAGAGCTTTACCATGACCGGATCCGCGAAACCCTATTTTCTCAACTCGACAAGGCTCGAGTAATACAGATACATCGCCGCCTGGCGCAAGCTATTGAGGCACGAGGTATCGACGATCCCGAGGCTCTGTTCGAACACTACCTTGGCGCTGGTGAGAGAGTGCGCGCCGCCACTCATGCCGCTGCAGCTGCCAGGAGAGCAACAAGTGCGCTGGCTTTCGATCGCGCAGCAGCCTTCTACCGACGAGCGCTGGAGCTGGCTCCCGTAAGCGGCGCTGAACTAGCCGAAATTAAATTAGGGCTGGCCGAAGCGTTAGTTAACGCCGGCCGACCAGCGGAGGCGGCGCAAGTTTATCTCGAACTGGCAGGAGAGATCTCCACTACACGCCGCCTCGATTTTCAACGCCGGGCCGCCGAACAACTTTTGATGGGCGGACACATCGAGGAGGGCCTCAGAGTCATCGGTTCCTTGCTGGCAGCTGCGAGATTTTCACTTCCAGCCGGCCCGAAGCGTGCTCTGTTATCACTGGTATGGAACCGTCTGAAGATCCGCTTGCGTGGGCTAAATTTCACGGAAAGGGACGCCACCCAGGTTCCCGAAACAGTACTCTTCCGAATTGACCTCTGCTGGGCTATAGCGGCGGGGCTGGGCGCTGTGGATCTCATACGTGGGGCCGATTTCCAAAGTCGTCACCTGCTGCTCGCACTGCGCGCCGGAGAACCATTTCGCGTGGTGAGAGCTCTCGCGTTCGAAACTGCTCAAACCGCTTCCGCAGGGGGACCGTCAAGGAAGCGAGCCCAACAGATCGGCTACCGGGCGGAAGAGTTGGCCCAGAAGGTCGGCCATCCCCACGCCATCGCATTGTCTACCTGGGCAACAGGCGTGGGCGCATATCTAGTCGGTCATTGGAAAGAGGCAGCAAAACTGTGCGAACAGGCGGCAGAGCTCCTTCGCGATCGTTGTACTGGCGTGACCTGGGAACTCACGATAGCGCACCGCTTTATGCTCAGTTCTCTTCTGTACCTTGGTGAAGTGAGTGAAGTATCACGCCGCGTTCCAGTTCTGCTCGCTGCGGCCCTTGAACAGGGAAATCTGTTTGCAGCAACCGACCTGCGAACGCGCATGAACTTGATCTGGCTGGCCGCTGATGATCCAACCACCGCCAGAGCTGAGGTGATCGAAGCACTCAAGACGTGGCCGCAAAAGGGATTCCATCTGCAGCACTACAGTTCGCTCCTGGCCCAGGCGCAAATAGAGCTCTATACGGGTGACAGTGAAATTGCATGGCGACATATTCAGGCGCAGCTACCCGCATTGAAAGACTCCATGTTGTTGCGCCTTCAGGTGCTGAGGATCGAAGCTATGCACTTGCAGGCTCGCGCAGCCCTGGCGACCGTCGCCTCCGGTGAAGAGCAGAAGGACCGGTTGAAATTTGCAATGAAGATGGCCGAGCGAATTACCAGTGAAAGAATGCCCTGGGCCGAGCCTCTTGCTAATCTCATACGTGCCGGAGTTGCCTACCAGGAACAACGCAACGAAAAATTGCGGGCGCTGTTAGGTGACGCGGCCGGAGCGTTTGACCTTGCAGACATGCGCCTTTACGCCGCTGCTGCTCGGAGGCGACTTGCAGAAGCTATCGGTGGCGAGCGAGGGCAGAAGATGATCGCGGAAGTTGATGAATGGATGGTCAGTCAAAGGGTGCAAAATCCAAAGACCATGACAGGTATGCTGGCGCCGGGATTCGACGAGAGACCCAGCTCACGAGGCAATCAATGAATACTTTGAAGACTCTCACTTACGAAGTCACGGGTCGCATCGCTCGCATTACGTTGAATCGGCCGGAGCGGGGCAATGGGATCACTCTTGACATGCCCGCTGAGATCGCTCATTGCGTGGAGCGCGCGAATCTGGATCCTGAGGTACATGTTTTGGCTCTGGCGGGAAACGGCAAGGGATTCTGTGGGGGATATGATCTTGTTCTGGCCGCTGAGCAGAACACCGAAGACTTGCCGCTTGATACGGTGCCAGGCTCAGCGCTGGATCTACGGACTCAGATGGCCAACCATGATCCCAGTAAAGTCTGGGACCCAATGCTTGATTACGCAATGATGAGCCGCAACGTGCGCGGATTCATGAGCCTCTTCCACAGCGAGAAACCAGTAATCTGCAAGGTACATGGTTTCTGTGTTGCCGGCGGCACCGATATTGCTCTCTGCTGCGATCTTCTGATTATTGAAGACCAGGCAACGATCGGATACCCGCCTGCCCGAGTCTGGGGAGTTCCCACTACCGGCTTCTGGGTCCATCGCGTTGGGTTGGAGAAAGCTCGGCGGCTGTTGTTTACCGGCGACTGCCTGACCGGAACACAGGCTGTTGAATGGGGTTTGGCGACCGAAGCGCCACCAGCCGCAAAACTTGATGAAAGATTTGCCTACTATCTCGAGAGAGTGGCGCGCCTACCGATTAATCAACTGGCGATGATGAAACTGTTAATCAATCAAACAGTGTTGGGCCAAGGTCTGCAGACTACCCAGCTTCTGAGTACAATTTTTGACGGGATTGCTCGGCACACAAATGAGGGTTACGCCTTCCAGAAAAGAGCGACTGAAGTGGGATTTAAGCAAGCAGTTAGAGAACGCGATGAGCCTTTTGCGGAAGTGGGGAAGCCGACAAATCCGAAAGGAAGCCCTGAAGGTTGATGGTCCAGGAAGGCAGAGCATGGTGTTCTCTTTCGAAAAACTCGCCCACAACGAAAGCGCATGATTTTCAAAAGCACTCAGGCCCCAGTAACCATTCCCCTAACGGGGCTCACCGAATTTGTACTTCAACGCGCAGATGAGCGGCATGATAAGCCGGCCCTGGTTGATGGAATTAGCGGCCGGACGATCGCATACGGAGAATTAAATCAGACCATACGCCGTCTAGCTGCCGGGTTTGCCAGTCATGGCCTCAGTAAAGGCGACGTGCTCGCCATCTTCAGCCCCAACATTCCTGAATATGCCCTGGCCTTTCATGCCATTTGTTCGCTTGGCGCGATCACCACGATGGTTCCGCCGCTGTTTACCAATCAGGAGATAGAAACTCAACTAACGAATTCAGACGCCAGATATCTTCTTACTGTTCCTTCGCTACTTGGAAAGGCGTTAGAGATAGTTCCGGCAACGAACATCAGAAAGATCTTTTTGGTCGGCGAAGCCGAAGGAACAACTTCTTTGTCGTCTCTCTTAAATCACGGCGATCGAGTTCGTGTTCCTGATATTGATCCCTGCACTGATTTAGCTGTCCTTCCCTACTCTAGCGGCACTACGGGTTTTCCCAAGGGAGTAATGCTAACGCATTACAATCTTGTCTCGATGCTCTGTCAGATGCGTGCGCAAGAAGCTGTCCTGAAAAGTGATACTTTGATTTGCTTAGTTCCGATGTACCACCTCTATGGCCTCCACATTGTGGTGAACCTCGCACTATGCCAGGGAGCCACAGTGATCATGTTGCCACGTTATGAGTTGACCGAGTTCCTAACAACGCTCGAGCGTTACAAAGTGACTGTAGCGCCGCTGGTTCCTCCGCTTGTTCTGGCACTAGCACGCACTCCCGAAGTTGAACGTCATGACTTGTCTCACCTGAGGCTCATTCATTGCGGCGCAGCGCCCCTGGCTGCGGAAGTGGCTGAAGCGTGCAGAAAGCGCCTCGGCTGCGAGTTGCGTTTCGGTTATGGACTTACGGAGGTGAGCCCATTATCTCACGCAAGCCCTCGCGAGTTTACGGAAGATCGACCTGGCTCTGTGGGCTTTCCGTTGGCAAATACCGAATGCAAAATCATTGACTACATGAGCGGAACCGAGTTGGGCCCGAACGAGGAGGGCGAGATCTGCGTAAGAGGGCCGCAAGTAATGAGGGGTTACCTAAAAAACGCTGAGGCGACTGCGCAGATGATCGATAAAGAGGGCTGGCTTCGCACTGGCGACATCGGGTATGCGGATGAAGAAGGTCGCCTGTTTGTTATTGATCGTCTGAAGGAGTTAATTAAATACAAAGGCCGCCAGGTCGCCCCCGCTGAACTCGAAGCCGTGCTCATAACTCACCCGGCAATTGCAGATGCTTGTGTGATTCCCAGCCCCGACGAGCAAGCAGGAGAGATACCGAAAGCTTTCGTTGTTTTGAAAAACGAGGCGACGGAGAAAGAGATAATGGACTTTGTAGCAGCCCGCGTCGCTCCACACAAGAGGATCAGAAAGATTGAATTTGCCGCAGAAATACCCAAGACCCCGGCCGGTAAGATTCTTCGTAGAGTGCTCGTGCAGCGAGAGCGTGCCAGGATTCAAGCCGAGCATTAAATCCAGTTTGACTTAATCCAGGCAAGCGTTGGTCCCAAATCGAAATCTTGCGCGATTTGGATAAGCTCCGGCACGGCCCTCCAGTCATCCAACGCTGTGGGAACGTTTAATGGCGGGTTAAGTCTCCAGTAACGGCTGCCAAGGAGGTGGCCGCTCATCATGTGGTCTGCCTCAACAACGCCGTCAAAAAGGATATTCAAGAGCGGCTGCGAGGGTGACCGAAACGGATTAAGAAGCCACTGCAATACTCCCCAACGTGATGTATCTGTCTTCACGATCGACGGCGATAATCCCGTTCCAACCGAAAGAAGTGAGATCTCTGACAGGTCCAACTTGGAATCGTGATGACCCATAGCGACGGCAATTGCAGACATGCTCGGATTGTTGGCCATCATACCGCCATCGATGTACCCCTGATGCGAAGGGAAGATTGTAGGGGCTGCCGCGCTGCGTAACGCGCAATCAACTATTGGCAGATGCAGATAGGGCGACTTTGGGTAGTTGTGGAAGAAGTGCGGATACCAATCGGAGATATGCTTATCATCGAGCTGGAATGACGTCACGGTCACCCTGTGCTTCGTAATATCGCCCAAGCGAGGCTCACCCGGGAAGTGCCCCTTTAAGAGCGACATGAAATTTTGGTTGCCATACTTTGGACGAAACCAATTGAGGTGGCCGGGCGAGAATGCAGACTTCAGATTTTGCTGAGAATAGAAGCCTACCAAGGTATCTGCGCTAAACCCATAGGCGAGGCTGAGCGCCACAACCGAGCCAGTTGAAGTTCCGGCAAACAGATCAACCTGGCTCAGCAGGTCAGGAATTTCATCGCAGACTCTTTTAACGAGCGTGGCCATCAAAGAGCCTCGGACGCCGCCACCGTCAAATGTCATGATCCGGTATCGTGCCATTAGTCGCTGAATCTATTTACGCCTGAGCAAACACTGCTTGCCTATCAGTCGTTTTTATTAACCCCGAATCAAGCATGTCCTGGTGCAGTTCGCCAGTATGATCGGTGACCATAGTGGGTTTGAAGTGGCCGGCAAGTCGCGAGTCGACTCGAAAGGCGGGAGTGTAAACCCCGTCAAGTGGCTCGGTTGTGCTAATGAACGTTCGGCGTTTCGGCCGCGCCTTCACCCAACCCAGACCGGTAAAAGATGTGGTCAATGGCTGAGCACAAACCAGCAATCCACTTCCCATTGCCAGGACCATCTGCGTTTTAGTAAGCCGCCGGTGGTACAAGCTGGAGAAACCAATGGCGTGTTTGATTAGTCGAGCGTGAAAGCCTCTAAGGTTCTGCAGATTGTTCACAAACTTTACCACCTCCGCAATATCGTCCACCGGCTTCTGCAGAATCGTCGTTCCGTCCATATCACGCAATCTGGTATTGGGAAGCAATGTACCCTTCTCAACGCACTGGTAAAAATAAGGAGTTCCCAGCAGTGGAATCGAAAGGGTAATAAACGACGGAATCGTAATCTCTGGTGTATTGGTGATAAATTCCAGTTCTCGACGAAGATCGCCGATTGTGCGGCTGGAAACATCGAGCATCAGGCCGTAGGCAAACACCACTCCAGCCCGCAAGGACTTACTCACCATTTCTACTTGCGGCGATGAAGTATTCTGCAGCTTATTAAAGTTGCGCAGCCAGTTGTTATCAAACGACTCCAGACCACTGAAAAGCAGTTCGCAGCCGGCGTCTTTGATTGCTTCGAGATTGTCGTTGCGGCAGAAGAATTCGTTGGTTACCAGAGCGCCCCAGTATCCGAAATGGCCCTTTGCACGCATCTCCTTTATCAGGTTCAGGCGAGCGCGAAAATGTGCTCTGTCGTTCCCGTAAAAGTTGTTGTCGATAAAAAACATTCTCTGCCGAAATCCGGAAGCAATGATCTGGCGGCGGATGTTTTCGAGATCATAGGTTTGATACGAACGGCCTTCGGCGGTTAGGGCGCAGAAAGAGCAGCGAAAATTGCAGTAACGAGTCGTCTCAACGTAACCAATCCGTCCCAGCCAGTAGGCAAGGTCGTAACGCGGTATCATCTCCGACGCGACATAGCAGGGCCCAAAAGTCTCCGCGATCACCTCGCGTAATTCTTCGATGTCTCCCTGACAGGAATAATCAAAGAATTTTTGTGCCAATAGTGGCAGCGCCCGAACAGGTGGGCCACCAGCCACCACAATCACCTTCGGGTTCTTTGTGCGAGCATAGGCGGTGAGGTGGAGCATACGGTCAAAGCAATTGGTGAGTCCGGTAAGCACCAACATGTCGGGCCAAGCCAGAAGTCTTTCGTCTTCAAGTGGTCCACTCGCTAGTTCCGTATAACAACGAACCTCGCACCGCTCGCGCTCGAAGGCTCCGGCGAGATAAATCGGTCCAACCGCCTGGGGAAGCTTTGTGGTCCTATGAATGGGCTGGCGCGAGTCATCAAAATAGCAGTTGACAATGAGGACGCGTTTCCGCGGCAGCGAGCCATTGCCGGGTGGCAGCGATCTGAGTCTGTACACGAGGTCGGTCTCCTTAAGCGAGGAAAGTTCTCTTCTTGAGCAGTGTCAAACGAATCCCGCCTCCACTCAGGAGGACGACCCTTAGTGCCGAACGAAAAAACACTGGAGAGGTGTTGCGGGCTAAAATTCCCAAAATCTCAGGGCTGGACAAGAACGAACTGTCAGTTGCGGGAGCAAGCGAACAAGCTGCTGCTGCGGCTATTGAGTGTTTACAATTCGCCGCTTCATCCCTAAGAAACGAAGCCGGTTCAAGTGGCCGTATTGTGGACGACCCCCGTGTCGGAGTCAACAGAATTCTGCATTATTTTGAGGTGGCGATGCTGCTGAGGCAGTCTCTTACACGGTCAGCCAGTGTTCCTGCTCAACCCCGTTGCTTGCGGCACATAAAACTTAGATTATGCGGTGCACTTATTTGTCAATCTTTGCCCTTAGTCGAGCCCGCGGGTGGTGGCGGTCATAGGCGGAACGAAGATGGCGATCTGTTATGTGGGTGTAAATCTGTGTCGTCGAGATATCGCTGTGACCCAGTAGGGCCTGCACCGATCGCGAGTCGGCTCCGTTCTGCAGAAGATGAGTCGCAAAACTGTGGCGGAGTGTGTGAGGTGAAATCTCCTTAATCCCCGCCTTTGATGCATACTTCCGGATCATGGACCATGCAAAATGGCGAGTAATCGTCCGTCCCCGATTGAGAAACAAATGGGGAGTGATTGGCGGCCCAAAAGCCTCCCTTATTGCGAGGTACCGTTGCACCCAGTGAATGGCACTCTTGCCAATGGGCACCCGCCTCTCCTTGCTGCCTTTACCATGACAAAGGACCAACCCGCCATGCAAATCAACGTCACTTTGCTTTAGCGTGACCAGCTCCGACACTCGCAGACCGGCGGCGTACATCAGCTCCAGCAGTGCACGATCTCGGACACCCTCGTGCTTCGTGATGTCGGGCGCGGCAAAGAGCTGATCGATCTCCTCACCAGTTAAGAACGACGGTAGGTAGGCAAACTTTTGCGGGGTGTCGAGATTTTCCGCGGGCTGAGTTTTTATGTGCCCGTCCAGCATCATGAAGCGGAACAGCCCTCGCGCAGCACTCACTGCTCGTGCCACCGACGAAGGCGCGAGGCCATCTCTAGAAAGCTGTGCGATCCACTTGCGGAGATCTTGTCGCGTCAGATCCTGAACGGCTTTACCGCTCTTTTGCGCCCAGGATTTGAGACGCGTAAGGTCCCTCGCATAACTCTCAAGAGTCAGGCGCGCCAGGCCTTTTTCCACCTGTACATAGGTGAGAAACTCTTTGACGAGATCGCGCTGGTAATCCACCACTGCACAGGTTACACAGATTATTTACATTAAGAAAGAATTTTTACATGGACTGGTGAATTGGCTTACTCGTAGCGAAGACACTCAATTGGATCCAACCCCGAAGCTTTACGTGCAGGCCACACGCCGAAGATCAGGCCAACACCCACCGATACAGTCAAACCGGCGATCACCGCCCAGCTGGGAATGAGCGCCGGAAGACTTGGCACAAACAACACGATTATCTTGCTGATGCCGACAGCCAGCAGTACACCCAGGATACCCCCGAGAAAGGTGAGGGTCATTGCCTCAAACAGAAACTGTCTAGTTATGTCGCGCCGCCGTGCCCCAAGCGCCTTCCTCACCCCAATCTCTTTGGTGCGCTCCGTAACGCTTACGAGCATGATGTTCATCACGCCGATGCCGCCGACCAGCAAGCCCAGGCTGGAGATGGCTATTGCAATTAGGCCCACCATGGCGGTAATGCTGTCAAACTGTTCGATAAACTTGTCAGCAGTTTTGATATCGAAGTTACTAGGATCTCCAAATTTGACACTGCGGCGCCGGCGCAGAATATCTTCCGATTGTTGGAGCGCTTCGCTCGTCTGACCGGTCTTCGCGCGGATCACCAACAGTAGATAACCTTTCGCGGGAGCGATCTTTTGTGCGGTGCGAAAAGGAATGAATACCGCGTTGTCCTCTTCGTTCTCACCGAAGAATCCTGATTTGCGCTTCTCCAGCACGCCGGCAATCTCAAAATTGTAACCTCCCATGCGCACTTGCGTGCCGGCAATGTGATCGCTCTGTCCTGGAAAGAGTGCCTCAGCGGCATTAACACCGATTACCATGACATTGGCCCGCTGTTGATCATCGATCTCTGTGATGAATCGACCTTCTTTCAGTGAGATATTGATAATTCCACCGTAGTTTGCCGAGACGCCTTCCGTGTTTCCCCAGCGATAGTTGTGGCCCTGAAACGTAATGTTGTCGTCAAACGGACCACCGCCATACCCGATATTGGGAGCAACATGGGCCACTTCGTTGACCGCCGGCGCCTGGGCCTGAATGGCCTCGGCGTCCGCAACCGTAAGCGGTTTTCGGGTGCGTTCCGAACGATCTTCGCTCACACGTGGTCCAGTTGATAGGTGAAAAGCATAGATGTTGCTCGTTCCATACTCTTCGATAATTGAGACGATATTCTGCCGAAGTCCCGTCAGAATTGAGGCAATGGTGATCGCAGTCATCACCCCAATTACAATTCCCAGCACGGTAAGAAAACTGCGAAACTTATGAGTGCGGACGCTGTCGAGCGCCATTCGCATCGTCTCACGTAGAACAGATCTGGAAACGGTTAGCTTCATAAGAATCAAGTAGCCTGAGTGAGAGCCAGAATTGGATCGAGCCGGGCTGCCTTAAATGCCGGGTAGATTCCGGCAATCATTCCAATAACTGTTGAAACGATGAGCGCCAACATTATGTAGCCGATTGTTATGGTCATTGTTATGGACGCAAGAGCCGTAATCAGTTCCGTCACTCCCCAGGCGAGCAACAGTCCCAGCACCCCACCGAGAGCGCAAAGTAACCCAGATTCGATCAAAAACTGCAACAGTATCTGTCTTCTGGTTGCGCCGACTGCTTTCCTGAGTCCTACCTCGAATGTTCGTTCAGTAACACTAACGAGCATGATGTTCATGACGACGATGCCACCCACAACCAGAGTAATGAGTGTGATGGGCACCACCACAGTGGCAATGCTGGTTGTGAACTGATCGATCTGATTGTTCAGCTCCTCCACGTTCACCAACCCAAAATCATCTTCTTCATTCCCTTTCAACCGGTGTTTATTGCGCATCGCCACGCGTGCGTCTTCGATGGCTGGCTGAAAATTGGAACGGCTTGCTGCTTTCCCGTGTATCTGAAGACCGCCGCGCCCGAAAATCTGTAAGTGTGTACTAACCGGAATGTACACATGTCGATCGAAAGAATCGCCGAAAAAGGAGCCTCGCTTTTCCTCCACGCCCACAACGCGCATCGGTAAACCGCGGATCTTCAATGTCTTGCCTAGCGCTGTGGCATTGGGGAAAAATTTGTCTT
>Ga0214473_10002106_pt1 | contig 24936 bp, 20 predicted proteins | sample RVTome_7_FD_203509 | JGI IMG/M metagenome (GOLD analysis project Ga0214473, IMG submission 203509) | Soil microbial communities from uranium-contaminated site in the Upper Colorado River Basin, Wyoming, United States - RVT98D197 | ecosystem: Environmental > Terrestrial > Soil > Contaminated >... | reverse complement strand
CGTGTTGTAGGCTGGAAACAGGAAACCCTTCATCAGGTTGCAGCGTGTCAGATACTCGTTGGCCGAAAAGACGCCGTTCAGGTTCTCGCCGGGGATCTCCATGAACCAGGGCAGTCCAGCCCCGGCGCCGATGAAAATCGCGTCGTACTCCTTCTGGAAGGCGTCCACCGTCTTGGTCTTCCCCACGATGAAGTCAAGATGGAGCTTCACACCGAGGCTCTTCACGTACTCCACCTCGCGCCGCACGATGGCTTTGGGGAGGCGAAACTCGGGAATGCCGTAGGTCAGCACGCCCCCCGCCTCGTGAAGGGCCTCGAAGATTGTCACGTCGTACCCCAGCAACGCCAGGTCGCTCGCCACAGTGATCCCGGCCGGGCCCGAGCCCACGATCGCGACTCTCCCACCGTTCGGGGAAGCGATGTCGGGCTTCTCGATCGCGCCGCTCGCAGCTTCCCAGTCGGCGAGGAAGCGCTCGAGCCGCCCGACGGCGATCGGCTCGTGCTTGTTTCCCAGCACGCAGACCTTCTCGCACTGCTCCTCCTGTGGGCACACACGGCCGCAGACAGCGGGCAGAGCGTTCCTCTCCTTGATCTTCTTGATCCCCCCGCTGAAATCGGCTTCGAGCATGCACTGGATGAAGGCGGGAATGTCGATGCCGACTGGACACCCCTCGACGCACCGCGGCTTCTTGCACGCAAGGCAGCGGGACGCCTCCTCGTGCGCCAGCTCGACGGTGTATCCCAGAGCGACCTCGTCGAAGTTCTTGATCCGTTCGAACGGCTCCTGCTTCGGCATCGGCCGCTTCTTGGGATCTATGGGCTTGGCCGACACCGCCTCTCCTCCCAGCCTCAGTAGTGCGAAGCGCAGCCGCTCCTGCGCAGAGGCTGAACCTCCTCGACGTTGTAGGTTTCGCGCCTCTTGAGAAACTCCTCCCAGTCCACCTCGTGGCCGTCGAAGTCGGGACCGTCCACGCAGGCGAACTTCGTCTTGCCGGCCACGGTCAGCCGGCACACGCCGCACATCCCTGTCCCGTCGATCATGATCGGGTTCATGTTGACGATCGTCTTGACCCCGAGCTCCTTGGTCACGCCGGACGTCCTCATCATCAGGAAGGTGCATCCGTTGACGATGATGCGGTCGGGCTTGATCTTCTCCAGCGTGAGGATCTCAGGGAGGCGTGAGATGTGGCCCTTGTAGCCCGCTGAACCGTCACGGGTGAGCTCGATGACCCGGCTGGAAATGGGTCGGAACTTCTCCTGCCAGTAGAGGAGATACTGGCTGCGTGCCTCGAGGAGCGTGTAGACCGTGTTGCCCGCCTCGTGCAGCGCGCGAGCCACCGGAAAAACGCTCCCGATGCCGTAGCAGCCTCCGATGCAGAGAACGGTGCCGAAGTTGGAAATCTCGGCTTCCTTGCCGAGGGGGCCCGCGTAGGTCGGGATCGAGTCGCCGGCCTTGAGGCGCGCCAGCTTCGCCGTCGAGCCGCCGACCTGCAGGAAGATTGACGTCACCGTGCCCGCTTCGGGGTCCCAGTCAGCTACGCTCAGGGGCACCCGCTCCCCGGTCTCATCCGACCTCAGGATGACGAAGTTCCCCGGGCGCACAGCCATCGTGACCTGCGGCGCTTCCACCGTGAACTCGTGGAGGTTCGGAACGATCATGCGGCGTTCGACGATACGGTACATATCACGTCCTCACGGTTCACCGCCGCCGCCCGCCGACACTTGCGCTTCGGCTCCTTCGGCGTTCGGCGCACCGGGGCCGGAGACGGTCACACTTAACAGACTTCCCCCGAAGCGATAGAGCGGAGCGAGGTTGGCTCGTTGCGGAATGCCGCCATAGGCAAATGGGCGATAAACCCAAACCGTGCCTCGGGGGCAATCCGGGTCTGCCTTGGCAGCGCCTGAAACCTCCACGCCGTCGACGCCCAGGATGACCCTTCCCCCGTTCCCGATCCCCAGTTCGTCGAGATCGTCCGGATGGAACCTGAACCCCTCTTCGAGGGCGAGCTCCGACAGCCCCTCCACCGCGAGGCTCATGTCGATCCCACGATGCCGGAACCCGCCGGGCTCGAGGATGAGGTGATACTGGCCCGACGCCGGAGAACCGGTGCGGGCTTTCTCCCAGGGAATGTGCGTTTTTAATTGGAGTCTTCGCGGCCGCCGATCGGGGCTTGCCGGGAACCCGGCCACCTTCGTGCCGATCTCCGTGAGGATCTCGCCCGCGTTCTTGGGCTGAGGCCCGGCCCGGCCGAGCTTCTCCGCCAGGGCGCCGAAAATGAACCAGTCCGGACGCGCGTAGCCGGTGACGGCGCCGTCGGCCAAGTCCTCGATTCTCACCAGCTGCTGAACCCTGCCCTCGACGTTGGTCAGCGTCCCTTCGGCCTCTGCAAAGCTCGCCGCTGGAAGGAAGGCGTCCGCCTCAAACGGTGGCCGGTAGATGTCCTGAGCGATGAGGAAGTCGCACTCCGGTCGCTCGAAGAACGGCGACTCTCCCACGAGGTAGAGAACCTTCGGTTTCGCCCGGCCCTCCAGCAGGTCGGCCAGACACACGCGGCGACCCTTTGCTCTCTGGAGCCCGGGGAGCAGCTCCCCCAAGACGCCGAGCTCGAGGGCACCTCTCGTGTTCGCACCTTGAAACAGAGGGAGCACGGTCGTCCTTTCCCGGCCGCCAAGCTGGAGCAGGGCCTTGGCGAGATCGAGCTTGGCGTCGAGAGCGAACGCCGTGGGGCCCACGACCACCGCGAGGTTCTCGCCTGGGGCAAGAGCCTCCGTGGCCCTCTCGACGGCCCACTTGTCGATGCCGGTCTCGTCGATGGCCGGCCGTGTGATGTGCTCTCGGGCGCCGCCAACGAGACGCTCTGCCAGCGCCCGGAGAACGGTTCCCTCCATGCCGGGATGAGGCTGCAACCAGTGCTTGGCGTATCGAGCCAGGTTGGAGTAGCGAGCATCGATGGTGACGAGCGTCGCCCCCTCCCTCAGTGCCCGCCGGACCTCCACACCAGCTACGGAAAAGGAGAACCTCGAATCGAGGCCGACAGCGATGATCGAATCGGCGTGGGCGATGCTCTTGATCGAGATCGGCAGCGAGAAGAGGTCGGCCCACACGCCGGGCCCGCCCGGCAACGCCCACCGCGCGGTGGAGTCAATGCTGTTCGACTTCAGACAGGAACGGATGAACTTCTGCGCCGCGTAGAGGCTTTCGTTGGTGAGGTCAGGGGAGACCACCATCAGAATCTCTTCGGGCTTGAGGCCTTGAAGACGCGCGGTTACCTCTCCCAGCGCCTCAGGCCAGCTCACCTCGCGAAAGTACCGGCCGCGCTTCAGCATGGGCTTGCGGGCTCGACCGTGATTGTGTGTAACCTCAGGCAGACAGAACGCCCCGCGAACGCACAGCTGTCCGTCGTTGATCTCGGGGTCCAAGTGCGCGTGAACCTTCGAAAGACGTCCGGCCTTGTGATGAAGGTCGATCTGGCAACCCAGCGCGCAGAACGGACACGTGGAGACTTCTGATCCGTCAGGCTTGCCGTCCCACTTGGAAGCCTTCTCGGCGAGCGTGCCCGTTGGACACACGGCGACGCAGGCGCCGCAGAACTCGCAGCCCGCCTCCACGTGGTTTCTGCCGAACGCCGGACCGACCTGGGTCTTAGACCCCCTGTACTTGAAGGCCAGCACGGAGGTCCCGCGCACCTCCTGGCACATCCGCACACAGCGGCCGCACAGGATGCAGATGTTGTAGTCCCTGTCGAAGAACGGGTCATCGTGCTCCGGCTCGTACCCGCGGTAGTACACAGGGTAGTGAATGTCGTTGACGCCCAGCCTCTCCGCGAGCGTCTGGAGTTCGCACTGGCCGTCGTTGGGGCAGTACCGGCACCCGGTGCTCACGCCGGCCTTTCGAACCGTGTGCACGTTCTCCCGGCAGGCCTCCTTCTCGTCGCAGATCAGGCAGCTCGAAGGGTGCTCGCTGAGGATGAGCTGAAGAATTTCCTGCCTCATCTCGCGGAGCGTGGCGGTGTCCGTGAGGATTTTCATGCCCTCCTGAACAAGCGTGCTGCACGCCAGCGGATAGCCGCGCATCCCATCGATCTCCACCACGCAAAGGCGGCATCCGCCGAAAGGCGAGAGGTCCTTGTGCGAGCACAGCGACGGGACGAAGACGCCGTTCAGCTCCGCCGCTCTGAGCACCGAAACGCCCTCGGCGCACCTGACCGCGCTGTGGTCGATCTCGATGGCGACCGTCCCGGCGTCCTTCGCGCGGGTGCGTCTCGGGGTCACGTCAGGCCCCCGGCTCGATGACGATGGCATCGCCCGCGATCGCGTCGAATCGGCAGATCTCATAGCACGACCGACACTTGATGCACTTGCTCATGTCGAGGTTGTGGGGCTCAGATCTCGGGCCTGTGATGGCCCCGGTTGGGCAGATCTTCACACATCGCTGGCAGCCGGTGCACTTGTCCTTGATGATCCGATAGTGGACGAGGTCCCGGCACACGGCGGCGGGGCAGCGCTTGTCGCTGATATGGGACAGGAATTCGCCGCGGAAGTACTTGAGTGATGTCAGCACAGGGTTCGGAGCGGTCTGTCCGAGCCCGCAGAGGGCCCCCCCTTTGATGGCGAGCGCCAGCCGCTCGAGCCTGGCCAGATCCGACACCTCACCCTTTCCCTGCGAGATCCTCTCGAGGATGTTCACCAGGTGCCTCGTTCCGACCCGACATGGCACGCACTTTCCGCATGATTCGGCCTGGGTAAAGTTCAGGAAGTACTTGGCCGTATCAACGATGCACGTGTTCCTGTCGAGGACGATGAGTCCGCCGGACCCCATAATGGACCCCGCAGCACCCAGGGCCTCGTAGTCGATGGGCGTATCGAGGAACTCTTCTCCCAGGCAGCCACCGGAAGGGCCGCCGGTCTGCACCGCCTTGAAGCCCTTGACCGAGCCGCCGCCGATATCGTAGACGACGCTGCGCACGGTCATGCCGAGCGGCACCTCGATGAGGCCCGTGCGCCGCAGTTTGCCAACCAGACTGAACGTCTTGGTCCCCTTGGAGGTCTCGGTCCCGTACTGGGAGTACCACGCAGCCCCGTTACGGATGATGTTGGGCAGGGTGCCGAGGGTCTCCACGTTGTTGATGATGGTTGGCTTGCCCCAGAGACCCGCGACCGCCGGGAAGGGAGGCCGCGTCCGGGGCATGCCCCTTTTCCCCTCGATGCTTGCGATGAGGGCGGTCTCCTCGCCGCACACGAAGGCGCCCGCACCTTCCTTGATGCTGATGTCGAAGTCGAACTCGCTTCCCAGAATCCCACGGCCCAAGAGCCCCAACTCCCGCAACTGGGCGATGGCGGACTTCAACCGTTGTATCGCCAGGGGGTACTCCGCGCGGATGTAGACAAAGCCCTTGCTGGCACCGATTGTGTACGCGGCGATCAGCATCCCTTCGAGCACCGCGTGCGGATCGCCCTCGATCAGCGACCGGTTCATGAAAGCCCCCGGGTCGCCCTCATCCGCGTTGCAGATCAGATACCGCGTGTCGCTCTTCGTTTCGCGGCAAACGAGCCACTTGCGCCAGGTGGGGAAGCCCGCCCCTCCCCGGCCCCGAAGCCCAGAGTTCTTGACGATCTCGAGGACGTCGCTCCAGGGCATCCAGAGGCATTTCTCAAGGCCCTTGTAGCCATCCCGGGCCAGATAGTGGTTAACGTTCTCCGGATCGATGATCCCGCAGTTGCGAAGCACGATGCGCACCTGCCGTTGCAGCATGGGGTGCTCGAAGAACTTCGGTGCGCCCTTGAATCCGTTCTCGCTGAAGTGTCCCACCAGATGCCGGCGGAAAACCTCTCCCTTCTCGAAGAACGAATCGAAGAGCTCCCGGACTACTTCCGCCGTCACGTTCGAATAGCTGATCCGGGGGTTGCCGGGCATCTGGACATCCACGAGCGGCTCGAGGTAGCAGGGACCGATGCATCCGACTTTCAGGACATCCGCACCGATCCGCTTCTTCGCCAAATACGCCTCCACGGCCTCGATGACCTCTGCAGCCCCGGCCGCGAGGCCGCAGGAACCGGCCCCAACGTAGATCACCGGGCGAGCGCTGTTCTGGAGCCCGTTCCACGCCTGGACCGCGTGCGCCCTTTGCGTCTCAAGCGTCTTCACGGTTCTCCCGCTCCTCCAGCATCTGATGGACCCTCAGTACCGACGTGTCGGCGTAGACCTTCTCGTCGATTGCCAGAACCGGCGCAAGGGCGCAGCAGCCAAGGCACGCCACCCGCTCGAGCTGGTACCTCCCGTCGGCGGTGCTCTCCCCCGGCTGGATATCCAGGCGCCGCTTGAGCACGTCGAGGATCTGCTCCCCTCCCTTCACATGACAGGCGGTGCCGAGGCACACCTTGATCACGTGCTCTCCCGGGCGGCTGAAGCGAAACTGCGCAAAGAACGTGGCGACGCCGAAGATCTCGTTCTCGGAGATCCTCAGCCAGTGGGAGATCCGGCCGACCGACTCCGGGGAGAGGTACCCGTAGGTGGCCTGGACCCGCTGGAGAATGGGGATCAGCTCCGCGGGCTCTCCCTCGAAACCCCGTACGATCTCGGCGAAGGGATCGCTAGGCATCGCGGAAGGCCCACTTGCGCCAAGAGGACGAATCTCACCGCGGAACGGGTCATGCCCTTTGCTGTCCATACCGACACCTATTCGAGCCCGAGTTGCACCAGTTTCTTGGCGAACGTCCAGGTGTCGAGGTCGGAGGTGAAAACTCCGATTCCCGTCCTGGTGGCGAGCTCAACCACATCATCGCTCGGTACCCTCCCTTTCACGATCACGATCATCGCGGCTGCCACGAGGTTTGCCGCCGCGATAAGGCTCTTGTGCGTCTGCAGCGTGATCAGGATGCTGTTCCGCTTGGCCGAGGTGATGATGTCGGAGACCATGTCGGAGATGTACACACTCTCGACTTCCCTGTCTTTGTACTCGTTCAGCGCCCGGAGCCCTGCTTTCTCCTCGAGTTCAGAGATTTTCATTTGGTCCCCCCTGCTGGGCGCCTAGCTCGACGTGGCCTTTCGTGCGCCGTCTCACTCGATATCCGTCAACCCAACATCGACGATCACGGTCCCCCTGCACTTGTCGACGCTGTTGCACATCTTGCAGGGGACGACGATCACTCGTCTGCCCAGGTCCTCGATGTTCCGGTTGAAGTACTGGTTAAGAGCTTCGATTCCGCCGCCGCTCACGCACTCCCCCGTGGTATGCGTGCTGTCTGCGCACAACGCTACGTAAACCAGGGAACCCGGCTCCTGCTGATTGTTGAGCGCTCCGACCTGGCAGCCGCGGTCCTTGCACTCGGACAGCATCAGCCCGTTCACATCATCGAGGCTTACTCTCGTGCCACAGGCGCGGCACTCGAGGTCGAACTTCATGGTCTGGAAGCTCCCCATGAAGCTCCAGAAATGCCTGCCCTCGTGGTATTCATCGATCGGTGGGATGGGCTCAGCCGAGAAGAACGAAGAGCGGGCACCGCACTCCCAACACCCCTCGACGACCAGGAATCCGTGTCGGAGGTTCGACATGAACCAGTCGTGCTTGCACGCGCTCATCGCTCCTCTTGAGCACTGGAGGCTTGCATTGGGAGACGCCGAAGCAAGAACGCGCAGCAAAGAAGACGGCCCCCCCGCGCCGACCTCTCAGGAAACATAGTCAAACCATAAGACCGTAAAGGGGTTTCGTCAACAAATCTGAGATACGCCAACGAAGCTTTGTGATCCTGCAGCGACCGATGAGAAGGAAATCTTTCACAATGCGCCGCCCAGGCCGAAACGGGGCGAGACTGTGTACCGCAACCCCGGGGAGGCTCGCGCGGACGGAGCGCTGCGTATGGGAAGCGAGTCGCGATCCATTCGTGGCACGCCGTGGGGGCTCGGGGGTGCCGAGCTGACCGGGGTCGGGCGGGGGTCGCCGGACCCCTCGGAAGCAAGCGAGCCGGGATTCACTCCCGGCGAGCGTGGGGGGTTCGGGGGGTCCCGAGGCGACGGAGGCCGGGTGGGGAGTCGCCGGACCCCCCGTAATATATGGTGCGCCCGGCGCGATTCGAACGCGCGACCTTCAGATCCGGAGTCTGACGCTCTATCCAAACTGAGCTACGGGCGCACTGGGTGGGGTGAGCGAGGGGATTTGAACCCCCGACCACCGGAGCCACAGTCCGGTGCTCTGACCAACTGAGCTACGCTCACCGCAAGGCTGGCCTGCCTGAGAGGATTCGAACCTCCGACCCGCGGATTAGAAGTCCGCTGCTCTATCCAACTGAGCTACAGGCAGCAAGGTCCAGGGACGGGTGATGGTCGGGGCGAGAGGATTTGAACCTCCGACCACCTGCGCCCAAGGCAGGTGCGCTACCAGGCTGCGCCACGCCCCGTCCCGAGTTGCGTGAAGCTCCATGCTCCCAAAGAGCTTTCCCCATTCTCGGGGAACCCCAACACTACCAACCGGTGCCGAGCGCGTCAAGCTAACGCCCGGCCGCCACGAGGTTTGGCAGGCCCACCTGGGCGAGGCGGTGCTCGAGCACCGAGCGCTGGGTGGCAAACGCCCGCTGCAGTCCGGCTTCGGCCAGGTCCAGCAGGTCGTTGAGTTCACTTCGGGAGAACGGCTCGCGCTCCGCCGTGCCCTGCACCTCGACGATGCCCATGCGCGCGGTTCCCACCAGGTTGAGGTCGGTCGCCGCGCGGGAATCCTCCTCGTAGTTCAGGTCCAGCAGCGACCTGCCTGCCACGATCCCCGCCGAGACCGCCGCGACCTGGTCCCGCACCGGCCAGCCGGCGAGCGCCTTCTGCCCCTTCAGGCGCACCAGCGCCAGAACGACCGCCGCGAACGCCCCGGTGATCGCGGTGGTCCGGGTTCCGCCATCGGCCTGCAGGACGTCGCAGTCCACGAGCAACGTGCGCTCCCCCAGCAGACCCATGTCCAGGGCCGCACGCAACGAGCGCCCGATCAGGCGCTGGATCTCCGCCGAGCGGCCGGAGACCGAGCCGCGCGAGACGTCACGCGGCGTGCGCTCCTCGGTGGCCCGCGGGAGCATGGCGTACTCGCTCGTCAGCCAGCCCTCGCCGGTGTCGCGCAGGAACGCCGGCACGCGACCCTCCACGGTGACGTTGCACACCACCAAGGTGTCGCCCGCACGGGCAAGCACGCTTCCCTCCGGATACTTCACAAAGTCGAGAGTGAGCTCCAGGGGGCGAGGTTCGTCGTCACGCCGCCGATCGCGGCGCTCAAAGCTGGGGGCTTGCACCACGCTTCCTCCCGTTGCCGCCAGGGTAGCGGCCCAGCCGCGTTTCGACAACCTTGGCCCGGATGCCCCATTTGGCTTCCGGGCTTAGTCCGCGAGATCCACCAGCTCGAGGTTCACGGCGACGTCGGGGAGGATGAGATGGGCGATGCGGGTGATGCGCGCAGCGGCGTCGGTGACGAGCAGTCGCAGGCCGCCCGCGGCGGGGCCCGCCAGAGCGCCCCTCGCTAACACGTCCGCAACCTCACCCGCCACCGCTTCCGCGGAATCGACGAGGCGCACGCGCTCGCCGACCGCTCTGGCGATGGCCCCGCGTAGGAGCGGGTAGTGCGTGCAGCCCAGGATCAGGGTGTCGACGCGGTCTCCGACGAACGGCTCGAGGTAGAGGCGGGCCACCTCGTGCGTCACGGGGTGGTCCCACCACCCCTCCTCCGCGAGCGGCACAAACAGGGGACAGGCGCGCGCCACGACCTCGACCTCCGGCCGCAGCGCATGCACCGCCCGTAGGTAGGCGCCCGACGCGATCGTGGACTCCGTCCCGATGATGCCGATCTTGCCGGAGGTCCCGGCCGCTGCGAAGCGTGCGCCCGGCGCAACCACGCCCACGACCGGCACGGTCATCGCCTCCTCGAGGACGGGGAGCGCCGCTGCAGAGGCCGTGTTACAGGCCACCACGAGCATCTTGATCCCGTGGCCGGCGAGGAACTCTGCGGCGCGCAGCGCGTACCGCACCACCGTCTCGGCGGACTTCGTGCCGTACGGGAGACGAGCCGTGTCGCCGAGGTAGATGTAGCGCTCGCCCGGCAGGTGGCGTTGCAGCGCTGCCAGCACGGTCAGGCCTCCAATGCCGGAGTCGAAGATCCCGACGGGACGGGGGTCAGTCACCGGGCCACCAGGTTCGGGTTCGGCGGGAGCGGGCGAGAGAGGTCGAGATGCCCGAGCGTCGTAACCTGGCGGCCTCCCAGAAGAAGCTGGACCCGTCGCACACCGGGGCAGTTCGCGACCACGCTGTTCACCGTGCCGTAGATGACAGCCAGCTCACCATCCGTTCCGGAGACGGCGTCGGCGGGCGGGGTCGAGAGGTCGATGTAGGCATTACCCCGCCGGTCCAGGAACACCGCCTGCACCGCGGCCGCCCATGGGAGCGCAGGTGCATACCCCTCCCTCGAGCCCGCCACCAACTCCTCGACCACGAGCCGGACACGCATCGGGTTTCCTTCCGGCAACTCGGGAACCTCGCGCCCCTCCTGATGAAGCATCGCGTCGTTTCCAGGGAAGAACAGCACCAGCTTCCCGGGCACCTGAGTCGGCGCGGGGGTTTCGCCGGGGATAGCCGTCGGCGGAGGAGCGGCCCGACGCCGCGAAAGCGCGACCACCGTCACCAACACCACCACGACGGCAAGGGTCGCCACGATCGGGCGCAGTGCTTTCATGGTGAAGGGGCGGAGGTGCCAGCCGGCCCAGGCATCGTTGCGCGCAGGAACTCCAGGATCGCCTCCGCCATCGCCCCGGCAACCTGCTCCTGCGTATCAGAGGTCAGGAGGCGGCTCGCTTCCTGCGCGTTCGAGAGGAACCCCACCTCGACCAGCGCCGATGGCATGGTGGCGCCGGTGAGGACCACGAACGGCGCCTGTCGAATGCCCCGGTCACGGATCCCCTGCAGCGCGTTGAGCCGTTCCTGCACGGCGCGCGCGAGGCGCGCCGAACTGTTGAGGTTGGCCACATGGGCGAGGTCCCAAAGGATCAGCTGCACGGTGTCAGGAGCGGCGCTGGCGTTCTCACGCGCCGCCGCCTGGGCTGCCTGCGGGTCACTGGCATCCACGCTCATGTAGTAGGTCTCGGCACCGTGCGCCCCACGGGCCGGTGACGCGTTGACGTGGATGGAGAGAAAAACCGCCGCCTGCAGCCGGTTGGCGAGGGCCGTGCGATCCGTGAGGGCGACCATCTCGTCTCCGTCCCGGGTGAGGCGCACGGTCACCCCCGCTGCCTGGAGCCGCGCCGCGGTGGCCTGTGCCACCGCGAGGGTGACCGCCTTCTCGGACTCTCCGGCCGGTCCCCTCGCACCCAGGTCCTCGCCGCCGTGACCGGGATCAAGAACCACCAGCGGCCCGCCCTTCGGCCTGACAAGCGGCGCGGCCGGCTCGGATTTCGCGAGGCGCAAGACAAAACGGGGCGGATCCTCCAGCGGGTAACTGGACGCGACCTCGATTCCAGCGGCCAGCCGCACTGTGAGCGTGGCACCGTCCAACTCGCCCGCCAGTACCTCCCCCGCTGGCTGCACCGGACGCGCCAACGCGACCGGCTCGGGGAACAGCAGCATCACGAGACCCGGCAGCGTGGTCACGCGCGGCCGCTGCCTGGTTCCGCGCAGCACCAGCGTGGTCCCGGTCGGGGCCCGCACCACCGACAGCTCCACCTGCTCGGTCCCTCCCACCCGCGCCAACTCCGGCGCCGCGGCGCTGCCGTTCGCCGTCCAGCCAAACGGTCCCAGTAGCGCTCCGACGGTCGCGAGCGAGCCGACCACGTGCCCATCCACCAACCGCAGCGGCCCCGGGAGCGGTGTCAGCTTGCCATCCACCACGGCCAGGGACCCACCCGGCGTGAACTGGACTTCGTGGCCGGCGGCGGCAGCGTTGTAGCTGCCCGCCGCGGGCGCAAACTGCACCTCGGCGCCAGCCAGGCGAAGAAGCGCGACGACGTCCAGGAGGTCGCCGCGGGCAAAGACCTCGCTCGGCCCCTGAGGAGTCGAGACGGTCACCGCGGGCGCCGTCAGCGGCACCAGCAGGAACGTCAGGGCGAGGACGCGGCTTGAACGCATGGCAGCACGCGGGAGCACCGCGATCGGCGCCCCCGAACGCCTCGAGGGTACACGCTTGCACGAGGCAGGCGCAAGCGTTCGCCGGATCAGACCTTCCGCACGTCGGCCGTCAGCACCCTGCGCAGGGCCTCGACGACGTCGGCGCAGGCGACCGGCAGGCCGGCGCCCCGGAGCGTCACCACGAACTCGCGGTGAGGGCGACCGCGGCGGTAAGGCGGCTCCCGCGACGGCGCCCGAAGGTAACGCTCGAGTAGGCTCACGTCAGCGTCGACGAGGACCGACACCTGGAACAACACCCACCCCTGCCAGAGACGCAGAGAGCTCCCCGCCACCTTGCGCTCTCCGACGGTGAGATCGGAGATCCCACGGATCTCGAGCCCCACCACCCCACACACTGCGAGGGCCTCCGCAACCACACCGCAGTACCGCCGGAAGTACGGTTCGGGGAATCGGACTCGAGGATCGGCCGGCGCCACCAGCGAAGCCGCGACAACCCCGGGGGCAAGCACCACCGCGCCGCCACCGGAGGGCCGCACGACGACCGGGACGCCGTCCTCCCGGCACCGGCTCAGGAAGACCTCCCGCTCCGGGTCGCGCGACCGGCTCAGCACGACCACGACCTCCCGGGCCTCCTCGACCCGCACCACCGGCGCCGCAGCCGGGACGAGGTCCACCCCGGCCAGGGCAAGGGCGTGGGAGGACGCCACAGAGGGATGGCGATCGGGCACGGGGCTTGATTGTAGCGAGATCGACAAGCCCCGCGGCCGGCATCTTGCTGCAGTTTTGGCCCTATACTCTGAGCAGTGGAATGGCACATCCTGGGTAGCTTCGGGGGTTCCAGCCCTACCTGCCGGATGACCTCCTTCCTCATCAACGGGGAGCTCGCGCTGGATGCCGGCTCGATCACCCAGGCCCTGCCCCTGGAGGCGCAGCGTCGCATCCGCCGCATCGTGCTCACCCATTCCCACCTGGACCACACCGCCTCGATCCCGTTCCTGGTCGAGAACACGTTCGGGGAACAGCGCGAAGCGCTGGAGATCCTGGTCACGCCACAGGTGATGCACACGGTCAAGCTTCACCTCTTCAACAACGACACGTGGCCCGACTTCACACGCATCCCGAACGACCTCCTCCCCGCCCTGCGCCTTGTCCAGGTGGAGCCGCGCGCGCCGTTCTCCGCCAACAACCTCCAGTTGACCCCGGTCCCGGTGCGGCACACCGTCCCGACCCACGGGTACCTGGTCGAGGACGAGGACGGCGCCGTCCTCTTCACCTCCGACACCGGCCCCACCCACGAGGTCTGGGAGGTGGCGAACCGGACGGCGCGCCTGCGGGCGCTCATCGTCGAGGTCTCGTTCCCGAGCCGGATGCAGTCGGTCGCCGACGTCTCGCTGCACCTGACCCCGACCACCCTGGCGGGAGAGCTTGCAAAGCTCAAACGCGACGTCGCGGTCTATCTCTATCACCTCAAGCCCGCCTACGTGGACGAGCTACGCCAGGAGCTGGCGGCGACTCGGTTCCCCCACCCCGTAGAAGAGCTTCGGCAGGGGGACATCTACACGTTCTAGGCTCGAGGCCAGAGGCGGGAAGATCTCAAGCCGCGCTTTTCGTGGTCGGCGGCACGCCTCTCTCAGCGCTGGTTCATCCCCGCGATCACTGCGCCGATGCGGTCCTGGGTCGCGGGCTCGTACCAGAGGTCCAGAAAGCGCTCGCCCTCCGCGGCGTCCCTCTCCTCCATGGCGTGGGTAAGACCGTGGCGGAGGAACATTTTTGCCGCGGCAAACGCCGCCGGCGGCCGCAACGCCAGATGTCCGGCGAGCTGCACCGCCTCGCCCAGCACAGCGTCCGGCTCGGCGAGTCGCTCCACCACCCCGAACTGCAGCGCGCGCTCGCCGGGTAAGCCATCCCCCTCGAGCACCAGTTGCTCCGCGGCACGGGTCGGGTAGAGAGCGACCAGCATGTGCACCGCGCCCGCCGGAACCGGGATCCCCAGGTTGATCTCGGAGAGCCCGAGACGGGCACCCCAGGCGGCCATCACCCGCCGGTCGCAGGCCAGCGCCAGCAGGCACCCTCCCGCGATGGCGTGGCCAGCGAGGGCGGCCACCGTGGGACCCGGGTAGCTCACCAACCGCCGTAGGAGCGCGTTGAAGTGCGCCATGAACCGGCGCATTCCCTCCCGCGGGAGACCGTCCACTCTCCGGAGGTCGAGGCCCGGGCAGAATATGCTGGGGTGGGCGCTCGCGAGAACCAGGGGCGGTGCTCCCGCCGCGTCGAGCCTCGAGAGCTCGCGGTCCAGTGCGTCGATGAGGGTGTCGTCCAGAGCGTTGGCACCGTGCGAGAGGTGGAGGACCACCACACGGTCTCGAGTCTCAAGTCGTACCACTGGTGCGTCGCTCATTCCCTTCTCCCTACGGTACGCGCGAACAGGTCGATCACCGGGGAGCCCGGTGAAAGCTCCGGGTGAAATGTGGCCGCAAGCAGCGAACCTTGACGCACGAGCACAGGGTCGTCCCCGTACCGCGCCAACACCCGCACGTCGCCACCCACCTCCCGCACCCTTGGCGCCCTGATGAACACACCCTCGAGCCGATCCGCACCCAGCTCACCCGGCTCGCACACCTCGAGAGCAACGACCGCGGAATCGATCTGCCGACCGTAGGCGTTGCGATCCACCACGGCGTCGAGCAACCCGAGCGACGCCTGAGCGGGGTGGCGCACCTCGCGCGCGAGCAGGATCAACCCGGCGCAGGTTGCCAACACGGGCAGGCCGCCCCGCACGAGCTCCGACACGCGCTCGCGAAGGCCGCTCCCCTCCATCAGCGTGAGCATCGTGGTCGACTCGCCACCAGGCAGGACCAGGCCACGCACCCCGTCGAGGTCGTCGGCGTCGCGCACCTCGACGGCCGACACCCCGCGCGCGGCAAGCGCGCGAGCGTGAGCCTCGAAGTCCCCCTGCAGTGCGAGCACGCCGACGCGACGGCCGTTCGAGCCCACTCACCACCCCCGCCGCGAGAGCATCTCCTCCGGAGTGAGCTTGGCGATATCCAGTCCCCGCATGGCACCCTCGAGGCCGCGAGAAGCCTCGAGGACAACCTGCGGTTCCCGCCAGTGCGTGACCGCCTTCACGACCGCCTTGGCGCGGCGCGCCGGGTCCTCCGACTTGAAGATCCCGGACCCCACGAACACCGACTCCGCGCCCAGCATCATGCACAGGGCCGCGTCGGCGGGGGTCGCGACCCCACCGGCCGCGAAGTTGGGAACGGGCAGCTTCCCTTCGCTGGCCACGTACCGGACGAGCTCGAACGGCGCTTGCAGTTCCTTGGCCGCTGGGATGAGCTCCTCCCCTTCCAGGGTGCCGAGACGCCGGAGCTCGCGCCGCACCGCCCGCAGGTGGCGCACCGCTTCCACGATGTTGCCGGAGCCGGCCTCGCCCTTGGTACGGATCATGGCCGCCCCCTCCGCGATTCGCCGCAAGGCCTCACCCAGGTTGCGGCAGCCGCACACGAACGGCACCTTGAAGTCATGCTTCCAGACGTGGTTCTCCTCGTCGGCCGGGGTGAGCACCTCGGACTCGTCCACGAAGTCAACGCCGAGCGTCTCCAGCACCCTGGCCTCGGCGATGTGGCCGATGCGGCATTTGGCCATCACAGGGATCGAGACCGTCTGCATGATCTGATCGATCTTCTCGATCGCCGCCATGCGAGCGACCCCGCCCTCGCTCCGGATGTCGGCCGGCACGCGCTCGAGCGCCATCACCGCCGCGGCGCCCGCGTCCTCGGCGATCTTCGCCTGCGAGGCATCGGTCACATCCATGATCACCCCGCCCTTCAGCATCTCGGCGAGGCCGACCTTCACGCGAAACTCCGGGGATGAAAAGTTCATGTTTTCCTCCTGTTTCCCGCCCAGCCCACCGATGGGGGCGGGGCCGCACGCTTCTCACACTCATACGAGCGGCAGCGCGCCTCGAGACGGTGCGAGCGCCGCTACCAGCCTCCGCATCCCCGCCTCGAGCACCTCGCCTCCCGCGGCGGCGAACGCCACCCGCACGACGTCGTCGCGCCCACTCACCGACATCGCCGGGCCGGGAAGCACCCAGACCCCAAGCTCGCCGGCCCGAGCAGCCACCGCTCTCGAGCTCCACCCTGCGGGCAGCGTCACCACCAGCGAGAACCCGCCGCGCGGCTCGCTCCATCCCACCCCCGCGGGGGCGCTCGCGAGGGCATCGCGCACCACCTGGAGGCGTGCGCGGGCAGCATGCCGTAGGCGGGCGAACTGCTCGTCCAGCACGCCCCGGCGGCACAGGGTCCACGCCGCGGCCTCGAGGAACTGGCTGCCGCCCAGGTCCGCGGAGCGCTTCACGGTTGCGACCCGTTCCACCACCTCGCGGGGACCCACGACCCACCCCACCCTCAACCCCGGGAACAGCGCCTTGGAGAACGAGCCGACCGCAACCACTCCGAAATCGAGCGCCGCGAGGGGAGGCGGGACCACGCCCTCACTGACCAGGGCAGGGTCGAAGAACTCCTCCACGACCAGCGTTCCCCGTGAGGCCAAGAGGCGCAGCACCTCGCGCCGACGCCCCTCGTCCAGCACCACACCCGACGGGTTGTGGAGCGTCGGGGTCACGATCGCCAGGCGCGGCCGCGCCTGGTGAAGCAGCCGCTCCACGTCGTCGGCGTGAATCCCGTCGCGGTGCACCGGCACGCCCACCGCCCGCACTTGGTGCAGCGCCAGCAGGGGAGGCAGCCCCGGGTACGTGGGGTCCTCCACAACCACCACATCGCCCGGCCTCGCGAGCGCGCGCAGAAGCAGGTCGAGCGCGTGCTGCACGCCGCCCGTGAGGAGCACACCCTCGGCGCTGGTCGGGATTCCGAGTCCGCGCAGCCGGCGGGCGACCCACCCGCGCAGCGGCTCGTACCCCCAGGTACTGCCGTACTGGGCCACCCCCTCCCCCTCACCCTCGCCGAGCCCAAGCCACTGGAAAACCTCACCCGCGGGCAGCAACTCCCGGTCGGGCGCGTAGCGCGCCAGATCCACGCTCCCGGCAGGCGGCTCCCCGCTGGCAGCCGCGGACGTGACCGCAGCCGGCCGGCCGCGGCGCGGTCGCCCCGGTCGCATCACGAGCAGTCCGCGTCGGGCCAGCTCGCGATACGCGGCGGTCACGGTGGCGCGGTTGACCCCGAGCTCCGCCGCCAGCGCCCTGGCCGAGGGCGGCTCGGGTGCTGCCTCGCCAGCAAGCGCTGGAGCAAGCGCCTCGGCCAGCCTCCAGTACAGGGGCCGCCGCGGGTCGCCCCGTTGCGCGGCGCGCGCCACTCGCGCGAGACTCGCGTCCACACCGGCAATGTAGGATCGGTCCGAGCCATTGTCAATAATGGCTCAGCCATTACGACGCCTCGGCGCCTTGTCTTCTCCTGACCCTCGATTCTTGGGACCCGACGGTCACCCCGATGAGACGGTGGCGGTGAGCCCCGACTCAGTGAACGTCTTTGGCGGCGCGGAAGTCGCTGATGAAGCGCTGCAGGCCGATGTCGGTGAGCGGGTGGCGGAAGAGTTGTTGCAGGACCTTGAACGGCACGGTTGCGACATCGGCGCCCGCGAGCGCGGACTCGACCACATGCTGGGGGTGGCGCACCGAGGCGACCAGGACCTGGGTCGGAAACTCGTAGCCGTCGTAGATCTGCACGATCTCCCGCACGAGCTGCATGCCGTCCTGCCCGACGTCGTCGATCCTCCCGACGAACGGGCTCACGTAGGTCGCGCCGGCCTTCGCCACCAGGAGCGCCTGTGCTGGTGAGAAGCACAGGGTGAGGTTGGTCGCGATCCCCTCCTCGGAGAAGCGCGCACACACCTTGATACCGTCCTGCGTCACCGGCAGCTTGACCACAACGTTCTCGGCGATGCCGGCGAGCTCGCGTCCCTCCCTCTCCATCCCCTCGGCGTCGGTGGCGAGGACCTCGGCCGAGACGGGTCCCGCCACCTGGCGGCAGATCTCCGCCACCAACTCGTGGTAGGACCGCCCCTCGCGAGCGACGAGGGACGGGTTGGTCGTGACGCCGTCAAGGATGCCCCACGAGGCGGCCTCGCCGATCTCGGAAATGTTGGCGGTATCGATGAAGAGCTTCACAGTCGGCCTCCCCGTTCCCTAGAACAAACCTTCCTGGTCCGTCTCATCCTCCGGCTCCTCGCGCTCTGCGAGCTTGGCGACCGCCACCACCTGGTCACCCTCGCCAAGCTCGATGAGCTTGACCCCTTGCGTGGCGCGGCCGATCCGCCGCACGCCCGACGCCGACGTTCGGATCATCATGCCTTGAGCCGTGACCAGCATGATGTCCTCGTCCCCCTGCACGTGTCGCATCCCCGCCACGTTGCCCGTCCGCGGCGTGACCCTCATCAGCGTGATGCCCTTCCCGCCGCGCCCCTGCTCGCGGAAATCCGCCACCGGCGTGCGCTTGCCGAAACCGCGCTCCGCGACCACCAGGATGTCGCCCTGGTCGTCGGCGGCGAAAGCCGCCATCACCTCGACGAAATCGTCGGCCTTCAGGGTGACGCCGCGGACTCCGGCGGCGACCCGCCCCATGGACCGGACGTCGCTCTCCGGGAAGCGGATCCCCATTCCCCTGTGGGTCCCGAGGAACACGTGGCTCTTGCCGTCGGTGAGCCGCACGTCGAGCAGGTCGTCTCCCTCCTCGAGGTCCACCGCGATGATCCCGGTGGACCGCGGGTACGCATACGCCGAGAGCTCGGTTTTCTTGACCTTACCGCGGCGTGTCGCGAACAGCAGGAAACGCTCAGCGTCGAACTCCTTCACCGCCACGAGCGCCGCGACCTTCTCCTCCTGGCTCACCGGCAGCAGGTTCACGATCGCCTTGCCGCGCGCCGACGGGCTCGCCTCCGGGACCTCGTGCACCTTCAGCCAGTACACCTTGCCCACCGACGTGAACACCAGCAGCACGTCGTGCGTGGAGGCCACGAACAGGTGCTCCACCGGGTCCTCGTCACGCACCGCGGCTCCGCGCCGGCCGCGCCCTCCGCGACGCTGCGCCCGGTAGATCGAGACCGCCGAACGCTTGATGTACCCGGCGCCGGTTACCGTCACCACCACGTCCTCCTCGGCGATCAGGTCCTCCACGGAGAACTCCGCCTCCTCTGGAAGGATCTCCGTTCGCCGCGGGTCCGCGAAGCGCCGCTTCGTGTCCTCCAGTTCGCCGATGATGATGTCGAGCACCAGCTTGTCGGAGCCAAGGATCGCCTTGAGGCGCCCAATCAGCGCCAGTACCTCCTTGTGCTCGGTGAGGATCTTGTCGCGCTCGAGGGCGGTCAGGCGCTGCAGGCGCATCTCCAGGATCGCCTGCGCCTGCAGGTCCGAGAGCCCGAAATTCTCCATCAGGGCGGCCTTCGCCATCGGCGGGTCGGCCGCCGCGCGAATCGTCTTGATCACCTCGTCGAGATGATCGAGGGCGATGACCAGCCCCTCCAAAATGTGGACGCGCTCCTCGGCGCGGGCAAGGTCGTAGCGAGTCCGCCGCGTCACGACTTCCTTGCGGTGCTCGAGGAAGTGACCGAGCATCTCGGGCAGCGTCAGCACCCGTGGCTGGTTGTCCACGATCGCCAGGAAGGTGATCCCGAAGCTCGTCTGCATCGGGGTAAGCTTGAAGAGCTGGTTTAGCACCACCTGTGGGACCGCATCGCGTTTGAGCTCGACCACGACCCGCACTCCGTCCCGGTCGGACTCGTCACGCAGGTCCGAGATCCCCTCGATGTCTTTCCCCTGCACCAGCTCCGCGATGCGCTCGACGAGGCGCGCCTTGTTCACCTGATAGGGCAGCTCGCTCACGATGATCGCAACGCGGTCGCCCTTCTTCTGATGCTCGATGCGCGCACGAGCCTGCATCTGAACCGAGCCATGCCCAGTCGTGTACGCCTCGCGGATCCCGGCCGTGCCGCGGATGATGGCGGCGGTCGGAAAGTCGGGGCCGGGCACCAGCTTGATCAGTTCCTCGATGCCGATGCTAGGTCTGCGGGCGAAGGCGACGCACGCATCGATGACCTCGCCGAGGTTGTGCGGCGGGATGTTGGTCGCCATCCCGACCGCGATCCCCGAAGACCCGTTGACCAGCAGGTTCGGGAACTTCGAGGGGAGCACCGCAGGCTCCTTGAGCGACCCGTCGTAGTTGGGCAGCCACTCGACGGTTTCCTTCTCGAGGTCGTCGCCGAGCATCTCCTCGGCCAGCCGTGCGAGGCGGACCTCCGTGTACCGCATCGCGGCCGCGTTATCGCCGTCCACCGAGCCGAAGTTCCCCTGCCCATCCACCAGCACGTGCCGCATGGAGAACAGCTGCGCCATCCGAACCAGGGCGTCGTAGATCGCGGCGTCGCCGTGGGGGTGGTACTTGCCCATGACGTCCCCGACGATACGGGCCGACTTCTTGTATGCCTTGCCGGCCGTGTTCCCTTGCTCCCCCATCCCGAAGAGGATGCGGCGGTGCACCGGTTTGAGGCCGTCGCGCACGTCCGGGAGGGCGCGGCCGATGATCACGCTCATCGCATAGTCGAGGTAGGAGCGTTTCAGCTCCTTCTCGATGGCGACCGGGACCCGATCCTCCCGGGCAAAAAGCGTGTCGGTCATGGTCGGTCTTCTCTCCTAGACATCCAGGTTGACGACCTCAAGGGCGTTGCGTTCGATGAATGCGCGGCGCGGCTCTACGGCGTCACCCATCAGAACGGTGAACAACTCGTCGGCTTCCGCCGCGTCCTCCACGCGCACCTGCAGCAGGCGCCGCGTCTCCGGGTTCATTGTGGTGCTCCACAGCTGCCCGGGGTTCATCTCGCCCAGACCCTTGTAGCGCTGGATCGAGAGGCCGTGGCGGGCGCTTTCGTAGACGCGCCCAACCAGGTCTTGTGAGGACTCGTACGTCTCCTTCACGCCCTCCAGTTCGAGGTGGAACGGCGGCACGTCGAAGTCCCTCAGGTGCCTGTGGAGATCGAGGAGCTGGGTGTACTCATACGTGCGAAGGATCTGGTACCCGAGTTCGACCGCGCGCTTCCGGCCGTTCTTGTTGTAGGTAACCCGCACCAGCTTCACGCCGTGCTCCTCGTCCTCGGAGATCTCCGCGTCCTCGTACTCCTCGCGCAGCTCCGCAGCGAACGCCTCCATGAGCTTGCCGTCCGCCAGGTGCTCGCGCTTCCCGACACCCTGGCGGAGCATCGCCATCACCAGCTCCTGAGGCCAGCCGCGCTGGTCCAGCCGTTCGAGGTGCTCGAGCGTGCGCTCCAGGCGGCGGATGGCGTCCTTGAGCTCCTTGCCCTTCAGAGTGCGGCCGCTCCCCGCGAGCGTCAGCGTCGCACCGTCGGAGAGGCGATCGAGCAGGAACGACGACAGCTCCGCGTCGTCCTTGAGGTACCGTTCCTCCTTCTTGTGCGCCACCTTGTAGAGCGGCGGCTGGGCGATGTAGAGGAAGCCCCGCTCGATCACCGGCCGGAAGTGACGGAAGAAGAACGTCAGCAAGAGGGTCCTGATGTGAGCCCCGTCCACGTCCGCATCGGTCATGATGATGATCTTGTGGTAGCGAACCTTCGCGATGTCGAAGTCCTCGGCGCCTATGCCTGTGCCCAGGCACTGGATGATCGTCCGGATTTCCTGGTTCGACAGCATCTTGTCGAAGCGTGCTTTCTCCACGTTGAGGATCTTGCCCCGCAGCGGCAGGATCGCCTGGAAGCGGCGGTCACGCCCCTGCTTGGCAGAGCCCCCGGCCGAGTCGCCCTCCACCATGAACAGCTCGGCTCCGGCCGGGTCCTTCTCCTGGCAGTCCGCCAGCTTGCCGGGCAGTGAGGAGCTGTCCAGGGCACCCTTGCGACGTGTGAGCTCGCGCGCTTTGCGCGCCGCCTCACGCGCGCGCGCCGCCTCCACGCACTTCCCGACGATCCGCCGCGCGATGGGCGGGTTCTCCTCGAAGAACTCTGCGAGGCGAGTGTTCACCACCGACTCCACCCAGCCCTTGACGTGGGACGAAACCAGCTTGTCCTTGGTCTGGGACGAAAACTTGGGGTCTCGGATCTTCACCGACAAAACCGCGGTGAGCCCCTCCCGCGCATCTTCGCCGGTAAGCCCCTCGGGGAGGTTCTTGAGTAGGTTGCTGGTCTGACCGTACGCGTTGATGGTGCGTGTGAGGGCGGAGCGGAACCCGGATAGGTGCGCGCCTCCGTCCGCGTTGTAGACCGTGTTGGTGAAGGGAAGGACGTTCTCCGTGTAGCCGTCGTGCCACTGCAGGGCGATCGCAATCTCCTCGCCCTCGGATTTGGCCTCCAGGAGCTGAATCGGCTTGGCGTGGAGTGTCGTCTTCGCGCGATTCAGGTACTCGACGAACGCCGCGATCCCCCCCTTGAACTGAAACTCCTGCTCGCCGCCGTTGCGCTCGTCGAAGAACCGAATGGCCAGCCCCGGGTTCAGAAACGCCAGCTCGCGCAGGCGCTGGACCAGCAGATCGTGGTGGAACTCCAGGATCGAGAAGATCTCGGGGTCGGGCTTGAAGCTGACGGCCGTTCCAGTCTTGGTGGAGTTGCCGACCCGCTTGAGCGGCGCCGCAGGCACCCCACGCCTGTATTCCTGCTCAAACACCCCCCCGTCGCGGCGGATCTCCAAGCGCAGCCACTCCGAGAGGAAGTTCACCACCGAGACCCCGACCCCGTGCAGGCCGCCCGACACCTTGTAGGCGTTGTTGTCGAACTTCCCGCCTGAGTGCAGCTCGCACATGATGACCTCGGTGACGGGCCGGCCGGTCTCCTTGTGGATGTCGACGGGAATGCCACGCCCGTTGTCTTCAACCGTAGCCGAGTTGTCGGTGTGAATGCGCACGGATATCCGAGTGGCGAAACCCGCCTGCGCCTCGTCGACCGCGTTGTCCACCACCTCCCAAACCATGTGGTGCAGCCCTGAGAGATCGTCGGTGTCACCGATGTACATCCCCGGCCGCTTGCGAACCGCGTCCGGACCTTTGAGCAGCTTGATGCTCTCGGCGTCGTAGATTTTCCCGGTCAAGCCTCACTCCCTCCCGCGGGCACCACCTCGACGGTGCCGGCGCGCATGCGCCACACCGTGCCCGCCGCCAGGCGCGACAGCACCATCTCCTCGTGCGCCGAGGAGAGCAGCGCCTGGCCGTCACCCTGTAGACGCCCCAGCACCCGCCGCAGCACCACGGCGTCTAGTTCGGCGTCAACATCATCAAAGACCACGGTGGGGGTCCGCCCCCTCACCTCCCCAAGCAACGTCATCGCCGTCAGCTTCAGCGCCGTGGCCAGCAGCTTTCCCTGTCCCGCAGAGAGCACCTCTCTCGCCGGAGCGCCTTGCACGGTGAGCACCAGGTCGTGGCGGTGCGGCCCCACGGCGGTGTGGCCGCGTGCGCGCTCCCGGCGGCGCGAGGCCGCCAGCGCCGCGCGCAGGCGGGCCGCCAGGGTCGCGGGTTCTGCGACCGCGACGCCATCCGGCGAATTATACCGCAAAACCGGGCGCGGAAGGGACCATCCCAGGGCTTCAAGCTCCGCACCAACGTGCTTTTCCAGACCGGCGACGGCCGCCTGCCTGAACCCCACGATCCGCGCGCCCAGGAAGGCGAGATCGTACTCGAACGCCTCGAACTCCTCCTCCCGCCCGATGCCTGCAAGCAGGGCGTTGCGCTGCCGCAGAGCCCTCCGGTAGCGCTGCAGCACCTCCAGCGCCTCGGGGTGGAGGTGGAAGCACAGGCGGTCCAGGAACCGTCGTCTGTCCTCGGGTGCCCCCCACACCAACTGGCGATCGTGACCGGACAGGGCAGCCACGGGGAAGAGCTCGAGGTACTCGGCGGCACCCAGCCGGCGCGCCCCTCGGAACAGCATCCGGCCCAGGGTGCGCCCGGCCCGTGCGTCCTGCCGCAACTCCACCGCCGCACCGCCGCGCCCGACCGTCCCGGCCAGGGTGAACCCCCGCGCACCGCGCTGCACCCACGCCAACGCAGGACCCGGACGAAACGACGCGAGGTTTCCGAACACCGCGAGGGCCTCGAGGAGGTTGGTCTTGCCTGAGCCGTTGGGGCCGACCACCACGGTGAGTCCGGCTCGGACCTCGAGCTCCTGCGCCGCCAGGTTCCGGAAGCCGGTCAGGGAAAGACGATGCAGCGCCACGCCGTCAGAGACGGATCGGCATGATGACGTACAGGCACTCCCCAGCCGCGGCGTCCTCGCCCAGGGGCGTGATGACGATAGGGCCGTCGGCGTCGCGGAGCTGCAGCTCCACCTCCTTGACATCGACGGCACCGAGGAAGTCGAGCAGATAGTTCGCGTTCACGAACACCTTCAACGACTGACCCGCGTAGCTGCAGGTCACCTCTTCCGCCGCCTGTCCGAGGTCGAACCCCACGGAGGCGAGCGCGATGGAGTCCTTGTCGAACTGCATCTGAATGCCGTGCGTCCGCTCGCTGGCGAGGAGCGCAACGCGCCGCAGGGCGGCTCCCAACTCCTGGCGCTGAACCCGTGCGCGATGCGGGTTGTCGCGCACGAGCACCCGCTCGTACTGCGGAAACCGTGCCTCGAGAACGCGCGACAGCAGCACGCGGTCGCCAAGCCGGAACGCGAGGTGGTTCTCCCCGCGGGCGACGTAAAGCGGTGTGTCGGCCTCGGCGCTGAGGTGACGCAGTTGGTTGAGAACCTTGCGGGGGAGCAGTTGGTGCTCGAAGGGCGGCGCTCCCGAACCGTGGGGTGCCCTCACCCAGGCGAGGCGGTGGCCGTCCGTCGCCACCATCTCGAGGAACTTCGCGGAGACGAGGAGCAGGGCGGCGTTGTACTGGAAGTGACCCTCCTCGCCGGAGACCGCGAACACCGAGCGATCAA
>Ga0214473_10002105_pt1 | contig 24938 bp, 19 predicted proteins | sample RVTome_7_FD_203509 | JGI IMG/M metagenome (GOLD analysis project Ga0214473, IMG submission 203509) | Soil microbial communities from uranium-contaminated site in the Upper Colorado River Basin, Wyoming, United States - RVT98D197 | ecosystem: Environmental > Terrestrial > Soil > Contaminated >... | reverse complement strand
GCACGGCTTCCCTGAAGGCCGCGGGCAGCACCTTGATCAGGCGGTCCTCGCCGATCGCAAACCCCACGCCCGGGATCGCCGGCCCGCCGAGGTCGGCGATCAGGCGGTCGTAGCGGCCGCCGCCGCATAGCACCGTGTTTTCCCCGAGCTTTGGCGAGATCACCTCGAAAACGGTGCGGAGGTAGTAGTCGAGACCGCGCACGAGGCGGGGGTTGCGCACGAACGGGATACCCAACCGGGCGAGCTGCTCCTCGACCTGGAGCACGTGCTGCCTCGACGCCTCCCCCGCCACGTCGTCCATCGCCGGGGCTTTCGCCGCCACGGCCTGGCACGACGGGACCTTGCAGTCAAGGATGCGGAGGGGGTTCTCGTCAAGGCGGCGCTGGCAGTCCGAGCACAGCTCCGAGCGGCGCGGCGCGAGGGCGGTCCGGAGTGCCTCCTGGTAGCGGACGCGGTCCTCTGGGTCGCCCAGGTTGTTGAGGTGGATCACCAGATCGTCAAAGCCCAGCCGCAGAAAGAACTCGTACATCGCCGCCAGCACCTCGGCGTCCGCGAGCGGCGTATCTGCACCGATGACCTCCAGGCCGATCTGCGAGAATTGCCGGTATCTCCCATGCTGCGCCCGCTCGTAGCGGAACATCGGCCCCAGGTAGTAGAGGCGCAGCGGGTGGGTGCGGTCGGAAAGGCCGTTCTCGATCCACGCGCGGGCCACGCCCGCGGTCCCTTCGGGCCGCAGAGTGAGCGAACGCCCCTTGCGGTCGGGAAACGTGTACATCTCCTTGTGGACGATGTCGGTGGTCTCGCCCACCGAGCGCACGAACAGCTCGGTGGCCTCGAACACGGGGGTGCGGATCTCATCGGCGCCGAACGCGCTGAACACGTCCCGGGCGACGCCTTCGACCGCCTGCCAGAGCCGAACTTCGGGGGGCAGGAGGTCGCGGGTGCCCCGCGGGCGCTGAATCACGCGTACCCCGCCCAGTCCGCAGCGTCGTCGAGCTCGCGCTCGTCATCGGCGGCCAGGTAGCGGCCCTTGAGCTCCAGGTACCCACGCACCCCGCGACGGGTGTGGTCGAGCTCCTCGGCCAGCCCCTCACGGCGCACCGTGGCCGGCACACCGGCCACCAGGGTGCGTGGCGGCACGACCATCCCGGGCGGCACGAGCGCACCGGCCGCCACCACCGCCTCCTCGCCGATCACGGCCCCGTTGAGCACCGTGGCGTGCATCCCCACGAGCGCACCCCTCTCCACCCGGCACCCGTGCAGGATCGCGGAGTGCCCGACGGTGACGTCCTCGGCCACGAGGGTCGGGAAGTCCGGCTCGTCAACGTGGATCACCGCGTTGTCCTGGATGTTGGTGCGGGGGCCGATCCGGATCTCCTTGAGGTCACCGCGGAGCACCGCGCCGTACCAGATGCTGACGTCGTCGCCAAGCTCGACGTCCCCGACCACCACGGCGGTCGAGGCCACGAACACGCGCTGGCCAAACCGGGGCGATTTGCCGGCAAACGGTCGGATTCTCACCGCCTTCCCCTCCACTCGAGCGGGTCACGCTAACACACACAGCCAGCAGGGGCAACGAGCCAGGGTTCGGGGCGGAGGCCCTCATCCTGTGGAAGGCGCCGAAAGGGCAGGTCAGCCAAGTGAAGCGATTTGTGCACAATACATGTAAGGGATTCCTGCACAACAGCTTATACGACCGCACTCGCGGCAGTGCATGATGCATAACCCGTTGAGATCGGCGGGCTTTGCTGCCGCCCCGGTCGCTTTTCCGCAGAGTTTTCCTCAAAAACTGCGGAAACCTGACCCCCCCTTCACGCCCCACTCTGGAGGCGGCTGCCAGCCTCCCTGGCGCACGATTCGCGGCACCCCTCGGGTCAGGTCCACGACCGTCGAGGGAAGGCCTCCAGGGGCGTCCCCGCCGTCGAGGAGGAGTGCCAGGCCGTCGCCCAGGAGCCGCGCCACCTCGCCGGCGCGTGCCAGCGCCGGTCCCCCGCTGCGGTTCGCCGAGGTGGCCGTGAGCGGCCCCACGGCCGCGAGTAGTGCCCGCAGGAGGGGATGGGCCGGCACCCGCACGGCGACGGTCTTCCCGCCGTCCGCGAGCGTCGTGGCAGCCGGGAGGACGACCGTGAGGGGGGCGGGCCACGCCGCCTCCAGGCGGCCACGCCACCCCTCGGGCACCACCACCAGCGGGTCAAGCTGCGCGATCGAGGCCCCCACCACCGGCAGCGCCTTCTCCTCGGCTCTTCCCTTGAGGGCAAACACGCGATCCACCGCCACCGGGTCATCGGGCGGCACCGCGAGCCCGTAGAACGTCTCGGTGGGCAGGGCGACCACCCCGTGCTCCCGATGGGCGCTCCGCACGGCCTCGAGGGCTCCGGGAAGGTCGCACTCGTCGGCAAACGGCAGGCGGAGCATCAGGTCATTCTGAGCAGCTCGCGGGCGTGCTGGCGGGCGGCCGGAGTCGGGGCGCCGCCCCCGAGCATGCGGACCAGCTCTTCCACACGCGCCTCCTCGGCAACCCCCTCCACCCGCGTCACCGTTCGTCCCCGGGCGCTTTCCTTGCGCACGACAAAGTGGGTGGAGGCGCGCCCCGCCACCTGGGGCAGGTGGGTGACCACCAGCACCTGGTCCCGCGTGCCCAACCCGGCAAGCAGCTCCCCCAGCTCGTCGGCGACGTTGCCGCCAATCCCCGCATCGACCTCGTCGAAGAGGAGCGTCAGCAATCCCCGCCGGGGCAGAGAGTCACGCAGCACGGTGCGCATGGCCAGGTGTATGCGCGAGAGCTCGCCGCCGGAGGCGATGCGCGCCATCGAGCGCACTTCCTCGCCCGGGTTGGTCGAGAGCTCGAACTCGCCGACGTCAATGCCGTCGCCCGCCGGCTCGACGCGGAAACCGTCGGCCTCGAGGGGACCCTCGGGTGAGACCCGCCGCGCCAGCGCCAGCCGGAGACGCGCCCGCGGGATTCCGAGGCCTTTGAGCACCTCGACAACGCGGGCGGAAAAGCCCTGCGCGGCCGCCGCACGACGCACCGAGAGCGCCCTGGCCAGCTCGAGGTAGCGGTCGCCCAGGATCCGCTGCTCCTCCTCCAGGCGCACGATGTCGTCCTCGACACCCTCCAGCTGCTCCCGTTCGGCCTGCAGCTGCGCGCGGTGATCGAGCACCGCAGCCAGTGAGCCGCCGTACTTGCGGCTCAGGCGCTCCAGAAGTGCAAGCCGGCCCTCGATCGCCTCGAGTCTCTGCGGGTCGGGGCGCACGCGGTCGGAGAGCCCCAGCAGCACCCGCTCGGCCTCCTCGGCCAGCACCCGCGCCTGCTCGAGATCTCCGGCGGTCTCGCCCACTCCGATCCCGAGCTCCTGCAGCTCACGAACCGACCTGGCCGCGCGCGCCAGCGCAACTGCGCCCCCCTCACCCCCGAGCGCTCCCTGCGCCAGGCCAACCAGCTCGCCGATGCGCTCCGCGTGCTGCAGGAAGGCACGCTCTTCCCGCAGGCGCTCCTCCTCCCCGGCCTCCAGCCGCGCCTCGTCGATCTCCCTCGCCTGGAAGGCGATGACGTCCAGGCGGTCGCGTCGCGTCGCGAGCGACCGGCGCTGGGCCTCCAGACGCTGGCGCACCTCCTGCCACGAGGCGAACGCCTCGCCGACCCTCCCGCACTCGCCGGTCAGGCCGCCGGCCGTGTCCACCAGCGCGATGTGGGTTGAGGGGTCGGTCAGGCCGCGCTGCTCGTGCTGCCCGTGGATGGCGAGCAGGTAGGGGGCAAGGCGCTGCAGGGCCCCGACCGTCACCGTCACATCGTTGATCCAGGCTCGCGAGCGGCCGGCCGCCGAGACCTCCCGGCGCAGCACCAGCTCGTCCCCGCCGTTGACCCCAAGCTGGGAGAGCAGCTCCTGCGCCACCTCGTCGGGCGGGGCCCCGAAGCACCCCTCTACCAGCAGTCGGTCCCGGCCACCCCGTACCTGGTCTGCGTCGGCGCGCTCCCCGGCCAGGAGCTGGAGCGACTGCACGAGCAGCGACTTCCCCGCGCCCGTCTCGCCGGTAAGCACGATGAACCCCGCCGGGAGCTCCAGGCGCACCCTCTCGATGATCCCGAGGTCACGGACCTCCAGCTCGCGCAGCATGGTGAGGAGATGCTAGTCGGCGCCGCCGGGCTTTGCAACGAGCGTCCCGGCCACGGCGAGGCAAAGGTGCGCCGGGTCGATGTGACGCCGGACCGCCTCGACAACCTCCGCCCTCTGGGTCGCCAGGACCTTCCCGGGGATTCGGTCGATCTCCGTCACCGCCAGGCCGTGCCTGACCAGCCGGGACAGCTCGCGAGCCATCCCGGTGGGTGTGGCGAGAGACACCCGGTAGGAACCCGCCACCGCCGCCCGCTCGTCGGCAAGCTCCTCCTCGCTCGGCCCCTCCGCCACAAAGCGCGCGAGCTCCTCGCGGACCGCCGCCTGCGCGCGCTCCAGGTTCTCCGGCGCCACCGAGAACGCAACCGCCCACGGGCCGTCCAGCAGCGAGGCCCCGAAGAAGCGCGAGATCACACCGTAGGTGAGCCCCTCCCGGTCGCGAAGCCGCATGCCGAGGCGCGACGAGAGCGTCGAGTGACCGAGCACCGAGTTGCCGAGCAAGGCTGCGAGGAAGTCTTCGTCGGCGCGCCGCAGCCCACCCGGGTGTCCGACCACCACGTCCAAGTTGGGCTTGTCGGGGATGCTCTCGCGCGCCTCACCGGGGGAAACGTCGTGCGGCCCGCGCCGCGCGACCGGCGGTGCCTCGCGGCACCCGCCGTTCGCAGCCCCGAACAGTTCAGCGAGGCGGCGCTCGACCTCGCCGGGCTCGAAGTCCCCCACCACGGCGAGCATCAGGGAGGCCGGGCCGTAAAGTTTGCCGTGCACGGCAACGAGCTGCTCGCGCGTGAGGCTCTCGAGAGCCGCCCGGCGCTCGTCGAAAGGACGGCGGTAGTGGGGGTGCCCGGGCGGGTACGTGAGGCGCGCGAACGCCTCGAACGCGCGGTGGAACGTATCCTCCTGGGCCTGGGCAAGCTCCCCCAGGCGCAGCGTGCGCAGCTTTTCCAGCTCGTTTGCGGGGAAGTCCGGCGCGAGCAGCATCTCCGCCAGAAGATCGAGGACGAGCGGCAGGTGGCGCGCCAGGCATCTCCCTGAGCAGAAGATCTCGAGGGGGTTGAAGCCGTCCGCAGAGACAGCCAGCTCGATGCCCCGATCTTCGAGCAGGCGGGCGATCTCGAGCCGGGAGTGCGAGGAGGTGCCGCGCTCGAGCATGTCAGGGACCAGCGAGGCCGCGCTCCACTGCTCGGTCCCGACCAGGCCGTGGCCGGCGAGCAGCGAGCCGTGGAGGTGAACCGTCGTGTTGCTGTGGCGGGGCAGCAGCAGGATGCGGCCTCCTCCCGGGAGGGCCGCCTCCGTGACGAGCGGAGCCAGTTCCGTGTGGTGGAAGCAGGGTCTGAGGCACAGCCCGCGCGGCCCGGGCCGCGGCACGGCGCCTGATCCACCGTGTCCATCCTTCGGGATGAAGTACCCCACCGAGACCGAATCCTCGACGAACGTCTCGCCAGCCACCCGAAGCACGTCCGGACGCGTCACCGCCCGAATGCGATCCGGGTAGTCGAGGTAGAAGCGCCAGTCCACCGATGAGATCGCCTCGGCGAGCCCCGCCGCCACCTGGGCCGGGGAGTCGCGGTGGTACGCGGTCTGCGCCTCCACCTGGACCTTGGCCCGCTCCAGCTCGGACTTTACGAGCCCCTTGCGAACGATCGAGGAAACCTCCTTGCGGATCATCCTCTCGACCTTCGCGTGCGGCGCAGGCGGGTTCAGCGTTGCGAACACCTGGAACAGCCCCGGGTCGCGGAGCTGCCACGCCGCGGCCTGCACGTCGAGGCACAGGCCCGTCTCCACCAGCCGCTGGTAGAGGCGCGACGTCACCCCACCGGTGAGAGCGTCCGCCAGGACCGCGAGGGCGTGGGTATCGGCGTGCGCCGCCTCGGGGGCCCGCCAGGAGACGACAACCCAGCCCACCTCACCGGCCCGGCGCACGACAAAGCGGCGCTCTCCCTCCTGGCGCGGCTCCCGGGTCGCCACGGGGGGGATGAGGCGCGGCGCCCGCGGCAGGGGCCCGAAGTGCCGGGCCGTCAGCTCCAGCGCCTCGGCCCGGTCGAACGACCCCACCAGCACCAGGGAGGCGTTATCCGGGTAGTAGAAGGTGTCGTAGAACGCCCGCAACTTGTCGATCGACGTGTTCTCGATGTCGCTGCGCCACCCGATCGTCGGGTGGTGGTATGGGTGCTCGCGGAAAGCGATTGCGAACGACTCCTTGAGCAGCGCGTCGAACGGCTCGTTCTCCCCGCGCTCGAACTCGTTGCGCACCACGGTCATTTCGGTCACAAGGTCCGACTCACGCAGAAGAGCGTTCCGCATGCGGTCCGCCTCCAGCTCCAGGGCCAGCTCCAGGTGCTCCGGCGGCAGGGTCTCGTAGTAGTTCGTCCGGTCGAACCACGTGGTGGCGTTGAAGTGAGCCCCCACGCGCTCGAGGACGCGGGCGATCGGTCTTCCGTCGGACGGGTCGAACCTCTGCGAGCCCTTGAACATCAAGTGCTCGAGGAGGTGGGTCGCACCGGTGTGGCCGACCGCCTCGTTTCTCGACCCCACGTGGTAGATCACGCATACCGCCACCACCGGCACACTCGGGTCGGGGAGGAGCAGCACCCTCAGTCCGTTGCCCTCGAGGACCAGCTCCTCCACTCCCCGCTCCTGCGCGACCACCTTGAACCCCTCGCTCATGCACCCCCCAGGACCGCTATGATACCGGTCATGATCGACCTGCGCTCGGATACGGTGACCCACCCGACCCCCGCCATGCGGCGCGCGATGGCGGAGGCCGAAGTCGGCGACGACGTCTACCGCGAGGACCCGACCGTCCTCCACCTGGAGGAGTTGGCCGCAGAGATGCTGGAATTCCCGGCGGCGCTCTTCGTCCCCACGGGCACGATGGGGAACCAACTGGCCGTGCACCTGCAGACGCGCCCCGGCAGCGAGGTGATCATCGAAGCCCGGGGCCACATCTTCAACTTCGAGATGGGCGCCATGGCGGTGTGGTCGGGCGCGCTCCCACGGCCGATTGTCACTGAGAACGGCCTGCTCGAGCCGTCCCAGGTCGAGGCGGCGATCGCTCCCAAGGCGTCGTACCGGACCCCGACCCGGCTGCTGGCCCTCGAGAACACACACAACCTGTGGTCCGGGTTGCCGATGGACGCCGCCCGCACCCGGGCCCTCGCGGAGGTCGCCCACGACCACGGCCTACCGGTGCATCTCGACGGCGCCCGCATCTTCAACGCAGCCGCGGCTCTCGGCACCACCGCCGCCGAACTCGCACGGGGGTGCGATACCGTCATGTTCTGCCTGTCCAAGGGGCTTGCCGCGCCGGTGGGCTCGATGCTCCTGGGAAGCCGCGATCTGATCGAGGAGGCGGTGCGGGCGCGCAAGCTGTTCGGGGGCGGGATGCGGCAGGTCGGCGTCCTGGCGGCGCCGGGGATCGTGGCGCTCACCGAGATGGTGAGCAGGCTCGGTGAGGACCACGTTCGGGCCAGGCGTCTCGCCGACGGCCTCGCGGTGCTTCCTGCCGTCGACATCGACCCGGCGCGGGTTTCCACCAACATCCTCGTGTTCCGCCTGCGCCCGGAGAAGGTCCCCGGCGACCCTTCCGTGGCGCCGTCGCAGCGCCTCGTCGCCGGCATGAAGGAACACCAAGTGCTGCTCGGCGCCTTCGGCGCGACCGACGTGCGCATGGTGACTCACTACGAGATCACCGACGCCGACGTCGAGACGACGCTGCGCGCCGCCCGCGCGGTGCTCGCGTAAGGGTCTGCTCCTATGCGGCGTCCTCCCCGGGCTGCGGCCGGTCCTTGGCGGCCTTCACGAGCGCGTATGCGGTGAGCGCCACGCAGACCACGAACACCACCAAGAACAGCGCCAGCGCGCCCCACTGGGTTGAAACCGTCACCTGCTCGTTAGCCCGCGCGGAGGCGAGGTAGATGCCACGAAGCTGGTGCCGCGTCACGACCATGAACACCACGGCTCCGACGATCAGCTCGGCCACGCGTCGGACCTTGGCCGGGCTGGCGAGCGGGTCGGCGATCTGCGCCAGCACCACGAGCAGCAGCAGCCCAGCCAGGATCCCGACAGTCAGTGGCACCATCGTCGCCGGACCACCCCGCATGAACGCCTTGAGCACGTCCTCGGGCAAGGCGAGCAGGAGCCAGAACCCGTCCACCAGCTGCAGCAAGGTGGTCACGAGGGCGGCACGGATGCCGAAGCGGGCCATGCCGGAGAGTGCCTCCGTGGCGCCGCCCTTTCTCGCCCTGCGAACCGCAACCCACGCCAGCAGCGCGCCGGCCATCGCTACCGCGGCCAGCAGGAAGTGCAGGAAGCGCGGCACGAACGTCGGGTCGGAGAGCGCCGCCCACGCCTGGTCGGCCACCCTCTCCCACCGCGCGGGCTGCATGTGCAGCAAGTTGACCGTTACCTGGATGCCCGCGATCACGACGAAACATGCAGCCTCGACGATCAACACCCCTCCGGCGCTTTTGCCTGCCCGCAGCCGGAACTTGGCCACGTAGTTGAGGTAGTAGGCGACGGTCAACAGGCCCAGCATCCCGAGCCAGGCCCAGGCCACGAGGATCGTCGCGGTGTAGAAAAAGCGCCCCAGCAGCACCTGCATGAAGAGCAGCGGGGCGATGGCGAACGTGATGGCGAACGAGATCGCCCACGCGTTGACCTCGACAAACAGGGTCCGGATCTCGCGCCTTCCCGTCCGGGCCAAGCCCGCGAACGCCGCCAGCAGCGAGCCGCCGAGAACCGTGTTGACGAACAGCAGGTGGAACAGGAACGTCACAACCCAGAGCACGTGGAAGAGCCAGGGGGGCCCCGGAAGCGGAGCGGGGTCCAGAGCCGGGATTAGGCTATTTTCCATGGTTTGCCTCCGCGACGTTCGAGGGCCTGAGAGTCAACAGGTAGCTCGCCAGGGCTTCGACCTCGTCGTCCGTGCCGACGAGCGGCGGCATCAGGGGGTAGTCGAGCTTGTCGGTGGCCACGTGCCCCTTGTCGGTGTACCGCCCGGAGACGTACTCGTTACCCTCCTCCCGCATCGTGGCGAGGATGCCGTTGAGCATGTCCGGGTCGACGGGCGCCACCAGCTTGCGGATCGACAGGTAACCATCCAGCGTGTGACACGAGGCGCACTGGGCACGGAACACCGCTATCCCTTTGCCCTCGGGCCCCGGGTTCTCACGGGCCGCCCAGACGGCCTTGCTCAGGACCCCGCGCTGGTTCAGGTCGGGAATTTCGCTCACCAATATTCCGTTCGAGAACATGAAGTCGCGGATCACGAAGGGCTTTCGGGACCCCTCGCGGAGACGCTCGTACCCCCCGAAGAACGCGAACGCCGCGAGGAGTGCGGCAACGGCGGTAGGCCAACGGTGGAGGCGGGGAGCAGCCAGGGCGAAGAGGGACAGCAGTAGATAGACCGTCAGCGCCCACAGTACGAAGTAGCGGGTTGAGGCCAGGGCGGGAAGGAGGGCCTTGCTCCCCAGGAAGATCGCCTTTACGGATTCCGGGAGCACGTGCTCCCACCAGCGGTAGCCGCCGTAGGCGAGCAACACGCCCACGATCTGGAAGACCGCGAGCAAACGCACCATGCCCACCCGGGCGGTGCGGTCGGTCTCGCGCAGCGCGGCAAGGGTCAGGTAGGCGCCGGCGAGGAACAGGCAGATTCCGGTGCGCAGCGCCAGCCCCGGCAGGTAGCTGGGGTTGAAGATCCCGTCCCAGAAGGAGTGGGTCTCCAGCCACCTCCCCGGCGTGAGCATGAACGAGATGATCCCCTGGATGACGACCAGCGACATGTAGGCGGCGAAGACGTAGAGCCAGATGATCAGCAGGTGGGTGCGCGGGCGGACCTTGTCCCAAGTGGCGTAGTAGGCGAGTGCCGTCGCCACCTCGAGGATGAAGAAACCCCACTCGGCGGCCCAGCCCCAGACGTAATTGTGGATCAGTGCCGAGGTCGCCGCGGGCTGCACCAGCCCGATCGTGACCCAGATTCCGACCCCAGAGATCGCCCCAAACACGGTCGAGACGAGGATCAGCATCAGGGAGCTGCGCTTGGCGAGGCCGCGCAGCGCAGGGTCGCGGCGCCTCACCGCCAGGGTTTCGATGAACGCGATCGCGAAGCCGCCGCCGATGGCGAAGTGGGAAACCAGGACGTGAGTGATGGCCACGATCCCGATCAGCACGCCGCCACCGAAGACCAGGTTCCAGATGGGGTAGTCCACACCGGCCTCCTTTCCCGTCTACCAGATTTGAACGCGCGGTAGGGTAGCACTACTCCACAGCACAGTGGCACGCTCGAAGGCTTGTCTACTGGTGGCGCCGGTAAGGAAAGGGGCCGCCCCGAGGCGGCCCCATGCAGCTGCAGAACGCGAGAGCACTAGGGCGTTTTTGGCTCGATCGGTACGCGCGTCCTCTGGTCGGGCAGGTGCCGGCGCACCACGCGGTGGCCGGTCTCGAGCTTGTCGGTAAGGGCGTACGGGGCGTACGCCTTCACCATCTCGATCGCCGCCTGCTCCGAGATCACCGTGTTCGCGGCCAGGACCGAGGTGGCTGCCGCGGCCCCCGCACCCGTGAGGAACGGCAGGAGATCGATGTCGGGCAGCGTCGCCCCGTAGTTGGCGTTGATGGCCTTGATCCACTCGCGCGCGACGAGCGCGTATCCGAGCGCCTGGGGGTGGACGCCGTCGTACGAGAAGACGCCGCCGGTCAGGTAGGCGCCGGTCAGCTTGATGCCGCCGTAGGTCACGCCGTTGGCCGCGAGATCGTTGAGGAAGGAGTGCATGTCCACGACCTTGGCCCCGAACTGCGCCGCCACCGCGTCGACGATGGTGTTGAGCTGGTCGGTCAGTGCGTGGACCGCCGAAACCTCCCCGGCCCGAAGTATGACGCCGGCGTGCAAGCCCGTGGCGTCAACGGAGCCCTCGGGCAGCGGCTGCCCTGTGCCGCCGGCGGCCGCCGGGATCCCGATCCCCTGAGCGAGCAGCGAGGACGCCGTGAGCAGGACGTAGTCGTTCTCGGTGAGCGGACCTGCCGCGCCGATCAACGGGATGTGCGCACCGGTCGCCGGGTTGACGATGTAGGGCTTGATCGTGGTCACGTAAGGAACCGCAAGCACATCCGGGATGTTGCCGACCAGGATCGGCGCGTTGGGCCGGGCCCCACGCAGCGTACCCAGGAGGGTCGTGTACTGGGTCTGGAACTGCAGCGCGGGCGTCATCGTGACGCCCTCGATCGCGACACCGGAGAGCACACCCAGGACGTCGTTGGCGCCGATCCACACCGTGAGAAACGTCGGCTGGAGGGCGAGCGCCTGAGCGATGGCCGGCGCGGGTGTGGTGGTGCCCGGGAACACCGGGAACCGCAACACGAGGTCGGCAAACGGGGCGGCCTTGCCGCTCCTGCCAGCCGCGTAGTCGGCAAGATGGGCGGCGAAGTTTTGGATGTTCCCCGCCCGCGTGAGCACGTCGTTAGTGTTGAACCCGTCAACGCCGAGGTTGTTGTAGGGCGTGGCAAGCGTCGCGTTCGTCGGCGAGCCCAGGCCGGCCTTCACCGCGATGGTCGGGCTGATGCCGAGAGGCGTGACGTTGAGCGCTGCCAGATACAGCAGTGGCGGGAGGCCGGGTTCGGTCACCAGCGGCTGCTGGAAACCCGAGATGCCGGCCTGCCTCGCGATGAGGGCCGGGTAGGAGTTCTGCTGGTACGTCTGGACGGACCCGTTCGAGACGACGCCGGCCGTCAGGCTGTCGCCCAGCGCGACGTACCGGGAGAAGTCAACCTGGGCGTGCGCGCTGGCGCCCGCGAGGGCGAGCGCGAGGCCCAGGAGCAATACTTTGCGTGCGTTTCTCATCGTCCCCTCCTAGAACCTGTGAACCAGCGTGAAGCCAAACAGATTCGCCGTGGTCTTGTAGGTTCCCTCGTAGCCCTCGGGGTTCACACCTCCCGTGGACCTGTCCTTGAACTTCAGGTACAGGTAGCTGATCTGAAGATCGGTCTTCCCCGAGAGCGCGAGGCTCGCGCCGATCGAGACGCCCCAGCGGTCGGCGTCCGGCAGCAACGGGGTCACCGACTCGACGGGCACCGGGGCTGGATCCCACAGGCCACCGAACTGCCACGAGATCTCTGGCGAGTGCTTGTACTCGATGCCAAGGCGGTAGGTGTTGGAGTCCTCGTAGTTCTCCGCGCGCACTGACGAGAGGAGCGGGTAGGCGGGCAGCGTGATCGAAAGCTCTTTGAAGCTGCTCCACGCCATCCTCACCACATCCGCCTCTACCCCCCACTTCTGACCGTGCCAGGCGAGCCCGACCCGACCCTCGGACGGGTAGTCGACGCTCGTCTCACCCGTGGGCTTCTGACCGAACGGTATCTGAGACGCCACGATGGCGTCGAAGTCGGGATACCCGGTTTCGAACTGGATGAACGAAGCGTTGCCCTCGTAGTCGATCTTCACGTGCGACCGGTACGAGACCCCCAGCGAGACACCGCCGCCCAGCTTCGCCAGGAACGCCGCGTTCCACCCCCACCCATCCTGCATTGGGGTGTAGAGGTGAACCTGCCCGACCTCCGCCACCTGCTGGGTGTAGGGGTTGATCACGCCGATCGAGCGCGTGAGGTCGAGGTTGGAGGAGAAGTAGTCGACTCCGACGGCAACGGCGAAGTTGTCGGAAAACCTGTAGGCCAGGTTCGGGTTGACGTCGAAGACCTTGAGGTCCACACGCTTGGTGATGTACTTCCCGGCGTAGTCGCTCGGCCACCAGGTGCCGAGGCCGAACGGGTTGAAGATGCCGATCCCCCAGTGGAGATCGTTGGTGATCTCGCTGGTGTAGTAGGCGTGGACCGGGAAGAAGATCTGCTTCTTCATGTCCACCGAGTACCCTTCGCCCGGGTACGGGTTGGCGCCGTCGAACGTGGCCGACTCGGTGATGAAGTACACACCCATCGCATAGCCGGCCTTCTGGAACGCGATCCCGGCGGGGTTGTAGTAGAGCGCGGTGGGATCGTCTGCCGTCGCCCCGAAAGCACCCCCCAGGGCGATGCCTCGGGCCCCGTGCTCGAAGAGCGCGAAGCCTCCCCCGAAGCTGGAGGCAGGCGCGAGCAGCACACACCCTGCCAGGGCCGAAAGCAAGACAACTCTCGCCTTTCTCATGCGTCTCTCCTTCCCTTGGTCCCCCATCGCTGCGGGTTACTGGCCCACACTCTATTGATCCCGGTTGCGGGCGTCAACATCGCCGCGGGCCGTCACAAGCTCCCAACGAGCATTCTGAGACAGCGTTTCAGTCACCAGCCATTTTCAAACTCGGATGTCGATCCTACGACCTCAACAGAGAGGCCGAGATCCCAGGAAACGCGAGGGGGATGAAGCGGGCGGGTGCCCCTCGCCCAAGCGGGGGACCCGGGGGGCACCTCTGCGGCGGGCGGTGGGGCGGGCTGCCGCAGAGCCCCCGGCAACGAACAAGCGAGCGGGGATTCACTCCCCGCGAGCGCGGGGGGTTCGGGGGGCACTTCTGCGGCGGGCGCGAGCGAGTCGCGCCTTCGGCGGGACGAGCGTGGGGGCTCGGGGGGTCTAGAGCACCGGGCGGGCGGAGGGAGCGGTGCGGGACCCCCCGCAGCATGCGATGGGCTGCCGCAGAGCCCCCCGCAAAATACAGTAGGCGCCCCGTGGCCGGGGCGCCCGGAGGAAGGAGAAGACGATAGCAAATATCAACTTAGGGCTGCGGCCGTGCACAATCAGTGACGCGCATCACCCAAGGTTCCGGCGGGCCGCCAGCACGGTGCGATCGTCGTGGGGGGGCGCCCCGCCGGTATGCGCCGCCACGGCCGCAAACAGCCTTGCCACCAGGTCCTCCATCGGCTCGGAGTGGCCCGCCACCGCCAGCGACGTGATGCCTTCCAGGCCGAAGTCCGGTCCGTCGTCACCTGCGCCGGGAGCCTCCGACAGGCCGTCGGTGTAGGCCAGCAGCACCGAACCCGGTTCCAGGACGGCCTTCTGAGACGGGTAAAGGGCATCGGGCAACAGGCCGAGCGGTGGTCCCACCGCCTTCAGGAACTCGCACGTCCCTCCGGGCGAGACCAGCACGACCGGGTTGTGACCGGCCGAGACCCACTCCAGCTCGCCGTTGCTGCGCAGGTAGGCCAGGAACACCGTAGCGAACTTGCTCTCCGGCGTGGACGCGAGGATGTGCTGGTGGAGCAGGCTGGTCAGCTCGGAGAGCTCAGGGGAGCGTTGGACCAGGATGCGTACGGCAGCCTGGAGGGAAGCAGCCATGAGCGCTGCGGGAACGCCTTTGCCCGCCACGTCTCCGAGCATCAGGAAGAGACCCTGGGGCGTCTCGATGAAGTCGTACACATCGCCGCCCACCCGCCGCGACGGCTCGCTCTTGGCCGCGATGTCGAATCCGGGCGGTGTCGGGATGCTCGTCGGCAGCAGCTGCCTCTGGATGGTGGCCGCGAGCTCCAGCTCGCGCTCCAGCCTTTCCTGGTCCAGCGCCTCCCGGTGCAGGGTGGCGTTCTCCAGGGCCACCGCCGCCTGAGAGGCGTAGAGGCAGAGGGTCTCGGCGTCGGTGTGGCCGAAGGGCGCGGTACCTCCGCGCACCTCGCGCTCGGCGAGCGCCAGCACGGCGAGCCGACCGCGCCGGCCCACGACCGGTACCGCCAGCCTCTCCGGTTCGAGCAGGCCCTGCTCCGGCAACGAGAGGACCTCCTCGGGCGTGAGCACTGCGCCTCCGACGCGCGCAGCCATGACGCACTCCCCGGTTTCGCAGACACCGGTTTGCTCGGCGCCCGAGAAACGCGGGCCCGGTTGCGCGCCGCCCCCGCCGATCAACCAGACCTCCCCGCGACGGGCATCCAGCAGCGCCGCGACGTGCATCAGCAGCTCTTCCACTATGCGGGCAGGTTCCAGAGTGCCGCCGAGGGCCTCCGCGATCGCACGCAAAGACTCGACCTCCCACAGCCTTCGCCGCTCCGAGAAGCGCGCCTGCTTCAGCTCCTCGCGCGCAGCCCAGGTACTGAGCACCACCCCTGCCGCCACGCGCAGCGACTCCGACGGTTCAGCTCCGTCCTCCAGCTCCAGCCAGAACGCCTCACGGCCCGTAGGCAGCTCGTGGCGGCGGGGCGGTCCGTGCACCGCACCCGAGCGTGCAAGCACGTCGGTGCCGCGGCCGAGCGCTCCGCCCACCGCACCGGTGCCACGCACCAGGCCGTCCAGCACCGCTGCCGGAAACGGTACCCCGCCCTCTCGCTGGGGGCGCAGAGCCAGCTCAAGCACAGAGAGCACGTCGGTCATTGGCTGGGCAGGAGCTCGGTGAGGGCCGTCACGCGATCGGGAAATATCCGCGTGTACTGTGCGAGTCCCATGATCTGAAACGTCTTGGCAATGCTGGGCGTGAGGGAGCAGAAGGCCAGGGTGCCCTTGACCTCGAGGGTGTGCTCGAGCACCTCGAGAAGGAGCGAGATCCCGATCGAGTTGATGATGCGGGTGGCACGGAGATCGAGGAGCAGTGTGTGGCGGCCCGCGTCAATGAGCTTGCGGGCCTCCTTGGCGATGACTTCGCCGCCCTCGTTGTTGATGTAGCCAGCGATCTCCAGCACCGCCACGTTCCCCTGTTGGTCCGTCACCTTGAGCTCGAACGTCTCCACCGTTACCGCCCTCCCCTGCGCCGAATCATGCGAACCCTCGTCAAGCCAGGCTCCGACGTGATCTGTACCTCGTCCATCAGGCGCCGAATCAGCTCCAGCCCCCACCCACGCTTCCGCGTCGAACGTAGCTTGTCCGAGAGAACGGGTTTCGCCACCCCGGAAGGATCGAACCCGGGACCGTGGTCCACGACCGCTACCTCCATCCAGGGGTGCGCATCGTCGGCGTGAGCGATGACCTCCACCTCGACCTCACCGGTGCCGTACTCGATCGCATTCAGGCACGCCTCCACCACCGCCAGCTTGACCTCGGCCAGGGTATCACGCGGAAACGCGATGCGGTGCCCCGCCTCCTCCACGGCCCGGGTCGCGAGCAACTCGGCTCGGGGTGTTCGAGGTAGAACCAGGCGGACCCGCACGGGTTCAACCATGATCATCGCCATGTGCGCTTGAGTTCACAGTGACAGCAGAAGACCGAGCAGACGAAGGGCCAGGCGAACGCCACGCACGAGCGTGTCCGCCCAGAGCGCGCCCCCGCCGACGACCCCCCCACCCACCACCGCCCAGGGGTGGGAGAGCGGTTCCAGGAACCGACTCGCCAGAACGCTTGCGGACGAGAGGGGCGCCATGCCCGGTCCCCAGTGCAAGTTCTCGGCCAAAACTCGGAAACAGCTGAAAGGAAAAACGATACAGAGAAAAACCGGGCCTCGGCTCCGATCCCGTTAGTTGCAAAATGCAACACCGGTGCCGTCTCACCGACGGACCCTCCGGTTCGGACCTTTCCTGCTCGTGCTTTTCTCCGGTGCGTTGCTTTTTGCAACTGTTGTTGCATTCCACCTCAGCAACATCCTGTAGAGGGTCGTGCGGTCGATGCCGAGGGCGTGCGCAGCGGCGGTTCGGCTTCCCTGGCAACGGTCGAGGGTTCGCAGCACGTGCGAGCGCAAGACCTCGTCGAGGGTGCCGGAGGACAGGTCGGCGGACGCCGTTCCCGCACCCATCGCGAGGCGGAGGTCCTCGGCCTCCACACGGTCACCGGCGGCCAGGGCGGTCGCCGCCTCGAGCAGGTTCTCCAGCTCGCGCACGTTGCCGGGAAAGTCGTGCTGCAACAGAAGCTCGAGGGCACCCCTTGAAAGCGAGAGCTTCTCCCTTCCGAGGCGCCTGCCCTGCAAACGAACGAAGTGCTGTGCCAGCACCGGGATGTCCTCGTGGCGCTCGCGCAGCGGTGGGATCGTGAGCTCGACCACGCGCAACCGGTAGTAAAGGTCCTGACGGAATTCGCCCTGCGCCATCATCACCTCGAGGTCGCGGTTGGTCGCGGTGACCAGGCGGACGTCCACCCGCATGCGTTGCCGCCCGCCTACCCGCTCTACCTCCCTGTCCTGCACCACCCTGAGCAACTTCGCCTGCAGTACCGGTGTCAGGTCGGCAATCTCGTCGAGGAACAGCGTCCCGCCGTTCGCGAGCTCGAACCTTCCCGGACGTGCCGTCACCCCGGTCGCCACTCCGCGCTCGATGCCGAACAGTTCGGCCTCGAGCAGCGTTTCGGGGACCGCGGCGCAGTTGAGAGGGACGAACGGTCCGGATTGGCGCGGTGACAGCGAGTGCAGCAGGCGGGCGAGGCGTTCCTTTCCCGTGCCGGATTCCCCGCGGAGCAGCACGGTGACGTCGCTGGGTGCGACCCGCCGGGCAAGCTCGAGGACACGACGGAAACCAGGGGCCTGCCCCACGAGTCCTGCTTCCTCTCCCACGCCCAGCCGCAGGGCACGGTTCTCCTCCTCGAGCAGCAGCCTCTGCCGCTGGATCTCCTCCAACCTGCGGCCGGAGGCAATGGCCGGCGCGGCCAGCAGTGCCAGGGAGCGCAGGAAGGTCAGGTCCTCGTCGTCGAAACGTGCTTGCCCCTGGCGTGCCTCCTTGTCGGCCACCGCGACCACGCCCATGAGCTCTTCGCGCCAGAGGCACGGGGCCACCAGGACTTCGGAGAACGGCACCCCAAGAGACTCTCCCGCCGCGCGGGTCGCTGTACCCTCACGGACGGCGTGCAGCGCGGGCAAAGACACGAGGTGGACCGCACTCCCCGGCTCCACGGGCCAGCCCACGCTCACCACCGTCACCGGCTGCAGGGGAGGCAAGAGCGAAATCGCGATCCCGGCGCGGGCATCAAGGAGCCCGACGGCCTGCTGCACCAACTCTTCGACGATCTCCCCCTCGGGGCGGGGACCCGACAGGGCCAGGGAGAGGTCGAGGATGGTCTCGAGCCTGGCGCGGCGCCACCCCTCGCGGGTGCTCGCAGTCACTGTTCCCCCAACCAGCGCACCGCCAGGAGCGTGATGTCGTCGTAAGGCTCGCCCCCGGAGGTGAACGCCTCCACCGCCCGCATGACCTCGTCCACGACGACCCGGGGCTCACCGTCCACACCGGCCAGGACCTCCTGCAGGCGCTCCTCTCCGAACGGCTCGCCCGCGACGTCGCGAGCCTCGGTGACGCCGTCGGAGTACACAAGCACGAGCTCACCAGGCTCCAGCAAGAGCGGCATCAGGTCCCAGTGAACGCCCCTGAGCGCCCCGATCGGCAACCGGTTCGCGGGAGCCGGCAGCTCCTCCACCGTGCCGGGCCTCCGTCGCACGAGCGGGGTCGGCTGGCCGGCCAGCGCGTAGACACCCGTGCCCCGCGGTCCCACGAGGAGGTAGGCCAGGGCCACGAACAGCCGGTGTTGAGGTGCGTAAAGTCGCTGGTTGGCGACCTCGAGCAGGCGCTCGGGCGATGCCCCGCCGAGGGCAGCCGTGTGCAACACCTCTCGCGCCGCCACCATGAGCATCGCCCCGGAGACCGACTTCCCGGACACGTCCCCAACGACAAAGGCCACTGACCCATCGCCCCCGTTGGTGAGCGCATCGTAGAAGTCGCCGCCCACCTGGCGGGCGGGAATGCAGCTCGCCGCCACCTGCCAGCCGGGGGGCGACGGGAGATGCGGGGGAATGAGCGCGAACTGCACACGCCGGGCGATCTCGAGCTCCTTCTCCAGCTCAACCTGACGGGTGCGCTCGCGCAGCAGCCGCGCGTTCTCCAGTGCCACGGTCCCCTGGTTGGCCAGGGTGCGCACGAGCTGGAGGTCGTCGCTTCCGAACTCCTCTTCGGAGCGCTTGGGGCCCAGCGCCAGCACCGCGTGGAGCTGCCCGCGCGTTCGCAGCGGAACGAGCATTCGAAGCCCGGCGCCGCCAAACACCTCGAGGACTTGCCTGGACTCCGGGTCGAGCGCCTTGATCGGCTCGAGCACCCCCGGCCGGACGGGCCCGTCCTGGCGCGTCAGCTCCTCCACGAGCAACAGGCGCGCCGGGAGCTCCCGTGGCAGCGGTGGCGGCGCGGTCTGCGATATCAGGGCCTTGCCTTCCCTGACGTAGAGGGCGGCCCACTCCAGGTGCATGATCTCCGAAAGCCGGGTGGCGAGCAGGTTCTCCAGACCCTCGATCGAGAACTCGCGGGCCACGCCCACGCTCACCTCCTCGACGGCGCGCCGGGCGTCGTAGACCTCGCGGAAGAAGAAGCGGTCCACAGGACCCTGCAGGCGTCGTCGGAGAGGGTCGAAGATCGCCAGGATCGCGAGCGCGAGGAGCAGCGGAAAATAGGGCGAGGATCCGGAGAAGAGCAAGGTCGAGGCGGCGATACCCAGGCCGTAGATGCCGGCCACCACGGCGGTCGCCAGCGTGTAGAGCAGGGACTTGCGGACTATTACGTTGATGTCGAAGAAGTGGAAGCGGACGATCGCGTAGGCAAACGTGAGCGGTACCAGCGCGAGGGGTACCACGCCCCAGAACAGGAATCGGTCCGTGCGCAGGAGCGACGGCAGCACGACCCCAAACACCAGGAAAGGCGTTACACCCACCACCGTGCCGATGAAAACCGTCGCGATCTGGCGGCGCTCGTGACCCTCCTGGGCGCGCAGGAGCGAGCCCAGCAGAGCAAGCAGACCCAACACCAGGTAGTCGCCCATCAGGACCCAACTCGAGATGGGGGCTCCCGAGACGAGGCGTATCCGGACGCCAAATAACGACCCGAGGAGGAGCGTGAGCACAAAGAAGAGCGGCGGCAGCAGATAGAGCACCCGGAAGAAGCTCGGCGACTCGTTGACGAAACGCTCGACGACCCGCAGCAGGCGCCCGCCCGATCCTTCCCACGACTCGGACGGACTCACGAGCGTGAGCTTAAGCCTCCTCGGAAAGACCAGGAAGAAGTGCAGGAACGCCGCCGGCAGGACGAGCAACGACAGCGTGCCGGTGTTGAGCACGACCCCGTCCACCCAGGAGTACGACGCTGGACGCAGGCGGCAGACCAGGAAGAGCATGAACAGCGTGCAGAGGGCGAAGAAGACGCGACTGGGCCCGCCAGCGGATTCCTCGAGCCTCTGCAGCAGGACGTACAGGCCGATGAAGAAGAAGAGGAAACCCGAGAAGCAGGCGTAGAGGTACGAGGTCGTACCAAGCTGCCGGGGTCCCAACTCGACGACGACCTCGTGCAAGGTGCCGCCGCGCTCGAGCAGGTAGGGCACGCGCTCACCGATCTGGTGACTCTGGAGGACCTGGGCCACCTCGGATGCGGATCGGACGACCTCGCGCCCGACGCCCGCGATGCGGTCCCCGGGCTGCACGCCCGCGGCGTCCGCGCCCGAGCCCGCTGCCAGCGCTCGAACGACGATCTCGCTGCGGTCGGGGTCGAGGATCACACCGTCGTAGGGCCGCGGCAGGAACATGTCCAGAATCGACAGGCACGCCACCAGAAAGGCGGCCACGCCGAAGGTCAGCAGGGAAACCAGGCCCCGAGAGCGTCCGCGGCTCATGTCTCGCACAACGATACTACGCGGGGGGACCGAAAGGGGTTCCGCCGCGTGGCCGGGACCGTTCCAGGCTAGAATTACGGCGTGGTGCGGGGCCGGTTCATCACGTTCGAGGGGATCGAGGGGTGCGGAAAGACCACCCAGCTCCTGCTGCTTGCCAGCCACCTGAGGCACCGCGGGGTGACGGTAGTCACAACGCGCGAGCCTGGTGGCACGCCTCTGGGAGAGCGTGTCCGCAACGTCTTGCTCGACCCACAGCTCTCCCCAAGACCACTAGTGGAGCTCTTCCTCCTGGAGGCGGCCCGCGCGCAGTTGGTGGCCGACGTGATCGCTCCGGCGCTCGAGAGCGGAAAGTTCGTCCTCTCCGATCGTTTCGCCGACTCGTCTCTTGCCTACCAGGGCGGCGCGCGGCGCCTGCCTCGCGCCACGGTTCAGGGTCTCAACGAGCTCGCCTGCGCCGGGGTTGTCCCCGATCGCACGCTGATCTTCGATCTCGACGTCGAGCTTGCCCTCGGCAGGGCGAGAGAGCGGCCCAGCACGAGCGCTGACAACCGGCGGTTCGAGGACGAGGTGCTGGCCTTTCATCGCGCGGTGGCCGAGTCCTACCGTGGGCTCGCGCTGGCCGAACCCGCCAGGGTGGCGATCGTGGATGCGCACGGGACACCCGAAGAGGTGCACGAGCGCACGCTGGCTACCCTTACAGGGGTCCTCCCTTGACGGTGAGCCAGCTCCCCTGGCCGGAGAGCTTCTTGGCCTCCGCAGGGTGGCGCGGGGTGCGGCGGATGCTCGCGCGCTGCCTCCAGCTTCAGGCCGCGGGCAGCCTGCCCGGCACGCTCATGCTCGTCGGCCCTGCGGGTCTTGGCCGTGAGGCGCTTGCCATCGAGCTTGCCGCAACGCTGGTGTGCCGCCGCCAGGGGGGCCCCGGGTGCGACTGCTCGTCGTGCCAGCGCGTTCGGCGCGGGGTGCACCCCGACGTGGAGGCGATCGACGTCCTGCCGGAAAAGACGGAGATCTCCATCGAGCAGGCACACCAGGTGGTGGACAACGTCGTGCAACGCCCGTACGAGGGGATGCGTCGGGTCTGGATTTTGAGCTCGTGTCACACGCCGCCGCTCAACGCCGAGGCCGCGTCCGCGCTGCTCAAGACCCTCGAGGAGCCGCCCTGGCACGCGAGCTTCCTCCTGCTCGCCAGCAACCCCGCGCGCGTTCTCCCGACGATCGTCTCGCGCGCCGTGCAGCTCCGCGTTCCACATCCGGGCCGCGAGGAACTGCTCTCGCTTCTCGCCCTCGCCCACGGGTGCAGCGTGGAGCGCGCCGCGGAGATGCTTACCGGCGCAGAGGGCGATGCCGAGCTGGCGCTTCGCGGCGGTGAGGGCCTTTCCTCTACCCTCACCGGTCTCGAGGAGTTGATCTCGGCGGCTCTCGGGGCCGATGGCCTCGCGATCCTGCGCACCGTCGCCACGGCCCGCCAACTGCCGTCGGGGACCGATCTCGTCGGCGCCGCGCTCCTCAGGCTGGCGGCGAAGGCGGACCGTGAGGCGGCGGAGAGGTTTCTAAACGCCGCCGCCGCCCTCGTCATTGCCGAGGACCGTCGTGCCCTGCTTCACCTTGACGCTGAGAGTGTGCTGGTCGGCACGCTGGCCCGGATCGCCGTAGGGTGGGGCGGTCGCTGAACCGGGGAGGAAGCCTGTGGTTCGATCCTGGAATAAGAAAGCCACCGGAGATCCGGTGGCTGGTGAGAAGTGGGAGGTCGGTGGTTCAAGTCAATTAAGGTTGGCCTTTACGGGTGGGAAAGTCGAGAAAGGTCAAGTTAGATAGGCTCTTTCTTTGGCTGGTTTGCAAGAGTGGTTGCTTGACCGCCGCCTCCCTTTTGTCTTACTGCTGGATATACGATAACATCGCCAGCTATGTTTGTCCACAGCTACGTCTCTCCACCCCCCCCGTCGAGCTCCACGACTATCTGCTGGCGCTCGCCTTCTTTAGCCTCGACATCGACCGTTTTCGACGCGTGGCCGGGGGCGAGAACCTCGATGCGGTGCTTGCCCGGAGCCACCGCGAGACCGCGCTCCAGCCGCTCCAGCTCCTCACCAGTTCCCACCAGCACGCCATCAATGTAAACTGCTGCATTAGAAGGTGTTATGCGAATATCCAGCGCCGATCCGAAGGTCGCGCGCACGCCCCTCGCACTTGCCCTTCCGGGCTCACGGAGCTCGGGGCGCAGGGCCGGGTCGGGGCCGGCCTTGGGGACGCCACCCGGGGTGACCGTCTTCGGGCCGAACACGCGGCCGACGGGCATCCCCTGCGGTCGGTCGTACCAGGGAATCGTCTTCTCGCCCGGGATGCGCTCCAGCTCGAGCTTGATCGGGAAGTAGCGCCCCGACTGTGCGTCGATTTCCACCTTCTCGCTGCGGTAGCCCTGAAGGGTGAACTCGACGGTGTAGTGCCCGGGCTTCAGGTACAGGTAATCCGGGTAGCCGTCAAAGTCGTCCGCGGACCCGATCACCTCGCCGTCGAGGAGGACTCTGGCGTGCTCCGGATCTACGTCGGTGTCCACCGCGGCGAGGTCGGGCGCTGCGACGGTGCCCGGTACCTGCTGGTAGCCGACCGGGGCGCCCCACCACCACGGACCCCAGCCCCATGCACCCCAACCCCAACCCCAGTTCATGCCGACACCCCAGTGGACGCGGGCGTGTCCGTGGGTCCCGTGGTGCGCTGCCGCGGGAACCGCCGACGCGAGTGCGACGACCACCAGCAGCACGGTGAGAGCCCTCGTTCGCATGGTGAACTCCCTCCAGCTCAGGTTATCAGCAAATGTCGTGCCGGGCGCCAGTCCGGTGTTGCCGAGCCGCCTGCACCGGCCGAGTCCCGGAGGAGAGACAGGTGACCCTTCGGACGGTCAACCGTCGCGGCGGCCCGCGACGCCTTCGGGGGACCCCATCAGGCTCGCCCATCGCCGCGCCGAGAGCCGCGCCACGCGCCGCGCCGGCAGGACGTGCAGCGCCTCGGCGTGCGCCACGCCCGTCAGGGTGAGGGTGCGGAGAGTCCCGAGAGCCTCCATGATCCGGTCGTACGGCCGGAACGCCGACTGGCCGCTGTGACAGGCGCCGGCGCGGCACTTTGCCTCCCAGCCGTCGTCAGCGGCAACCAGGAGGTTGGGCTGGAGCGCAGTGCCGACCTCGTACGCCGCGATCCAGGTCGGAACGGCTCTGCGCAGGCCTGCGAGAGTGGAGGCGCGCAGCACGAGTTGGAGGGCCAGCGCGAGCGCCCGGTGGTCGGGGTGGAGCTCGACCGGCGAAGTCACGAACACCACGTCTGGCCCGCGGCGCTCCAGGACGCCGCCAACGGCGCGCCTCAGGGCGGCGTCCCGCGGACGCAACGAGCGATCCGGCAGGCGCCAGAACTCCGGCGCATCGAGGCCGAGCGCGGCGGCGCCGGCGAGAGCTTCCCTCTCGCGGTTCGCCGCCTCACCCTGCGCGCCGCCGTCCGTGACCACCACGAGGTTCACCTCCACGCCGCGGGCGACCGCCTGAGCAAGGGTGGCACCGATGCCGAACACCTCATCGTCCGGGTGCGGGGCGAGCACGAGCCACCGGCGCCCCGGCGGGAAACCCGGCGTGTAGGGAACGAGATCGCTCTCTGCGGGCAGCCGACTGTGCCTCATCGCCGCCTCCGGGGCGAGCTTAGCGAAAGCACTAGACACCCCGCCAGCCCCGCAAGCGAGAGCACCGACCCGGGCGCGAGCCCGGGCGGCGCGTACTGCCAGCGCACCTCGTGCTCCCCGTCCGGGATCACGACGCCCATCGCGGCGAGGTCGCACGCCACGGCCCGGACCTCCCGCCCGTCGAGAAAGGTGCGCCACCCTGGTGCCCGAGGGACGTGGAGCACGGCCAGAACAGGACCCGTGGCCCGCACCCGCGCCACGTGGCGCCATGGGCGGTCCTCGACAGGGGTGAGCGTGCCCTCGCCTCCGACCGATACCTGCTCGGCCACCACGGCGGTGGTCGCGAAGTCCACCCCCTCCCATCCGCCCCCCGACGCGTCGCCCAGGGGCGGCGCCACCTTTGTCGCCAGCCGCAGTGCGGCCAGCGCACGGGGGTTGCGGTACAGCCGTCCCGCGTCGCTCCTGAAGATTTCCTGCCAACCAGTGGCCGCAGGTCCGATGAAACCCTCGGGTGGGGTCGCCAGCCAGCGCACCCCCCAGGCGCCCGCAAGCCCGGGCCAGGGTGTCGTCACCGGGCCGGGAAGATCGCCGCCTGCGGCACCCATTGCCTCGTGGAGCCGGGCGAGCGCTCGCGGGCGCACGGGATCCATGCTGCGAACGTCCGCAAGGCCGAGGCGCGCAGCCAGGTTTGCAGGCAACGCCGCGCCGGTGGCGACCACCC
>Ga0214473_10002104_pt1 | contig 24956 bp, 28 predicted proteins | sample RVTome_7_FD_203509 | JGI IMG/M metagenome (GOLD analysis project Ga0214473, IMG submission 203509) | Soil microbial communities from uranium-contaminated site in the Upper Colorado River Basin, Wyoming, United States - RVT98D197 | ecosystem: Environmental > Terrestrial > Soil > Contaminated >... | reverse complement strand
CGCCTACATGACGGAGGATATCCTGCTCTTCTGGCTGGCGCGCATGGGGCACCCGATGCTCCGGAGCGAGATGCGGGGGTCGCTGCTCACCTACCTGAAGGACGCCGGGCTGGTCAAGTACCAGGAGCAGCAGGCGGGCGGGCCCAAGGGGCCGACGTTCCTGCTGTGGCGGATCACGCATGATGGGCTGCAGGTGCTGGAGGGGACGCGGAATGACCCAGGCGTCAAGGTGTACTAATGCGCAAAGCGCATAGCGCCAAGCGCATAGCGTCGGAATCCGGACGCCAGGCGCCATGCGCTCTGCGCTCTGCGCTCTGCGAGCGTGGCTGAGATGGGCCGGACCCGCACGCGGCTGCTCCAGGCCGACCGGGCGCGCAGCTTCGCGGCGCTCCGGGGCCTCTCCGACGAGGGGCTGCTCTACCTGCACGACACCTTCGAGCGCAAGCGCCAGGGCGCCGGGCCCACCTGGGGCGAGCTGCTGGCCGATCTCCAGACCAAGTTCGACTTCGCCTGGAACGACTCGAGCCTGTCCCGGTACTACGGCTTCTGGGAGGGGAAGCTCCGCGTCGAGCAGCAGGCCCACCACGAGGCCATCGACCTGGCGGAGCATTTCCTGCGGAACCCGACGCCCGAGGCCGAGCGGCTGCTGGCCCAGCTCCTGGAGCACCAGCGCCTGGTCGCCCTCAGCAACCTGGACGGCGCGGATCCCACCGACGTCGTCGCCCTGGGCCTGGCCCATGACCGGGTGGACCTGGCGCGGCGGAAGCTGAACCTGGAGCAGGAGAAAAAGGTCCTGTCCGAGGAGAAACTGGCCATCGACCAGGCCCGGCTGGCGCTGGAGCGGGAGAAGAAGCTGGCGATCGACAAGCCGGCCCTGTTCCTGGAGTTCTTCAAGTCCATGACCGAGACGCTGGTGCAGACGGACCCCCACGCGGCCGAGGTGCTCAACACGCACTTCGATCGCCTGATGGTCAAGATCAAAGGGGCAAGCGCGTAGCGCAGAGCCAAGCGACCGATGAGACGCGGGCCAACAGTCACCGAGAAGCAGTTCGACCTCAAGGCGGAGGAGCTCCGCGCGCTGATCCGCCGGCACGTCTCCGCCTTCGAGGGCGACAGCCGGGCGAAGAAAGAGGCGCGGGTCCGCCGGGCGCGCGACGACCGCCAGTTCTTCTTCGACACGTACCTGCCCCACTACTTCACGTCCGCGCCGGCGCCGATGCACGCGGAGATGGACCGGCTCCTCGACGCGACCGACGATCCCGTGGCGGTCGAGGCGGCCCGCGGGTTCTCCAAATCCACGCGGGTCAGCTTCGCCAATCCGCTGCACGCGATCTGCTTCGAGCTGCGGCGCTTCATCATCCTGGTCCAGGAGACGCTGGACCTGGCCCGGCCCCTGGTGATGGCCATCCGGCTGGAGCTGGAGGAGAACGCCCGGATCCGCAGCGACTTCGGCGATCTGCGGGGGCAGCCCTGGTCGGATGACGAGATCGTCACGCGCACGGGGATCAAGGTCCTGGCCCGCGGCAAGGGCCAGGCAATTCGCGGGATCAAGCACGGCCCGCACCGGCCGGACCTGGTCATCCTGGATGATGTCGAGACCGACCAGAGCGTCCGGAATCCGGAGCAGGTCCGGCGCCTGCTCCAGTGGGTGCGCGAGGCGGTGATGCCCGCGCTGGAGCCGGCCCGCGGCTCCCTGATGTGGATCGGGACTAAGCTGTCGAAGAAGAGCGGCCTGGCCCAGGTCCTCCAGGATGTGGCCTGGATCCACGCCAGCTTCCCGGGCGAGAACCCGGACGGGACGTCGGCCTGGCCGGCGCGGTTCCCGGATCTATCGAAGCTGAAGAAGCGGATGGGCTCCCCCGCCTACGCCAAGGAGATCCTACTCGCGCCCGGGGACGAGGAAGGGGCGCTGTTCCGCGAGGGCTGGATCGTCTACTACCGCTTCGGGGACATCGCCGGCCAGCGGCACCTGGTGAAAGAGGCGATCGATCCCAGCCTGGGCCGCAGCGAGACCTCGGATTTCCGGGCCTTCGTCAAGGGCGGACGCTCCGCCGACGGGTACCTGTACCTGCGCCGGCCGGACATCCGCCGGGTCAGCCTGGACACCATCGTCCGGACCGCCTATGCCCGCCAGCTCGAGGAGCCGGCGCAGGAGATCTTCCTGGAGGAGACCGGTTTCCTGGGTCTCCAGCTCTACTTCCGGTCCGAGGGGGAAAGGCGCGGCATGCACCTGCCCATCCGGGCCATCAAGCAGACCGAGGCCAAGGAAAGCCGGGTGGCCGCCATCTCGCCACTGGTCGAGCAGGGGGTCCTGCGGTTCCTCAAGGACGACCCCATGACCGACCTCTTGATCGAGCAGCTCCTGGCGTTCCCGGCCTCCACCGTCAACGACGACGGCCCGGACGCCATGGCCATGCTGTGCGCCGGCCTGATGCTCCTGGTCGAGGCGGCGGATGTGGGGTCCGAGGAGCTCGAAAGCAGCTGGCAGCAGGCAGCGGGCAGCGAATGGGAGGACGAGCCGGAGGAGGTTGGGGTCGGGCTGCCCCGTGGGAGAGGGACCACACTCCCACAGGGGAGCGGCTCAAGGCTGCTGGGCCGGCAGGGGGTCAGGCGGCCCGGGTGGATGGGTGGGCAGAGAGGGGAGGGCTAAGCGTGGCACGCTTAGTACAAGGCAGCCTGGCGCGTCTGTGTGGGTATTGTGGGGCCGTCCTGAATGCCGATGCGAACCCCGGAACGCCCCGGGAGTTCTGCCTGGACGGCTGCAAGGCCAAGTTCTGGGCCGCGGCCAAGAAGCTGGGTGCCCGGACGCTCAGGCGGCGCCGGCGCCGGCAGCCAGCCCCTTTATGCCATGCGCTCTGCGCCAAGCCGTCCGACTGGCCCGGACTGGAGAATTTCCTGGCGGCCAAGGCGGCCAATGGCGGGCGCGCCCACCAGGTGGGCCTGGAACACCACCTGGCCGGCTGGGCCTGATCGTGAATCTGCGAACTCTGCGTAATCTGAGGTTAAAGGGGCCCTGATGAGCTGGAAGGAATCGGTGATCCGGAAGCTCGGCGGGATGACGCGGGCGGATGTGGACGGCCGGATCCAGGAGGCCCTGTCCCAGTTCCCCAGCCTGGCGGGCATTGACCCGGACGAGGACAAGTACCGGCGCCTGTCGCTCCAGCCGACCCGGGATCTGAACCCCCTGGCCCAGGACCGGATGATCCAGATCGCCCATTTCTTGTACGAGATCAACCCCCTGGCGGGGAGCCTGATGGATCTGACCCGGGATTTCGTGGTGGGCGAGGGGATCCGGATCGAGGGGACGCACCCCGACGTGGACGCCGTGATCAAGCGGCACTGGGACGATCCGGCGAACGAATGGGAGTTGCGCCTGGAGAATAAGGTCCTGGAGCTGGGCCTGTACGGCGAGCAGTGCTGGCCGGCATTCGTCTCGGACAACATGGGGCGGGTGCGCCTTGGCTACATCGATCCCGCCATGATCAGCGAGGTGGTCCCCGATCCCGAGAACGTGGAGATGCTGATCGGCATCCGCCTGAAGAGCATGGGTGGCCGCGCCGGCAAGCAATACCGGACGATCCTGGACGCGGGAGAGGCGGATATTCTGAGCCGGCCGGCCCGGGCGCTGCGCAACCAGTTCGGCGATGGTCAGGCGTTCCTGTTCCAGATCAATCGGGTCAGCAACGCCACCCGGGGGCGGTCGGACCTGCTCTCGCTGATCGACTGGCTGGACGCCTACGAAGGTATGATGTTCGGCGCGATGGAGAACACGGATTTTCTCACGAGCTTCATCTGGGACGTGACCCTCGACGGCATGACGGAAGAGCAGATCCGCGAGTACGCCAAGAAGCAGCGGCCGCCCCGGCGCGGCAGCGCCCGATACCACAACGAGCGCGTCCACTGGAACGCGGTGACGCCGGACCTGAAGTCCTATGAGATCGCCAAGCACGCCCGGACGTTCCTGGCCCACATCGCCATGCGGCGCGGCTTCCCCGTGCACTGGCTGTCCACGGCCGAGGACGTCAACGTGGCCACGGCCAAAGAGATGGGGATCCCGACGATCAAGCGGCTGACATCCCGGCAGAAAAATGTCGTGGCCGTCCTGCGCAAAGTCATCCGCTTCGTGGTCCGGCGGGCGGTGGATGCGGGCGTCCTGGCGCCGGAGCTGCCGGTCCTGGATGCCCAAGGCCAGGAGACCGATACGCGCAAGGCGGCCGATGAATGCTTCCGGATCGTCGCGCCGGAGCTGTCGGTGCGCGACATGGGCAGCATCACGACCGCGCTGAGCCAGCTCGCCACGGCCCTGACGCTGGCGGTCAGCCAGGGGCTGCTGTCGAAGGAAACGGGGACGCGACTGCTCTCGGCCCTGGGCAGCATGCTGGGGGTCGAGATCGAGGCCGAGGCGGAGCTGGACCGGGCCGCGCAGGACCAGCGGGTGACGAAGGACTACGAAGACCCGGAGAAGGTCCGTCGCATTGGCGACGCCATGCGACGAGCAGCGGGCAGCGGGCAGCAGGCAGAGGGCGCGGAATCTTAGATTGCTGCCAGCTGCTACCTGCCAGCTGCCAGCTCGAAGGGAAGCCACGAAGTGGCGACGGAGGAGGGGAAGCGGGCGGTCCGGGAGATCCGCGAGACGCTGGGGCGGATCGCGGCGCGCGAGGCGGACGCGGAAGGCGCGATGCGTGGCGCCGTGGCCGATCTGCAGCGCGAGGCGCGGCGCCTCTTGGCCGACGTCGGCGGATTCCGGGCGGACCGGCTGCGCCAGATCCTGAGCGGTCTGGATGCGCTGGAGCGCGAATACGGGCAGGAGGCATTGCGTCGGATGCGGCCGTTGCTGCGCGAGGGAGCCGACCTGGGGGAGGAGCTGGTGGATCGGGTCCTCGGCACGCGACTGATCCAGTTCGCCCCGGGCGCGGTGTCGCGCACGGTGCTGGAGGCGTCCGAGGGGGTGACGGCCAGCCTGATCCGCGATATCGGTGGGGACGCGGCGCGGGCCATCCGGCGCGAGGTGACGTTGGGCGCGACGGGCGTTCGGTCCTATGCCGAGGTCGTGGATGCGATCGGGGCCAATCTGGAGGACCCGGGGCCATTCGTCAGCCTGGCCGCCCGGTCGGATGCGATCGCGCGGACGGAGATCGGGCGCCTGGCGGCCATCGCGTCCCAGGGCCGGCAGGAGCAGGCGGTGCAGAGCGTGCCCGACCTGGAAAAGATGTGGGCGCACGGAGCGGTCGGGCCCCTCAGCCGGCCCACGCACCTCGCGATCCACGGCCAGGTCCGGCGCGTGAGCGAGGATTTCGACCTGCCGGCGATCAACGCGGGCAGGCAGGGGGTCCTGACGGAGTCGGCGCCGTTCCCGCGGCACCCGAGTCTCTCGGCGGCGAACAGTGTGAACTGTCTGTGCCAGAGCGTGCCCCATCGGGCGGCGTGGGGGCTGGGGGCGCCGGAGCTGCGGATGCTGGGGGCGAGGCGGCCACAGGCGGGTGTCGTCTTTTGAGTCTATAGAGTTATTGAGTTATTGAGTCGATTGGATGAAAGGGGGCGGCGTCATGGCGAAACGGAAGAGGTGGGGTGCTCCAGAGACCCCGGAGACTCAACAACTCAATGACCCAACAACTCCAGAGACTGATCTCGAACGGGCGATGCGCGAGCTGGAGATCACTGACGAGATGCTGGACCGGCGGCCGGGGCAGCGGCCCTGGGTGGATCACGGGGACCGCATCGTCTTCTACCTGCTGATCAAGCGGGCGACCGGCGGTGTGGTGAGCCGGGAGAAGAGCTGGCAGCGGCCGAAGCGCTAAGCGCATAGCGCACAGCGCGTAGCGTCGGATCCGGACGCCATGCGCCATGCGCTTTGCGCTATGCGGAGGAACGCAGATGATCCGGGAAGAGGGCGGGAAGTTTTGCCTGTATAGCCGGGACGGATCGCAGCGGCTGGGCTGTTACGACACCCGGGACGAGGCCGAGGCGCGCGAGCGCGAGGTGCAGGGCTACTCTCACATGCAGGAGGCGATTGATCCCGGCAGCCTGAGCGGGCAGATCCAGCGGATCCGGATGAGCTTCAGGCAGCAGGGGGATCGCGGGGGGTTCCCGGCGATTTCTCAGGGCGGCGGCTGCCCGGACGAGATTGACGTCTATCCGGATTCCTTGGTCTGCCGGAATGCGGCCGGCTTCTGGCGCGTGCCCTACACGGAAGCTCCTGGCGGCATCACGTTCGGCGAGCCCATGAAGGTGCAGCTCGCGTTTCAGCCATTGACCGAGTCCGCCCCCACCTGGTTGGTCGAGGCCCTGGATACCGAGGGGCGGCTCTGGCAGGTGGACGTCCTGCGGCCAGGATGGTCCGGCAACCAGGACCGGGGGCTCCCCCGGTATTATCCGCGCGAGACGGTGACGGCGGCCGCGCCCATGCTCGAGGGGGCGCGGGTCTATGCCCACTCGCCATCGCCCACGGTCCACGCAGAGCACCAGCTCGACCCCAACGCGGCCCTGCCCCGGGACGTGGTGGGCTGGCTGGACCAGGTGCAGATGGCCGGCGAGGCGCTGCGGGGCCGGATGCACGTCACGGCCGGGTGGCTGCGCGAGGCCCTCTTGTCGGCCTGGCGCCAGGGGAAGCGGGACCTGTTCGGCCTGTCCATCGAGGGACAGGGGCAAAAGCGCGAAGGCACGGCGGAGGGCCGCCGCGCCATGATCGTCGAGGCGATCCAGCGGATCTTCCGCGTCGCCCTCGTCACCCAGCCGGCGGCCGGTGGCGGCATCGTCGGCCTCATCGAATCACGCGAAGCGCGTGATGAGGAGGTTGGAATGGACGTGATCAAGCGGTTGCTGGCCGCCATTCGGGCCGTCCGCCCTGACCTGGTGGCCACTCTGACGGAGGCGGACCAGACGGAAGAGAAGTTGACGAGCCTGCTGACGGAGGCATTGAAGCAGCCGGCAACGACTGCGACAGCGACAGGGACAGCGACGGGGACTCAGCAGGATCAGAGCCAGAAGGTGCTGGAGGAGGCGCGGAAGGTGTTGGACGAGGCGCGGAAGGTGCAGTGTGGGGGCCTGCTCGAGAGCCGGCTGACCGCGGCCAAGTTGCCTGAGCCGGTGCGCGCCAAGATCTCCAAGCGGTTCGCCGGCCAGCTCTTCGAGGCGACGGTCCTGGACGCGGCCATCACGGAGGAGAAGGAGACGCTGGACAAGCTGACCGAATCCGGCCTGGTCACCGGCGCTGGCGAGACCCGGCGGGCGGAAGTCACCAAGGACCAGCGGGACAAGTGGTCGGCGGGCATGGACCAGATGCTCTCCTCCAAGCCCAGCGAGCACCTGAAGGGCTTCCGCTCGCTCCGCGAATCCTGGGACGTCATCGCCGGCCGGGGGCGCCCGTTCGACGCCGAGCGGATCCTGTTCGAGGCGATGGTCTACGCCCCGCGGATCAGCGACAAGTGGCAGGACATGCCCCGCCTGGCGGAGGCCATGAACCTGCACGAGTCGCTCAAGACGTCCGACTGGGCGGAGATCTTCAACGACTCGGCCTACAAGCGGCTGATCGCCGCCTACGGGACCGAGGACTACCAGAAGTGGCGGAAGCTGGTCAGCACGTTCGGCAACCTGACGAACTTCCAGACGGTGCGCCGGGCCCGCTACGGCGGCTACGGCCTGCTGCCCACGGTCGCGGAGCAGGGCACGTACAACCCGCTCACCTCGCCGACGGATGAAGAGGTGACGTTCGCGGCCAGCAAGCGGGGCGGGACCGAGGACCTGACCTGGGAGATGATCCTGAACGACGACCTGGGCGCCATCCGGGACATCTTCAAGCGTCTGGGCCTGGCGGCGATCATCACGCTCTACAGCGAGATGATCGACTTCCTGCGGACCAACCCGGCGATCTACGACGGGGACACCCTGTTCGAGGCCACCAATCACGGCACGAACACGGCGACGTCGGCGGCGCTGGCGGCCGGGACGCTCAAGACCGCGATCCAGGTGATGCGGAATCAGACCGCCTACGGCAACACCACCCAGGTCCTGGGCAGCGTCAACAAGCCCCGGTTCCTCTGGGTGCCGAACGAGCTGGAGGATATCGCCATCAAGCTGATCCTCTCCACGACGGACGTGGGGGCGGCCAGCGAGGCGGCGACCACGCCGAACCTGATCCGCGAGCGCTACAACATCGAGGTCGTGGTGATCGACGACTTCACCGACGCGAACGACTGGTTCGCCAGCGCGGATCCGGAGAAGATGCCCACGATCGAGGTGGGGTTCCTGAACGGCCAGCAGGAGCCGGAGCTGTTCGTCCAGGATGATCCGCGGGTGGGCAGCGCCTTCACCGCGGACAAGATCACCTACAAGATCCGCCACGTGCACGGCAAGGCCGTGCTCGACTGGCGGGGCTTCTATCGCGGACAAGGCTAAGGCGCATAGCGCAGAGCGCCAAGCGCATAGCGCAGAGCGCAGAGCGTCGGATCCGGCGCCATGCGCTTTGCGCTTCGCGCTACGCGCAAAAGGAGGAACCCATGGGCGGGACGAAATTTGCCGACATCCCCGGGCCGCTGCATGCCTGGGCCGACGTCCAGGCGCACGCTGCGGGCGACGCCACGCAGGATCACCCGGTGTTCCGGGCGCCGTTCGCCTGCGCCATCCGCAAGGTGACGATCATCCCGGGCGCGGCCGTCACCGGCGCGGCTACCAACAACTTCAATCTCAACCTCAAGAGCTGGACGGACGCCGCGACGCCGGTGGCCACCGAACGGGCCAACCGGGACTACGGCTCCGGCACGGATGAGGTCGCGATGAAGGCGCGCGACCTGTACGCGCCGGCGACGGCCCTGGTCCTGGCCGCCAACCAGTACCTGTCGCTCGAGCGGCAGCTCGTGGGCACCGGCCTGGCCAGCCCGAACATCGGGGTGCTGGTCGAGTACGAGGCGCGCTAGCGCGCAAAGCGCAGAGCGCATAGGGCATAGCGTCTGATTCCGGCGCCATGCGCTCTGCGCTATGCGCCATGCGAGGGAACAATGAGTCTCGGACGGGCGTACAAGGTGACGGCCGACGGCCAGGTAGTGGACGCCGGCACGGGCGCGATCTATCTGGGGGCGCACCTGGCCGGCGGGTCGGCGAATTCCACGCTGAAGCTCTATCACGGTACCAGCGCGAGCGATCCACAGATCGCCACGCTGGCCGCCGTGATCGGCGCCGGGGACGATGACAGCCGGAAGGGCGGCGGGATCCCCTGCACCAACGGGATCTTCGCCGACATCGGCGGGACCGGCGCCGAAGCGATCGTGGTAGTGGGCTAAGCGCATAGCGCCAAGCGCATAGCGTCGGATCCATCCGGGCTGGAGAGCTCTCGGGGCCGGAAGCCGAACGCCATGCGCCATGCGCTCTGCGCTTTGGGCAAGTGATGGCGAAGCTGCTGCAGGATTACCGGACAGAGGTTCCGCCGCTGGTCCAGGACCAGGCGGGGGATCTGTCCAGCGAGGACCTGGACAAGGCGATCGGCCATGGGGCCGACCAGTTCAGCCGGGTCCGCCCGCGCATCGTGGTGGCCGACGTCACGGGCACGGGCTCGAACGACTACACACCCCCCAGCGGGTGGATCGAGCAGTTCTCGACCGTTCGCAGCATCGAGTTTCCGACGGGCAACGTCCCGTCCACCCTGCTGGAGGACGGCGATTACGAGATCTACCGGACGCCCACGGCTGAGAAGATTCGGCTCTTGAAAGACAAGCCGACGGCCAGCGAGACGTTTCGGGTGACCTTCCCGGGGCTGCACAGCATCACGGCGTCCACGGGGACGATCGGCGATGGGGACTTCCGGGCGGTCTGCCATCTGGTTGCGGCGATCGCCTGCCGGATGCTGGCCAACCGCTACGCCCAGCTCCAGCAGCCGACGCTCGGGGCGGATGTCGCCGATCACAAGAGCAAGGCCCAGGAGTACGCATCCCGGGCCCGGGATCTCTACGCGGTCTATCGCCAGCACATCGGCGCCGACAAGGATGCGCAGGTCCCCGGCGCCTCGGTCGTGCAGGACTGGGACCAAAACTTCCCCTGGGGCGAGGACCGACTGACTCACCCGCGGCGGTGGCGGTGAGCGATGGCGACACCGGCGGCATATGAGGTTCGGGCATCGGGATTCATCACGACACGGTTGCGGCTGCCCCGCCTGGTGCTGGATGGGCAGTGGGCCGGAGAAGTCTTCGATCAGGAATTGCGAGCCTTCCTGGCGGAGGGCGCGGCCCTGGTGGAGCGGCTGATCCAGCGCGAGACGCCCGAGGGCGCCACGGCTCAGCTCCGCGGGACCGCCTTCGCCGAGATGCGCGGGGACCCCGTCCGGACGATCGTGGCGGAGTGGCCGGCGGCCTACGCCGAGGTGGCGCTTCGCGGCCGGCGACCCGGCAAGGGGCCGCCGCCCGGGGCCCTGGATGCCTGGGTCCGTCGGGTCCTCGGTGTCTCCGGCGAGAAGGCGGTCCGGGCGGTGGCCTTCCTCGTGGGACGCAAGATCGCCAGGCGCGGGACGCCCGGGGATCCGTTCCTCCATCGGGTGCAGGTCCAGGCCGAGGGGCGACTGCAGCGCATGCTGGACAGTGCGGCCAGCCGAATCGCCCGGCGACTCGAGGGCCGGTAGGCGATGGCCACCATCACCTCGCAGATCCGTGCGCGGATCAAGGCGCGCCTGGAGGCGATCACCCCCAGCATAGGGATCGTCCATGATCGGGAGCGGTGGGCGGCGCAATGGAGCGATTTCCTCGCGTTGATGAAACATGAGGACACGGGCACGCTTCGCGGGTGGACGATCACGCGGGAGATCTCGCCGGGCCAGCGGGAGGCGCCCGCAGAGGCCCTGCGATTTCCGGTGTACGTGGTCCGGGGATATTGGGGACTGGCGGATGCGACGTCGAGCGAGATCAGTTTCGACGACGCCGTAGAGACCGTCCAGGACCAGCTCGGTGCGGATGTGACGCTCGGCGGAATTGCCGATCACGTGGAGGAGCCCCAGCTCCGGGTCATGGAACCTCGGATGTACGGCAGCGTCCTCTGCCATTATGCCGAGATCGCCGTGCGAGTGCATCTCACGAAGGCCCATACCCTGGTCTAATCCTGGTGGGCCGTGATTGGCAACGTCGCGGTGGAGTACCATATGACTGAGGCGCCAAGCGCATAGCGCAGAGCGCGTGGCGCTCAGCGGGCAGCGAGCAGCAGGCAGCTGGCAGTGGAAACGACAGCCGCGAGCAGGCCGGCAAGCTCGCACGCTGGCAGGCTGCTGATCAGAAGGTTCTGAGCGTGCCAGCCTGCCGGCCTGCAGGCTTGCCGGCGTGAGAGGACGGCGATGCTTGGCTGGGCCCTGAATCTCGGATTCGCCGGCAGCGAGGGCGGCGCGGCCGCCTTCGGCCCGCGGGCCGGCTCGTTGCTGCTGCTGGGCGTGGGCCGCTGTTGGTGGTGGCTGGCCCCGCTGACGATGCTGCTCACGGCGAGCGGGAGGATCTAAATGGCGGATCGCCTCCGATTGAATCTGGGAACCCAGGACGGCGCATTTCTGGCTACCGATGAGATCATTGGTAGCCCGGTCGGGGATGCACACTTTCAGCTCATCAAGCTGGGGTTCGGCGCGCTCGAGACCTTCACGATCGTCACCGGATCCGCCGGCCTTCCCACCGACCCCCTCGACCGAGCCGCCCGCGATCTCGGCAAGGTGGACATCGCCCTCCTGGATCAGTACACGCCCATCGACGTGGACAGTGGGGCTGGGGTCGAGAACGCGCTCCCCATCACCATCCGCGTGGCCGCCAGCGGCGGCTCGATCCCCGAGACCTACGGCGCCGGGGCCGTGGCCGCCGGCACGAAGCGCGTCACGCTCGGCAGCGATGATCCGGCGGTCGTCGCCCTCCAGATTTTGGATGACTGGGATGAGAGCGATCGGGCGAAGGTCAACCTCATCCTGGGCCAGGCGGGGATCACGGGAGGCGCCGGAGCCGTCGGAGCCACCACGCCCCGAATTACCCTCGCCTCCGACGATCCAGGAGTGGTTGCGCTCCAACTCATCGACGATATCGTGCACTCCGGGGATGTGCCCCTCTCCAAGTACGCGGTCATCGGTGCGGTCCTGGATGATACCTCCCCCGTTGCCGTTACCGAGAACCAGGCCCAATCCCTCCGGATGACCTCTGCCCGGGCCCTGCACGTCTCCGTTCGGGATGCGCTGCCGGCCGGGGCCAACAATATCGGCACGGTGGAGCTGAGCGCCACCGCCCTGGCCGCCCTCGAAACGATCACGATCGCCCAGGTCACCGCGGCCATTCCGGCGGGCACCAATAACATCGGCGATGTGGACGTCCTGACTCTGCCTGCCCTGCCCGCCGGCACGAATAATATCGGCGACGTGGACGTGCTGACGTTGCCCGCGCTTCCAGCGGGCACCAACAACATCGGCGACGTGGACGTCCTGACCGTCCCCGCCGACCCGTTCGGCGCCAACGCCGACGCCGCCAGCGCGACCGGCTCGATCTCGGCCAAGCTCCGATTTCTGGCCGCGACCGGGATCGCCGGAATGACTGCGCTCCCCGCCGGCACGAATAACATCGGTGATGTAGACGTGCTCACGCTCCCGGCGCTCCCCGCCGGCACGAATAACATCGGCGACGTCGATGTCCTGACCCTTCCCGCCTTGCCAGCCGGGACCAACAACATCGGGGACGTGGATGTTCTCACGCTCCCGGCGCTCCCCGCCGGCACGAATAACATCGGCGACGTGGACATCCTCAGCATCGCGGCTGGCGCGAACCTGATCGGCAACGTGGGCATCGGGGTTCGCACCTCGGGCGGCTGCACGATTTTCCGGAGTCTGGACCTGGACGAGACCGAGGAAGAGGTCAAGGCGACCGCCGGCCAGGTCTACGGGTTCTATTTCCACAATGCCGCCACAACGGCGCGGTATCTCAAGTTTTACAATGCCACGGCGGCCACCGTCGTCGTTGGCACGACCACCCCCGTCATGACCCTGCCGCTCCCATTCGCCAGCAGTGGAGGGGTGGCGGGGTGGATCTCCCTGGCCCCCGGCGTGCCGTTCAGCACCGCGATCACGGTGGCGGTCACGACTGGCCTGGCCGACAACGACACGGGCGCGCCGGGGGCGAACGACGTCCAGGTCAATATCCTGTATGCGTAGCGCCATGCGCAAAGCGCAAAGCGCATAGAGCATAGCGCTCTGCATCCGACGCTCTGCGCTTGGCGCTTGGCGCTTTGCGCAGTGGGAGGCCCCCATGCCCGAAGTCCAGATCACCGTCGCAGACCTGTATCGCATCATCGGCGAGAAGGAGATCGTGATCCACCGGCTGACCCTGGTGAAGGCCCAGCTCCAACAGCAGATCGCCGTGCTCACCGCCGCCGTCCAGGCCTCCCAGAAGGCGGCCTCCGGCCCAGAGGGCCATCTGGCCCGGGGGGCGGCCCAGGAGCCATCGGACGGCAAGCAGTAAGCGCAAAGCGCATAGCGCAAAGCGCATAGCGTCTGAGTCGGAACGCCATGCGCTTTGCGCTTAGCGCTCTGCAAAGGAGAGACCATGCGCCGCATCCTGCTCGCCCTCGCAATCTGCATTTCGCTCGTGCTCCCTGCTCTGGCTGTGGATTTCGAGTTCGACTGGCCGCAAACGAACACCGATGGCAGCAATCTGATCGACCTCGCGGGGGCACGGATCTATGTCTGCCCCGCGACCCCGTGCACGAAAGCCAACGGAGTCAAGACGGGACCGGATATCGCCCCCCCGGCCTCCGATCCTCCGGCGGCTGCGGTGGGGGCATTCTCGATTACCAGCGGGCAGGGCTTTGTCTTCGTGACTGCATTTGACACGAGCGGCAATGAATCGGCGGAGAGCAACGTCCGCCCTTTCGACGCGGTTGCCCCAAGCCCGCCGACCCTTCGGTAGGAAGCGCCAGGTGCCAGTGGTGCGGCTGGCTTGCAGGGCAGCCCGTGAACTGGCTGACGCGCCTGCTCTGGCGGTGGTTCGGATGTTAAAGGAGTAGCATGGCCGTAGCCCACGACGTCATCGCCGATGAGTCCTGGTGGGCCGTGATCGGAGACGTCGCGGTCGAGTATCACATGACTGAGGCGCCAAGCGCTTAGCGCTTCGCCCAGGAGGAGGTCCCCTGCCAGTGAAGCATATGAGATCGAGGGGGCCGGGCCAAGTCTGCCAGCAGCCCCAATGAATCTAAGGAAAATGTAGCGTGCCATATTATCTCGCCCCATTTCTTGGCGCTGGAACAATGCGCGACCCTTGCGGTCCGGTAATCCCTGGACCGTTTGTTGATCTTCGACCTGATGGTGGGGCGACTCCAGACGGCGGCGGGTCAAACTTCTGTATGCTGTATCTCCCGGTCGCTAGCGCCGATGTACGTCTCGTAAAGCTCGCAGATGATCCACTAGAGAAGCTTAGCACCAATCGAATAGGCCAGCTCAAGTCGGTCTTCGGAGTATCTGATATTCAGGCGATTCAATTTAATCAGGTCGTAGCCGAACTTCTGCTCTCGCCACCACCCGGGAAGTGGAAACCCCTTCGTCCGACCGCGCAGGGCTTCAATGAGATTTGGCTGGGAGACAAGATATGGGAGCAGCCGATTGTCTCCGGTGGTGTGGATTGTATCCGGGGGGGAATCACCCAGGAGAGTTTAATTGCGCAAGGATATTTTCTTTGGAATGGGAGATGGATTCATTTTGACCCAGACGCTCTGCGGCGTGCTGGATGGTTTGAGTGGCGCGACCGTTGGTATCCCCCGCTGAGTGGTGGGGCCCTTCCAGCCACCGATAACTTCAATCGCGCCTCCTTGGGCGCGAATTGGACTGCGCTCTATGGTGGGCCATTCGGCATTTTTAGTTCGGACGATGTGTACAACACTGACGGGTTTGCGATTGGGGCGATTTTCTGGAACCCGGATACCTTCAGCGCAAATCAATACGCGCAATTAGTATTGACCGCGTTAGGGTTCGATATTGGGGCCATTGGGCCGGCAGTGCGATGCGGCGAGACGGACAATAGCTACAACTGGAAGGGCGATGATGTGCCCAACCCTGATCCCGACCGAGAACTGACTAAGGTCGTGGCTGGCACGCAGACTAGGTTGGCGAGCGACACTACTGCACCCGGTCTCAATTCCCTATTTCGTCTCGAAGTCTCCGGGTCCTCTCTGACGGCCAAGGATGATGGCCTGACGATCTTCACGGCGACCGACACAGCGATTGCCAGCGGGTCGGCGGGAATCTTTGGCCATGGGGATAACACAGTGCGTGGGGATGATTGGGAAGGCGGGGACCTGGCGGGCGGGGCGACGCGGAAGGATCTGTTACTCCTGGGGGTGGGCCAATGACGTTCTGGCAGCGACTGGCGCGATGTTGGCATCTCCTCTGGCATCCCGAAGACTTCGCCCACTTCGATGGGTGGGTGGGGCGGATCCGTGCGCTGGATGGCCTGCTGGATTCGCCCGCCTATCGCTACGCCCGGATGGCCGTGGAGAAGAACGCCAAGGACCCGAGCTTTCACGCGACGAAGCATCACGAGAAGAAGCGCAGCCAGGCGGTCGAGTGGGCCAATTGCTACGCCCGGGAGGACAGGGTCTCGTTGCTGGCCTGGGAAATCTCGTTCCTCATCGAGTGGATCGTGGGAGAGCGCAAAGGACGGCTGTGATCCGTGGCGCAAAGCGCATAGCGCATAGAGCATAGCGTCCGGATCCGGCACCATGCGCTCTGCGCTTTGCGCTATGCGAGATAGGTGACCTGCATGCTGGGCTGGCTCCTGAATCTCGGCTTCGGCGGCAGTCCGGTCGTCCTGGTCGCCGAGGCGTACTCGCTCGCGGAATTGGTCGCGCGCTACCGGGCGATGCTGGCCGATCTGCGCTTTGCCCTGGACCCCGCGCCGGCCCGCTATACGCTCTCGGAGATCCCGTGAGCGTCACGATCCGCGAGGGCGAAAAAAAGGACATCATCGTCAAGGTCAGCCGTCTGCTGGGCTCGGGCGCGATCACGCTCACCAGCCCGGAGCGGCGGATCCTGGATGGCAACCGGGCGCTGGTCACCGGCTTCGATTGGGCGGCGGCAACCTGGGATGCGACCCTGGCGCACCTCTTCGCCCTCTTCGATTCCACGCTCGCGGGCCTCACGGCGCCGGGGACGTACTACATGCAGCTCCGCGGAGTCATCGGCAGTGAGCGCTATGCCACGGAGGTCCGGGTGGACCTGGTGGAGTGGGGTCCGTAGGCGCTAAGCGCAGAGCGCAGAGCGGCTAGCGTCTGATCCCTCCGGGCTGGAGCGCCCTCCGGGCCGGAAGCCGAACGCCATGCGCCATGCGCTATGCGCTTAACAAAGGAGTGACAGATGGCCAAACAGTTCCGCAAGCTGGATCAACTGATGCTGTCCCTGGGCGACAAAGAGGCGAGCTACGACGCCGGGCCGGCCCTCTGGACCTTCCCCGCCGCCTACCAGCTCTTCGAGTTCGGCGAGGCCTTCGTGGAGTGGGATGACCAAATCGAGACCGACCGCGAGACGGTCCACGGATCCCAGCACGCCACGACGTCCGAGATCATCTACCAGAGCGCCCGCTTCACCTACAGCGAGCCGCGCGTCCGCCCCAGCCATCTGGGCGGCCTGGCCGCCCTCACGCTGGGGAATCTCTCCGCCTCGGTCCAGGACGCCGCCCTGGCCGCCTACCGCCACAAGATCCTCCCCGTAGCGGCCACCGTGGACCTGCCCGGGATCGGGCTCCAGGAAAAGGCCAGCGGCGAGCAGTACAAGTACAGCGGGGTCCGGGCGGAGTCGATCCGAATCTTCCGGAACGGCGCCTACTGGGCCGTCGATGTCGCGCTAGTCGGCTCCGGCACGCGCGCCACGGCCGCCGACGCCTTCGTCACCAAGCTGACGGGCGAGAGCCCGCTGCGCTGGCTGGACACCCATTGCTTCCTGGAGACAGGGGCCGACATCAGCATCGATGCCGCACCCACCCAGGGGCTGGAGAATATCAGCTCCGGGACACCCGACGCGATCAAGAGCCGCCTGCTGGATGCGGACTTCCAGTGGACCAATGCCCTGGACGCCCCGGACGGCTATGCACCGGGAGGAGATAAGGTACGGACACGCTTGGATCATGGCCCCCAGCGTATGGGGACCATCCGTCTGCAGTTGCACGTGGATGCGGCGACCCTGGCGGCCGAGCGGGCCTATTACACCGGCCAGGTCAACACATCCATCGAGATCGAGAACAAGGGGACCTCGGTCATCGCCGGGGGCGGGGCCATGTTCCCCGGCTTCGACCTGATCATCCCGCGAATCCGGCTGAAGCCAATCGCCCGTGGCGTCGTCAACGGGAGCAACGCCATCACGTTCGAAGGCGAGCTGTACGACGACGGCGTCAACGACCCGGCGATCCTGTACGTGTACAACTCGCAGGCAACCTATCTCGCATAGCGCAAAGCGCAGAGCGCAGAGCGTTCAGATCCGGACGCCATGCGCTTAGCGCTTTGCGCTTTGCGCGACCGGAGGGAGCCATGCCCCGCATCGATCTGATCGGCCAGGACGAGGCCACCACCGTCGGCGACGCCGACGGATACTACGTCATCCGCCGCCTCTCGGCGGAGATGGCGCGTGAGATCCGCGATCGGCATACCAAGCGCATCGAGCCGGAGGCCCCGGGCGCTTTCCCGCGCGAGGAGACGGACTGGCACGCCGTCGAGATCGACCAGCTCGACTACGTCATCCAGGACTGGAAGGTGTTCTCCCCGGACGGGACCCAGGCCCCCTGCACGCGAGCCAACAAGGTCGCCCTGCCGAGCGGGGAGCGCCAGGCCGTGCTGCAGGCCGCCGGCGCGATGAATCTTTCGGGGGGATTAAGCAACCCTTTACGGCCCTGGAAACCTACCTCAAAGGAGGCGCCGGCGCCGGCCTGACCGAGGCCGATCGCCTGGCCCTCCGGGCCTTCGCGCTTTTGGGGGATCCGTTGGTGCAGGCGTGGCCGGCGCTGGCGACAGCGACAGCGACAGGGACAGGGGAGACGCTGGAGAGAATCGAAAGAATGTGCAAGATCAACGCGATTGTGCTGGAAGTCGGCCCCGCCGACGTCAACGCCCGGGCCGAGGCGGCGTTCCGGCGGGCCTTTCCGCGCTGGCGCTGAGCGCATAGCGCATAGAGCATAGCGTCTGACCTTTCCCGCTCCGGAGCGGGATTGGCGGTTAAATCATGCCCAAAGTCGTGCTCGAATTCGAAGTCACCGATAAGGGTCTGTCGGGCGTCCCCCGCCTGCTGACCGAGACGGAGTCCGCCCTGCGCCGCGTGGGTAAGGCCGGCGGCGACTCGGCCCGAGATGTGGAGCGGTATGCAGGGGCGAGCGGCAAGGCGGGTCTCTCCATGACGGTCCTTCGGAGAGGCATCAATGACGTCGCGCTCGCCTTCGGTCAATCGAGCCCACAGATCACGGGTGCGGCTCTCGGGCTGGGCCATGTAATCGAGCGAATGTCAGGCGTCTCTACCTCGGCAAAGATTCTGGGAGGAGCCGTCATCGCCGCGGGCACCACCGTCGCCTATCTCTTTTCCCAGTTCAGGGAGAGCGAGCGAGTTGCCCAACGCTTCGGGGCAATTGATCAAGCTGTGCGTTCTTTGGATGTTGGAAGGATCTCGTCCGCCCTGCAGGAAGTCAATCTGGAGTTTGCTACGTTCGGCCGCCAGGGGGAGTTTTGGATCGGACGGGTTGCGGCGGCCGCTGATCGTGCGCGCCGGACGTTGCTTGGAATACCTTCCGCCTTTCGGGAAGCATCGGCGTCCGAAGAAAGGTTGAGGACCGGCCTGCAGGCGGCCACTTCGCTACAACGAGGTACGGAGGCCGCCGGTTTTCGCCAGGAGATGGCCGGCCTGGACATTCAAGCTCGCCAAAAGGGTCTCCAGAGCCAGCTCGCGCAGGGCATGGCCAACCCCCTGGCGATCGAGCTCTCCAAGGGGTTCACGCGCCTGAACATCCAGGAGGCTTATGACGCTGCGGTCGAGGCGTTAGATTTCCAATTGCAGAAGGCCATAGAGGCCTCCCACGGCAGGGGGACCCTGGACATTGAGCGGCCGGCGATTGAAGCGCGGTACCAAGAACAGATCGCGAAATTGCGGGCACAGAAGGCCATGCAGGAATTCGACACGGAGGAGCAGGCCCGCCAGCAGGCGGAGACCGTCCGTGGCCAGCGCGAGTCCACGCGGGCCTTCGGCGCCGGCCTGGCGCAGGAGAATCAAGCGGCGCGCCTCAAAGCGATGCAGGCCGACCTGGACGCGGCCAAGAAGATCCAGGCCGAGAATGACGCCTTCCTGAAGCGGATCGGCGTGCCGGCCTGGTTGCTGCCCGGCGTGGATCCCCGGGCCAAGCAGTTCATCGAAGAACAGAAGAACACCCTGATCATGGGGATCGACGAGACCCTGCAGAAGAACCTGTCCGCGATCAACCAGCTCAAGACGACCGAGGAGGAGAGACAGCGCCTGGTCCAGACGGCGAACGAGACGGCCAGCATGCAGCGGAGGCAGGCCAACGAGGACGCCATCCGCGAGATCAACGAGATGTACGACGCCGCCGCCAAGCTGCGGGACGAGCTCTGGAAGGCGGGCGAGGCGGTCCGCCTGGGTCTCAGCGCCAGCCTGGACGAGGCCCTGGCCAAGATCCGCGCCGGCGCGCTGCAGATCGGCGGCATGGGCGCCGGCGCCGGGGCAGGAGCCGGCACTGGAGTGCCGCGCCCGGCGCCCACAAAGCCATGGGGCGGAGAGGGAAGAGAGCCGGGATCCGTGGGCGGCCCTCCGCCCTGGAGCACGACCGGCGGCGGCGGCGACGTCGGCGGCCCCGTCTATGTCGGTCCGCCCGGGCAAGTTCCGACCTGGGAGACGCCGCCCAGCTTCCGCCATGGTGGCTTCGTCCCACACTACAAGCACGGCGGCTTCGTCCAGAACTTCGGCGGGTTCCCGGCAGGCAGCGCCGCCGGCTCCATGCCGAGCGGCTTCGCGCCGATGCGCCCCTGGGGACCGCAGAACGCCATCGACCGCGAGATCCCCATCATGGCCAGCCCCGGCGAGCTGATCTTGAATGAACAGGAGCAGGCGGTGGTGCGAAGCCTCACGGGCAGCCGCGCCGGCGGCGGGGATCTGGTCGTGAACGTCACCCTGAATAACGAGGCGATTATCCGGGCGGTGCGCGTCCCGCTGAACCAGGCGATCGCCAATGGCCAGATCACGATCCGGGGGTGATGCGCAAAGCGCAAAGCGCAGAGCGCCTAGCGTCGGAATCGGACGCCATGCGCCATGCTCTATGCGCTCTGCGTGAGCACAGCGAGCTATGGCCCAGGCCAGGAGCGCGGCCTTCGCCGCCCAGGCAGACGCGATCGACAACGAGCCGGTCCTGCTCGTGCGGCTGATCCTGTCGTCGCCGTCAGCCCTGACGAAGTACCTGACGACCCGGGCGGGGACCTTTGGCGGCATCACCTATGAGGAGCTGCTCAAAGACGGCCTGACCCTGACCTTTGGCCTGCGCCGTTTCGGCGAGCTGGAGCGATCCGTGGGCCACCTCGCGGTTCTGAACGGTGACGATTTGACCGGCGCGCGATTCTCTGACCTCCTCGGGACACACATCCTCAGCAATGCCGAGGCCCAGGTGGACCAGCTCTTCCAAGGGCTAGATATCGCCGACGCCCTGCGCATGTTCAAGGGGACCGTGCAGGTACCCGAAACCGACTGTTTCGACGACGAGAGGCTGCGGCTCAATCTCCTGGACGAGGGCCAGCCGGCCACGCTGGAAATGGCCGCCCTGGGGGCCAACCGCATCCACAAGATCCTGGGCAGCCGCATCACGGCCACCGACTATCCCAGCGCCGATCCCGACGTCCTGGGCGTGATCAAGCCGGAGATCTACGGTACGGTCGAGGAGACGCGCTGCCTGCCCGTGGATGCCGGCGCCCTGGATGGCCTGGCCGCGGACATGACGGCCGGCCAGACGACCGTCCCGCTCTCCGACCCGGACGCCTTCGCGCTCTTCCCCGCGAGCGGCACCGTCCAGATCGATGACGAGCAGATCACCTACACCGGCAAGGACAGCGGCGCCCGCACGCTGACTGGCTGCACCCGGGGGGTGAACGGGACGACGGCCGCGGCCCACACCAAGGGCAAGGCCATCTGGGAGATCCAGGCCGACTATACCTACCTGGTTGCCGCCCACGCCTGCAAGGCCGTCAGCAACATCAAGGTGGACGGGATCCTCCAGTCCAGCGGCTACACCGTGGATCTCACCGGCCCGACCCTGATCAAATTCACCGCCAAGCCGCGGCGCAGCCTGACCGTGGCGGTCACGACGCAGCCGGTCCACGCCGGGACCACGACGCAGGAGCAGAGCCCCGGCAGCATGACCACCAGCCAAGAACAGACGCCGGGATCCATCGGCACCGGTGTCGGCAGCCACAGCCACGGCGGCCTGTCGAGCAAATCGCAGAAGGCGGCCGGCAGCTATCCCCACACGGACAGCGCCGTGTCACCCAACACCGCCAGTCACGACCATGATTTCGACGACGTCGCGGGGGACGCCACCTGCACCTGGTTCCTCCGCCGCGGCGTCGTCTCGGTCGGGAGCAACGGCTATATCAAGTACGCGATCGGCAGCAACACCGTCCAGTGGGATTACCCGGCAGTGCCCCCGGAGACCTGGACCTTCGTGGGTGGGGTCGGGGAGAACCGGCTGGTGATCACGGTGAGCGCCCCGACCTCCGGCACCACCAGCATCGAGGTCCTGGAGATCTCGCGCGTCGTGGAGTATTCCGAGACCTCTGGGGCGAGCGGGGCCACCGGCATCACCGCCAGCATGGCCAGCCTGGCCAGCGCCACGGTGACGAGCATGGCCAGCCTCTCCGGGTCAACGGCCGTCAGTGTCAGCCGCACGACGGATGTCGTCGTCAGCCCCGCCGAGGTCGAGGTGGGCCGCCTGGTTGTCTGCGATGTCGAGGGCTACCAGGACGATGGCAGCGGCACGTACACGGGGACAGCCAATGCCCTGATCACCAACCCCAGCGACCAGATTCGCCACATCCTGGCGGTCCAGCTTGGCCTGGTCCTGGCCGACTATGCGGACGCGGCCAGCTTCGCCCAGGCGCGGACGGATTTCACGGCCGCCGCCATCCGCGCCGACTGGGGCCTCTATGATCAGCTCGACTCCGCCGAGCTGCTCGAGCGGCTGCGCTGGTCCGTGGCCTCGCGGCTGTTCCTGGATCAGGCCGGCAAATTCAAGCTCATCGTCCTGCCCGGCGCCGGCACCGCGGTGAAGACAGTCACCGAGGCCGACGATGTCCTGGGGGGAGAGGCCGGCGGCCACCCCATCCAGGTCGGCCGGACGAGCATCGCGGAGCTGTTCAACCGGATTTTTCTGCTGGCCAAGCGCGAGATCCTGACGGGCGAGTACCGCATGATCGCGGACGTGAGCGACGCCGCCAGCAAGACGGCGTACCGGACCGAGAACACCCTGCTCATCGAGAACGATTTTATCCGGGACGCGACGGCGGCCGCGGCCATCGCCAACAAGTATCTGGCGTGGCACAAGGACGTGAAATGGACGGCCAGCCTGGCGCTCCTGGGGCTGCCGGCCGCCCACCTCGAGCTGATGGACCGCCTGGCCATCACCAGCAGCCGCATGCCGGGCGGCGGTTGGACGGCCAAACAATTCTGGATCGAGCGCCTCGACCGGACGCTGAGCCCGCCGAAGCCGGCGCTGGATCGCTGCGTCCTCACCTGCCGGGAGGTTTGATCATGGCTGGGTTCACGGTCCTGCAGATGGAACAGATCGGGAAGGCGCTGGTCGCCCAGGTCCGGTTCGAGGCGCGCGACGGCCGCTCCCGCTTCAATCGGTATAGCTGGCCGGACACCACGCCCAGGGAGGAGATCCTCCGGATCCTGGAGGGTTTCTTCGACGAGTTCGATGCGGAGACCCCCGGGCGGCCGCCCGCGGCCCTGGATCTCACGGGCCATATCTACGAGGCCAAGGCCAAGGCAGATCCCGATGCCAAAGCGTAAGATCACCCTCAAGGACCACGATCAGTTTCTCCGGTTCGCCCGGCTCTACTTCCAGCGCCAGGGCGTCGCCGCCGCGCTGCAGGCCATGCAGGCGCAGATGAGCCAGCAGCTCCAGGCCCTGGACGGCGAGCTGGCCGCCATCGCCAAGTACGAGGGCATCCCCCTCGACAAGCCCCTCGAGCTGGACGCCAAGACCGGCGTCGTGAGCTGGCATGAGCCCGACAGGAAAGCTGACCGCTGACCTTTGACCACTGATTGTTGAGGGCCATACATGGCCGACCTGGAGCTGCGGGACACCAGCGGCAACATCATCGCGGAGCTGCAGCGGAACCACAGCTACCCCTGGCCCCAGTCCTATGCGCCGAATGTGGCCGTCGGGAAAACGGTGGGCTGGAAGGCCCGATCGAGTCGGCGGGGCTCGAGCCTGCTGGTGAATCGGCTCACCTTCCGGATGATGGGCCCGCTGCAGGCATCGCACCTGCTGAATGTGCTGCGGGACTACGCAGGCGGGGCCAAGCCATTCGTCCTGCGCCTGGGCGGCGCCTTCACACAGCTCGCAGATGGCACGGCCCTCGCCGACGGCACCAAGATCGCGACCGGGGATTTTCAATGCCGGCTCTACGACGCGCCGGAGCTGGTCCAGGTCGCCTTCCGGAAATATGAGCTGACGCTGAACCTCGCGCAGGACCTGATCTAGCCCGCCTACCAGAACGCAGCGGCGGGCAGGGAGGCAGCATGGCACTCGCAGTCACCCCAATAGCGGCCAGCGAAGCCTGGAGCGGCGGCGCCAGCCTCGCCGCCGGCACCGTGAACACCCGCCTCAAGGAGATCCAGGACTATATCAACGCCGGCGTCTTCGACAACGCCGTGCGCATTGGAGCCGGCGGGAGCCCGGCCGGGCATTTGTACGTCAAATCGCCCGCCGCCGGCACCATCGGCCTCGTCGTGGACACGGCGGCGGGTACAAACGTCTCGGCGCAAGAATGGAGAAACAGCGGCAGCCTGCGGGCTGTACTCGATGTAACCGATAGCTCCTTGTTGCTTGTGGGTTTCGACAATGGAAGTAGTTTCGGCCCTCGTCTCACGTTGAATCGCAACAGCAATGGCAGCACTCCAGCGTCGGGGTGGATCCAACTCATCAATAAGAATGGTGCCGACCACGCGGTGTGGGTGGACACGGCGGGCAAGCTCCGCATTCTGGCATCGGGAAATCCCGTAAATGCCAACGACGTGGCGGGCACCGTCGTCGGGGATCAGACCTCCTGGTACAAGGCCAAGCAGATCCTGCGCAGGTGGGACGATCCGACGGAGGCGCTGAAGGTGCTGCTCTCCAGGAAGGTGTACGATTTCCGATTCAAGGATCGCAGATACCTGGACGTGGATGGCCAGCCAGCCGTCTTCACTGGGATCGTCGGATTTAAGCGCCGCGATCCGTTCCTAAAGAATGTGGGCCGCCAGCAGATCCCATCCCTGAACGAAATCAGCCTGCACGGTTACACGGTCCTGAGCATCCAGGCGCTGCACCGACGGATCGCGGCGCTCGAGAAGCGAAGAGCCAGGCTTCCACAGTAAGATCGATTGTCTGGGCCTTCACGGCCCCTTGAAAGGGGTTTCAGCTGGCCGTCTGCGGGGCGCAGTACGCGGGGCAACATTGAGGGGCCCTGCAAGCACCCAGGGGCTGGCAACCGGTCTCGCACCCGGGCATCGCCCAGGCGCCTGATCGGCCCGCTCTAGACCCAGCCGCCGGTCGCGTAGGCGAGTCCCCGGCGGCCTCTCCGGTGGCAAGCAGGCGCAGGTCGCCGCCCACAATCGGGCGCCGCGCGGCCCGCGCTCTTTTTGTCACCCCATTTTGTACCGATCGTTTGTCCCAAACCTCTTGCAACTTTTTCCCATTTTCGCTGACGCGCTAGTCTCACCTACGCCCTGGGCTTCGCCC
>Ga0214473_10002103_pt1 | contig 24959 bp, 23 predicted proteins | sample RVTome_7_FD_203509 | JGI IMG/M metagenome (GOLD analysis project Ga0214473, IMG submission 203509) | Soil microbial communities from uranium-contaminated site in the Upper Colorado River Basin, Wyoming, United States - RVT98D197 | ecosystem: Environmental > Terrestrial > Soil > Contaminated >... | reverse complement strand
TGTCAGCAATATGGATCTTGGGAACACCTTCATCTAAAAGTTCCTTACAAAGGATTATTTTTGTTTTATTCAGCACATCCATATTTTACTCTGGAGTGCCGGATTTCTACGGAGAATACAACGGGTTTCCTTTCTAGAAATTCTTAGCTTATGAATAAAATCTTTTTTACCAAGTGCCTCTAAGGCCTCTATATAATTGGATCCAGGCGATGAAGAAGATCTAATTAATTGGCTTCCATATTCAAAGTTATACTGTGTTTTGGGTAGTTTTGCCACAAGCTGTTGACATCTTTTTGCCAAACTTAAAAGTCTTTCATAAAAAGCCTCAGAATTAAACTTACCCAATTTAGTTATAACCATTGATTCATTCTAGCAACTAACCCGTTAAATGGTAATTTATAAATTAACTGGAAACTGGAGAGTGGAAATTGGAAACTTGATCTCAGACTTCTTCAAGAAGTGCTCGCCTATATTTTTTGGTTTTGGTGTCGTAAATATAGATGCGGCCGCAGGAGTGGACCACTTTTTCGGTTCCGTCCTTCATACTTTCCCTTTTTGAATCGGTTAACGGCTTTCCGTCAGCAACGCATCTACCTTGTGATAAAAGCCAGGCCTGAATCGGAGCGATCACATTTTTAAGCATATTTGTATTTAAAGTATATCATAAGTTTACGTCGAGCGTGTCAATATTTTAAAGCTCAAAGATTTAGGGTTAGAGCTTACCTCGAAGGTTTAAATAGTCTTGTAGGATTACGGCAGCAGTAAATGCATCTTCAAATTCACGCCTTTTCTTTCTTTTAACATTTGCCTCTATTGCCAGCTCTTGGGCAAGTTTTGTAGACAGCGTTTCGTCTTGAAAGCTAACTTTAACCTTCAATTCTTTCTCTATCTTTTTCGCGAACTGCTTTGTTTCTTCTGCCATCCTTCCTTCAGAAATTCCAAACACTATTTTTTTGACATTTTCTTTTTCGACAACTTCCTTAAGCCTTTTTATGGCCTCGTCGACTTTCTCATAGCGCACAACCTCATATGCCTCGGCCAGCATCGAGGTCGCCAGTGCAACTCCAATTTTTTTTCTTCCGTAGTCAATCCCTAAAATATTAATCATTTTTAATAGTAACCGGCAGGTACATAAGTATAAACTGCGGGAACCAATTTTGCTCTTACTATGAGCCTTCTTGCTTTTCTGGGATCACCCGGCGGGACGCAAGTGACCAGTGTCAGATAGGAATTGCTCGGGTTTTGTTCAAGAATCTCAATGTTGTTGGGATATACCTCAAACATAGTCTCAACTTGGTAAGTATACAAAATTCCGTCAAAATTAACATAGACCTTATCTCCTTTATCCAGTTTCGGTAGCGTGGAAAAGATTGAGAGGTAGTTTTTGGGATTAAAAAAGATGGGAAGGATCGAGTGGCCAAAAATGACCGAGTTTCCGATTTCACCGGGTAAAGCCGTACCCGGATATTGGATTAGGCTTTTTGAAAGATCTTCTCCTCCAATTGAAACTGTTGCATCCTCAATACGAAGTTTTGGTATTGAGATAGTGTAAAAGGTAATCTTGTCGGATGCAAATTTTTCCTCTTCCACCCCTCCCTCAAACCAGTTACTCGCTTTTGTATAATCCTTACCCTTTAGAGAGAATTTCTCTGCAAGGGAACTTTTATCTGATATTGGACTAATTAAAATAGGGTACTTTTGTCTTGATTCGATTTCGTATAAAACTATCGGAGCCAAACTTATTACTAAGAAGGCCAGACCAAGTAAACCTAAAAATAGGGCGATTAATTTCCTTGCAAGTCGGGGCTTCATTCTTCAGATGATACTATAACATCAATATTTTTTACTACCCTAGGCAAAGTGCCTAATCTTCCGGGCAGACGGGGTTTATTGAATTTAACTTCAGCCCGAACAAACCCGGGAATCTCTCTAACAAAATACTCTTCTGCCAGTTGAGGATATTTCCCCGAAATATCTTTGGCAATTTTTTCCGGATCTACTTGAGGAAGTAGGTTTGCCTTGACAAAAGCATCAAGCTGATAGACTTTATTCTTTTGTCCTTCGAAATTAAATGTTGTGTCTATTTGATCTTCACGAATTACAAAGCCTTGTGGCACTTCACTCTTTAAAGCCTCTTGTGCCAAACTTGTCAGTGCTTTTTTGTCAACCGTAAGGGCGGACACCCCTAAGGTCAGGTTGAGCTTCAGCGTAGTCGCCTCGTCCCCAACTTTACTGCTATATTTACTGGCTGACGCCGTTGCCGCTATTGACTCCTCAACGAAAAGTTTGTCTGAAGAAACACTACCCAAAAGTTCCGTCTTCGCTTTATTTTTAAGTTCATCCTCTAAATCCGAAAGAAGTGAGGTTTGATCCCCTTCTGATACCGCGTTAATTTCACGACTGCTTCCCCCAGAAAAGGCGCCGTCATTTTTTGCTTCAATGTCGGAAGTAGAATAATTGCTTACCGAAAAACTGGTGCCTGATGCTAAGTTATATTGAGCTCCTATATCTTTTGCAGTAACTTTTACTTTGGTCGTTCCGGGGGTTGAAGCACTGCCGCTAGCTAGGGTAACCGCTTCGTCAAGGGTAAAATCAAGACTGCTCGGTCCACGAATTACGGTACCTGAAGTTAAAGAAAGTTGAGATCCTACCCGAAAAAGCGTAACTTCACCCCTAGCTTGCTCTCCAACTGTTTTTGTTCCGGTTGTAGATTTGGTTTTGTCACCGGATATACTGGTCTCAACTAACTCACCGGGAATAATCTTTTCCGAAATATTCGGTTCGGAAATATTGGAGTCAACTGTGATTGGAATTTTTTCTTCCAGATGTTTAGGAGAAATAAAAATCACTATATTTGCCTTTGGATAGAACCACCAAAACAAAAATCCACCCACTACTACAAGAGCGAAAAACAAAATTCCCCAAGAAATGGTTTTCCCGAATTGGTTTGTGACAAAGTTTGATATTTTTACTTTCCCAATTAGCGACGCGGCTTTTCCTCTAAAATTTTTAAACTTACCCAGAAAATTTGACTTCGTACCAATAGAAATTGACGGTTTTGATTCCATTTCAAAATTTTCTTGGACTGGGGGAGTATCTTCGACTCGAGTGGGTTGAATTTTATCTACATGTTCTAACTGATCTTCTTTAGTTTCTGGCGGATGAGTTTTTGTTATATCCTCATCAAGTGTAAATCCCAACTCTTCCGGAGAAACATTTTTTTCCGGCATTTTAATGTTTTCGATCTCTTTTATCTCTTCCTCCTTTATGCTGGATTGCACAACCAATCCTTTCGCATTTGAAATTTCAGATCCCCCGGCAAGACACACAGCGTTAATTTTCTTCTCAGGATCAATTACTTCTATCTTAGGCGTGTGCAGAAATGAAATATTTTCAAAATCTTCCCAATTAACTTTGATGAGAGTTTGGCGTACTTCTTCCAATTCGCCTTCTTTCCCGTTATATAGAATAAATCTTGAAGGTATTTGGTTTCCGGAAAAGCGGGCCAAGCCTTCCGCAACGTCGTCAACTACCGACACGCTTCGCGCAATTTGAGAATTCCCAACAAGATTTCCCAGCTTGAATAGTGAAATTTCTATATTTTCCTTAAACACTCCGAGAAAGACTGCATTTGGGGGACTCTCCTCTTCAGTTTTTAGGAAATGGGCAATTGCCTCAGATAACACTACAAATCCGACGGGTGTAAGGGAAAGCTTGGTACAAATCGATTTTATTTTTTCTAAATATTCTTCTTTGATTTGACCTTCTGAAACCCAGGAAGGAATGACGCCAAAAACCGTGCTTCGCGGCTCGTTTATGTCCTCCGGAAGGGTTTGAACGGCGGATGTCAGAACTGTATCTGCTGCATCGATAAGCTCCTCGTTCAACTCCCAAGCGGACGGAGGACTCAAGGATATGACCTCAACTTTATCCTCTTTTATTTTCCATATTGCTGCCTGAACCCAACCTGGTTCAATGGTCAAGGCCCAGAAGTATTCTTCTTCCTTCTTACCTTGACCGGACAGTATACTTTTAAAATCCATAACTTAACAATGTCTAAACAACATTAAATAAAGTCAAAAATTAAAACTCAAAAATCAAAAATACAACTCAAAAGTAAAAAGTTTTAAATTTTAACCTGTAATTTTGACTTTTGCCTTTTGAATTTTGAGTTAAATCGACTTATTCAATAACCGCATATATCCTCATAAGTCCGCTTCCGATTTTTTCTTGCTTTTTAATTCTAACACGCCCGATCTCGCCCGTGTGGGTAACGTGCGGCCCGCCACAAACTTCCTTGGAATACCAAACACCTTTGGGATCCCCTACGGTATAGACTTTAACTTTCTCTCCGTATTTTTCGGCAAAAAAGTGAAGCGCTCCTTCCTTTATTGCTTCGTCCAAACTTTTAGTTTCGAAAGACACGGGTAAGTCTTCTTTTACTTTCTCGTTAACAAGGTCTTCCACTTTTTTAATTTCTTCATCTGACAGCTTTTGTGTATGAGAGAAATCAAAACGAAGCCTCTCCGCTGTAATATTTGAACCTTTTTGGGCAACATGGTCTCCTAACACCTTTCTTAAAGAAGCATGAAGTAGATGTGTAGTCGTATGAAGCTTAGTAACATCCTTACTCGCATCAACCAAGCCGCCTTTAAACATTCCAGCTGAAGATGTTCTCGATAACTCCTGGTGTTTTCTAAATTCCTCTTCAAAAACTTCCTTTTTTACTTTCTGACCTTTTTCATTGGCTATTTCTTCTGTAAGTTCAAGTGGAAACCCAAATGTTTCGTAAAGAAAAAACGCTTTCTTTCCGTCCAAATCTCCGACTTTCTCAATTTCCCTCAAACCTTTTTCTATAGTTAGCCAAAACCTACTTTCTTCTTCCGATAAAACCTGACTGATAGATTCTCCTTTATTCTTTAATGTCGGGTAGTCGTTTCCATAAGTTTCTACTATTCTTTTTGAGATGGAAGATAAAAAGGGCCTATCTTGGCCTAAAACTTTACCAAAACGAACCGCACGTCTTATCAATCGCCTTAAAACATAACCTCTTTCCTTATTCGATGGCTCCAATCCTTCAGAAATTACAAAGCAAGCTGCTCGAACGTGATCCGCAATAACCCTAAATGCCTTCTCATTCCCTTCATACTTTGATTTAGTTATTTCTTCAATCGTCTCAAGAGTATTCCCCCAAAGATCTTTAACCTTATAATTATCACTGAGACCTTGCACTACTGCTGTTGTTCTTTCAACTCCCATTCCTGTATCAACATTTTTTTGAGATAAAGGTTCAAATTTCCCTTCTTTAGTTTTGTTGTACTGCATAAAAACATCGTTCCAGATTTCGAAAAATCTTCCGCAATTATCTCCCGGCCTACAATCTGCTCCGTGAGGTTTGCCTGTTGTGTCATAAAACATCTCGCTATCGGGACCGCAAGGTCCAGTTATACCCGCCGGACCCCACCAATTATCTTTCTTTGGATAGTAAAAAATTCTACTCTCAGGAATTCCTAAACTCTTCCAAACATCTGCTGACTCGGTGTCCTTCGGAGCATCTTTATCACCCTCAAAACAGGTAACCCAAAGCTTTTGGGCTTCCAAGCCCAACTCTTGTGTTAAAAATTCGTATGACCACTCAATTGCTTCTTTTTTCCAATAATCACCTAATGACCAATTACCAAGCATTTCAAAGAAAGTATTGTGTGTAGTATCTCCCACCTCATCTATATCATCTGTCCTAAGACATAATTGAAGATCCGCAATTCTCTTTCCGGCAGGATGACTTTCACCCAAGAGATAAGGAACAAGAGGATGCATCCCTGCCGTAGTAAATAGGACAGAAGGATCGTTTTCCGGAACTAACGGAGCAGATGGAATAACAACGTGTCCTCTATCTTTAAAAAATTTTAAATATTTTCCAATTAAATCTCTCGACGTCATGCCTGAATTATACCTTCAAGTTTATATCTAATCCACTAGTGAAGCTCACCAGGTTTTGTTAAGAAGAAAGCGGCGGTTCCTGAATAGAGCCCTGCTCTTTGACCTCGCTTCTTTTGCGTTTCTTAAACATTTCAAGAATCCCGGAAATTTTCTCCGGTCTTATTAACCCACCGCCCCATAAAGCATCTTCCAAAATAGTATTTAATCTTTTCAAAGCCCGCCTGATATCTGCAATTATCAATATCACCTGAACTCCGGCTACAACCAATAGGGCAGTTAGGGCAACAATGATAACAATTAGTAATTTCTGAACTCCATCCATTTTTATTTCAATTCCAGTCTAATCTTACGCTGAATCATAGTTTCTTTTCCACCACGAGATTTGGCCACAACTGTAATTTCGGAAGTCCCTTCAAATACCTCGATTTGGGCCGTAAATTCGCCATTCTCTTCAACCAAGACTGGTTGATTATTAACTTTAACAGTAGCTTGTGAATCCGTCTTCCCTTTCACCATTAGAGTTTTTTCTTTAACGACTTCGTCTTCCAGAGGAGCAGAAACGCTCAAAGGAGGAGGAGAAGTAAAATTTAAAAACTGCACGGTAAGATAGGAAAAAACCACTAAAGTCACGATTACTACTCCTGAAATAAAACTTAATTTCGGACTCCAAATGAATTTTCTTTCTATATCGGGTTTTGGACTGATTGATAAAGCCTTTGGAGGATAATCCCTTTTAAGAAACCCAACCGACTGCCTTTCACTAATATCCAGGGCTTTGGCAATTTTTTTAACAAAACCGACAACTACCGGAAACTCGGGCAAGGAGTGCCAGATTCCTTTTTCCACGGCATCCAAAAATATCTTTTTTATTTTTGTTTCTTTCTCGAGACGCGCCAGGGAATATTTTTTCCTCGCACGCGCTTCTTTTAAGAACTGTCCGACTGTTTTCATATCTTCTTGTGATCTAATTAGGGGTAGTATTTTCCTGGGAAGAGTTTGCAAAGAATTCTTCAGAGCTTCTGATAAGAACCTCCCGAGGTTTAGATCCTTCTGCCTGACTTACAACACCCGCCGCCTCCAATTGATCGATAATTCTGGCTGCCCTCGCATAGCCTATGGAAAGTCTTCTTTGGAGAAGCGAAGCCGAGGCTCTGTCATACTGACATACTATGTTAACTGCTTCTTTAAAAAACTCATCCATCTCGCCCTCGATGCCCGGAACTATTGTGACACCGGGCTTTGTCATAGTCGTAACTTCCTCGGTATATTGCGGCGTGACACCTTGATTTTTCAAAAATGAAACAAGCTCATTAATATCTTTATCTGATACATATGCTCCCTGAATTCTTTTTGGCTTAGCCTGTTCTGGGGGAAGGTAAAGCATATCGCCCCGCCCAAGAAGCTTTTCAGCTCCCTGTGTATCCAGAATTACCCTTGAATCAACTTGCGACGCTACTGCGAACGCAATTCTGCAAGGAATATTTGCTTTGATAAGGCCAGTTATTACGTCAACTGAAGGTCTTTGAGTAGCCAGAACCATGTGTATTCCTGTTGCCCGGCTCATCTGGGCAATACGAGTAATCGCATCTTCCACCTCAACCGGTGAAAAAAGCATGATATCGGCCAACTCATCGATCATTACAACAATATAAGGAAGCGCCTGGAATCCCGACATTTCATTGTACGAGGCGATATTTCTACTTCCCGCCTGAGAAAAAAGTTTATACCTTCTATCCATTTCTGCCTGAACCCAGTGCAAGGCAGATACTACCTTTTCCGGCTCGATAATGACAGGAGTTAAAAGATGCGGAATGCCATTATAATTTGTCAACTCGACCCGCTTCGGATCAACCAGAATAAGCTTCACCTCTGAAGGGGCTGCTCGGAAAAGTAAAGACCCCAAAAAAGTATTGATACATACGGATTTTCCCGAACCTGTTTGTCCCGCAATCAGAACGTGCGGCATTCGGGATAAGTCTGCAACATTTGCTTTACCCGAAACGTCAAGACCCAGTGCTACTTCTAACTTACTCGAACTTTCACGCATGACTTCCGACTCCAGCATGCGTCTTAACGGAACAAACTCGGGAGCCCTGTTAGGAAGCTCTATTCCAACCAAAGAGCGCCCCGGAATCGGGGCTTCGATTCTAATAGTCCCGGTTGGTGCAGCCAAAGCTAGTGCCAAATCCCTTTCAAGAGCCGTAATCTTGGAAAGCTTTGTTCCAAGAGCAACTTCGATAGCATACTGGGTAACTGCCGGACCCAAATTTACTTCTACAACCCTCGCCGTTATTCCAAATGACTCAAGCGTTTGCTCAATATTTGCAGCGTTTCCTTTTATATCTCCTCTATCAGCTTTACCCACATTCTCGTCGGACAGTAAGCTAATCGGAGGATATTTCCAAACTCGCTCTTCACCCGGAACATTACTTACCAACTTTTGCTCCAATGGCTCTTTTGCAATATTTTGCGGAGTACTTCTTCGCAAGGGCGGCTGGGAAGACGCATCGCCAACTACCTTCATTTCACCTCTTTTGGGAAAAGCCAACGCCTTTTTAGATGTTCCACCGCGGATTCCATAGCGACCAAACATCTGTGCAAAAAACCCTAAAACCTGATCAATTGAAGTATTAAAAAGGATAATCAAACCTACAAAAGTTGTGCCGGTCAGAATTATAAAGGCCCCTGCTCCTGTTACCAAAGTTGCAACCCCATCCCAGGCTGATCGGCCTACAAGGCCTGCTTTTGTCAAGGTCATAATCGAGACAAAAGTAAGAAGTCCTCCTACAATGACGTTTGGTTGAGAAAAAGGTGTCCTCAACTTGGAAACAAGAAATCCGAAGGTCAAAAATATGAATGGTAAAAAAATGGTCGTCCAGGAAAAAAGTTGAATTAAAAGATCGTTTAAACGAACCAAGACCAGGCCCCGCCTGGAAAAGGAAATTATGATGAGCCCGGCCAGAGAAAAAAATATTATTTGGACAATTGAATAAATAGTCCCCGGCTTTAATTTCAAGCGGTATGCCTTTTTACTCTTTAAGCGCTTTTTGTGTTTTTTGCTCATCGCATATCATTATACCCGAGCCAGTCGAGGAATAATATATAAATCGCATTATAAAACTGGATTAAAGTTGCGATTTCTATGGCATACATCACATTTTTTTTAGTCCGATTTCAGAATGTGACGTCTGTAAGTGTCAAACCTCGGAAGAAAGAAGATTAGAGTTTTCTTGGGCAAACTTTTGAAATATATCTTTAACTATATCCGTAATGCTTCTATTTTCTTCCTGTGCTTCTTTATCTAGATCATCCAAATCACGGTCATATATCTCATCAGTTTTATCTATCTCATTTTGATATTCCGCCTCTAAGTCAAGTAGTTTATTTTTGTATTCCTCGTCAATCTTTTTTGCCTCATCAGGGTTAGCTAAATATGCCGCTTCCCGGGTTGCATCGTAGTAATTTTTCAGTTCCTGCGCCACTATAATCAAAAGCTCAATTTCCTCGTCGTTTAAATGGCTGATATTCTCATTCAATTGTTCCTCTGTAAACGGAATCTTTAATTCTTCAATTAGAGCTAGTAATTTTTGTTTATTATCCATACGCTTTAAATATACCTCATTTTGCCTTCAGTCACTCTCAACATGAAAGTCATGTTGCCGTTTCGGCATTACCCGCCTCCGGTGGAGTCAGAGGAACCTCTTCCGGTGGAACAGCAAGAGCTAGTGCTTCAGGTTGAACAGGAACTTCAGCCTCTTCTTCTGCTTCCGAAATACCTTCCGGTTCAGGTTTTAGTGCAACCGCAGAAGTTTTTGGAGTTTCAGCGGGAACACCCGAAGTCGGTTTTACTTCCTGGGTCGTTCCACGAAGCCGTCCGTGCAAAGCTACCAGAAATGTTACTCCTCCTACCAGCGGAGCAGTACGTCCGGATTGAGGTTGCGCTTCGGGTGCGGAAGTCCCAGGTTGAGGTTGTTCTGGTTGCCCGGTAGGCTGCTCAGGTCCTCGGGCTGTTTGTGTAGATTTACCACGTTCCTTTACTAGTTTCCAACCATACTTCTTTCTTTCAGTTGTAAAATTCACATCCGTACTAATACGAGTGATTTCATTGACTTTTTCACCTTTTTCTAACTTCTTTTGGTTTCCTTTTCCTATTATAAATGCATACCAATCGGCGACATCATTAATATCATCGGTATCAACTTCCTCTGGAATACTGTGAATATCACCCACTTTATCTAAACCTTTTCCACCGAGATCAACCATTTGTCTGAAATACTTTCCATCAGGAGTTTTCCAAACCAAAACATAAAGAGGAGGAGGTTTTTCTCCCGCTTTTTCAACAAACTCGTGTTTAAGAAGACGGGCTGCAACCGCGCCCTTTCTTAACAATTCGGGACTGTCAATATCAGGAAGTATTTCGGACTCTGATTCAATCCCCTTACCAGTAGGCGGAGTGCCCCGACCTCCTCTGGGAAATCTTCTAGGCCCTTCCGGTTTCCTCTGAGCTGTCGCTGCCTGACTGTCTACTATTTGGTAGCCGGCAAGAAGTCCTACCAAAATCTTATCAAAATAGGGGTTTTCATCTCGTTTCTTCTCTACCCTCGCTATCGTATCGGCATGTTTTCCTTGTGCCTCCTGACTCGCTTGATTCCAAAACTCCCTTAATAAATTCAATTCTTCCTGAATTTTTTTTGAAAATTCCTTGTCTTTACTCGAAAGCTCCGTAACAACCGGCGTTAAAAGAGCTATTGTAGCCAAGTGGAATGGTTTCTTTTTCTCCAACGTTTCCAATTTATCCCGCATAACCCTTACAACCCTATTTAGTACATCCCGTTTATCAAGTATTTCTGAAGATTCTGAATATTCTTTAAGTAAATCATCAACGTCGTCCTGTATTACCCAAATATCCGACTCCAATAGTTTCTGATTTACTTCTTTATTTTTAGTTTCAAGTTCGCTCCGGTAATCATCTATACTTTTTGTATGTTCTGTTGCTTCGCTTGCAGAAACACCAACCAAATCGCCTATTACCAAAATATCTTTAGAATACTCCTTAACAAACTCTCTATTACTCTCTGAAGCTTCATAACGGGATTTTGCATCCTTTCCTCCCTCAACAACTTTTTCCCAAGATTTTTTAATCTCCTCCTTGTTTAATCCGTACGGACCTTCTTTTAATTTTTTACCAACTATCTTTAAGAAATTAAACGAACTTACTCCAAAAACAGCAGTTTTTACCAAAGCTACTTGAGCGGATATTTTTGTGTTATGAATTAATTCATTTTTCCATTTATCTCTTTCAAGTACCTTATTTTTCTTCTCTGTCTCCACCCTGGTCCCCCTTAGCCTTCTTTCCTCGGCTCTGCCATTCAGCTCTTTTCTGACTTCCGTATATTCACCTTTTCCCCTAAAACGAAGTCTTATATTATTTAAAGTTTCATTAAATCTTTCTCTTAAGCCCTTTTTCTCTGCGTGCGCTCTGGCTTTTCGCTTAGACTCTTCTACAAGTGCGTCTTGCAAATTTATTGTCGACGCCAAATTCCGCTTCTTACCTTTTAATTCCTTTTTTAGTCGTTTAGTCTCTTTTTCAGCCGGTGCGCCACCCGCTTCAGCTTGATTTACCCGAGCCTCTAAATCAGCTATCTCTTTCTCCTGAACTATTCCCAGGACGACATAAACAAGTACTGAAAGGTCTGTCAGATTTTCATCTAACCTAATTTTGGACTCGTGAAACTCACTTACTTGGTCGCAAACCAAATCAGGATTTGCTGAAGCAACTGAATTTTGAGTTTCGGATTGAAGCGAATTTCTAACTCGGCCCAAAATAACTTGTTTTACAACTCTCTCTTTAAAAAGGCCTTCTGCCAAAACTGCATCTTTGGTCTTTTCACGATATTCATCAGGCAAATGTGCTGCCAGATTTCCAACTCTCTCTTTCAAAACGCTTTGTGTTTCCCTTACCTCGTTTAAGAACGCATTATCGGAAATTTGACTTAAATCTTCTCCCACAAGATATTTCTGGACAATCTCCTGCCCGCGAATTTCTTCGTACTCCTTTTGATAAAATCCTTCAAAGCTTTTAGGCTCATCATTTAACCTTCGACTCCTTATCTTAAGCAATTCATCCGTAAATTCATTTGTCTTTAATTTTCCGGTTTTTGTATACTTAACCAAGATATCAACTTCCCTGTCTTCAAGTCTTTTTTCTTCGATTTGATAGGCATTTGCGGAGAGCCTTGCCTCAATTCTCGTAATGCCATCTCTCCGAATATCTCTTCCTAAATCCTCTTTTTTAAGCTCGGCTATCGTTTTTTGGTCGATATACCCTTCTCTTCGAAGAACATAAAGAGCAATTTCAGTTTGTATCCTATTAAGCTCACGCATCCTCCACGAGCTCAAGGCCATTTTCCCTGTACCTACTTCTACCTTTTGCCCAAACTTAAATTCCTCACCTTCGATTCGAAGCTGCTTCCTAAGAGCTGTTACTCCGTTATCAAATTTTGCCAGTGCGACAGAATCTGCTAAATTTTTAGAAGCTTCAAAAGTTTGAGAATACAGGCGTCCAATATTTCCAAATTTCTTGGGGTCATTTTTAAGTACCTCTTCCAGTTTGTCTACTAAAAATTCTCCCTCGTCATCCTCTCCGCTTTCTATATCCTGAATAACTTTTTCTTTAATCACGCGCCGCCTATCTTCTACACCGACTTCTCTCCGAGTCTCAGGGGGACTTATCGGCATAGCTGCCGTCCGATCTTCGGAGGAACTATCCTGGCTAATTGTCTGATCTGCGCTTTCGGAAGATTGTTGTCCGGTTGGACCGGCTTCTGCTTCTGTCATTACCCTAAATTATACCTCTTAACTTCGAAAAAATTGAACGGACTTATGAAAACAAAGAAACTTTATATTTCTACGATTACCGGGAGAATCATCCTTCGACAGGCTCAGGATAATTTTGCCTTAAATTTCAACTATTACTGGCAAAATCATTGGGTGGCGGCCGGTTTCCTTTGAAAAAAACCTCTCTAATAAATCAGTCGTCAATTTATTCATTTTCTCCTTGTCGATCCTCTTTGAACCAAGAAGTAATTTCTTTAAGTTTTCTGACGCGCTCATTAAAAGCTTTTTCGATAATTTTTCAAATACAAAACCCCTGCTTACTATTTTCGGGGTTCCGACAAGTCTGCCGTTTTTATCGACCGTCAGAATCGTCACAACAACACCTTCTTTTCCTAGTATTTCCCTATCACCCAACACAATTTTCCCTATATCGCCAATGCCCAATCCGTGTACAAGAATCGCCCTCACCTTTACCTTCTCACCACGCCTGGCACGTCCTTTATCAAATATCACGCTTTCACCTGGCATAAGCTCAAAAACCCAATCCTCTTTTGCGCCGGATCTTAGAGCCAACTTTTTATATGAATGCATAAATCTTATTGCTCCCCCAATTGGTATGAAAAAGCGAGGTTTTGCAATTCTAAAAAGCTCCATTATATCTTCCTGACTCCCGTGCCCTGATACATATAAACCTTCATTCAAATCGTAGTAGTGAACGTCGACTCCTTTTTCAATAAAATTATCAATTACGAAATCTTCACTCTCTTTTGTGTAAGGAGGGGCGGGGTCTGCGGAAAAGATTAGAGTATCGCCTTTTTTTATTCTTATCCTTTCGTGCTCGCCCAAAGACAGCCTATATATAGAGCTTCCAACTTGTCCGTAACAACCGGAGGTTATATACATCAGTTTTCTTGGAGGATAGTTATAAGATTCTTTAATCGAGATAACGGTTTCGCTTTTGTACCTTAGATATCCCAAGTTGTGAGCAATTTCGCATTTTTTCTGAATAGATCTTCCTACAAAAGTTACTTTTCGGTTGCAACGCTGGGCAACATTAACCGCCTGCTGGAATCTCCCGATGTTTGATGATATGGCGGTAAAAAAAACAGACTCCTTGGCCTTTTCCACAATTTTAAAAATATTTTCCTCAATTTGCCTTTCCCCCCTGGTAAATCCGGGTCTATTCGCCCCTAAACAGTCTGATGCTAAAAATAGTAATCCTTTGCCCGCCAGAAATTTTGCCCTCTCGATATCAAAGGGCATCCTATCAACCGGATTTTGATCCATTTTGTGCTCAGGTACGTGGAAGACCCGTCCCTGAGGTGTATCGATAGCAAAACCGACCGTGTCCGGAACAGAATGGGTAACTCTGAACGGGTGAATTTCAAAAATTCCGACCTTAAAGGAATTGCCGTCTGGATTAAAAGTGTTAATTTTACCGAAAGGTGCATCGTATTCTTTAAGTTTGTCTTTAATAAATTCAGATACCAATGGACTGGCCCAAATTTCAGTGTTTACTTCGCGCAGTAAAAAAGGAAGCGCACCGATATGATCTTCGTGTCCCTGCGACACAATAATCCCTTTTAACTTATTTTTATGCTCAACTATGTAGGAAAAGTCAGGAATAACCAAATCCACCCCGTGCATTTCCAAATCCGGAAACCCCACTCCGCAATCGACCACGATCATTTGGTCGCCATATTCATAAACGTAAAGGTTTTCGGTAACACTAATCGTTCCTGAAAGAGCAATGAATTTTAAAGGCATAATCATACCAATTTCATCTGTTCGGCTTTATTTTGATCATCGTAAATTTCGTTTTTTTGTTCGGATTCGGAGTTTATTTTTTCTAAAACCTCCGGTAATTTTTTGAAATCTTCGAAAAGTCTTGTCTTTATCTCCCCGCTTCTTAAGCCCGCCGCCGGGTGATACATCGGGATAACCCAAACTTTTCTTCCCTTCCAATCGACAAATTTTGGCTTACCGTGTACAGAAGTAATTGTAACACTCCCCAAAAACTTTGCCATTGAAAATCTTCCCAAAGTAATAATAACTTTGGGATCAATAATTTCAATTATTCCGTCAAGATATGGACTGAATGCCGCGATTTCATCCGGCAGGGGATCTCTATTTTCAGGAGGCCTAAAGTGAACCACATTCGTTATAAACACGTCGTCCCTTTTGATATCAATTGATAAAAGCAACCGATTTAAAAGCGCCCCGGCGTTTCCTACAAAAGGAATTCCTTTTTGATCTTCCCAATACCCCGGTCCTTCACCAATGCATAAAATGTCAGCATCGGGACTGCCTTCTCCGAAAACCAGGTGAGTTGCACCTTTACGTAAAGGTAAAGATTTATCCGCCGACATTCTTTCCCTTAATTCGTTAAGCTTGGCTTGTTTATTCATTAATTTTAGTTTCGAAATTGGTCATTTCTTAATACAATCCGGAGTTATTGCGGCAGGAATTCTCTAATGTTCTGAGGTGTAATCGTAAAATTCTGTCCTTTTGCCTCCACAATCATCCGGGCTATTTTTCTCGTCAGACCGCGTATTGTTCGCTCTAAAGTTCTGGTTCCTGCGTCAAATCCCAATGGTCTTACAATCTGCGGCCATACTTCGTCGCTTATTGTGATTGCGCCTTCCGGAATACCGAACTCTTTCAAGACCTTCGGAAACATATATTGCCTGCCTATTGTTATCTTCTCTTGGTCAGTATAAGAAGGCATACTAATTGGTTCGATTCTGTCCAAAACTGCCGTTGAAATATGATGAGTATTGTTGGCAGTAGCTATAAAAAGAGTTTCCGATAAATCAAATGGGTAATCTATATAATGATCAACATACGCTTGGTTTTGCTCCGGATCCAAAAGTTCTACCAGTACACCCATAATTGAGGCTCTTCCTGAGTCGGTAACTCTGTCGATTTCGTCAAGTAGAATCACGGGATTTTTACTTTGTGTATTTCTTAAAGCTTTTATGATTTTCCCCGGCTCCGCTTCGGGTTGTAATCTTGATTGCCCACGCAGATCCAATGGACTCTCCATTCCTCCAAATGGAATTCTTGTGAATTTTCTCCCCAAGGCATTTGCTATAGACTGGGCTATTGTTGTTTTTCCAGTTCCTACCAAACCAACAAAGCAAAGAATGGGGGCTCTGGTAAATTCTTCGCCCTCGCCCCTTTGGAACTTAAGACTCATAACCGAAAGGTATTCTAAAATTCGATCCTTAATTTCGTTAAGACCAAAGTGGGTTCCATCCAGAATCTGTTTTGCGTGTGTAAGGTCAAGAATATCCTTGGTCCTTTTATCCCAGGGAAGATCCGTCACCCATTCTATATAGCGATTTAGTCTATCAAATTCAGGCAGGAATGTAGGGGAAGATGTAAGTTTTCCCAGCTGCTCCAATCTTAGAAGAACATCTTCACGAAGAGAATCGGGAATATCGGCTTTCTTGACTTTGTCTACCAGAAAATCTACCTGTAGGGTAATCGCATCGGCCATATTCAATCTCTACTTTACCACGATTCGAAGGTAACTTTAAAGTCTTGAAAATTAACCTCTATTGGAGGGTTTTTTGAATTCTTCCAGAAGTCTGCTTGTGGGAAAATGAGGTCCTTTTCTGAAACTATTTTCGCCACTTTCAAACCTTCTGCCAAAAGGTTTTCTGGGTCTTCCTCTGTCTCCTCCCCATGAGCGCTCTTTTTGGTCTCTTCCGGTCTTGGGTTTGTCCCCTTCGAGAAGCATGGATAAATTTAGTCTCCCCAAATCATCTATTCCTTTTACCCTGACCCGAACTTTATCACCGACGTTAACCAAATCAGCCGGATCCTTAACGTAATCCATGCTCATGTCCGAGACGTGAACCAGTCCGTCTTTGCCGGGAAGGATTTCGACAAAAGCACCAAACGGTTGCAACCTCCTGACTAATCCTTCATAAATTTCGCCGGGAAGCGGTTCTTTGGTAATACCTTCAACTTGGGTAACACCCTTATTAAGGGCTTCCTCGGTTGGAGCGGATATATGTACCTTGCCGTCATCGTCGACATCGACTTGGGCACCGGTTTCTACAATGATTTTACGAATGATTTTTCCACCCGGGCCTATAAGCTCACCGATCTTGGTGGGATCAATTCTAATAATTTTGATCTTAGGTGCATACTGGGAAACTGATTTACGAGAAGCGTCAATTGTCTTTTTCATAACTTCAAGAATTGTCAGTCTCGCCCCTTTAGCTTGCTTTAGCGCTTGCTCCAAAATAGAAAGAGTCAAATTTAGCGTTTTTACGTCCAGTTGAAGTGCGGTAACACCATCACGGCTTCCTGCTACCTTAAAATCCATATCTCCGTTTCCGTCCTCTAATCCGACAATATCTGTTAAAACCGCGTATTTTTTTTCGTTTTCAACGATCAACCCCATCGCAATACCCGCAATCGGAGCCTTGATTGGAACGCCTGCATCCATTAAGGAAAGAGTTGACCCGCAGACAGAGGCCATTGAAGTCGAACCGTTTGACGAAAGAATCTCCGTTACAACCTGTATTGTGTAGGGGAATTCGTCATCTGTCGGAATTACGGGAATTAAAGCCCGCTCGGCTAGGGCTCCGTGGCCTATCTCACGCCGATTAGGAAAACCGACCTTTCCGGTCTCGCCCGTCGCATACGGAGGCATAGAATAAAGATGAATGTAGCGTTTCGTCTCTTCCCCTGAGGCTGTTTCGATTAACTGCTCCAATTTTGCGGCACCAAGTGTCGCAATCGACAAAGCTTGAGTTTGACCTCTATTGAAAATGGCGGATCCGTGAGTTCTTGGCAATACGGAAACTTCACAAGACAGATTTCGGATCTCATCGTGTTTTCTTCCATCCGGTCTTTTGCCGGAAAGAATCAGTTTTCTTATTTCTTCTCTAAAAAGAGCTTCAAAAAACTTGGCTGCTTGGGATTTTTCATCGTCTCCAAAGTTATCGGCAACTGCCGCTTTTGCCTCGTCAAAATCAGAATACCCACTTTCATGAGTTGCCATTGACTTAATCAGATCTTTGATCTTTTCACCGGATAAGCTTTTAACCTTTTTTTCAAGAGAAGAATTTGTCTTACCCTTTTCGAGTGAACTCTTTTCTGATCCTGCCTCTTTTACCAAATCGCCTATTAATTTAATAAGTTTTTGGCCTTCTTTCTGAGCCTGATCAATACCTTTTAAGACCATTTCCTCTGAAACTTGATTTGCACCGGCTTCGATCATTACGACCGCCTCTTTAGTCGAAGAAACAATCAAATCCATCTCAGATGTTTCAAGCTGGCTCTCAGTGGGATTGGTAATAAGCTCTCCGTCTTTTAATCCTATTTTTGTAAATCCAACAGGACCACTCCAAGGAATCGAGGAAATAGAAATTGCGGCCGAGGCAGCAATTCCGGCAACAATCTCGGGTGGGTTTTCGAGATCAATAGATAATACTGTCGTGATTACCTGAACGTCTTTTTTATATTCTTTTGGGAAAAGGGGGCGAATCGAGCGGTCAATGAGCCTTGCAGTCAGAATCTCATCATCTGTGGGACGACCCTCTCTTTTAACCCAACGGCTTCCTTTAATTCTGCCTCCTGAATAAAGTTTTTCCTGGTACTCTACCGTCAAAGGGAAATAGTCAAGATCGACCTTCATGGGGGCTGATACAACGGTTGCCAAGACAACGGTCTCTCCGTATTTGGCCATTACGGCTCCACTAGCCTGCTTCGCTAAGTCACCTGTAGTAAGCGTCAACTGGCGACCGCCTAATTCTATTGTTTTTTCAATTTTTTTATTCATAACTAAAACTTAGAATGTCAATTTCTTTACATCCAGAAGTAATTTCTAATACCTATTTCTCTAATCCTAATTTTTCGATGAGGCTTTTATACCTTTCCTCACTTCTTTTTTTCAAATAATTTAAAAGGCGTCTTCGCTTTGCCACCATAGACAAAAGTCCCCGGCGTGAATGAACGTCTTTTTTGTGTTCTTTCAAGTGACCCGCAAGCTTATCTATCTGAGCTGAAAGGAGAGCAATTTGTACTTCAGGAGAACCTGTGTCGCCTTTCTCGCGAGCAAACTTACTAATTATATCTAATTTACTGTCCTTAGTTAAAGCCATTTCTTAATGTGTAAAACTAAGTATGGGGTTGGACAATTCCCAAACCTGGTCGTACATCGGAAACTATAATATCAAATTAAAAGTCAAAATGCAAAAGTTAAAATTGAAAAGCTCTATATTAGCTTACTGTTGTCCCTTTATAAATTTTAGGTTTTAACCAGTCAGTTGGAGTTTCTTCGAAACCCTCATCTTGAGTTTTATCAATTGTCTGGCCAGAATTTGTAGATTGAGGTGCCTGCTGGGAAGGTGCGGATTGTACAGACTGTACGGGCTGAACTGGTTGTGCGGGTTGAATAGGTTGTACGGGCATTTGGCCAGGAATTGCTCCTTGCGGATATTGTTGGGTTTGAACTTGACCGCCGCCTCTTCTACCACCTGAGCGCATAAGTTGAGCAACAATTTCAAACGTATCCGGCCCGACTCCGCTTCCCGTAAAGTTTGCAGTCGCTTCCTCTATTCCCATGATCAGATTTGTCGCTATATCCTCGTCCATTGAAAGCCCGCTCTCGGCTATCAAAAAGGAAACAATTTCTGAAACGGAAGAGGAAGGCCTGGCTATAGATATAACCTCCTTGTTTGACCCCATAGCTAAGTCTCTGGTTCCAATGTGGATAATTTTTGCGCCTGTTAGATCCTTTGACGAAAGGGCCGGGAAGTGAGTCTCATTTGCTCCGCCTACCAAGATAACTGTATCTGCCGAAACACCGGAGTAGTTAAGTTGTACCTGATCTTTAGTGGGTGCGCTGACTTCCAGTTTCGGAATTACGGTTAAGCGAAATTTGCCGTCAATTATATCGTAACTTACTCTTTCTATGTCGTTCGCTTTATAGTCCGAGAATTCAATTACTAAGTTTTTATTTCCGATCTCCTGGGTAATTTTATTTATTCCAATAAGGCGGTTGAACTCAACGGTCATTGGGGAAGGACACGCAACTTGTATATCTTTCTGGTCTCTTACTGCCAAATACAAAGAGAGTCCTGCTGCAACCTGGTCAAAGTACGGCTTTGTGGGCAAAAGAATTAAGATACTCTTTGCGCCATCAATTATTGATTTAAAGGAATTATCCATAAATTTGCCTCAAAAGGGTCTTCGTATTATTTTCGAACGGATAATACCACATCGCCTATATTAAAATCAACTTGGGGAGTAAAAATTACTCCGAATTCCTCGCCCATTTTTGCAATCGTAATATCTTTTTTCTCTTTTTTCATCGACCTTATCTTCGCCTCACCTATCTTTTTTCCGTTCCTTTCAAGGTTTATGTTATCCCCTTTTTCAATTCTTCCCTCAACTACCTTACAACCCGCGACTCTTTCGTTCTCAAATGGAAACGCTGCTAAAATATTCGCTTTTCCTAAAATGTGAATTTCTTTTCTCTTATTAATATTTTCAAGTTCCTGAAAAAGCTCATAAATAATTTTAAATGGCTTAATTTCAATCCCTTCCGTTTCTGCCAACTTCGCTACAGTTGAGGGAACCTTTGATTCGAAGACAATAATACGGGCTGGTTCTTGCAACTTTATAGAACTCCCGGCTTTTGCCGTAAAGATGTCTGATTCATTTACATCGCCGATTCCTGAGGAGATTACCATTATTTTCTCCGGGAGATTACTAAGTATGGTCTCCAAGGCTCCCGTAGAAGAAGCCTTAACAACAATGGGGGTTTCGTCTGCTTTGAGTTTTGCCTTGTCAAAAGCTTTTTTCTCAACTTTTTCGGAAGCGCCTTCTTTTTTTCCGCCCGCGCTGGTGATTTTGGCACCAACCGCAGGAAATTTTTCAAACCCCAAAACCATTGCCGGGTCGCCGGGATAAACTTCCTTTACTGATTTTCCGCTGGAGTCAAAGATTCCTCTTATCCGAGTTTGATATCCTTCCGACACTACGTCGTTTCCTACTTTTAAACTGCCGTTTCTAACTACAACCGAGGCGAGCGGGCCTTTTTTATCTTTTCTAGTTTCAATAACAACGGCTTCCAAATCGGCATCAGGATCTGCCTTTATTTCGCGCAGCTCCGAAACCAGAGAAATCATTTCTAAAAGTTCATTAATCCCTTTATGTGTTTTCGCCGAAACGCTAACAATCGGGGTATCTCCGCCTTTCCCTTCCAGGGCAACTCCTTCTTTTTCTAATTGACCCTTTACCGTCGCAACTGAAGCAGAAGGCAAATCAATTTTAGTTGCTGCGACGATAAACGGAATACCAGCCTTGCGGATATACTCGAGGGCTTCTTTTGTCTGAGGTTTTACTCCATCGTCAGCCGCGACTACCAATATCGCAATGTCGGCAACATTTGCCCCACGCGAGCGCATTTGGGAAAATGCAGCGTGACCTGGTGTATCGATAAATGTAATCTTCTTACCGTCGCCGGTTGCAACAACTGAGGCGCCTATACTTTGGGTTATTCCACCTATCTCTCTTGTAGCAATATTAGTCTCGCGAATCGAATCAAGAAGAGTTGTTTTGCCGTGGTCTACGTGGCCCAAAACAGTTACAATTGGTTGTCTTGATTTCTCCATAATATCTTTCCTTTCTAACTATTAAAAAGTCGGACACGAATTTAATTCTCATTTAAGCGTTTCTTCACTTTGACTTTCGGATTTCTCTTCTTTCTTTTTGACGGTCTTTTTTACCGTTTTCTTAGCAGTACTTTTGGCTTTTCTTACTTTGGCGGTTGAAGAATCTTTCTTTTGTGAAACACCTTTCTCAACTTTAGTAAGTTCGGCCTCCGGCTCTTTTTCTTCCTTTGCCTTTTCTTCCTTTACGTCAGCCTTTAGCTCCTCGATTTCAACTTTCCATCCGGTAAGCTTAGCTGCCAAGCGGGCATTTTGGCCATCGCGGCCAATAGCTAAGGATAGCTGATCCTCCGGTGCCTTCACTTTGGCAATCAGTTGACTTTTGTTTAAGGTCACACTCAAGCCTTCGGCGGGTGCAAGAGCTGCCTTAATAAAATCAGGGAGCTCCTCGCTAAAAGGAACGATATCAACCCGCTCGCCTCCCAACTCGTTGGTTACCGCTTGTACTCTAACTCCCTTTTGACCGACGCATGATCCGACCGGATCTACTCCTGATTGGTTTGAGCTGACGGCAATTTTGGTTCTTACTCCGGCCTCCCTTGCAATTGCCTTAACTTCTACCGAACCTGATGAAATTTCGGGAACTTCGCGTCCAAAAAGTTTTTGCACAAAAACTGGATCTGCTCTGGAAAGAATAATTTGTTTACCCTTCAGGGTTTCTATGATTTCTTTGAGCAAAAATGTAAGCCTTTGGTTCGGATTCAACCTCTCGTTTGCAACCCGCTCGGAAGTCGGCATTATGCCTTCCGTTCTTCCCAAGTCGACTCTGACATCCGGCCCCTCAAACCTGATAATCATTCCTGAAATAAGACTGCCAACACGAGAAGAATATTCATCCATTATTGCGCCTTTTTCGGCTTCTCTTATCTTTTGGTGAATAACCTGCTTTGCGGTTTGGGCCGCGATACGACCGAATCCCGGGGGAGTAACATCTTTCTTTTCTTCGGGCTTTTCCAACGGCCAGCAAAAAACTTTGGCTTCTCCATTGGAGGAATTAAGTTCGACGTCAAATTCCAAATCTTCAGTTTCGTCGCCTTTCTCTTTTGCATCACGCCTATAGGCGGCGATAATCGCCTGTTTAATTGTTTCTAAAATCACGGAAGCATCGAGGCCGCGCTCGGTTGAAATGGCCCTTATTGCTTGTGCAAATTCTGTTCTTGCTTGTTGCATACTATATTCTAAAAAAAATGGCGGGCATCTATCCCACCAAGCCTTACTTGGTAAGCCGAGTTAGACTCGGCCACCAAATCTTCTAACCCTTAATCTAGTTAGAATTTTACTCCGAAGCTCAAAATAAGTCAACGACTTGACAGTTGTACAAAAATGTGTACAATATTTTTATGACAAATGTAATTCCTATTTCTGAAGCTAGAAAAAAATTGCCGGAAATTGTTGATCTGGCTGATTCCCTTTCCCAAAAGACTTTGATCACGGTTAAGGGAAATATAAAGGCAGCCATAGTTTCAGCAAGAGAACTTGAACTTCTTGAAGAGACTTTGGATGTTCTCTCCGATCCGAAAACAATGGTGTCCATTAAAAAAGGTCTTTCTCAAACAAAAAAAGGGCAACTAATCGATTGGGAAGATCTCAAAGAAGAACTGGAGTTATAATTTAGGTCGTGTATAAAGTTAAATTTACTAAAGAAGCTTCTGAAAATCTTAAAAAATTAGATAAGCGGTATCAAAAAGCCGTTTCCAAAGCAATTAATAAATTATCCCAAAATCCAAAAATAGGTGCTCCTTTAGTTGGAAAATTAAAAGGTTTTTGGAAATTAAGGTTTTCTAAATACAGAATAATCTATCAGATCATTGAAAGACAATTAATTATAATTGTTTTTGAGATTCGCCATCGCAAAGATGTTTACAGAAATTGAAGTCGATAAAAGTAAAAAATATTTAATATGAAATGTATCACGATCTAGGCAACAAAGAAATCAGTGAGAACTAGTCGAAGAATAAAGATATTTAGGGAAAAATCTTTTCTAATAAAGAAGATAGCTTATATCTTAATGATCTTTCTTTTTTTCTTTGCTTCGCCTCTATCAAAACGGAATCAATTTTTTTAATAGCTTCTGGGCTAAATGGCATTACCGTAAGACTTCCGACTTTTTCTCCTCTTTTATTAATATGGCCCTAGTAATTGCTCCCGTTGACGGATCAGATTCAGGAAAAGCACCAGTTACAATTCTTTCGCTCATTAGCCTAAAATACCATAAGTTTCCTACCAAAGTAAAACGTTACCGATTATCTGAAGCAAAATTTTATTACGGAGTATATCTGAAAGATTGGGCTATTTGGTCAAGATCATCATATAGAGATTCGGAATTTGTAAAAAATAAATAAACAATACCATCTGCATATATATATATAATAATTTTTATCTTTACCTATAAATCCAGAAATTGCTTGGAAATCATTTATAATCATACTACTTTGTCTATCCAGTACTGTCTTATTCTTAAAATGTAAATCATTTAGATAATCTTGAATATTGCTGAAATTCGTTCCGTTTCTATCAATATAAATTTTTCCCACATTTGTCGTAACAGTTACAGATCCAAATTGCTCAGTAACTTGATCGTCTTTCGGAACCTCAATGGTAAAATCCATAGCACTGGAAGATTTGAATGTCTTTAAGTTTTGACTAGTTAATGTTGGTGTTGGAACAATAGAAGTATTTGTTTGAGGTTTTTTTAAACTTCTTAAGCTAATAGCGGCAACCACTAATATAACTACTGCTGACAATAAAATTATTAAATTCTTTTTCATCTAGTTACTATAATTCAGATTACCTTGATTTGAATTAAGTCGCAATTAAAAGTTCTCTTGTCTTTTTTCTTTTGAGTTTATTTAAGGAGTATATTAAAAGATTGGGCTATATTGTCGAGATCGGTAAAGAGTTCTTCTGAATCAGTCGAAATTACAAATACAACATAATCTTTATATATGAAATAAATTTTCTCTTTGACTAACGAATCGCTTGTGCGATAAAACACTCTCATTATTACTTGATAATCGCTAATGGGTACCTTTTTTTCTTCAATAATATTCCATTTATTCCTATTATCAAATGCGCTTAAGTAGTCTTCTAAGTTGGGAAATCCTGTTCCATTCCTAGCTATTATTATTTTTTTACTACCTGAGCTAACTAAAACACTTGTCATTCCATCTTCGACTTTATAATTAAAGGGTGCTTTTATACTGAAACCTAAGTATTGAGCTTTAAAGTATTTCGATGTTGGGGTCGGAGAAACTATTTCGTTTGTATTAGGTGTTATGACCTGCTGTTTTATCTTTGAAGTATTATTAAAAAAAATAATACCTGTAAAGAGAATTATTATCGTTATTGCAGAAAGAGTAATTATCTTTGTATTCATTAAAATAATTAATAACTATATTCTAGATTACCTTCATTTGAATTAAGTTGCAATAAAATGAGTCCTTCTTTAATCTCGTTTTTAACTTCTACATTATTTTCCTTAATAGA
>Ga0214473_10002102_pt1 | contig 24968 bp, 23 predicted proteins | sample RVTome_7_FD_203509 | JGI IMG/M metagenome (GOLD analysis project Ga0214473, IMG submission 203509) | Soil microbial communities from uranium-contaminated site in the Upper Colorado River Basin, Wyoming, United States - RVT98D197 | ecosystem: Environmental > Terrestrial > Soil > Contaminated >... | reverse complement strand
TGACTTCCGCGATGAGGGAGTCGAGCTGGGCGCGCGCGCCGTGGAGCGCCTTCACCAGCGCGGAGTCCGTGCGCATGCGCCCCAGGATGCCGCCTTCCACCGAGAGTCCGGCCTCGAGCACCGCCAGGCGGGCGGCCAGCGTGTCGGCGCGCATGGCCATCCGGTCCGTGACCGGTCGGGCGCGTGCGCGGAGCGAGTCCAGGCGTGCCCCGAAGGCCGCCAGCTCCGGCCCGAGCGCCGCGGGGTGGGGGGGCGCCCCCCCCCCGGCGGCCGCCAAAGGCGCGGCGCGCTCCGGCCCGAGCGCCGCGGCGTGGGCGCGCGCCCCCGCCAGGGATGCCTCGAATGCCGCGGAGCGCAGCGTCCGGAAGGCGGGCTCCTGGCTCAGGGTTGCCCGCAGCTCGCTCAGCTCACGCCCCGCCCGCCCGGCCCCCTCCGCCACCCGCCCGTAGCGCTCCATCGCGGCGCCGGCGCGCGGGCCCACCACCGCCACCTCGGCGAGCAGGGTGTCGATGCGCGCCCGCAGTGTGGCGGCCTGCGCCATGAGTTGCGCGCGCGTGGGGAGGGGACCGCCGCCGAGCGTGTCACCCGCGGGCAGTGCCGGCAGCTCCGCGCTGCCGGGCCGGATGTCCACCACGGGCTCACCCATGATGCCCGCCGTGGTGACGAGCACATGCGCGTCGGCCCGCAGCTGATCCCGCAGGCCAGCGGGCAAGGCCAGCGTCATGATCACGTGCGGTGCGTTGTCGGGCGCCACCTGCACGGGCAGGAATGCCACGCTGCGTACCTGGCCCACCTCCCGCCCGGCGATCCAGACGGGCGCTCCCGCCACGATCCTGCCGGCGTCCGGCACGACGGCCAGCACCCGCGTCTCGGAGCTGAACAGCGCCAGCACGTCCTCGAGCGCGAAGATGAGCACCGCCACACCCAGCAGCGCCAGCGCGATGCCCACGCCCGCGGCGGTCCGCCCTCTCTGGCCACCCGGAATCCTCATGCTACCTTTCGCCGATGCTTTGCCTGGGTCACATCGAATATAGCAACTGCTTCCCGGTCCACGCCGCGCTGCTCGACCGCGGCCCTCCGCCCGGGGTGACGCTGCACTCGGACATCCCCGGCAATCTGAACCGGGCGCTGGCTGCTGGCGCCGTGGACGTGGCGCCGTGCTCCAGCATCGAGCTGGCGCGCCACACGCCCCGCTACCGGATTCTCCCCGGTCTGGTGATCGGCTCGGACGGTCCGGTGCGGAGCATCCGCTTCGAGAGCACCCTGGCGCTGGAGGATCTGGGCGGCGCCACGGTGGCCGTGCCCACCGCGTCGGCCACGTCCGTGGTGCTCCTGCGCATCCTCCTCCAGAGCCGCCATGGCGTGGCAGCGCGCTTGCGCTGGTTCGACCAGGCCAGGGAGCGGGATCCCGTGGGCGCCGGCGCCGACGCGGCGCTGTGGATCGGCGACCGGGCACTCACGCGGCACATTCCCGCGCGCCGGCGGGTCTACGATCTCGGGGCGGAGTGGACCGCGTGGACGGGCCTGCCCTTTGCCTTCGCGGTCTGGCAGACGCCGCTCGGGCCCGAGCACGACCAGGAGCTGGCGGGCCTGCACGAGCTCCTGTTGGCTTCCCGCGCCTATTTCTTCGAGCACGCGGCAGCGCTGGCAGAGCGCCACGCGCCCGCCTTCGGGTTGCCGTCCGACACGCTGCTCACCTACTGGCTCTCCCTCCGCTACGAGTTGGACGGGCGCATGCGCCTGGGCCTGCTGGAGTTCTTCCGGCGGGCGGCCGAGCTCGGCCTGGCGCCGCCGCTCGAGCGGTTGCCCATGGTGCCCACCAGCGCCTGAGCGCCGGGCGAGCTGCAAACCGCGGGCCGGGCACGGCGCGGGCGAGCGGCGCGCCCCCCTACGCCGTGGCATACCGCGCGCCGTCCCCGCCACGAGTGGACAGTTGCGCGAAGGCGCGCCTATCTTCACGAATGTCGATTGCCTGGACCACACCCGTTGCCCGGGTCGGCCGCGCCACCCTGGACACCGCCGCCGGCTTCGGCCGTTTCGGCGGGTTCATGGTATCGGCCGGCCGCGCTGGGGCGGACGTCCGCACCTGGGGGGTCATGCTCGCGCGCCACATGGCGCAGTTGGGCGTGGACTCGCTCCCCATTGCGCTCTTCATTGCCGCGTTCACGGGCGTGGTGCTGGCGCTGCAGGCTTCCTACACCTTCACGGGGGCCATTCCGCTCTACTTCGTGGGCGTGCTCGTGGGCAAGACCATGATCCTGGAGCTGGGTCCGGTGCTTACCGGTCTGGCGCTGGCCGGACGTGTGGGCGCCAACATCGCGGCTGAACTCGGCACCATGCGGGTCACCGAACAGATCGACGCCCTGGAGACCCTGGGCTACGACCCCATGTCCTACCTGGTGGTGCCGCGCGTGCTGGCCGGCATCATCATGTTCCCGGTGGTGGTGGCGCTGGCGAACGTGATGGGCATTGCGGCGGGCTGGGTCACGGCCATCAATCTGCTGGACCTCTCAACCCCCGAGTTCACGCGGGGACTGCGCCTGTTCTTCGTGCCGTTCGACGTCACCTTCTCGCTCATCAAGGCGGCGTCCTTCGGCGCGGTCGTGACCGCCATCGGCTGCTTCTACGGCTTCCACACGGCGGGCGGCGCCGCCGCGGTAGGTCGGTCCACCACCCAGGCGGTAGTGGTGAGCAGCATGCTGATCCTGGTGCTGGACGCCTTCTGGGCGGTGGTGCTGCTGTGAGCATCGAGATGCGCGAGGTGAGCAAGGGCTTCGGCGAGCGCCTCATCCTGGACGGCATCAGCCTGGAGGTGCGGGAGGGTGAGACGCTGGCCGTCATCGGCGCCTCCGGGGTGGGCAAGAGCGTGCTGCTGAAGTGCATCGTGCGCCTGCTGGAGGTGGATGCGGGCTCGGTGCATGTGGACGGGCAGGACGTGGCGCTCCTCGAACGGGACGAACTCTACGACCTGCGGCGCCGCGTGGGCTACGTTTTCCAGTTCGCGGCGCTCTTCGATTCGATGAGCGTGTTCGACAACGTGGCCATGGGGCTGCGGCGCATCGGTACGCCGGCCGACGAGACCGTGGAACGGGTGCGGGACGCCCTCCGCCTGGTGGAGATGGAAGGGTACGAGGACAGGTTGCCGGCAGAACTCTCCGGTGGACAACGCAAGCGCATCGGCATGGCGCGCGCCATCACCACCCGGCCCAAGTACCTGCTCTACGACGAGCCCACGACGGGCCTGGATCCCGTGACTACCGCCGTCATCGACGAGCTGGTGCTGCGCATGGCGGGGGAGCTGGGTGTCACCGGACTGGTGGTGACACACGACATGAAGAGCGCCTACCGTGTGGCCGACCGGGTTGCCATGTTGCACGGCGGGCGGATCCGCTTCCAGGGCACGCCCGAGGAAATTCAGCGCGCGGAGGATCCGGTGGTACGTGGTTTCGTGGAAGGTCGGCCTGACCTGGCGCGGGAGGTGGCATGACCAGAGGCAGCGAAGTCAAGGTAGGTCTGGCGGTCATTGCGGCCCTCGCGGTGATCGTGGTGGGCACGTTCTGGCTCAAGGGCACGCGCTTCGGGGTGGAGGAGATCAGCGTGCAGGCGCGGTTCCGGGAGGCCGGCCAGATCCTGGTGGGAAACACGGTGAAGCTGCGCGGCGTGCCCATCGGCCGCGTGGAGGAGGTGGCGCTGGAGCCAGGTGGCCAGGCCGTGGTGGCCACGCTGCGCATCGGCGCGGAGGTGCCGTTGCCCGATGATCCCGTGGTGATCCTTTCCCCGGAGTCCATGTTCGGTGACTGGCAGGCGGAGATCTTCCCGCGCACCACGTTCCCGCGCTACGCCTACCTGGAGGCGCCCGATCCGCAGATGCTGCCCGGCTACGCCCTGCCCGATATCTCGCGCCTGACCGCCGTGGCCGACGAGATCGCACAGAACCTGCGGGTGCTCACCGATCGGGTGTCGGAGGCGTTCACCGAAGAGACGGCCAACAACATCGTGGAGATGATCGCCAACATCCAGGAGGTGAGCGATCAGCTCACCGGCCTGGTGGCCAGCCAGCAGCAATCGCTGGATGCCGTGGCCGCGGATCTGCAGAACACCACCCAGGCGCTGGGTGAGACGGCTGTCACCATCCGCAGGGCCTTCGCACAGGTGGACACCGCGATCGGGGAGGGCAGGCTGGCACGCATCGTGAGCAACGTGGAACGCACCACGGCGCAAGCCGATTCGCTGACCGCCGCGCTGCTCGTGGCTGCCCGCGAACTCCAGGAGACGGCCGACGTGGCGGACGACGCTTTCCGCTCGGTGGACGCCATTGCCACGGCGCTCGAGGAAGGGCGCGGAACGCTCGGACGCCTGCTGAATGACACCACGCTTTTCGCCGGGATCGTGGACACCAACGCCGTGCTCCAGGCCCTGCTCGTGGACTTCCAGCGCAACCCGCGGAAGTACATCAATCTGACCGTCTTCTGATGGCTCTGCTGGTACAGAAATTCGGCGGCACCTCGGTGGGTACGCCGGAGCGCGTGCGTGCGGTGGCCGCACGCATTGCCCGGGATCGCCAGGCGGGGCACGACCTGGTGGTGGTGGTTTCGGCGATGGGGGCCACGACGGACGAACTGCTGGAACTGGCCGACCGGGTGAGCCCGGAGGCCACGCGCCGCCATACGCGAGAGCTGGACATGCTGCTCACCGCCGGCGAGCGCATCTCCATGGCCCTGGTGGCCATGGCGCTCCGCGACCTGGACGTGGAGGCCATCAGCTTCACCGGCTCCCAGGCCGCCATCATCACCGATGGCCAGCATACGGTGGCCCGCATCGAGGAGGTGCGCGCCACACGGGTGCAGGAGGAGGTGGCGCGGGGCGCCGTGGTGATCGTGGCGGGCTTCCAGGGCGTGAGCCGCGGGCGCGAGGTCACCACGCTCGGCCGCGGCGGCTCGGATACCACGGCGGTGGCCCTGGCGGCGGCGCTTGGTGCCGAGCGGTGCGATATCTTCACCGACGTGGATGGCGTGTACACCGCCGATCCGCGGCGCGTCCCGGAGGCGCGGCGGATCAAGGTCGTGGGCTACGCCGAGATGACCGAACTGGCCAGCGCCGGCGCCCAGGTCCTGCACCCCCGGGCGGTCGAAATGGGAGCCCGCTTCAGGGTGCCGATCCGTGTACGCTCCGCTTTCGGGGAACACGACGATGGGGGGACTCTGATCACCGAAAGGCCGGCGACGATGGAAGGCCTGCTACTCACGGGACTGGCGTGCGACGGCGGCTACGCACGGCTCATACTGCGCGGCCTGCCCGCGGAAACGAGCGCGGTGTCCCGCCTGCTGAGCGCCCTGGCGGATCGGGGCATCAGCGTGGACATGCTCGGTCAGGCCGACCGCCCCGACGGGCGCAGGCAGCTGCAGCTCACCGTGCGCGAAGACCGGTTGGATGACGCGCGGGAGGTCTGCTCCGCCATGCTGGAAGGGCTGGGTGGGGATCACGTGGACGCTCAGACCGGGCTCAGCCGGGTGGCGCTCGTGGGCAGCGGCATGACGGAAATGCCCGGTGTCTACGCCCGGGCGTTCGCGGCGCTGGTGAAGGAGGGCATCGAAGTGCATGCCATCAGCACGTCGTCCATCTCCATTGCCCTGATGGTGAACACGTCCCATGCGGAGCGGAGTTTGCAGGTCCTGCACGAAGTTTTCGAGCTGGCTGAAAGGAAGGGATGAGAGTAGCCGTACTGGGCGCCACCGGCGCCGTAGGACGCACCATGCTGCGCGTGCTGGAGGAGCGCGCGCTGCCGGTGGAGGAGCTCGTACCGCTGGCATCGGAGCGATCCGCGGGCACGTCCTTGGTGTGGCGGGGGCGGGAGTGGGCGGTGCAGAGCCCGCGCGCCGGTGTGTTCGAGGAGTGTGACCTGGCCCTCTTCTCGGCCGGGGCCGCACTGTCCCGGGAATGGGCTCCGCGCGCGGCCGCGGAAGGCGCCGTGGTGGTAGACAATTCATCCGCCTGGCGCATGGATGCCGACGTGCCCCTGGTGGTGCCGGAGGTGAACGGAGCCGCGGTCCATGAGCGGCCCAAGGGGATCGTGGCCAATCCCAACTGCTCCACCATCCAGATGGTGGTGGTGCTGGAAGCCATCCGGCGGGTCGCGGGGCTTGCCCGCGTGCTCACCACCACGTTCCAGTCGGTCTCGGGCGCGGGTCAGAGGGGCGTGGAGGCGTTGCGCGCCGAGCTGGCCGGAGGGGAGGCGGCTGCCTCGCCGTTCGTGGCGCCCATCGCCGGCAACGTGATCCCGTTCATCGGACCGCGCGGGGCGAACGGGTGGAACGAGGAGGAGGAGAAGATGCGCGCGGAAACGCGGAAGATACTGGCCGCGCCCGCCCTGGCGGTGAGCGCCACCTGTGCGCGCGTGCCCGTGGAGATCGGCCACTCCCTGGCGCTCATGGTGGAGACGCGGCGGCCGCTGGATGGGGCGGCGGCGCGGGCGGCGCTGGCAGCCATGCCGGGTGTGGTGGTCCACGGTGACGACGACGACCCCCACCCGCTGGGGGTGGCCGGCAGCGATGAGGTCCACGTCGGGCATGTGCGTGTGGATCCCGATCGCCCGGACGTGCTTCACCTCTGGGTGGTGGCGGACAATCTGCGCAAGGGCGCCGCCACGAACGCGGTGCAAATCGCGGAGCTGCTCGGACAGCCGGCCCGGGCCCGGGGGACGGGTGTCTGAGGACGATCGGCAGGAGGGCGCCGACGGCCGTTCGTCACGGCGCAAGCGGCGGCGCAAGCGGCGCCGTGGCCCCGCGCGTGGCACGGAGGGGGAGGGCAACGCCGCGGGTCCTGGCGGGCAGACGCCCGCGGCAGGGAAGACGTCCTCGGAGGACGACGGCGCTCAGGGCGAACGCCCTCCCCGTAAGGACGGCTCGCGGCGGCGCAGGGGCGGCTCCGGCGGTGCGAAGACCTCCCCTTCCAAGGGGCAGCCGCAGACGTCGCAGTCCAGCGCCCGGTCCCGGGATGGGCGCGGTCCGGCGCGGGGTGGTGGCGGCGGGTCGCGCAAGCGCAAGGGCGGTGCGCGCGGCCACGGCGGTGCAGCCGGCCAGCAGCGCGGGTCGGCGGACAGGGCGAGCGCCGAGCGCGGCCGGGCTGGCCGGACGCGTGACGCGGCGCCGTCGGTACAGGGGGGCGGACAGCCACCGCCGCCGCCTGGACCACCCCCCGGCAACCGCGGCCGCCGGCGTTCACGGGTGGAAACCAGCGCCGGCGGCGTGGTCTACCGGATGGGAGAGGACGGGGCGCCGCGCTTCCTGCTCATCCGCGATCCGTATGAGAACTGGGGGCTGCCGAAGGGTCACCTGGAGGGCCGCGAGACGCCGCGCGAAGCGGCCGTGCGCGAGGTGCGTGAGGAGACCGGCCTGGCGGATCTGCGCCTGGTGGGGGACCTGCCCACCATCGACTGGTACTTCCGGGACGGCGCCGTGCTGGTGCACAAGTACTGCCATTTCTTCCTGCTGGAATCCGCCGCGGGGGAAGCCGCCCCGCAGCTCGACGAGGGCATCACGGCCTGTGTCTGGCATCCCTTCACGGAGACGCTCGCGGAGGTGTCCTATGCCAATGCGCGGTCCGTCATCGAGGCGGCTGGCAAGCAGCTCGGTCTGGAGGGCTGAACCGAGCACCGGCGCACGGCCGCACGCCGCGGCCGCGCGCGAAACCGTAACCGGATCAACGCGATGGCGCGCACCGAGGTGAGTAAGGAGTGGCGGCTGGTCTACGCCGGCGTGGTACTGGTGGTGGCGGCGCTCCTGCTGTGGAGCGTGCAGTCCGTCCTCTCCCCCGTGCCGCTCTTTCTACTCCTCCTGCTCCTGCTGGTACCCTACACCGGCACCGACCGGCACGTGCTGCTGGTCACCGGGGCGAGTCTGCTGATCCTGGTGTGGATGCTCGCGGCCCTGGGTGGACTGCTCGCCCCCTTCATCCTGGCGTTCGTGGTGGCCTACATCCTGGACCCGGCCGTCGACCGCCTCGAGCGCCGCGGTGTGCCCCGGGGCGTGAGCGTGGCGTTGCTCGGCCTGCCGGTGTTGGCTTTGCTCGCGCTGGCGGTGATCTTCGGCGTCCCGGCGCTCCTGGCGCAGCTGGATGCGCTCCTTGCCCGGATCCCGGAGGGCGTGGCCCGCTTCACCGCCTGGGCGGACGGCCTGGACGAGCGCGCCGTGGGTTCGCGGCTGCCGCGACCGCTGGCCGCGGCCGTCCAGGAACTGGCGGCGCGGCTCACGCCCGAGGCCGCCGCCCTCTTCATCCAGGATCGCCAGGCGGTGATCGGCCGCATTGCGCTGGAGGGCGTACTCGGCGTGGGGCGCGGCGTGGGCATCGTGCTCTCCATCATCGGCTATGTGGTCCTAACCCCGGTTCTCATCGTCTATCTGCTACGGGACTTCGACGGCGTGACCAAGCACGCCCGGGCGCTCATCCCGGCATCGCGCCAGGAGACCTGGCTGCGCTTCCTGAACGAGTATGACGGCCTCCTCTCCCGTTACCTGCGGGGGCAGGTCGTGGCCGCCACCATCGTGGGCGTGCTCACCTGGCTGGGGCTCTGGGCGGCCGGCTTCCCCTACCCGGGGGTGGTCGGCGCCGTGGCCGGCGTCTTCAACCTGGTCCCCTACCTGGGCCTGGTGGTGAGCGCCGTGCCGGCCGTCATCATCGCCGCGCTCTCGGGCGCATTCCTGGCCAACCTGCTGAAGGCCGCGGTGGTCTTCGGCGTGGTCCAGCTCATCGACGGCACGGTGACCGGCCCCCGTATCGTGGGCGAATCGGTGGGCCTGCACCCGGTCTGGGTGTTGCTGGCGCTGGCGGTGGGCGGCTTCTTCTTCGGCTTCGTGGGTCTGCTCATTGCCATGCCGGCCGCGGTGCTCATCAAACTGCTGGTGCGGGACGGGCTCGTGCGCTGGCGGCAGTCCGCGGTGTATCGCGGTGAGGAAGGGTCGGCCCCCTGAGGCGGATTTCAAGCGACGATGCCCGGAAGCTGCCGGCGTCAGGGCGCACCCGCGCGGTGGTTTTCTTGCGCTCCCCGGCAGCGCCCGCTAGCGTGCGCCCCGCTCGTTCGGCGCGGCCGGAGCGCCGCGGCGGAGCCTCTCCGGCAACACGATCGGCATGACTGCAGAATACAGGGACCTGACCATCATCGGCGGCGGACCGACCGGCCTGTTCGCCGCGTTCTACGCCGGCATGCGCGGCATCACCTGCCGCATCATCGACTCACTCCCCGAGCTGGGCGGCCAGCTCACGGCGCTCTATCCGGAAAAGTACGTCTACGACGTGGGTGGCTTCCCGCGCATCCTGGCGCGCGACCTGGCCCGCGACCTGATCGAGCAGGGCCTGCAGTTCGGGGCCGACGTGCGGCTGGAGGAGCAGGTGCTGGAGCTGGATCGGGACGGGGACGGCTGGACGCTGCGCACGGACGGCGGCCGCTACCCCGGCCGCTGCGTGCTCATCGCGGGCGGCAAGGGTGCGTTCAGCCCCCGCTCCCTCGAGTGTCCGGGTTATGACGACCTGCTCGGCAAGGGCGTGGCCTACCACGTGAAGGACCCCGCGCATTACGCGGGCAAGCGCCTGCTCATCGTGGGCGGGGGCGACTCCGCCGTGGACTGGGTGCTGAACCTGCGTGGCCAGGCCGAGCGCCTGGTGCTCATCCATCGACGGGAGGGCTTTCGGGCCCATGCGGCCTCCATGCGCCAGTTGCATGAGGGCGTGGCAAGCGGCGAGATCGAAATGCTCACCCATCGCGAGGTCCGGACCATCCATGGGGAGCGGTGCGTCACGGGTGCCACCATCTTCGACAATCGCACGGACGAGGACGAGTTCCTGGAGGTGGACGCGGTACTCTCCCTCATCGGCTTTCGCCCGGACCTGGGCCCCATCGGAAGCTGGGGGCTGGAACTGGAGCGCAACAACATCCGCGTGAACCACCTGCTGGAGACGAACCTGCCCGGCGTCTACGCGGCCGGAGACATTGCCACCTACGAGGGCAAGCTGGAACTCATTGCCACCGGTTTCAGCGAGGCGGCCATGGCGGTGAACCACGCCGTGCACGCCATCGATCCCAGCGCGCGCTACAATCCCGGCCACTCCACGAATCTGAAGGTGTTCAAACAGCGCGAGGCCGAGGAGCAGGCGGAGGCGGAGACATGACGAAGCGCATGGCACATTTCATGTATCACTCGGACCGTTCCTGTCTCGGTCGGATGTCCATTCCCGCACACCGCTGGCCATGACCGAAAACGCAACCAAGACGATCCTCCTGGTCGAGGACAACGAGGACAATCTCGTGGTCTACCGCACCATACTGGAGCACGTAGGTTATCGAGTGATCGAGGCGCGCGACGGGGAGGAGGGCGTTGCGGCCGCGCGGGAACACCACCCGGACCTCATCCTGATGGACATCTCCATCCCGAAGATCGACGGCTGGGAGGCCACGAAGCGCCTCAAGGCGGACGACGCCACCAGCGCCATCCCGATCATTGCCCTGACGGCCCACGCGCTGGAGGAGGATCGCCAGAAAGCCACGGATGCCGGCTGTGACGGCTACCTGGCCAAGCCGGTGGAGCCGCGCCGCGTGGTGCAGGAGGTGGAGCAGTTCGTGGGCGCGCCACACTAGGGCGCGTGGTGGGCTGAGACGGGACGCGGCTTAGAGCAGCACGCGGGCCAGGTACGCGCCGCCGTACGCCAGCACGAGCATGTAGGCCCACTGTAGCGCGGGCCACTTCCAGCCCCCCGTTTCCCTGTGCATCACCGCGATGGTGGACGTGCATTGCAGGGCGAAGGCAAAGAAGATCATGAGCCCCACCGCCGCGTCGAAGTCCAGGTCCCGCTTCAGGGTGTCCTGGATCTCCAGCGATGCCTCCGAGGCGTCCTCCACCCCGTAGATCGTCCCCAACGTGCCCACGATCACCTCGCGCGCCGCCAGCGAGGAGACCAGCCCCACGCCGATGCGCCAGTCGAAGCCCAGCGGCGCGATGGCCGGCTCGATCACCTTGCCCATGGTGCCGAGCGCGCTCTCCCCGATGGGCGGCGGCGCACCGTCCACCCTGGGGAACTGGGCCAGCGCCCACAGGATGATGGTCACCGCCAGGATGATCCGGCCCACGCGCTTCAGGAAAATGCCGCTCCGGTCCCACAGGCGTAGCGCGAGGGAGCGCAGCGTGGGCAGCCGGTAGGGCGGCAGTTCCATGACGAAGGTGGAGCTGCCGCCACGCAGCAGGGTGCGCTTGAGCGCGAAGGCCGTCAGCACCGCCGCCAGCGCGCCCAGCGCGTAGAGGCCGAGCAGCGTGGCGGCGCGCGTGCCCAGGAACGGGCCGAGCAGCGGACGCTCGGGGATGAACGCCGCGATGAGGAGCGCGTAGACGGGCAGCCGCGCCGAGCACGTCATGAACGGCGCCACGAAGATGGTGGCCAGCCGATCCCGCTCGTCTTCCACGGTGCGGGCCGCCAGGATGGCCGGGACGGCGCAGGCGAAGGCGGAGAGCAGCGGGAGGAAGGCGCGCCCCTGGAGCCCCACCCGGTACATGGAGCGATCCGCGATGACGGCCGCACGCGCCATGTAGCCCGAGTCCTCCAGCAGGCCGATGAAGAGGAAGAGGATCAGGATCTGGGGCAGGAAGACCAGCACCGCCCCCACCCCCATCCAGACGCCGTCGATGAGCAGCGAGCGGAACCAGCTGGCCGGCAGGACGCCGGCCAGCCACTCGCCCGACGTGGTGACCATGAACTCCACCAGGTCCATGGCCGGCGTGGCCCAGGTGAAGATGGCCTGGAAGACGAGCGCCACCACCATCAGGAAGACGAGCGGTCCGCCGACGCGGTGCAGGAAGACGGCATCCAGGCGCTCGGACCAGCGGTGTGGAAGCGGGGCGCGGAAGCCCGCGCGCTGGGCGGTCACCCGTACGCGGCCGCGGCGGTTCACGAAGACGTCCACCACCGGCAGGTCCACACGGCGCGCGGGCCGGCTGTCAGGAGCTGGCCGGCCGGGATGGGGCGGTGGCTCGGGCGGGGTGCGGCGGGGCGCGGCGGCGGCCCCGCGGGCGGTGTCAGCCAGGAAGGCGCGCACCCGCTCCACGCCGACCCCCAGCCGCGCGTTGACCCGCACCACCCGGACCCCCAGCTCCGCCTCCAGCGCGGCGTCATCCACCGCGCCGCCGCCGGCCTCCAGCTCGTCGGCCATGGTGAGGACCAGGAGCGTGGGCACGTCCATGGCCAGCACCGGCTCCACGAGCATGAGCTGCGCCTCGAGGCGGGTGGAGTCAACCGTAAGCACCAGCGCGTCGGGTTTCTTCAGCCCGGCGGCCTTACCCTGGAGCACGTCGCGGGTGACCCGTTCGTCCTGCGTGCGGGCGGAGAAGCCGTTGATGCCCGGCAGGTCCACCAGCAGCGCCTCACCGCCGCCCGGCAGACGCGCCCGGCCCAGGTGCTTCTCCACCGTGACGCCCGGGTAGTTGGCTACCTTCTGGCGCAGGCCGGTGAGCTGATTGAAGAGGGTGGTCTTGCCCGAGTTCGGAGGTCCGACGAGCGCCACGAGGGGGGTGCTGGCGCTCGGCTCGGGGGGTGTGGCGCCGGTGCGCAGGTGATCGCGCGGGGGTGATGCGGTGGGCACGACGCTGTCAGGGACGCGGCACTACGCCGCGTCGGGCTCGGTGTGCTTGACGCAGAGACAGCCCGCCATCTCGCGGCGTACCGCTACCAGCAGCCCATCGACCAGCAGGATGGGATCACCCGAGGGCGAACGGCGCACGGGACAGAGCCGGCAACCGGGCAGAATGCCGCGCTCCAGGAGTGGCTCCAGTTCGTGGTCCGGAAGATCGATGCGCACCAGCTCCACATCCTGGCGAAGTGGAATGTCCGCCAGCCGGAGTTCCACCGCCTTGCGAATGGGGCAGCTGCAGGTGCCATGGCACACGGGGCAGCCGGCGGCGCCGGTCCGGTCCGGGGCCGCGTTGCCCGCCGTGTCGTTGGCGCGGACCGTGTGCGGAGTCGTGGATGCCCGCGGGGGCGCGATCGCTTGCGCGTCCGCGGCTGTGCGCGCGGCCGTGGCTGCGCGCACAGCCTTCCTCTGCTGCACGAACCTGCGGATCACGGGCTGCTCCCCTCACTTGATGAGAATGAGTCTCAATTGAAGCTTAACGGGGCAGGCCGGAGAACGCAACGGGGAGGGACGGCGCGGGGCCAGGGCTGGCTACCAGGCGATCCAGCGGTCGATGGCGCGCAGCGCGGCCAGTGCCCCCGCCTCCTCGATCGAGCGCACGGGTTCCACCGCCACCATGCCCGACAGGGTAGCCACGCGGCGGCCGGCCACCGCCTCCACGGAAAGCGCCACGTGGCGCCTGCCGAAGAGTTCCACCGTGGTGGCCCCTTCGAGCCCGAAGGCCATACCCTCCACCGCGGCGCTGGCCGCGTTGAGGGCCGCGCGGGCGCCGGCCCGGGCGCGGCCCGGCTCGGAGTCCAGCTCCTCACCGCTGCCCTCGAAGAGCGCCTCGCCGCGGCGCAGACGGACGGTGCAGGTGACGCGCGGGCCGGAGCGCACCACGGACAGATCCGAGAGGACCAGGTAACGGCTGCGTGCGGCGGCCGGCCTGCCGTTGGCGCCGGGTGGGCGGGGGTGTGGCAGCGCGGGCGAAGCGGATTCGGGTGGCGTCGGTGCCGCCGTCTCGGCAGCCACACGGATGGCTTCGGGGGCAAAGTCGTACCCGCCGTGCCGCAGGACGTGGCCGGCGGCGTTGGCCAGGATGGCGTGCGCCGCACCGATGGCGGCGCGGATGCGGACTTCGGTGACCTCCCGCTCCCCGCCCAGGCGAACCCGGGCCGCCCGCACGCCGGGCAGGGCCTCCAGTTCGCGCGCCAGACGGCTGGCGGCCGCGTCGCGATCCTCCTCCGGCGGAGCGGGGGCGTCAGGACTCATGCGTCCGCGCCCGTCCAGCGATTACAGGCCTGCAGGGCGGCCAGGATGGCCGCTTCCTCCGGTGAGCGGGAGAGTTCGGCCACCCCCGTGAGGGTGGCGCTGTGGCGGCCCTGCAGCGCCAGGGCGGACACCATCACCCAGGTGCGGCCGCCCGCCTCCACCAGGGTTGCACCCTCCAGGCCCACGTCGTCATCGTCACGCGCGGCGGCCAGCGCCGCGAACACGGCCCGCGCCGCGGCCTGCGCCCGGCCGCTCGGCGTGGCAGGGCCGGCGCCGGAGCCCCCGAAGCGGGTTTCACCGCGGCGCAGCGTCACCTGGCAGGTGCAGTCGGCGTTGGGCTGGCTGCGCGCGTCGTAGGTCTCGAAGACCAGCCGTTCGGGGGCGCGCGGCGCGGGCTCGGCGGGCTCCTCCGGACCGGGCAGGCGGCCCAGGCGGCTCTGCGCCACGCTGATGATGCGGCGGTCCACCGTTTCGTCGAGTCCCGCGCTCAGGGCGGACTCGATGTTCCGCACAACCTGCTTGGGGTGGAGGTGCGCCGCCGCCAGCACGTGGATCTCCCGCGGCTGGTGCAGTCCGTCGACCAGCACGCGTACCGAGAGGATGCCGTGCAGCGCACGAATGAGGCGCTCGGCTTCGGGGTAGGGCTGGAGTGGCGAGGTGTCGATCTGCATTGGTCTCCCGGATGCGTTCCAAGGTAGCACTCCCGTGGCTGGCGCGCACCCGGGATCCGTCTAACTTTGCTCGGGGTCAGGGCGCCGGCCAGAGCGGTCGGGTGGGCCCGGTACGAAGGTGCTGTGCGGAGGCGATATGGCGGAGGCGAAGCGGGAGACGCTGGTGATCATCGGGTCGGGACCGGCCGCCTGGACGGCGGCCATCTATGGTGCTCGCGCCAGCCTGAATCCGGTGGTCTACGAGGGCGAGCCGAGCCGGGAGATGATCCCGGGCGGCCAACTCATGTACACCACCGAGGTGGAGAACTACCCCGGCTTCCCGGAGGGCGTCACGGGTGCCGAGATGATGGACGCCTTCAAGCAGCAGGCGGTGCGCTTCGAGACCCGGGTGGTATCGGAGAACATCACGGCCGTGGACTTCGCCCGGCACCCCTTCGTGCTGACGCCCAGCTACGGCGAGCCGTTCGAGGCGCTCACCGTGGTGGTGGCCACGGGCGCGCGGGCGCGCTGGCTGGGCGTGCCCAACGAGGAGCGCCTGGCGCAGAGTGGGGGGGGCGTGTCGGCCTGCGCCGTGTGCGATGGCGCGCTGCCGGCTTTCCGCGACAAGGTCCTGGCGGTGGTGGGCGGCGGGGACAGCGCCATGGAGGAGTCCCTCTACCTCACCAAGTTCGCCAGCGAGGTGGTGCTCATCCACCGGCGCGAGGAGTTCCGCGCCTCCCAGATCATGGCGGACCGGGTCCTCAACCACCCGAAGATCCGGGTGTTGTGGAACTCCGTGGTCACGGAGGTGGTGGGCTCCGACTACGTGGAGGGGATCAAGGTGGAGAACCTGGTCACGGGGGAGAAGGACGAACTCTCCGTGGGTGGTTTCTTCGTGGCCATCGGCCACCAGCCCAATACCGCGTTCCTGGGCCATGCGCTGGCGCTCACCGAACACGGCTACGTCCGGACGCCGCACGCGTGGCGCACGTGCACGAGCGTGGACGGGGTCTTCGCCGCCGGCGACGTGATGGACGACTACTATCGTCAGGCGGTGACGGCGGCGGGGACGGGCTGCATGGCGGCGCTGGAGGCGGAGCGCTGGCTGGCGCACCGCGGGCTCGGCGAGTCGCCCGTGCTGGAAACGGCCGAGGCACCGGTGGACGAGCAGGCTACGCGGCCGCAGGGGTAGCCGCGCGCCGGACGTGGACGGGCGTCGCAGAGCTTAAAAGATCCGGCGCAGGCCTTGTACGATGCGGTTGAAGAGCCCGTCGGACCCGTGCAGCGGGCAGTATTCGGTGGGCTCGGTGCCGGGCAGGAAGTACTCCACGCGCAGATCCTGCGGCGGGCAGGCGTCCGTGGCCAGGCCACCCGTGACCGCGTCGATGGGAGCGCTCACGAGGCCCGCCGGTGGCTGCCAGGGCCCTGGTGCCGGACGCTCGGCATAGGCGGTCTTCATGATCTCGGTCCAGACCGGCGCGGCCAGGGTGCCACCGTAGGCGGCGGGCAGGATGGTCTTCGGCGTGTCGAAGCCGAGCCACACCGCTCCGGCCAGCTCGGGGGTCATGCCCACGAACCAGACGTCCCGGGCATCGTTGGTGGTGCCCGTCTTGCCCGCGGCCGGGAGCCAGAAGCCCTGGTTGCGCACCACGGTGGCCGTGCCCCGGTCCACCACGTCCTCCAACAGGCTCACCGTGAGAAACGCCACGCCCGCATCCACCACGGCGGACTCGGCCGCGGGTGCCTGCCAGAGGATGCGGCCCCGGTTGTCTTCCACGCGGGTGATGAGGGTGGGCCGTACCCGGTTGCCGCCGTTGCCCAGGGTGGCGTAGGCCGCCACCAGTTCGGCAGCGGTCACCTCCGCCGAGCCCAGGAAGATGGACGGATAGTCGGGGATGGGGGTGGTGATGCCCAGGGCGCGCGCCATCCGGATTACCCGGTCCGTGCCCGCCCACTGGCCCACCCGCACCGCGCCGTTGTTGGAGGAGAGCGCCAGTGCGCTGCGCACCGTGAGCGCTGTCACCGTGTCGGGGGCCAGGTCTTCTGGCCGCCAGGTGCCCTGCGTGCCCACCACGCTGACCGGACCCGTCTCGATGCGGGCGCTGGCCGGCAGGCCCGCCGCCAGCGCCGCCGCGTAGACGATCGGCTTGAAGGCGGAGCCCGGCTGGCGGCGCGCCTGTAGCGCCCGATCGTAGGAGGAGTGCGTGAAATCCCGCCCGCCTACCAGAGCGCGCACCGCACCGGTGCGCGTGTCCACGATGATCGCCGTGCCCTGCAGGTAGGGCGAACCACTGCCCTCGGCGGGCGCCAGGGCGCCCTCGGGGCGCGCGTGCGGATACCTGCCGAAGGCGCCGTTCTCCACGCGCTCGATCTGGGCCACGAGAGCGTTGCGCGCGGCACGCTGGATGAGCGGGTCGATCCCGGTGAACACCCGGAGACCCTGGACGTGGGCGTCCGTACCGAAACGCTCGCGCAGCTCCTGGCGCACGGCGGCGACCACGTACGGCGCGGAGCCGCTCGCCTCCCGCGGTGCCGCCAGGTCGAGCGGCGCCTCCGCGGCAGTACGGCGCTCATCCTCGGTGATGAGGCCTTCGTGCGCCATCACGCTCAGCACCACGTTGCGTCGCTGGATGGCGCGCATCGGGTGCTTGCGGGGATTGTAGCCTTCGGGGCTCTTCACCAGGCCCACGAGCAGGGCGGACTGGGGGAGGATGAGCTGGCGCGCGCTACGCCCGAAATAGCCCTGCGCCGCTTCCTCCACGCCGTAGAGGCCATCCCCCATGTAGACCTGGTTGATGTAGCGCTCCAGGATCTCACGCTTGCTGAACTGCCGCTCGATGGCGCCGGCCAGCTGGATCTCACACATCTTCCGGCGCAGCTTCTTGGCGCGGGGCAGTTCCTCCGGAAAGACGTTGCGGGCCAGCTGCATGGTGATGGTGCTGAAGCCTTCCGCGAAGGAGAGACTCTTCAGGTTGGCCACCACGGCGCGCGGCACGGCGCGGTAGTCCACGCCGCCGTGGCGGAAGAAACGCCGGTCCTCCACGGCCACGAAGCCGCCCGAGACCGCGCGGGGCACCTCGTCCAGCCCCACCACCACCCGGCGGTAGGGCGAGAGGTCGGCCAGGCGTGAGCCGTCCAGGGCCAGGATGCGCGTGGCCTCCGGCGGACGATACGTGACGAAGCGTGATACCGGGGGGCAGTCGCGCGCCCCGACCTCCCCGCCGCCACAGGCGGAGAGGGTCAGGGCCAGCAGCCCGGCCGTCACCGGCGTCGTGTTTCTCATTCGCAGTGCTACACCGCTAGAGCAGCATCCTTCCACCATCGAGCACGAGCGTCTGGCCGGTGGTGAAATCGGCCCGCAGCAGGTAGAGCAGCGCATCCGCCGCATCCTGGGGCTGGCCGTCGCGCGCGGTGACCCTGCGCTCCCGTCCACCGGCGTTGTCCGTGCCGTCCCAGCCAGGGGGCGGCAGCACCGTGCCCGGCGCGATGGCGTTGACCCGGATGGCGGGTGCCAACGCCCGCGCCAGCACCCGGGTGAGATGCACGAGCCCGGCCTTGGCCACGGCGTGATGCGTGAAGGCCGGCCACGCCTGGAAGGCGGACAGGTCCACGATGTTCACGATGGCGCCGCCCCCCGCCCGGAGGTAGGGCGCGGCGGCCTGGCTGAGCAGGAAGGGAGCGCGCAGGTTCAGCGCCATCACCCGGTCCCAGTCGGCGGCGCTGATCTCCTCCACCGGCGCCGACTCGAAGAGGCTGGCGCTGTTGACCAGCACGTCCAGACCGCCGAGTGCCGCGGTGGCTTCCTCGATGAGGGGGTCGCAGGCCCCGGCCTGGCTCAGGTCCGCCTGGATGGGGATGGCGCGGATGCCCAGTTCGTTGGCGTCGGCGGCGGTCGATTGGGCGCCCTCGTGCGACGCGTTGTAATGTACCGCCACGTCCATGCCCGCTTCGGCCAGCGCCAGGACGAACGCGCGGCCCAGGCGGTGGGCGCCGCCGGTGACGAGCGCCGCGCGACCTGCCAACTCCATCGATGCCTCGCTGGTGAACGGGAGGACGAGGTGCTCGCCACCTTACGGGTCAGTACACTAGTAGCGGTGTGGCGGCGTAGCAATCGCACAGCCGGAGGGAGAGCATGAGTGACATGCAGGGCAAGGCCGCCATCGTCACCGGCGGCACTCGCGGCATCGGGCGCGCCATCGCGCTGGACCTGCTGCGCGGGGGGCTGGACGTGGTGGTGGCCGCCCGCACGGTCGCGCACGTGGAGGAGGTGCCCGGCCGCCTGATGGAGGAAGCGGGGCAGGACGGGGGACGGGCGGTGGGCGTGCGCGCGGACGTGTCCAGCAGGGCGGACTGCGAGCGGTTGGTGGCGGCGGCCGTGGACGCGTTCGGCCGCCTCGACGTGCTGGTCAACAACGCCGGCATCGGCCGCTTCGCCCCCGTGGCCGAGATGGATCCCGCCGACTGGGACGCCGTACAGGGCACGAACGTGGACTCGCTCTTCTACATGACGCACGCGGCGCTGCCCCATCTGCGGCGGGCGGGGCGTTCGTGGATCATCAACATGGGCTCACTGGCGGGCAGGAACGCCTTCCCCGGGGGCGCCGCTTACAACGCCAGCAAGTTCGCGCTCATCGGCTTCAGTGAGGCGCTCATGCAGGAGGTGCGGCACGACGGCGTGCGCGTCAGCTACATCATGCCCGGCAGCGTGGCCACGGATTTCTCCCATCCGGAAGCGGGCGCGGATGACTGGAAGATCCAGCCGGAGGACGTGGCCGCCCTGGTCATGAATCTCCTGGCCATGCCCCAGCGCACGCTGCCCAGCCGCATCGAGGTGCGGCCGTCGGCGCCGCCGCAGAAGTAGGACACCCGGACGCAGGCGTGCCGGGCGGGTCGCGAGGCGTATATTCCAGCTTCTCGAGTCTGCCACATCGGCCCCTGAGGAGTCTCCATGACGCCTGCGCACCACGTGCCGCTGATTGCCCCGGACCTGCCGGAGTTCGAGGCCGTGGCACCGCGCTTCCGGGAGATCCTGCAGAACGGACGGGTCACCAACTTCGGGCGCTATGTGCGCGAATTCGAGGAAGCGGTGGGAGCCTACGTGGATGCTGAGGCGGTCACCACGTCCTCGGGAACCATGGCCCTCCTCTTCACCCTGCAGGCGTTGGAGCTGCCGGCGGGAGCCCCCGTCATCATGCCCAGCTTCACGTTCATGGCCACGGCGCAGGCCGTTCGATATGCCGGCGGCAGGCCGCTCTTCGCCGAGGTGGGGGACGATCTGACGCTCGACCTGGACGACGTGGCGCTGCTCCTGGACCGGCACCCGGACGTAGCCGCACTGATCCCCGTGCATATGTACGGACTGCCGGTGGACGCGGCTGCGGTGGACGCCCTGTTGGCGGACCGACCGGGGCCGGTGCCCGTGGTGTACGACGCGGCCCACGCCTTCGGCGCCTCCCGCGCTGGACGGCCGGTGGGCACCGGCGGTCAGGCCGAAGTCTTCTCCCTGTCCGTCACGAAGGCGCTGGTGACGGTGGAAGGGGGGGTGGTGACCACGCGGGACGGTGTGCTGGCCGAACGGCTCCGGCGCATGCGAAACTATGGTATCGAAGCCGATTACGAAGCGTGGTACCCGGGGCTCAACGGCAAGATGAGTGAGTTCCATGCCATCGTGGGACTGGCCAACCTGGAGCGCCTGGAGGAGCGGCTGACACGCCGCGGACAGTTGGCGGCCGCCTACGGCGCCCGCCTGCGCGAGGAGGCGGGGCTGGAGCCGCTCATGGCCCCGCCGGGCGTGCGCCACACCTACAAGGACTTCACGGTGCTGCTGCCCGCGCCGCTTGCCCCGCGCCGCGCCGAACTGATGCGCCGGCTGGCGGATGCGGGGGTTGAAACGCGGGCGTATTTTCATCCGCCCGTGCACGAGCAGAAGCTGTTCCGGGCCTTTGCCGACAGGCCTTTGCCAGCCACTGAACGTCTGGCCCGGGCCGTCCTCACACTGCCTTTCTTCACCGCCATGACGGAGGCGGACGTGGATCACGTGGTGCGGACGCTGGCCCGCCTGGTACGGGAGCTCACATGAAGGTGCTCGTGACCGGTGGAGCCGGATACCTGGGCTCGGTGCTGCTCCCCAAGCTGCTGGTTCGGGGGCACGAGGTGCGGGTGCTGGACGTGGGCTATTTCGGCATGGGGCATCTGCGCGGTCTGCGGCCGGCCGTGGAAATCATCCGCGATGACATCCGCCGCGCCGCCGCGGACCCGGCGGTGGCGGAGCCATGGCTGGATGGTGTGGATTGCGTGGTGCACCTGGCCGCCATTTCCAATGATCCCTCCGCCGAGTTGCAGCCGGAACTGACCGCCGCGGTGAATCATCACGCCACGCGTGCGCTCGCGGAGGCGGCGCGAGCGCGCGGCTGCCGCTTTCTCTTCTCCTCCTCGTGCTCGGTCTACGGCACCTCGCGGGGCATCATTCACGAGGACGGCGCTACGGCCCCCCTCACCACCTACGCGGTTTCCAAGCTGGACGCGGAGGAGCATCTGCAGGGCCTGGCCACTCCATCCTGGCGGCCGGTGATCCTGCGCAATGGCACCCTCTACGGCTATTCGCCCCGCATGCGCTTCGACCTGGTGGTCAACGTGTTCGCACTGCACAGCTGTCTTCATGACGAGATCCGGATCTTCGGCACCGGCGAGCAGTGGCGCCCCTTCCTCCATGTGGCGGACTGCGCGCGTGCCTTCCTCCACTTCGTCGAGCTGGAGACACCAAGCCACATCCTCTACAACGTGGCGGCCGAGAATCTTCGCGTGCTGGACGTGGCGCCGGTGTTCGCCGCGCTGAATCCGCGTCTGCGCATCACGCACGGGGGCCTGCCGGAGGATGACGCGCGCGACTATCGCGTGAGTTGGGAGCGGGCCGCGGCCGACGGCTTCCAGCCGGTGGAGTCGGTGGCTCGCGGCGCGGCGCAGGTATGCGAGGCCATTGCCAGCGGGATCATCGCCGACCCGGAGTCGCTCTTCTACCGGAACGCTAAGTGGCTCGGCGAACTCAGTGCGATCGGCGGCAAGGACCACGGTGAGCTGGTGCAATTCATGGAAACCGCGGCGCGCATGGGTCGAGGCCTGCCGTGACGGCGCTCGTCATCGTGGGCGCAGGCAGGCACGGTAGGGAGGTGGAGGCTTACCTGCGGGACATCCCGGAGCAGGTAGCGCTCCTGGGCTACCTGGATGAACGGAAGGCGGTCGGCACCCACGAGGGCGCCCGGGTGCTGGGTGGCTTCGCCGTAGTGCCGGCGCTCAGGGAAGAGCACGGCACGGTGGCCTATATCACGGCCACGGGTGACAATCGGGCGCGCGCCCACCTGGCCACCGCCGCCGATGCGGCGGGTCTGATGCCGTGGTCACTGGTGCACCCCGGCGCCCACCTCGGCCCGGGATGCGTGGTCGGCCCGGGCTGCTGCCTGGCGCCGGGCACCGTACTGACGCGGGATGTGAGGGTGGGGCTGCACTGTATCATCAACACGGGCGTCACGATCTCCCACGATTGCCGGATCGGCGACCATGTCAACCTGAATCCCGGCGTGACCGTGTGCGGCGACGTGGTGCTGGGCCGTGGCTGCTACGTGGGTGCGGGCGCCACCGTGATCGACAAGGTGGAGATCGGCGCGGGCACCGTGGTGGGTGCCGGGGCCGTGGTGGTAGACCACCTGCCGCCGGGCGTCCTGGCCATGGGCGTGCCCGCGCGGGTGACCCGCGTGCTCGCGGCGGAGGCCGATCACGCCCCATGACGGCGCCGCGGGTCAGCTTCCTGGTCCCCACCTACAACTACGCACGCTACCTGCCGGACTGCCTGGCGAGCATCCTGGCGCTCGAGGGAGACACGGCCTTCGAGGTCGTGATCGTGGACGATGCCTCCACCGACGACACGGCCGAGGTACTGGCGGGCATCCGCGACGCCCGCGTGCGCATCCTGCGCAATGAGGTGAACCTGGGGCACGGCCGCACGCTGGAACGGGCGCTCGGCGCAGCGCAGGGTGAGCTGGTGGCCCGCATCGATCCGGACGACCGCTATCGCCCGGGCTTCCTTCGCCACACGCTGCCGGTCTTCGAGCGTCATCCGGACGTGGGCATGGTGTATGGTGACGCCGCGCTGATCGACGAGGCCGGCCGGCTCACCCAGGCCTCGTGTGATCGGCAACACGGCGGTGAGCCGTTTCACGGGTTCGAACTGGTGCCTCTGCTCGAGGAGAACTTCATCTGCGCGCCCACGGTCATCGCGCGCCGGGAGTGCTGGACCGCCTTCCTGCCGGTGCCGGCGCACCTGGCCTTCAACGACTGGTACTTCACCGTGAACATGGCCCGCCGCTGGCCGTTCTACTTCGTGCCGGAGGTGCTGGCGGAGTACAGGGTGCACTGCGCGCAGCACCATGCGCGGGTGGCGCGTGACGGCAGCGAAGAGCGCTCCGTGCGGTGGCTCCTGGATCAGGTGTACGCCACAGGGGAGGCCCGTCCGGAGCTGGAAGCGGCCAAGCGCGCGGCCAGGAAGCGCGTCTACGCCAGGCACGCGGTGGACGCCGGCGAGAAGTACTTCGGGGCGGAGGACTGGCGGAACGCCAGGCGCTGCTACGTGCGCGCGCTCCGGCTGGCGCCGAAGCTGGTGCTGCGGCAGCCGGTGCTGCGGCATCTCGTCGGCACGCTGATGGGGCGGCGCGGCTACGCCGCCGTGAAGGCCGCCGTGAAGCGCCCGTCGAAGCGGCGGGAGGAGGCCGGCCGCTGAGCCGCGGGGCTCGCGCGCGCGACGCTTCACCCCCATCATGGATTACCCAACCGAACGAACGATCCGGCCGCGCGCCGGAAGGAGATAGCATGGGCACGGACGAGACCCGCACCGAGAAGGATTCCCTGGGCGAGATGCGCGTACCCGCCGACGCGCTATGGGGCGCGCAGACGCAGCGTGCCGTGGAGAACTTCCCCATCAGCCAGCTGCGTTTTCCACGCGCCTTCATCGCGGCGCTGGGTACCATCAAGCGCGCCGCCGCCGAGACCAACGCCGATCTGGGCCTGCTGGACGAGGACATTGCCCGCCACATCGCGGCCGCCGCTGCCGAGGTGGCCGCCGGTGACCATGACGGCCACTTCGTGGTGGACATCTTCCAGACGGGCAGTGGTACGTCCACCAACATGAACGCCAATGAGGTCATTGCCCGGCGCGCCAGCCAGCTCGGCCAGGGCGGAGAGCATTCCGTCCACCCCAACGACCATGTGAACGCCGGCCAGTCCTCCAACGACGTGATCCCCACCGCCATGCAGGTGGCCGCCTGCGTGGCCATCCGGGAGCGGCTGCTGCCCGGCCTCGAGCACCTCGAAGGCGCGCTGGAGGACAAGGCGCGCCAGTTCGACAGCGTGGTCAAGTCCGGCCGGACGCACCTGATGGACGCCACGCCGGTGCGCCTGGGGCAGGAATTCGGCGGGTTTGCCGCACAGGTGCGGCAGAGCCGTCGGCGCCTGGAGGAGGCGCTGGCCGACCTGGCCGAGTTGCCGCTGGGTGGCACGGCCGTGGGGACCGGCATCAACACGCATCCGGAGTTCGCCGAGCGCACCATCGCGCGGCTCAGCGCCGCCACCGGGATGGCGTTCCGCGAGGCCGCCGATCACTTCGAGCGGCAGGCCACCCGTGACACCGTGGTCTACGCGCACGGCGCGCTGAACACGCTGGCCGTCTCCCTCTTCAAGATTGCCAATGACATCCGCTGGCTGGGCAGCGGCCCGCGCGCCGGCCTCTTCGAGATCTCCCTGCCCGCCATTCAGCCGGGCTCGAGCATCATGCCCGGCAAGGTGAATCCGGTGATCCCCGAGGCCGTGACCATGGTGGCGGCCCAGGTCATGGGCAATCACACCACCATCACCGTGGGCGGTCTGGGCAGCTACTTCGAACTGAACGTCATGATGCCGGGCATGACCCACGCGCTGCTGCAGTCCATCGAGCTGATGGCCGCCGTGGCGCCGGTCTTCGCCGACAAGTGCATTGCCGGCATCACGGTGAACGAGGAGCGTTGCCGCGAGCTGCTCGAGGGCAACCTCTCGCTGGCCACGGCGCTGGCGCCGAGCATCGGCTACGACGAGGCCGCGGCCATTGCCAAGCAGGCGTTCAAGGAGGGCAAGACCGCCCGCCAGGTGGCGCAGGAGCGGGGTTCACTGCCGGACGCGGAGCTGGACCGTATGCTCGACGCCCGCGGCATGACGGAGCCCGGCATACCGGGGTAAGCGACATTCGCTCGTCCACCCGCCGCGCGCCGGTCCGGGCACCCCGGAGGCTGCCGTGATCGTGAGGCCGCCCCGGGGGCGGCCCCGGGGCGCGGACCGACGGGCCCGGAAAGGTCGACGCCCGCCCCGGTGACCGGGAG
>Ga0214473_10002101_pt1 | contig 24971 bp, 17 predicted proteins | sample RVTome_7_FD_203509 | JGI IMG/M metagenome (GOLD analysis project Ga0214473, IMG submission 203509) | Soil microbial communities from uranium-contaminated site in the Upper Colorado River Basin, Wyoming, United States - RVT98D197 | ecosystem: Environmental > Terrestrial > Soil > Contaminated >... | reverse complement strand
ACGGGGTTTGCCGAACTCTTCGTAGAAAGTGATTTCCTCAAGGGATAATCTTGGCCTCGGGTTTGGACTCTCGTCCGGATAACCAATGGCTAAAGGCGCAAAGATCTTATAACCGTGAGGTACTTTCAGCAACTTCATCGTCTTGACATCATCCCTCATATCTGAAACCGGTGCAACGACAACACAGGTTCCAAGGCCGAGCGAATGGGCCATCAACTGCATGTTCTGGGTTGCCAGACCAACGTCGTAGGGAACATCCCATACATCCAGGTAGGCACAAACGACAATAATCACCGGGGCATCCGCTAAGAATGATGAGACCTCCCCCGACACCAGTTTCTTAAAAGCCCTGGTTTTCTTCTCGGGGTCTTTCAGACCCTCAAACCGCTCCTGCATGCGCCCCGTAAAATATTCCGCCGTAAATCTTCTACCGCTTCCCTCTGTCGCGATCTTTCCGAGTGCCTTCTTGGTTTTAGGATCTCTGACAACAATGAAGCGCCACGGCTGGCCATTGTCTCCCGAAGGTGACCAACGGCCGGCTTCCATAATCTTTTCAAGAAGTTCATCCGGAACATCCTTCTGCTTGTATCGCCTGATGCTTCTTCTTGTCTTCATGATCTCTAAAAGATTATCCATGGGTACTCCTTTTGTCATTTCTATCCGAAATAGACGCTTAGCGCACACATATCGACAAAAAAGTGTCGATATCGGGCAAAGGGCGTTTAAACGTAGGGCAGGCGTCTCGCCTGCCGGGTCCGGTCGGCGAGGACGCCGACCCTACAAAAAAACCGATTGCCCCGAAGGGGCCACCTCTTCCGGGCGGAGTCCCGGAAGAGGCGTAGAAATCTTACCGCAAAGCCGCCGAGAACGCAAAGGAGTCATTTTTTATTTGGCGCTTCGAAGATCCCGGTGGTTTAGACCGGGGGAGGGGATCCCAAATAAAAAGCTCTCTGTCGTTTCCGAACAGGCGCTTTGTGAGTGCCCTAGTCATTGGAGGGAACCTGAAACAATTCCCGAAGGGATGCGTTTTGTGATCCAAGCGCCTCTCACGATTGGATCACAACTGAAAATATATCTCTGCGAACTTTGCGGCTCTGCGGTGAACCTGGTTTTGAAACAAGCGCATAGGTTACCCCTTCTTCTTTGTGCTTTGTTTTCTGAGATGAGGGATCAATCCTCCATCCCGGATCAGGTCCCGCATGAAGGAGGGAATGGGTTTTGCAAAAAATTTCTTCTCTTGTGTCAGATCGAAAATCTCACCATTCCTGAGGTCCACGCGGACTCGATCTCCGTCACGGATGGCCTCCGAGGCTTCTGAAGACTCGAGAAGGGGAAGGCCGATGTTGAAGCCGTTCCGGAAAAAGATCCGGGCAAAACTCTTTGCAATGACACATGAGATCCCCGCCGCCTTCAGGGCAAGGGGTGCATGCTCCCGGGATGAGCCGCATCCGAAATTCTTTTCTGCCAGGAGAATATCCCCCTTTTTCACTTCCTTCGGAAATTCGGGCCGCTCATCTTCCATCACGTGCTTGGCCAGTTCCTTCGCATCGGACTGATTGAGATACCGGGCAGCTATAATCGCATCCGTATCAATGTCAGAACCAAATCTCCAAATCCGTCCTTCGATTTTCATCGTAATTTGCTCTTCTCCTCTCTTCGGCAAAAGATTTAACGGGCTCCTCAGTTTGCCCTATCATCAGATGAGTTGAAGGATCGCTTCGCTCGAGGTTGGAAGAGCGCTTCGCTTTAGGAAAATCTCTTGCCTCTATCCTCAAGGTCTGCTGAAAGCAGAGTAATCCTCAACCCTCTCCCCTCTCTTAACCACTTCTTCGGGATGACAGATTCTTCCTTTTCCCGCACTGACTGAGGCCACTGCGGAATTGTATGAAGCGAAGCATTTGCTTAAACCATAGAAGAAAAAAGGGGGGGTTGTCAAGAGGCATCCTTAAGAAAGACCCGTCACATGCAACTGAGCCTTCTTGTCTGAGCTGGCTTTAGGTCGAGCAAGTCGGAGCTGAGGATCCAGGGTTGAAGCCGTGAGACCGGAAAAAATGATAGGAACGAAGGAATGGAATAGCCGCACCATCGGAAGGCATGTTTCCCATGTTTCCAATGTTTCTTGACAAAAGATCTTAGACGTAGTATTAAAAGACCGGTGTTCGTTGTTGACAAACGGTCGTTCGTTTCAAAGTTCTTCTGAGGGTCAAGAAATGCCGAAAAAATTTGATGTTGCAGAGAAGATCTTAGAAAAGTCGATCGACCTCTTCTACAGGCATGGTTTTGTCAAAGCTTCCATCCGAGACATCGTCAAAGAGGTGGGTATCACTAATTCTACGGTTTATCTCTATTTCAAGCATAAAGACGAAATCCTGTTTAACGTTATTTTCAATATTGGATCGGAGCTTTTAAGAGAGCTTCGAACGGTCATTGAAAAACAGAGCGATCCAGTCGAATGTTTGCGAGCAATGATTTTTAGACAAGTCTGCTTTTCAACCGAGACTGACAATTGGAAAAAGGTGAAGATTTTCTTAGAGGAACAGTATCAACTGCCGCACTATTTAAGGAAGAAGGCCCTTGAGCAACATCGCCAAATTTACGATCTCTACTATTCCAAGATTTGTGAGATTGAGAGAATGGGATCCCTCGATAAAAAGGTGGACAAGACGGCAATCACCTTTGGTATTTTCGCTATGATGAACTGGGTCTACCGATGGTTTAATCCCAAAGGAAGGCTTTCCGTCGAAAAGGTTGCAGAAAACGTGATCGATATATTTTTGAACGGTATTTTGAAAAAGGAGCATGAAAAGAAAGTCTAGGATATAGCAACATCCAGTCAGCAAGCGATCAGGATTTCTCGTCCCCAAGAGGAAACATCGATCACCGCCCCGATCTCTGTAAATGTCCCCGAACACGCCAGAGCAATAAGAGCACGAGAGACCCAAATGAAAAAAAGCCTAGTTAGATGAATGTCGCGGCAAAAAGATAAAACAGGTTCGTGTGATGGTCGAGGAGCGCGATAGCCAGAAGAAGACAAGGACATTCTTCTGAGCAGCGATGAGAATGTCCTCCGCCTCACCGTGAACGAAAAGGTCCATACACTGAAGATTGGAAGTCACATCCGCGAGGTCAGCTCTTCTCACACCCTTGCCCATACGCTCAGGGAAACGCTGGACTTAACCGGGACAAAGGTGGGCTGCGACCACGGGCATGTGAAGCCTGCACGGTCCTTCAACTTTCTCTCAACCTCCTGGGCGGCTACAGAATCGCCGCTCTTTTTGTAAGAAAAAACGAGCAGGACGGCATCCCCCACCATGATCTCCAAAGGCATCTGCTCAATCGTTTTTCCAGTTGAAGACCTTCCCCGGAGCCAGGCTCTTCGGCGGACCATCCGTCGCCTTATAGACCTTCACCAGAAAACCGCGCAGGTGCGGACAGCCGGTTAATGGATCGTATCTTTGACGTTGATCATTGCAGGTCAGGACATTCACATTCGATTCGAAAACCCCGCCCAGTTCCGGCTCGGTCTGAGATCCTCTTCTCTCCAGTTCAGCGGTAGAAACACACTACGTTAATCTCTCTTTAGGGTCTTCCATGGCTGCAACCTCCTTTCCGGATGGATTTGGGGTGAACTTTGCTCGCAGCTCCGTCCGTCTCCAGCAACGTCAGCAATAAGATCTTGCATATATAGGAATCATCGGGCGCCCAGAAAATTGGTAATGACGAAAGATCATCGATCTCTTGAAACTGTCTTGAAGGTCAATTTTGAAAACTTAGGGCATATCTGGAGGAAGTGAACGCTTCTAAAGTTCGGGGTCCTTTTAATAGAAGTATGAACCGGCTTGTATGGCCCCATGTTTTGCACTGTGCGGGACTCATGGTTGATATTGCTTTGGCATATCACAACCAATCGTATCCTGTCAAGTTCATGAACCATCTGGAAATTGCCATAAAATTAAATCTTTGGTATAAATAGGTCAACTTCCTGAACCCTCTGAGGCAGGCCGCGGAATGGGGCTTGCGGTCGGTACGAGTCCGAACGACTGGCCTCCCGTTTTTTCTTGACAAGAATTTTTAATAGTGTTAATCATAGGCAAAAAATGAACAACTGTTCGTTTTTTGCCGTTCCCCAGCATGAGCCAAAGCAAAAAGAACTTGGTGTCACCACCACACGCCGGAACAAATAAGAGCACGAGAGACTCAAATGAGAAAAGAAGAAAGCCAGGACATTTCCCTGAGAAACCATCAGAATACCCTTCACCTCACCGTCAACGGAAGGCTGCACAAACTGAAGGTTGGAAGTGGGACCCATGATGAGGTCAGCCCTTCTCATACCCTTGCCCATACGCTCAGGGAGACCCTGGACTTAACCGGGACAAAGGTAGGCTGCGACCACGGGGCATGTGGAGCCTGCACCGTCCTTATGGACGGAAAACCGATCCTATCCTGTATGACCTTGACGGTCGAGTGCGGTGGAAAATCCATAACGACGATCGAGGGATTGAATGATCCGAGGATGGAGAAGTTGCACCCCCTTCAGCAGGCCTTTATCGATCATACCGCCTTTCAGTGCGGCTTCTGCACACCCGGAATGATCATGACGGCTAAGGCCCTTCTGGACAGGAATCCAACCCCAACCGAAGAGGAAGTGAAAGAGGCTCTTTCAGGTAATTACTGCAGATGTATCAGTCATTACCATGTCTTAAGAGCTGTGATGGAAGTTGCTCAAAAAGGGGGGTAGGCAATGGCGAAGGAGTACAGATTCATCGGCAAACCGACGCCTCGCAAGGATGCTGCTGAAATCGTCACCGGGAAGGCGAGATTCATCGACGATATTAAAGTTCCGGAAATGCTCTACGGAAAGATCCTGAGGAGTCCCTTTGCCCACGCCAGGATTCGAAGCATTGAAACTGCGAAAGCAGAAGCATTCCCCGGAGTGGAATGTGTCCTGACCTATCAGAATGTCCCGGATTGGAAATCCGGATGGCCTCCTCACGTAGGGGTCCTCGACAGCAAAGTCCGCTTCGTCGGGGATGCGGTCGCCCTTGTCGCAGCAAGGACGAAAGAAATCGCCGAGGAAGCTCTCGACCGGATTGAAGTGGAGTACGAACCCCTGCCAGCCGTATATGACGTTGAAGAGGCCCTGGAACCCGGGGCGCCGCAGTTGTATGATCAATTCTCCAACAATACTCTACCCCCCGGGTTCCCGGCTTTCGGGCCAAAATGCCTCAAAGAGATCGTTTCGGGTGATGTGGAAAAAGGCTTTGCTGAGGCTGATTTCATCAGCGAGGGAAGATGCCGTTACGAAAGTCTATCCAATCCCTTGCCCATCGAACCTCCGGGGGTGATTGTCAAGTGGGAAGGGCCCCGTCAGTTGACGGTTTGGTCTGCGACTCAAAGCCTCTACTTTCCACGACTGATCATGCAGCCTTTGATGGGATTTCCTGACATCAGGTCCATCTGTGAACATTGCGGGGGGAGTTATGGATCCAAGAACAACGCTGCTCAGTTGATCTTCTATGCGGCGGCCCTGGCTAAGGTGACGGGGAAGCCGGTGAAGGTCATGTATACCAAACAAGAACATCTGAGCGCTTTCGTGCTTCGATTAGGGTCCCGGTTTCAGGGCAAGGTAGGACTCAAGAAGGATGGGACGGTAACGTCGGTATCAGGGGACTGGCTCGTGAACACAGGGGCCTTCTCCGATGTGTCTCAGGGGCAAGTGGCGGTTGCTTTAGGTGAAGCCCAGCTCATGTTGAGGTGTTCAAACTGGAATCTCAAACCGAAGATCGTTTTTTCGAACAGAAACGCCTCAGGGATCGTGAAGGGGTTTGGCGGTCAGGAGATTAACTCTGCCCTCACGCCGATCCTGGCAAAGGCGATGGAAAAAGCAGGGCTTGACCCGGTGGAATTCTTCAAAAAGAACTACGTTAAAAACGGCGACGGGTATTATTGGCGCGACGGCAAGTGGTGGGTCTACAGAGGTCCGGACTATGTCAAGGCCATAGACAAAGGGGCGGAGGTTTTCGGATGGAAAGAGAAATGGAAAGGATGGCTAAAACCGACAGCCATCCATGGGTCGAAGAGAACCGGAGTAGGGGTAGGGGTCCAGGGTAATGCGGATGTGGGTGAAAATGTGACAGAGTCCTATATCCGGCTCAATCCCGATGGGACGGCCACGATCTACGTCAGCGTCTCCGAATCCGGAATGGGACAGAGAAGCAGTTTATGCAAGATGGTTGCGGAAGTACTCCAACTCCCCATGGACCGTGTCAATCTGACGCCCGCGGATTCCCTCGTCAATCCTTTTGAAGGAGGCTTGATCGGGTCCAGAGGAACCTATGCCGTGGGCTCAGCCGTCATCGCTGCCGCGGAGGAGGCGAGAGGAAAACTCCTCAACCGGGCTGCTCCGTTACTCCATGCAACCCCTGAAGATCTGGAAACCGAAGACGGGATCGTCTTTCTGAGAGAGAAACCTGGGATCAAGATCTCCTGGAATAAAGCCATCGGCATTAGAGGAACGTTGACAGGGTCCGGACGATTCGAAGAGGACTTCACCGTTCCCAACTTCATCATGCTCTTTGTGGAGGTAGAAGTGGATGTTGAGACAGGCGAGGCAAGACTCCGGCTTGTCGTCCCGGCGACCGACGTCGGTCAGATCATCGATCCCCTTGTACTGGAAGGGCAGATGCACGGATCCCTTGGGGCCGCCGGATTGGATACCGCCTTATTTGAGGAAACGGTGCTGGACAAAGCGACAGGACGCCTTCTCAATTGCAATATGATCGATTACAAGTGGCGGACCTTTCTTGACCTTCCCCAATTCCAGAATGTGATTTTAGAGACGCCTTTTCCAACCCATCGCTTCAAAGCCATAGGGGTCGGGGAAATCACCTCGGGACCCGGCCCCAGCGCGATCATGATGGCCGTCTCCAATGCAATCGGAAAGTGGGTGGCGGATTACCCGTTGATGCCGGACAAGATCCTGAGGGCTCTGGGTAAGATCGAGGGAGGCCAGGAAGGATGAACCCTTTCACCCATAGGAGCGCGAAGACGATCGAGGAGGCCATCGAGGGATTGAAAGCCTGTAACGGGAAGGCCCGGTTGATGGCGGGCGGGACAGACCTGCTCGGAACCCTAAAGGACAGAAATCTCCCCGACTCTCCTGAAACGATCATCAACATTAAGACCATCTCCAATCTTGATTATATCCAAGGGGACACCGACGGATTGAAGATAGGGGCCTTGGCCAAGTTGGCCGATCTCGCCGGATCCCCTCTCATCAAGGAAAAGTATAAACTTCTGGCAGAGGCAGCACATGCGGCTGCAACCCCCCAGGTCCGAAACATGGCAACCGTCGGGGGAAATCTTTGCCAGGAGATCCGTTGCTGGTATTATCGGTATCCTCATTCCATCGGCGGCAGGATCGTCTGCTTTGCAAAGGGTGGGAAAGGCTGCAATGCCTTAACCGGAGAGAACCAGTACCATTCCATATATGGGGCTTACAGGGGAACGAGCCCTTCATGCTCGGTAAATTGCCCTGGCGGAGTGGACATCCCTTCCTACCTGAATCGAATCCGAGAGGGTGACCTCCGGGAAGCGGCCCGAACAATCCTAACCATCAATCCGATCCCATCGATCACAGGCCGCGTCTGTCCCCATTTTTGCGAGGAAGGGTGTTATCGGGGTGAATGGGACGAGTCTCTATCTATTCGGCCCATAGAGCGATTTATGGGAGATTACATTCTTGAGAACGCGAGAGAGATCATCGAGCCTCCGGAGAACAAGACCGGCAAGAAGGTGGCCATTGTCGGTTCGGGACCCGCCGGTCTCTCAGCGGCATATTACCTCCGGATATCCGGCCACAGCGTCATGGTTTTTGATCGAATGGAAAGACCGGGCGGGATGCTTGCCTACGGGATACCAGAATATCGACTGCCGAAAGAGCTTGTTAAACGCGTCACCGATACTTTTGAATATATCGGAATCGAATTCAGGCCGAACGTGGATGTTGGAAAGGACCTGACGATGGAAGCCCTCAGAAGGGATTTTGATGCCCTCTTTCTTGCCACCGGGACCTGGAGACAGCAAACCATAGGCCTCGAAGGCGAATCCTTGACAAGATCCGGTTTGGAATTTTTGACCCATACGAACCTCGGCCGGAGAGAGATTCCAGGCGGGAGCGTTCTCGTCATAGGCGGAGGCAATGTCGCCGTGGACGTAGGGATTACGGCATTACGACTTGGAGCCAGAGCGGTTCTTCTGGCCTGTCTGGAGTCCCGGGAAGAGATGCCAGCCCTGAAGCGGGAGATTGAAGAGGCCCTTGAAGAAGGAGTCCAATTGATGCCATCCTGGGGACCTCACCGGGTGCTCACGTCCCACGGGAAAATCATTGGAATGGAATTGGTGAAATGTACCTTGGTCTTTGATCCGCAAGGCTGTTTTGCCCCCACCTATGATCATGCCGTTAAGAAACGCGTGGAGGCGGATCAAATCATCATGGCCGTGGGACAGAGGACGGATCTTTCTTTTGTCGACCCCCATTTGCCGTTAAAGATTGATCACGGTTTGATTGTTGTCGATCCGGAAACCCAGGAGACCAATGTCCCTGGCATCTTTGCAGGGGGAGAGGTGACGAGGGGGCCCGCTACGGTGGTAGAGGCCATTGCGGCGGGACGAAGAGCAGCTTTCGCTATGAACCTCTACCTGGGAGGTGCTAATGCGGTTTCTGAAAAAGAAGAAGCGATCCCTCACCCCCTCCTAAAATTCGACGGCCGATCTCTCCAAAAGACGACGGCCCTCAAGGAGGCCAAACGACCCGTTGAACAGAGGACCCTAACCGCTGAGGACACGGCTGGTCTCGGCTTGAATGAAATCGAAATGGAAGCGAACCGGTGCTTCAACTGCGGGTGCGTGGCTGCGAGTCCCTCGGATATGGCCGTGGCCCTTCTCGCCCTGGATGCAAAGGTTAAGATTGTAGGGTCTGCGGGTTCCCGTATTGTTTCCATGGAAGATTTCTGCCTCCTCCCGGGGAATCCTCTTCAAGGAGATGAGATATTGACCGAGATCCTGGTTCCGACTTCTCCTGCGGGGGTCAAACAAACCTTTCTCAAATTCAGGATCAGGGAGCCTATTGACTTTGCCATTGCCAGCGTTGCATCGGTGATCACTGTGGAGGACGGCATCTGCAAAGACGCAAGGATCGTCATGGGGGCGGTGGCGCCGATCCCAGTGAGGTCATCAAGAGCGGAGAAAGAGATTGAAGGAAAGGTCCTCGACGCCACAGCGGCAGAGAAGGCAGCAGCGGCCGCCGTGGCGGACGCAATGCCCCTGATCAAGAATGCTTACAAAATCGAAATCGTAAGAACACTGATCAAAAGAGCGCTTCTTGGGTAAGCAATGGTTCGAAGGTGACGAGACTGTCCTGAAAAAGGGGTCAGAATTAGAAAGAAAGGGGTCCATATCGATGGCCTATTACAGAGACTTGAGAGAATTTATTACCGCCCTTGAGGAAAACAACAAATTAATAAGAATCAAGAGAGAGATCAACAAGGATACAGAGTTGATGCCTCTGGTCAGGTGGCAGTTTCGGGGGCTCCCCGAGAAAGATCGGAAAGCCTTTCTCTTTGAGAAGGTAACGGATGTGAAAGGCAAAACCTACGACATGCCTGTCGTGGTGGCCGCCCACGCCGCCTCGACAGAGGTCTATGCCCTGGGGATGATGTGTAGACCCGACCAGATCGCGGAGCGGTGGGCGCAGGCTCAGATTCAACCCATAGAACCACGGTTGGTGGATACCGGCCCTGTCCATGAGAACGTTTATCAAGGAGAGGGTCTCATCCGATGGGGAGGAATAGGTCGACTCCCGGTCCCCATCTCCACCCCCGGCTTTGACAATGCCCCTTATCTGACCTGTGCGTACTGGGTCACCAAAGACCCTGAGACGGGTTTAAGAAACGTGGGGAACTACCGGGCCATGGTGAAAAGCAACATGAGGGTGGGGATCCATTCCAACCGGCCCCAGCACTTTCGTGTGCACTGGGAGAAATGCAGAGAACGAGGGGTTCCCCTGCAGGCAGCCATCGTTCTCGGGGCAACTCCCAATATCGGATACGTGAGTGCGGCAAAAGCTCCCTATGGGGTGGACGAATATGCTGTTGCAGGCGGCTTGGCGGGCGAACCTGTGGAACTGGTCAAATGTAAAACGGTCGATATCGAAGTCCCGGCCGTATCAGAGATCGTGATTGAGGGCGAGTTGCCAACCGATTTCTTTGAACGGGAAGGGCCTTTCGGGGAATTCACCGGCTATATGGGAGGAGAGACCACAAACGACCCTTATTTCAATATCACTTGCATCACCCACCGGAATAATCCCATCTACACGGCCTGGATCAGTCAGTTTCCACCAAGCGAGAGCAGTAAAATGAGGCAAATTGCCCTGCCTGCCAACTGGCTCCATATCCTGAGGCATGAACTCAATAATCCGGGACTGTTGACCTGCGCCTATCATGAGAGCAGCAGCGGGGCTCACGCCTTCCTCGTGTTGCAAATGAAAAAGAAGCACCCTGCAGATTCCTGGCATGTTCTGAATGGGGCTGCCAGCATCTCCATCAGCTGGCCGAAGATCATCATCGCAGTGGATGAGGATATCGACCCCTGGGACGCCGATGCGGTCAACTGGGCCCTCTGCTACCGGATGGAGCCCCACCGGGATGTTCGCATCGTTCAGGGCAAAGCTTTTGATCTCGATCAGTCAGCGGCACCGCCGTCGGTCTCAATGGAGGAACGTTTTTACCCGCTTCCCAATGGAAGTTCAGCGCTTCTCATCGATGCCACAAGGAAATGGCCTTATCGTCCGGTCTCTCTTCCCAAAAAGGAATACATGGAGAGAGCCAAACAGATCTGGGAGGAGGAAGGCTTGCCAGATCTTAAGCCCAAGTCGCCCTGGCATGGGTACTCCCTGGGGCAATGGACGGAAGAGAATGAGAAGGAGGCCGAGTTAGCCCTTAAAGGGGAACACTATCAAACTGGTGAGAAATTGGTAAGAGAGAGAATCAAATGTGATACCTGATTTCATACTCCCTTCACCGTGCAGTTTGCCAGATCATTTCCACAACCATCCCCATTTCACTTTTGTCTGTCTCGCCAGCTCAGGACTGACCCTTATATCTATGGGAAACTCGTCTATCCATTCAAAAGGCTTGCATGCATCAATAATAGCCCTCGAATTGAAATAAGCCTTCGTCGGTTTCCGTATCGCCGGGTCCAGAGGACCACTCCAGCATCTCCGGAGAATATCGATATCTTTCTCAGGTTCCGACCGCGTGCAGATCGCCCAGAGCACCTGCGCCGTGTCCGTGGGATCGATGTCCTCATCCACCACCACCACGTACTTCCCCATGTACGCGCCGATCCGCAACTGCGACGTCAGCAGGGCCGCCTGCTTCGCATGCCCCGCATATCTCTGCTTGACCGAAACGATGATCAGTGTCTGTCCCCCGGCCTCCTGAGATATCCAGACACCCTTCACATCCGGCACGCCGCATCCCACAAGCTCGTTATAGAGTATGGCGCTGGTCATCAAAGTGCGATAATAGGTTGAATCGCTCGGGGGCCGGTCTTCCATCGTCCCCAGAAGCACGGATTGGTTCCGGTAATAAACCCGCTCCACCTCAATGATCGGCGTTTCGGGCCTCTTTCCTTCCGCACCATAATACCCGGTCCACTCCCCGAAGGGCCCCTCCGGCAACTTCTTCCCGGGCGGAATCCATCCCGCAAAGACAATCTCACTGTCCGCAGGAATGGGTAATCCCGTCACCTCCTCTTTGATCACCCTCACCGGCTCACCGCAGACAGCCCCCGCAAAACCATACTCCGAACCCACGGGCAGCTCGACACACGAAATACAGTAAAAAAGAGGATGATGGCCCACTGAAACCGCCACCGGGCAGGCCTCACCCCTGGCATGCCACTTCTCATAGTTGAGCCTCCCATGTTTGCCCGGCGAAATATGAAGGGCCGTAGTCTTCTCGTCATGGACCATGACCCGGTAAGTCCCGAGGTTGACCTCTCCCGTATCAGGGTCCCTCGTAATCACCGAATGGGCCGTCCCGATATATCTTCCTCCGTCCAGTTCATGCCACCGGGGCGTGGGGAATTTCCACATGTCGATATCCTTGCCCCGGTCCACGTTTTCCAGGACCGGGCCTGACTGCACGACCTCAGGAGGATATTTACCGATATGGCCCTTCCACTCGAAAAGCTTCTCCCTCAGCACCGATAAAAGCTCCAGATCCGTACACCCGGTCGGCAAACCCAGGGTCACGCCCACCCGGTTCGGGGTCGAGACTGAACAGGTCAGGAGCCGGTAGCCCGGAGGGTAATCCTTTATGTTGTCAAAAAGAAGGGCGGAACAATCCTTTCTCTTGACATTGAGAGATCCGATGGCCCCTACCTCAAGGTCCCAGTCCGCTCTATTCACACGCTTTAGCTCATTGAGCGATTCCACCTTCCCAATCCACTTCCGTAAATCCAAACTGTCCAATGACATCCTTCACCTCCCGTGAAGAGAACCTTTCCCACGACTGCCCCACTGGCAGCATTTTCGACGGAGTGATTATTTCACTGTTCCCAATTCGGTCGACGCCTCGCTCTCTTTTGGGATAGCGTTGAATTTGAACCGGCCCACAATGATTTGGCGGAACGATTTCCACTCCACCAGGACGGGGATCAGACCCAAGAGATCAGCCCACCAGGCTGGGAAGATCAGCGCTACCCCCCCGAAGAAAAAAACAGATCTCCTGAGCCGGCCAAGAGGGCCTAAGAAATAGTCCTCAATGGCAACACAGAGAAAGAATACCCCCACCATCGCCGTGGCAAAAGCAAGTGCTATGCTCCAGAAGCTGCCCATCATCAGCAATTCCTGGTTGAGAGCAAAAAAGAACGGCACGATATAAGCGACAATACCCAGATGCATGGCCTTCCACCCGACCCGCATGACATCGGTCTGGGCAATGCCGGCTGTTACAAAAGCTGCCGGCGCTACGGGCGGGGTTATGAAAGAGATCACTCCGTAGTAGAAGAGGAACAGATGAGCAGCCAGCACCGGGATTCCCATTTTGGTCAAGGCAGGAGCTACCAGTGCAGCCAGGAATATGTAACACGGTATGACATCGAGAGCCGTGCCCATGATTGTGCTGATGATGGCTGTGGAAAGCAACAGGATATAAATATTTCCGCCGGCAAGATTGACAAGCTCATAGGAAAGCTTAAACCCCAAGCCAGTAATCGTTATGGAACCGATCAGGATCCCGGCCATGGCGCAGAGAGCGCCGACACCCAGGATGCTCCTGCCTGCATTCTCGAATCCCTGCAGCAGTTTCCTGGGGTTGAGCCGGCTTTCTTTTCTGAGGAGACTCAGAACAAATAATGCAGCCAGGGCATAGATCCCGGATACGGAGGCATTCTGACGGAGAGGGACCAGCGAAACGATCAGTACCGCTAATGGCACCAGCACCAGCCAGCTTAGCTTCAAAGCCCCTTTTCCTGAGGGAATTTGGTCTCTTGTGAGTCCTTTCAGCCCTGTTTTAGCCGCTTCTAAGTCCACCTGAACGAACACAGCCCAGTAATACAGGATGGCGGGTATCGCCGCAGCGACAACGACCTCCCCATAAGAAATACCCAGATATTCCGCAATCAGAAACGCCACCGAACCCATCACCGGCGGCATGATCTGGCCCCCGGTGGAGCTGACCGCCTCCACGGCGGCGGCAAATACGGGCCTGTAACCGGATGATTTCATCATCGGGATCGTCATCATTCCTATGCCCGCCGCATTCGCCGTGGGACTTCCTGAGATCATACCGAAAAGACCGCTCCCGACAACCGCCACTTTGGCTGAACCCCCTCTAAACCGTCCCACCAGGGAAAGGGCCATGTCCGTGAAGATTTTTCCACCCCCGGTAATCTGTAAGAGAATACCGAAGAGTGTGTACACCGTAATGATGGTGGAGACAACCCCGATCGCTACGCCAAAGATTCCGTCATAGTAGAAATACATGAGCTCGATCACTCTTTTTAAACTGAAGCCGCGGTTATATAGGAAACCGGGGAAATAGTTTCCGTACAAGGCGTGAACAATAAAGAATCCACACAGTCCCACCAGGAACCGGCCGAACAACCGCCGCACCACCTCCAGGATGAGCAACAGCGTGATCAGTCCCAGCGCCACTTCAAGTGGGGTCGCCTGATACATCCGCTTCAGACTGATGACGGGGTAAAAGAGAAAAATGTAAAGACCGCCGGCGAATCCGAGAATCGCCAGGACGGCGTCATACCAGGGCAGAATGTCCTTCCGGACTTTCTTATCGGCCGGCGTCAGCAGGAAAAGTAACATTAAGAGAAGAGCAACAAAGCCGCCGAAAAACTGGCCGGGAAAAAGGTTGATGCCGAAAAGTTCGGGGATCTTGAGCAAAAATACGAAGCAGTAGATTGGAAGGGCAATAAGGGAAATTCTGACGAAGATCTCAAGGGGTCCCTCGAATCGTCTGAACATAGCTTATTTTCCTCCCGTCGCTGGGATGGTGTCTCAAAATGGCTACGGACGAATTTCACGAATGGTTCCTCATTCGCGTCATTCGCTGCGATTCGTGTCTCTATTTCCACGGAAAAAGTCACTTTCCCGCCAGCATCTTTGCATGGCGGGTCTCCATTTCCGGTGTCCAAACTCCCTTCTCCTTGTAAAACCTGACCGCCCCCGGGTGGACTGGAACGCTGAAATCGGGGTTAATGGCCCGCTCCCGGGTCCACTTTTTCAGCTCTTGATGGATGGGTGCCAACTCTTCATATTTTTCCCACAGGGCCTTGACCAACTGGTAAGCCACCGCATCCGGAAGCGTACTCCAGGCCCCCACATAGGAATCAAAAGACCAGCACGGCGTCGGCTGGGTGACGCCGGGCCTGCCTGGCTGCAAAAAGGCCACTCGGCCCGGATGGATTCTCGCAAATATCTCTACGGATTTCGCGTCGGTATAGATGGAAATGAACCTGATGCCGCCTTTAGCCTCCATGATTTCCCTGGCGATGGCGCTCTCCGGTCCGGCAGTGAAGACCTCGGCTTTGCCTTCGATAATCAATCGGCCGGCAGCAGTGAAGGACTCCGCCGGGACTGAGATGATATCCTTATCTGTGAGTCCAACCTGGGCCAGGTAGCCCCGGGTGTTGTTGTTGTAGCTGGCCTGCCCGGCAACCGGATAGGCAACTTTTTTCCCTTTCAGGTCGGGTAATGCCTTGATCGACGAGGCGGCAGGCACCAACACTCCCTGTTCGCTGGGATGGCCGATGCGGAGCATACGCATCTGGGGGGATGGCCCCCTGGATTTGTATCCCTCGGTTCCGTCGTAGATCCAGCGGGACTCAGCTTCATTGACCATGCCGATCTCTATCTCACCGGCAGCCATCTTGGCCACCCAGGCAACCGGGCCGGGGTGAGGGGATATGACGACCTCCATGCCGGAGTGCTTGGTCAATACCGAGGCCAGGCCGGACCCTACGGCGTAGTAGACCGAGCCAACGGCGTGAGTAGCCAGCGTGATGGAACGCGGCAGGGCGACTTTAGGCTGAGGTTTGGGTTCCTGCGCCATGGTCGCAGGTGCGGCAACAAGCGTCATCAGCGCTACTGTTGTCACGGTCACGAATGCCGCTTTTTTCAAAGAAAATGCCCTTTTCATATTCTTCTCCTTTCCTGTCCCATAAGCGGGAGGGCTTGAAGAGCGGGGCGGAACCTTCACAAGGCTGTGCTTATAGAAGAGGGCCACACCCTTTACCAAGATCTTCTTTTCGAGTTGAGATTTTTTTATCATTTCGGCTCAGGCGGGAGGTTAAAAAACGAACGTGCGTTCTTTGTTTGGGGATACTAACAACTTGTAAAGTTCATGTCAACAAAAAACAACATTAGATAAAACTTTCACAAAGTATTCGGAAGAGAGGTTTAGAATGAATGTGGACGTTCTTGACGAGCCCCTATATTCCCTCGCACGATTCAGCTGTCTAAGGGTCTGGAAACATACTCGATTGCCTTTTCAATCCAACGTTAAGGCATCTCTATTTCATTCTGGGTTTTCTTTTTTGATCTTGGCCATAGCCTTCCTCGCCTGGATTTGAGAGATCTCCTCCGGGGCTCCTACGAAGATTGCCCTTGCGACACAGGTTGCCTCACAAGCGGTACGTTTTCCTTCTTTCAATCGGTCCGCACACATATCGCACTTGACGATTTCTCCCTTACCATCCAGGTGAAGGGCTCCATAGGGACAAGCCCAGAGGCAGAATTTGCAGCCGATACATCTTTTCTGATTGACCAGTACCGCCCCTGTCTGCGGATCGGTGTAAAGGGCGTGTGTCGGGCAGACATTGATGCAGGGCGCATCGGCGCAGTGCATGCAGGAGATGGGTTGAAAAAACTGAATCACCCGGTCCTCTTGTATAACCGGGCCATATTGAAATACGTTGATCGGATTGATGCCTGTAGGGTTCCCCTCTGGCGGCGCAGACGGGTGGGGAGGGGCCCCGTGCCTCAATTTGCATGCAATGACACAGGCGTAACAACCGATGCATCTGTCTTTATCGAAGAAGATAGCCCTCTTAGACATGAGCCTCCTCGACAACATCAATGCAAAGTGGAAAATTAGCAATTCGCATTTCAAAATTTTTTCTTGCTTCATTTTGCAATTTGCAATTTAAAATTTGCATTGTTCTTTTAGCTCCTCCTCTACCCTGTATATCCTACAAAGCAACGCCCGGAACGTTGTGGCCCCGGTTGCCGGATCACAGGGGAGGTCGCTCGTCGTCAGAATGTTCGCATTGGATTCCCACAAGGCGCCATCGGGTTTCTCCGGGTACCACCAGGAGTGCTGGACAATGACCACCCGGGGATCGATTCCCGCAAATAACCAGGCCCTTTGTTTGATTCTACCCCGGGGAGTTTCGATCCAGACCCAGTCTCCTTTTTCAATCCCCAGCCTTTTGGCAGTATCAGGATGGATTTGAACAAGAGGGTGGGGTTGTCGTTCCCGCAGCCAGGGAACCTGCCGGTACTGAGTGTGAAAAAAGTAGGGTACCCGTAAGCCCGTGGAGAGAATCAGCGGATAATCCCGGTAAAGTTCGGGAGTGGAATAGGGGCTTTCATTCGGCTCCACATAGGAGGGCAAGGGATCATATCCAAACTTCTCCAGTGTCGTATTATACAACTCAACTTTCCCGGTGGGCGTACGGAATCCGCCTCCCTCCCGCCAGTAGTCTGTCTTATATTTGTAATAGATCTGGTCCTTACCCGTCCTGGCCAAAACACCCTTCTTCTTAAATTCCTCCCAGGTGATGTTTGCTTTGCGCAATTGATAGTCGAGCATCTTTTCCACGCTATCAAACCAATATTCAGGGGCAATCCTTCTCCCCAGTTCATTGTAAATCCAGTAATCGGACCGGGCCTCCCCGGGCGGCTCCACGGCCTTGACCATGGCTGAAAAATAGAACCGGGCGTGCTCATCCCAGATCCCGTCTGTTTCCAGCCAGTGAGCCACCGGTAAAACGATGTCTGCATACCTTGCAGTCGGGGACATGTAAAGATCGGCCACTGATAGAAAGTCTACTTTGAGCAGACCGGAGAAGACGGCCCTGCTATTCGCATAGCTGAGGATGGGATTCGTTCCTTGCAGATGCATGACCCTTACCCTTCCGGGATCATCCTCTCTCAATTGTTTGAAGATCGTATCGGGATGGGCAATTCTTGACATGACGCCCAGTCTATATTGATCCCCGCCGGCCATGCCGTTCCGGTTTTCCTTGGGGACACGGATTTCCCGGCCAAACTCTTCCAGATCCCCTGCTTCGGTCACCATCCAATTCACCATGCCTCCGGGCCGCTCAATGTTACCGGTGATGGCCATCAGGCAGATCACGGCCCGGTTGTTCTGGGTGCAGTTATTCGAAGCCTCCAGGGGTTCACCGATCATAAAGGCCACAGGGGTCTCGGTAGCAATCATCCGGGCGGCTTTGATGATCTTTTCTTCGGGGACCCACGTGATTTCTGCGACTCGCCGGGGAGGATATTCCTGGACCCTGTCTCGCAGTCGATCGAAGCCGAAGGTCCAATGGTGGACGAATTCTTTATCGTACAGGCCTTCATTGATGATCACATTCATCATCCCCAGGGCGAGGGCCGCATCGGTACCGGGTCTAACTTGCAACCACAGGTTCGCCCTGGGGGCCAGACGAGTCGCTCTCGGATCGACGATGATGAAATGCTTGGCCTTCTCTAAGGCGTCTAGGAACCAGACTCCCATCTCGTTTTCGGGATTGTTCGTCTCTGCCTGCCTCGCCCAGGCAATGATCGTCTTGGGAAATTCTCCCCCCCAGCCATGGAAGTCGGGTATCAACCGGCCGCCCACGGTAATCGCATACGTCATCAAGCGCGAAATATAGCAAACATGGCCGGGACCCATCAGATTTCCGGTCCCGATCGAACTTGCAAGTCTCATCGTATGGATATTGTATCCCCTGCCTGTGCCCTGGCCGACACAAACCGAATTGGGGCCGAACTGGGCCACTGCGCCTTTCATATTCCGGATAATCGTGTTCAGTGCTTCTTCCCAGCTGATCTGCTCCCACTTGCCTTCGCCCCTATCCCCTTTTCGTCTCAAAGGATACCGGAGCCGGTTGGGGTTGTATACTTCCTGGATCGTCGCCAGTCCCTTAGCGCACATGGTTCCCTTTGTAAAGGAATCGGGATTGCCTTCGATGCCCGTGATGGCTCCTCCACTGACGGTGACAAGAACGCCACATCCCCCATGGCAGCTCTTGCAGGTCGTTCTTACAATCCGCTCATGGCTCATGTCTGCTCCCAAACATTCCCTTCTGATTCCTTACCCGCCACCCACAACCGTGAAAATGGACAACTCGTCTCCATCCTCGAGGGGGGTCTCCAGATTTTTCATGAGGCGAACGTCTTTCCCATTATGATAGATGTTAATATAACGATGGATTTCCCCATCTTGATTCAGCAATCTCCGCTTCACATTTCCGTATTTGGCCTCCAGATCATCGATCGCCGCTTTCAGGGTACTGCCATGGACCTCGATCTTACTTTCACCACCGAAAATATCTTCCAGCACCAGTGAGCGGATGATCAGTCTCATCGTTACGGTTCTTCTCCTCTTTCAGCCTTCCTCAACTGTATCTCCCGCTTGAGGGCGGAAGCCTCAGGGGGCGTTACATAACGGAGGGCCGAGGCCCTGGGATTCGCCATCCAGGCCGAACTGTTCTCGGGTCTTTCCTTGCAGAATTTGACACAACGGGGATCCCCGCCGCAGAGATCGCATTTGATAAGCGCTCCATCGACTGAGAAAGAGAGGGCGCCAAAAGGACAGGCCTCAACGCAACTCCCGCACCGGATGCATCCTTCTTCATTGAGGACAAGAGCCCCGGTCTCGAGATTCCTTTCAAAACAGTCGACGGGACAGACCTCTTGACAGGGCGCCGGATTGCATTGCCTGCACACAACGGGCTGATTCACGCCTGTCTTGTAATTCTTTGCCACCCTGATCCGTGAATTCAAAGGATTGGCCAGACCCGTTTTATGGATGGAGCAGGCCAATTCACACATGAGACATCCCGTGCACAGAACGGACTCCACGAAAAGCCTTTTCAACGGTCTTTTCCCCTTTCGGAACAGTGATCTAACCTGGAGGCATATTCCTCTGCTCTTCTCACTGTTTCTGCCAAAAATTCCTCCCGGTCCCTGGGTTTTGCATGGGAAAGGGCATTTCTCTTATCCAGAAAATCGGCAATGTCCTCGAGCCCGAGGGCCTCCAGTTTTCCCCTCGTCTGAAGCCCGGTCTCCGGGTCCATTCCCCGGTAAGTGTAGTATTCATCCATCATCAGATCGAAATAATCTTTCCCTTTCATTCCCTCCCCCGGGCAACCTGCCGGGATCGGTTCGTTCATCCACTGGTCGCATAAGGCGTCATCTTTTCTCCGGTGGCCAAAGATGGCGTTAAAAGCCCTTTCCATGTGATAAGCCCTTTCCCCCACGGTAAAGAGATCATCAGCCTTCTCGCCGGTGACCGCCTCATGGCATCTTCTGAAAATATCGACGCCGACCCCGAGATGCCCTATGGTGAAAGTGTTAAAGATGCAGAGACCCGTGGAATTCATCCCCGCCGTTCGATTCTCTTCCCAGGCGAGGAGGATCCCCTTCAGATAAGGGTTTCTGCTGTCCACTCCGTGGGGGGTTCCCACCATTTCCTGACAGATGCCGGTCAGTTGAGAGGATTCTATGCCACTCAAAGCCTTTAAGTGGTCCGCCCCTCGAGTTGCCGTTGCCATGGCCACCGTCCAGGTTCTTCTGTTTCGTATGTCTTCCGGCTCGGGAGCATGTTTCGCTCCGAAGCGAACGTATTGGATCAGGGGAATTCCCTTCATCTTTTCGATCTTTCTGGCCGCCTCGTAAACCCCGTCTTTCAAGAGCTCATAGAGTCCATTTTGCTTATAGACAAGGGACAGGGTTATTTTTTCAACTAACTCGGTGTCGCCCCATCGGAAAGGCTGCGACTCACCCATCCAGCTTTTGATGTCTTCTTCATCGATCACCTTCATTTCGTAGAGATGCATCAAGAATCCAATGGACTCTCCCATTTCTGCCGCATCGACTCCGAGGATATCCCACAATTTCTGCGTGTGACAATAACTTGCCATCTGATCGGCGCCCCAGCACATCATTCCGGCCAGGGCCAGGTATTCCACTTTCTCCCCGGTCTCCCCCGCATATTTCTTTCCAAAGGAGGTCCCGTCGTCCCTGATCCGCCACCAATTGGTACATGCCATCGCGCACCCCGCCGAACAGGAAGAATCACGGGTCTTGAAGTTTTTCATAAAATAGGAGGAATCGGTCCTCTTGAAGACATCTTCAGGAATTAAAGTGGACTGGTGGTTTTTCCAGGGCTGAGCGCCCTTTTTCTGGTAGTATTTGATCAGGTAAGGCATCCCCTGCTTGGCTGTGGTCTGCCATCCTATATTCTGATCCATCAAAGGATACGTCTCATAGATTATGGAAAGGAATCTCTCCGGGTCGGCGATCCGGATTCCCCGGGTTCCCCTGGCCACAATGGCCTTCAGGTTCTTGGAACCCATGACGCAACCGCCCCCTGTCCTGGAGGCGCTTCGAAATCGGCTCATGATGATGCAGGCGAATCGAACGAGGTTTTCACCGGCGGGACTGATGATTGCGGTATGGGCTCCTGAATCGCCGACAGCCTCCTTCACCAGGTCGTCAGACCGATGCACGTCTTTTCCCCAGAGAAACCTCCCGTCCCTGATCTCCACGGAGTCATCCTTGATCCACAGGTAGACAGGCCGCTTCGCCTTTCCCGTAATGACCAGATAGTCATACCCCGCATATCTCAGCTCGCTCCCGAAAAAACCTCCTCCCACCGAATCTCCAAACCCCCCATAGATTGGCGATTTGAATGTCCATTTCACCTTGGTTCCCGCGGCCAGGGCGCCGGTGGCTCCCAGAGGCCCCACGCCACAGATAAGAACGCTCTCCTCATCGAGGGCATCAATCTCGGGGTTCACGGCCATGTAATGCTGCCAGAGCAATCGGTCATTGAGGGCTTCGCCCCCCCAGTATTTCCTTTTCCACTCGTCAGGGATGGACTCAGACACAATCTTTTCGGTAGTGAGATCGATTCTTAAAATTTTACCGTACATTTCTGCTCAGCTCCCAAACAAGAGTACTTGAAATTCTTTGAACCTGTTGTTCTCTTAAGAAAAATCTTTTGTCATGCTGAATCCCGTCCACGACGAGACATCTTTTCTTGTCTTTTGGGTGAGATCCTGAAACGAGTTCAGGATGACAGGTTCGATGCGAGAAGAAAATTCTCAGATTGAACAATGTAATTGCTTAAAATTATAACACCCTTTGGGCAACCCGACAGCATCAAGGCAAAGCAGTGCCGGAGACTACCAGGGATTGACCCTTATGGGGATTCCCTTCTCTTTGAAGTACCTTACCGCACCCGGATGATACCGGTCCTCTTTCTCGAACCCGCTTGTCCCAAGAACTTCCCTTTTGATCCATTTCGCCGTGGCGGTGAATTCGTCCAATTGACGAAGATGAGTGTCGAATATCCTGAGAAGTTCGTAGACCACATCGTCTCTCATCGTCTTGTCAGCGGCCAGGTTCAGGGGATCATACTTGATCGTCACAGGCTCCGTCTGTGTGGGTCCCAAAACCCTTGGCGGATACTTCACCGGCGAAGTGCCAAGACCATATTTCGCTATGGCCCTTTTAAAGACGGCTTCGTCGTAACTAACGAAATAGACCGTCTTCGATGCCATAATCTCCTGGATATCCGACAGAGGATTCCACGTGGTGGGCTCCACCGGCGCGGTTCCAAGGGCAACCGCCGCATCGATCAGTCCGTCGCGCAGTGCGGTCATACCGGCTCCCGTCCCCCCATGGGTGAATTTGACGCTATCCAGTATCCCTGCCTCCTTGAAGATCAATTCATTGTCCAGCCACCGGGTGGCCACCTTACGGCCCTCTCCCACCTTCTTCCCTTTGAAGTCATGGATGGTTTTGATTTTTGGGTCCAGGGTGAGAAAGGTATGGATCGTCTCGTTGAAGCGCGCCACAAAACGGTGGTCCATGTACGGGCCCCAGGAAAACCCACCCTCTTTCTCCGTCTTCGGAAAGAGCTGGGCCCCGGAGGTCGTACCGCAAATGATCGCCTTGGCTTTTAACTCCGGTCTTCTCACCACCAATTGATAATTGTCCAACAACCCGGGGGTCTCGATGACCTTGGCCCGAAGCCACGGGGAGTTTTTGTTAATGACCATGGATAGGCCGTGAGTCAGCGCAAACTCTGCACTGTCGGACCTGCCGGCAAGAAACTGAATCTCAAATGGTTCCTGAGCCGCCCTTGCGACGTCTATGGTAAGGCCTGCGAACAGTGCAACCGAGAAGACGGCTGATAGAATACAAATGTCCCTTTTCATCTTTTTCCTCCTTTCACTGACTCCCTTAGGCCCAGGTCTGCCCTGAAGGCCTTTTGTAGGCCGGCCTGGAAGTCTTTCTGAGGTGGCGCACAAAGTTAAGGATATCCTCGTCGGTCCGGTATCTGCTGCGATCGTATTTCTCTTGATGGACAATCTCCTGGAGCTTCCTTCGATAGGGCGCTGGCTTCTTGTAAGCCGGATAGCCGATGGGAACCAGGGTGTGCACCTCCAGTGGATCAGGCACATCGAGAACCTCTTTCAGGCCTGTCATCCAGCTCCTGTCCGTACTCACCCATTGTGAGGAGAGCCCGCAGGCGGCGGTGGCAAGCTGAAGCATGAAAGTGGCATTGGCCACACTCTTCAAGAAAGTGGCGTTCGGCCCCCCTTCGCCGTCACACAGATAGGCAATCAACACGGTTGAAAACAGGGCTCTGGGATCTGCACAAACCGCGATGACGACCGGGGCCTTGGCAAAACCCGGTATTCCGGTGGGAAGGGTCGTAAAGCCCTGGTGCCTGAGATCCTCTGCCCTGGCGGTTTCATAAGTGTATATGGATTTCCAATACCCTTCATAGAGCTCGCCGATCTTCTTCTTCGTCTGCGGGTCTTTGATGACGATGAACTCCCACGGCTGCTGGTTTCCTCCTGACATAGCCCATCTCGCTGCCTCAAGGATCTTGTTGATTGACTCATCGGGCACGGGGTCAGGTTTGAAGTTCCGAATGCATCTCCTGTTTCTAACCAGTTGCAAAAAATCATCAATCTCCATCTTGTCGGCCATTTCTTTTCTCCTTTCAGTCTAAGAATTTGTCTCTAACATCTTTTGAGAATCTACAGTAAAATTTCCCTTCCCGCCCAAAAGACTGTGTTGTCAATACGAATGTTTACCCGACTGCTTTTTCCCTGGCCACATAAGCCTTCGTCTGTATCCAATAAAGAAACAATGTCAAGGCCACGATGCCGCAACCCACTACCACGAGAACGTATTGTTTGACAAATATCGTGGCGAAAAATGATAGGGCGGCCAACATAAACCCGACCTTTTCCGTCGAAGAAAGAGGCCGCGTTAAGTAATTTGAAAGCACTACTTCAAGACTGAAGAGCCCCAAAACACAGCTTATTATCCCGGTTAATCCTGAAACAAAGTTTTCCGGCCGCAATATCAATACGGGAGAATAAATGATAAACCAGGGAATGAAGAATGTCGCCAGCCCTGCTCTTAAAGCTTCAAAACAGGTGCCCCAGAACCTGGCGCCTGCCAATCCCGCCGCTACCAGGGCGCCAATCGCCACGGGGGGCGTCAAATGAGCCGACACCGCATACCACATGGCAAAATAATGGGCCTGTAATAAGGGCACCCCCATTCTCATGATGGTGGGAACAGCAATCACCGCCACCAGAATGTAAGCGACTACAGTAGGCACACCCGCTCCAAGAACCGTGGCGATGATCATGATGAGAAATAAAGCAATGGGCAATACACCCCCGCTTATTGTCTCGACCAGCATGGGGAGCTTTATCCCCAGTCCGGTCACGGAAAAACAGGTCACGATAATACCGATCAACCCACAGGAAACAGCCACCTCCGCCCCTGATTTAGCCCCCGTAACCATACCGTTGATGATGGCCCTCAGAGAGGGCCGGGTTTTCCTCCTGATGAGCGACATAAGGATAGCCGATACGATGGCCCAGAAAGCCAGGTTCATCAGGCTTCGCCCCATGAATAATAGTACCGTGAGGACTCCCAGGGGAACGGTAAAGATCAGCGCATCCCATAGCAACTCCCGTTTATCTGCGATGACCACGGGCTCACGGATAATGTGCATTCGCCGCGCCTGGATCTCCGCATAGAACAATAAAACGGCGAAATATATAATCGCAGGGATGATGGATGCGATACATATTTGCAGATAGGATATCCCCGTAAA
>Ga0214473_10002100_pt1 | contig 25016 bp, 21 predicted proteins | sample RVTome_7_FD_203509 | JGI IMG/M metagenome (GOLD analysis project Ga0214473, IMG submission 203509) | Soil microbial communities from uranium-contaminated site in the Upper Colorado River Basin, Wyoming, United States - RVT98D197 | ecosystem: Environmental > Terrestrial > Soil > Contaminated >... | reverse complement strand
GCAGACATCGGATCGAGGAGATCGCCTACGATCGCTTCGACTTCGCGACCATCTCCCAGCTGGTGCTGGCCCGCCACTGGAGCCGATTCTCTCCGGAGCAGCGCCAGGAGTTCGTCGAGCAGTTCAAGATCCAGCTCTCCAAGAACTACGGCACTCGCATCATGCGCTACAACCAGCAGCGGGTGGAGATCGTCGGGCAGCGCGTCGAGCCGAGGGGCGACGTCACGGTGGGAACGCGCATCGAGGGGGGATCGGCGGACGGGGTCGAGGTCGACTACCGCCTGCGCAGGCTGGACCAGGAGAAGGACGGCCCCTGGATGGTGATCGACGTGATCATCGAGGGGGTGAGCCTGGTCTCGAATTATCGCTCGCAGTTCTCGGAGATCCTGGGCCGCGGGAGCCCCGACGATCTGCTGAGACAGCTGCGCGAGAAGAACGCCGCGAGCCCCGCGTAGCGCTCAGCGCTCGCGGCGCGCTCGCACCGCTTTCGCGAGCAATCCGAAGAGCGGCTGCGTCCTCTCCCAGCCCATGCAGGCATCGGTCACGCTCTGGCCGTACACCAGATCGACCCCCGTCCGGTAGTCCTGGCGCCCGTCCTCGAGGAAGCTCTCCAGCATCAGGCCGATGATGCTCCGATTGCCCGCCGCGATCTGACCGGCGAGATCCGCGGCGACTTCGGGCTGACGGGTGTAGTCCCTGCCGCTGTTGCCGTGACTGCAATCGATCATCACCCGCTCCGGAAGCCCCGCCCGGACCAGGGCGCTTCCCACCGCGGCGAGGCTCTCCGCGTCGTAGTTGGTCCCCGACGCGCCCCCGCGCAGGATCACGTGACAGTCCTCGTTCCCCGCCGTCGCGACGATGGCGGCGACGCTCTGCTTGGTCACCGAGAGGAAGCGATGGGAATAGGCGGCGCAGCGGATCGCGTCGATGGCGATCTGGACGTTCCCGTCGGTCGCGTTCTTGAACCCCACCGGCATGGAGAGTCCGGAGGCGAGCTCCCGGTGGACCTGGCTCTCGGAGGTTCGCGCGCCGATCGCGCCCCAGGAGACCAGGTCGGCGATGAACTGCGGGGTGATGGGATCGAGGAACTCGCAGCCCACCGGAATTCCCAGCTCCGCGAGATCGAGGAGAAGCCGGCGCGCCAGGCGAAGCCCCTGGTTGATCGCGAAGCTCTCGTCGAGGAGAGGATCGTTGATCAGGCCCTTCCATCCGACGGTGGTGCGCGGCTTCTCGAAGTAGACGCGCATCACCACGAAGAGATCCCGCTCGAGCTCGCCCGCGACCTTGGCGAGTCGCCGGGCATAGTCGAGAGCGGCCGTGGGGTCGTGGATCGAGCAGGGACCCACCACGAGCATCAGGCGGTCGTCCTCGCCCCGCAGGATCGCCTGGATCTGCCCCCGGCTCTCGGCGACCACCTTGGAGCTCCGCTCCCCCACGGGGATCTCCTCCATCAGGATCGCCGGGGGGATCAGCGGGCGAAGGTCCTGAATTCGAAGATCGTCGGTTCTGAAGATCATCGGGAAACTCTAGCGAGAAACCGCGCCTCCCCCAGCGCCACTGCGAGGGAGGCGCGGAGGCCGGTCACGGAAGCGGAAGGGCCGCCTGCTGGTAGCCAGCCGGGATCTCGAAGGTGTTGCCCGCGAAGCTTCTCCGCTCGATCGACGTGACGGTGATCTCCCGGATCGGCCTTCCAGAATCGAGCACCTGGATCCGCACCGGGACCCCGTCGAGGCGCCCTATGGCGTCGAGCACGTCGAGGTCGTCGGCACGGACGGCGACGTCGCGAAACACGGAGGTCACGGAGAGGATCGAGCGCACGAAGGGGCCGAGCTTCTGGATGGGGCGGAAGGTCTCCGGCTCGACCGCGGCGCTCTTCCAGTCCGCGGTGCACACCACCGCCAGGGTCTCCTCCCCGCGCCGAAGCTCCAGCTCGGCGCAGCGCACGCCGTTCACCCGTTCCTTCCTCCCCGTCTCACGCACGCCGAGCTTCGCTGCCTCCGCGGGCCCGGGGCCGAGCGCCTTCCCGAGCGTCCGTTCCATGGCGGCGCGCAGCTCCGGCGACATCGCCTCGAGGCGCGCGCCGAGCTCCGCCTTCGCCTCGCCCATGCGCCGGGAGAGGTCGTCCATCGCGGCGCGGCTGATGCGAACGAAGGATCGATCGCGGTGATCGAGGACCCATGCCTGGTCCAGATCCGCGCGGTAGACGACCGAGGTGGACTCCTCGGAGACATCCAGGCGCATCCGGTCGGGCTCCAAGTCGATGACACCCCGCCTGCGAAGAGGGCGATCGCCGCCCTGGTCTCGAGCCTCGAACTCGAGCCAGGTGCCCGCCAGGGCACTGCTTCCTCCGGCAACCAGCAACAGGATCGCCAAAGCCAACGCCGCCATCGAGACTCCTTGCGCTCGGACTCCTGCGGCCGGCACCCCCCTGGGGGGAGCGCAGGGGATCCAGCCGGCTCCCGGAGCGGGTTTTCTCCTCCAGTATTGCAGGAATCCCGGGCGGACTCCGAGAAGATTCGTTAATTGAAGAGGCGACCGCTGCGCACTTCCTGGACGGACAACGCGGTCGCGCCCTGTCACCAACTCCGCGAGGCCCGCCTGTGTTCGGTCTCGGATTCTCTCGGGTGGCACGGGAGCGGGTGGACTGCAGGTGAGAGAGCGAAAGCTGTCCGAGCAAACGTCGAACGGATCCCCGGAGCAGGATTCGAAGGGCGCCGCAGCGCGGAGCGATCGGGCGGCGGCCTCGTCGAGCGAAGACCTGGCTCTTGCGGATGCGTCCCTCGAAGAGGACGCGGCGGCTTGGAGCGCGCACAGCCTGGAGCTCGACGAGGAAGAGGCAGGCGCGATCGAGTCGAGCGCGGCGGAGACGGCTTGCGACGCCCGAGCGGCGCTCGGGCGGCCCAACCTGCCCCTCCGGCCGGTCTCGCTCGCGACCCAGGCGGACCGCCTCGCCGCCATGCGAGCTGCGGCCAGCTGCCTGGGCATCTCCCAGCTCTACCCCGAGCAGGTGGAGGTGATCGACGCCGTCCTCAACGGGACGGACGTGTTGATGGTGCTCCCCACGGGTTTTGGAAAGTCCGCCTGCTACCAGATCCCGTCGCTGATCCTGGACAAGCCCGTCCTGGTCATCTCGCCCCTCCTGGCGCTGATGCGGGACCAGTACGAGAAGCTGCTCAAGCTCGGCGTTCCCTGCATCCGCCTCGACGGCACGATCCGGGGCAAGAAGCGCGAGGAGGCCCTGAACCGCATCCGGACCGGAGAGCCGGTGCTGGTGATGACGACCCCGGAGACGCTGGGCGCCGCCGACGCGTCCGGGGCTCTGATCCAGTCGGGTCTCTCGCTCGCGGCGGTGGACGAGGCCCACTGCATCTCCGAGTGGGGCTACGACTTCCGGCCCGCCTACCTGCAGATCGGCGAGCGGCTGCGCACGCTGGGGCGGGCTCCGGTTCTCGCGCTCACCGCCACGGCCACCGAGAAGGTGCGCAGCGCGATTCAGCGCTTCGTCGGGATGGACGACCCTCGCATCGTCGCGAGCTCGCCCCATCGATCGAACCTGGCCTTCGACGTGCTCCAGTGCAGCAGCGGGGCGCGGCACCGCGCGCTCGCGCGACTCGCGCTGCGCGTGCGCCGGCCCGGCATCATCTACTGCTCCACGACCCGCGAGGTCGACGAGATCCACGCCGTGCTGCAGCGCTTCGGCGTGCCCTCCCACCGCTACCACGGGAAGATGTCTTCGAGCGAGCGAAGCAAGAACCAGGACGCGTTCATGCAGCGCGGCCGGCGTACGGTGATGGTGGCGACGAACGCCTTCGGCCTGGGCATCGACAAGCCGGACATCCGCTACGTGATGCACTACCAGGCCCCGGCCTCCCTGGAGCAGTACGTCCAGGAGGCAGGGCGTGCGGGCCGCGATGGGCGTCGTGCGAACTGCATCATGCTCTACTCCCCCGAGGACCGTGCCATCCACGAGGCCCTGCTCGCCCGCAGCCGCGTTCGACCGGAACAGCTCTACAAGCTGGGAACCGCTCTCGCCGCCTGGGCGAGCGAGGAGAAGGTCCCCAACCTCGAGTCGCTGGCTCTCTCCGCCGAGCTCGGGACGCGCACCACGGGAGCCCTGCTGGCACTGCTCGAGGAGGCGACGCTGGTTCGCTGGGACGCCGCCGCGGTCTACGTAACCGTGCCAGCCAACGAGATCGAGGCGCGCTCCAGGGAGCTCGCGGGACAGTTCGAGACCCTTCGCACCCAGGACGCCCGGCGGCTCGACGCGGTGGCGGCCTACGCCATGCACGAGGACTGCCGGGCCTGCTTCCTTCGCGAGTACTTCGGGGAGAGCGAGATGGACGGCTGCGGGATGTGCGACCGCTGCCGGGGACAGGAAGACCGACCCGAGAGCTTCTGGGAGCCGCTGGCTCCCCCGAAGGTGGCGAAGGACCGCGACCGCAAGCGACGCTCGACCCGCGGCAGGACGAGCCGCGGTGCCTCTCGGAGGAGCGAAGACAAGCCGGCCAAGGAAGCGAAGAGCGGGCGACGGCGCGGACGGCGCAGGGGCTCTCGCGGGCGCCGCGGACGCCGCTCCACGCGCCGCTCCGAGCCCACCCCCTCTGATTCGACGAACCGGCCCACACCGTCCAGCTGAGCGCCCCCATCCCCCAGGGAGCGCATCCTCAGGCTGCACCTGAGACGCCTGAGTTGGCAGGGAAGCGAGCCTGGAGGCGGTCTCCTCGATCCTCCTGGCTCCCCGGCCATTTCTGGTGATGGCACGCAGGTTGCTAGAAGAAGGTCAGTTTTTCGAAACGGAGAAAAAGGAGGATTCACCGTGCGCCGCTTGATCACCCTCGCAACCATCGCTTTCGTCGGACTGGGCCTCGCCTGGTCGCCCGCCATGGCAGAAAAGGTGCAGAACGGGTCCTCCAAGACTTCGATCGAGAAGGCCGAGAAGGCCATCGCCCCGCTGCCCGCGCTCAAGCAGGGGCGGCTCTCCACCCGGGATCGCTGGCGCGGTACCCCGTATCTCCGCAGCAGCGCGGATGAGACTCTTCGAAGCCACGCCCTCGACCTGGCGCTTCCGCCGGCGAACTCCGCCTTCCAGGGTGGAGTGAGTCTCCAGAATCCCGCCATCAACAGCTCGGAGGATGTGGTGCGGAACCACGCGCTCGACATCTCGCTCCCCCCCTTCAATCCGGCGGTGGTGGGTGGCGGCAGCGTGCAGTCAGGGGTGGGCTTCTAGAACAACCGGCTGATCTCCTCCAAAGCGCCCGGCGGGAATTCCCGCCGGGCGCTTTGCATATGCGGCGCGACCACCCTCGTCCGAGCTGGAGCCGCGCCGCGGCCGCCACATCCTGCGGCACTCGAGCAGCCGTTGACAGGGATCTCGAGGCGTATATCATTGCATCCGAATATCCAGATAGATCCTCCAGGCAGCCCCCGCGCAAAGGAGAGAGAGAATGAGCGCCACCCGCCCTGCCTTCAAGATCGCCGACATCCGCCTCGCCGAGCTCGGCCGCAAGGAGATCCGCCTGGCCGAGCACGAGATGCCGGGTCTGATGGCGCTCCGCCGCCGCTACGCCGCCGAGAAGCCGCTCCAGGGAGTCAAGATCATGGGGAGCCTGCACATGACCGTGCAGACCGCCGTCCTGATCGAGACGCTCACCATTCTCGGCGCCGACGTCCGCTGGGCGAGCTGCAACATCTTCTCCACCCAGGATCCCGCTGCCGCGGCGGTGGTGGTGGGCCCGGGCGGGAGCGCAAGCGACCGGAGGGGCGTCCCGGTCTTCGCCTGGAAGGGCGAGACCCTGCCGGATTACTGGTGGTGCACCGATACCGCTCTCGAGTGGCCCGACGGATCCGGACCCAACTCGGTCGTGGACGACGGTGGCGACGCCACCCTCCTCCTCCACAAGGGCGTCGAGTTCGAGAGGGCCGAGAAGGTGCCCGACTGGAACCCCGAGACCGACTCCGAGGAGTACGGAGTCATCCTCGCCTTGCTGAAGGAGAAGCAGGCCAAGGATCCGGGCCGCTTCCAGCGCCTCGCGGCGAGGGTGAAGGGGGTTTCCGAGGAGACCACCACGGGCGTGAATCGCCTCTACCAGATGCACAGGAACGGCACGCTCCTCTTCTCCGCCATCAACGTCAACGACTCGGTCACCAAGAGCAAGTTCGACAACATCTACGGCTGCCGGCATTCGCTCCCGGATGGGCTGATGCGCGCCACCGACGTGATGCTGGGCGGCAAGGTGGCCGTGGTGGCCGGCTTCGGGGAGGTCGGCAAGGGCTGCGCGCAGGCGCTGCGCGGCCAGGGCTGCCGGGTGATCGTCACCGAGATCGATCCGATCTGCGCGCTCCAGGCGGCGATGGAGGGCTACCAGGTCAAGACCATGGACGAGGTCGCCGCGAGCGCGGACATCTTCATCACCGCGACCGGCAACTACCGGGTGATCACCGCCGAACACATGTCCCGGATGAAGGACAAGGCGATCGTGGGAAACATCGGCCACTTCGACAACGAGATCGACATGGCCGGCCTGAAGAAGATCCCCGGCATCCGCCGCGAGAACATCAAGCCGCAGTACGACGAGTGGATCTTCCCGGATGGCCACAGCGTGCTGGTGCTCGCCGAGGGCCGCCTCCTCAATCTCGGCTGCGCGACCGGCCACCCGAGCTTCGTGATGTCGGCTTCCTTCACCAACCAGGTGATGGCCCAGATCGAGCTCAACCGGAACTCCCAGAAGTACCAGAAGCAGGTCTACGTGCTGCCCAAGCACCTGGACGAGGAGGTGGCGCGGCTCCATCTGGACCAGCTCGGCGTGTCGCTGACCACTCTCAGCCAGGAGCAGGCCGACTACCTGGGCGTCGCGGTAGAAGGCCCCTACAAGGCGGATCACTACCGCTACTAGCCGATTTCGCCCGGGGGCGGCGCGGTTGATATGATCAGAGCCGCATGTGCACGAGGCGCTCTCGCATCACGCTGGCCGCCCCCCTGCTCGCGCTTCTGGCGACGACGGCCATCGCGTGCCCCGCTTCGGCGGGACTGAACTGCGGGGAAATCCAGGATCTCATCACCATCTACTTCCAGAAGCACATCCGCTTCCACCAGATGACCGAGGACCTCCGCCGCCGCACCATCGAGAACTACCTGCGGCAGCTCGATCCCCAGGCGGCGCTCTTCCTGGAAGCGGACGTGCAGGAGCTTTCCGCCTCGCTCGACAAAGTCTTCCGCGAGACCGAGAAGGGCGATTGCACTCGGCTCCTCGACCTGCAGCAGGAGATCGTCGCCCGGCACCGCGAGATGGAGGGCTTCGTCCGCCGCTTCGTGGGCAGCGACGAGTACCGGATGGATCCCAGCGCGGAGCTGCTCCTCGACCCCGAGGAGCGGGGTCATCCGAAGACCAAGGAGGAGCGCGACGCCCTGCTTCGCATCCTCTCCCACTTCGGCATCTCCAACTACCTGGGGACCGGCACCGATCTCGCCGAGGCCAAGAGCCGCCTGATCCACCGCTACGAGCTCCAGACGCGCCGCAGCGCCGAGAAGCGGCGCGAGGACATCTACGCCGATTTCCTGCACGCCTTCGCGACGGCGCTCGACCCTCACTCGGGCTACCTCTCCGCCGACGACGTCGAGGACTTCCAGATCCAGATGCAGCTCTCGCTCGAGGGAATCGGCGTCGCGCTCACGGAGCGGGACGGGTACGCGGTGGACGAGCAGATCATTCCCGGAGGAGCCGCCGACCGTCTCGAGGCGCTCCAGCCAATGGACAAGATCATCGCCGTCGCCGAGGAGGGAGAGCCCCCCGTCGACGTGATCGACATGGCGCTGCGGGACGTGGTGCGGCTGATCCGCGGCAAGAAGGGAACGCGGGTCGAGCTCACCGTCCTGCGCCAGGGGGAGAGGACCGAGCGCTTCCAGGTGGCGATCGAGAGGGACACCGTCGACCTGACGGAGCAGGCGGCGAAGCTCTCCTTCGAGACGGTGGAGGCGGGTGATCGCAAGCTCAAGCTCGCGGTGCTCGACCTTCCCTCCTTCTACGGCGACCAGGACCCCACCAAGCGCAAGGGCTCCCGCGACGTCGCCCGGCTGCTCCTGCAGGCGAGGGACTCGAAGGCGGACGGCCTGATCCTCGACCTCTCGCTCAACGGAGGCGGCCTTCTGGAGGACGCGGTGGCGATCTCCGGATTCTTCATCAATCAGGGCGGCATCGTGGCCGTCCAGGAATCCGGCGAGCAGCAAGGCCGGGTGATGGAGGATCCGGACCGCGGAATCCTCTTCACCGGCCCGATGGTCATCCTGGTCTCCCGGTGGAGTGCCTCGGCCTCGGAGATCCTGGCGGGCGCGCTCAAGGACTACCGGCGCGCGCTCATCGTCGGCGACGATCACACCTTCGGAAAGGGCACGGTCCAGAGCGTCTTCCCGCTGCAGCCCGGTCTCGGCGCCCTCAAGATCACCACCGCGCTCTTCTTCCGACCGGGAGGCACCTCGACCCAGACCACCGGCGTGACAGCGGACGTGGTCCTTCCCTCCTTGAACCTGGACGCTCCCGGCGAACGGGACAGGAGGAACTCCCTCTCCGCCCAGCCGATCCCGCCGTTCCGTGTCAAGGAGGCCAACGGAGGCGACGAGAAGACGCGCTTCGAGCCGATCACCCCGCAGACGGTGGCGGTCGTGGCGGGGAGGTCGAAGCGCCGGGTCCTGGAGGACGAGTACTTCCGGGAGGTCGAGAAGGAGCTGGCGGATCGGGAGAGCGACGAGGGAGTGGTCCGGCTCGCCGAGCTGATCCGCAGGCGCGAGGAGGCCAACGGCGGAGCGGGAAGCTCCGACCGTGGGGTGACCCCGACCGGTGAGACGGGAAGCGCCGACGCGGATACCGCGGGCGTCGCCGTCGCCAGGGATCCCGAAGAGGAAGCCGACCCCTCTCCGCAGATGCGCGAGGCGATCCAGATCCTGGCGGACATGATCACCGAGAGCCCGTGACGCGAGCGCCCTTGCCCGCGGAGACCCGTCCGAGCTACCGGAGCGAGATCAACCGCGACGTCCCCCCCGCTGCGGCGGGGGAGTTTCCCCTGCTCGCCCTCGGTCCGATCCCGGTATCCCCCCCGGTCGTCCTGGCTCCGATGGCGGGGATCACCGACGCTCCCTTCCGATCGCTTTGCCGCGGCTTCGGAGCCGGGATCTGCGTGAGCGAGATGGTGACCGCCCGGGCTCTCGTGGAGGGGAGTCCGCGCTCGCGCAAGCTCGCCGAGTTCGCCCCCGACGAGAGACCCCGCAGCCTTCAGCTCTACGGCGTCGAGCCCGACTGCGTGGGTCAGGCGGTGGCCCGGCTGGTCGGCGAGAACCGCGTCGACCACCTCGACCTGAACTTCGGATGCCCGGTGCCCAAGGTGACCAGGCGGGGCGGTGGCGCAGCGATCCCGCTCAAGCCCGGGCTGTTGCGCCGGATCATCCGCGCGGCGGTGTCCCACGCCGGCCCGGTGCCGGTCACCATCAAGTTCCGCATCGGAGTGAGCGACCAGCACCAGACCTACCTCGCGACCGGCCGCATCGCCGAGGAGGAGGGATGCGCCGCCGTCGCGCTGCATGCGCGGACCGCCGCGCAGATGTACGCGGGCGAAGCGCGCTGGGAGGCGATCGCGGCGCTGAAGGCGGCGGTCCGCTCGATTCCGGTGCTGGGGAACGGCGACATCTGGGAGGCGGAGGACGCGCTGCGCATGATGCGGACCACCGGCTGCGACGGCGTGGTGGTGGGCCGGGGCTGTCTCGGACGCCCGTGGCTGTTCCGCGACCTGGCCGACGTCTTCGCGGGGCGCAGGCCGCAGACTCCCCCCGACCTGGGAGAGATCGCCGACCTGATGCTCGAGCACGCGCGGGGGCTCGCCGCGTGGTTCGGCGAGGATCCGGGGGTGCGCGCCTTCCGCAAGCACGCCACCTGGTACACCAAGGCGTTCCCGGGGAGCGCGCGGCTCCGGGCGCAGCTGACCCGCGTGACCTCCCTCTCCGAGCTCTCCGCGATCCTGGGCGCCCTGGATCGCGAGGAGCCCTTTCCTCCCTCCGCCATGCGCGCCCGGCGCGGAAGGAGCGGAGGAGCCCGCAGGGTCATCCTGCCCGACGGCTACCTCGACCAGCTCGACGACGATCCGCCGCCGGGCCCCGAAGCGGAGTCCGCGATCTCCGGGGGATAGGCTCTCGGCTGGGCTCGCCTCGTTCTGCTCCGCCGCGATCCGAGGCCGGGGATGGGACGGGCCCGCCCTACTCCTCGGCGCGAAGCGGTGTCGGCTTGCCGAAGAGCCATCCCTGGCCGAAGGGGATCTCGAGCTTCCCCAGGGTCTCGAGCTGCTCCAGGGTGTCGAGGCCTTCGGCGACGATCTTGGCGCCGATGCCGCCCGCCATGGCGTGGAGCGCCTTCAGGAGCGCCTGGCGAGCCGGATCGGTATCGACGCCCGTGATCAGGGCGCGGTCCACCTTGATGAAGTCGGGCTCCAGCTCGATCACCGCCTGGAGGCTCGCGTAGCCGGCCCCGGTGTCGTCCACGGCGAAGCGGAAGCCGAGCTTCCGGTACTCGTCGCGGATCTCCCGGAAGATGTCGAAGTTCGCGATCGACTCCTTCTCGGAGATCTCGAACACCACGTCCGACGGCCGGAGCTCGCTCTTCTCCAGGGTGCGGATCAGCGCCTCGGGGTGAAAGCTCGGATCGTGGATGGTGGTAGGGCGCACGTTCAGGAACAGCTTGGTCTCGGAAGGAAGGCCGATCGCGCCGTCGATCCCGCTCTTGCGGCACAGGCAGTCGAGCTCGAAGACCAGCGCGTGCTCCTCCGCCGCGGCGAAGAGGGCGTCCGGCGCGTGGAGCTCGGTCCCGGCGGGTCCCCTGGCCAGGGCCTCGTAGCCGAACACGGTCTTGGTCGCGACGTCGACGATCGGCTCGTAGACCGAGGTCACCTGCTCCGCCATCACCATGCCGAGAAAGCTCTTGCGCCGCTGCCGCGCCTCGCGCCGGGCGGAGAGCTCGGCGTCGCCGCGGGCCTCCTCGAGCGCCCCCCGGATCTGGGTCTCGGCGCCGAAGTAGGGGTTGCGCAAGACGGCGGAGAACCCGATGCCCAGGATCGGGACCCTTCGGAAGTACGGGTACACGACTCGGTGAGCGCGCCGCTCGATGGCACGCTCGAGCGCCCGGACCAAGCCCGGGATCTCGGAGCGATAGAACTGCCCGTCCCGCTTGTCGCGGAACAGCATGACCACGATCTCGTGCCGGCCCGTCTCTCCGCTCAAGATCAGCTCGTCGCCGTCGAGCACCTCGTCGGCGGCGTCGCGGACCAGTCCGCCGAGCGAGTTCGCGGCGCGCGCGTAGGCGTCGTGACCGTAGGAGCGCTCGATCTTCGCCAGCGGGGAGGCGTCGAGCAGCACCACTCCCAGGGCTCCCTTGCTGTTGAAGCGCTGCACGATGGGAGGAATGGCCTCGCCGAGGCGCGGCAGGATCGCAGGCCTGGTGTCCGCCGCCTCGCCCTCGATCGGTTCAGGTAGAGCCGTCACCTTCCTCGCATCGGCGGACCGGAGGTCCGGATTGAGCCGCCGGCGCGACCGGCCCGACGGGAGGCCTTGCCACCGACGCCTCGGCGTCCCGCTCCCGCGCTCCATCCTTCGCTAAGGTCTTCGGCCGATGGCATACCGGGCGGTGATCTTCGATCTGGGCGGCGTCGTCCTCGACTCCCCCCTCCACGCGATCGCCCGCTACGAGCGGGAGCTCGGCATCCCCGCGGGCTTCGTCAATCGGGTCGTGATCGGAGCAGGACCCGCCGGCGCCTGGCAGCGGCTGGAACGGGGAGAGCTCTCGATGGAGAAGTTCTTCGGCGCCTTCGAGTCGGAGTGTCGCAAGGCGGGCGAGAGCATCTCCGCCGCCCAGATGATGCTCCGAATCGGGGAGTGCGGGCCTCGGCCGATCATGCTGGAGGCGATCGACCGGATCCGCCGCCGGGCCATCTCCGCCGCCGCCCTGACCAACAACTGGGCGGGCGAGCAGGATCGCACCCGCGAGCTCCGCGACCACTTCGACGCCTTCGTCGAGTCGAGCGCGGTCGGGCTGCGGAAGCCGGACCCCCGCATCTACCTCCTCACCTGCAGGAACCTCGCGATCGATCCGGCCGAGGCGGTGTTCCTCGACGACATCGGGCGCAATCTGAAGACCGCGCGCGAGCTCGGGATGACGACCATCAAGGTCGATCGGCCGGAGCAGGCCCTGGACGCGCTCTCGGATCTGCTCGGGTTCGCCCTCCGCTAGGAGCCGGGCCAACGGCTCGATCGACCGTCAGCCCCGAAACGCCCCTGACGAAGCCCGCGGCGTCCGGTGACGGCCATCACTCATCGAGACGGCTGGTCCCGCCGATAGCGCCCGTGGGTCATTTCGACTGAGGAAACGAGTGCCCAGACGCGCCACGCTCCTGCTGATCGACGCCGGCGCAAATCCCATGGCGGGACTCTCTCTGCGCCTCCGAGACCTCGGGTACCGGGTTCTCCGCACCAAGACCCTGGAGCAGGGGCGCGCGGCCCTCTCCGATCGCCGATTCGAGATGCGCATCGCCCTCATCCCTCCGGATCTGCCTGTTCCCGATCTGGATCGGGCGATCGCGGCCCTGCGCGCGCCGGCGAGAAGCCGGGTGCTCCGCTTCCTCGCCACCGGGACGAGGCCCGATGCGGGCGAGCGCAGCCAGCTCCGCAACGCCGGGGTCGAGTTCGCCCTCTGGGAGCCCTTCGACGACCACACCCTGCAGTTCCAGATCAACCGCGCGCTCGCCGAAGGCGCCCCGCCGCCGCGAAGGCGCCACGCGGTGCGGGTTCCCACCAACCTGCCGGTGCGGGTCACGATGGGCAGGCGGGAGAAGCAGGCCAGGGTCTACTGCATCTCCGCCGAGGGCGCGTATCTCGCCACCCCGCGTCCCTCGCTTCCCAAGGCGGTGATCCACTTCTCGCTCCCGCTTCCCACCGGTGAGCTGCGTCTCTCGGGAGAGGTGGTGATGACCAATGTTCCCGGAAATCTGATGCGGATGAATCTCCCCACCGGGATGGGCGTGCGCTTCACCGGGTACACCCGCGAGGCGGCGGAGTCGATCCTCGCATTCACCGAAGCTCGGGCGCGGGCTCTCCTCGTCTAGCCAATCGGGGGCGCGAGCGGGGGCGGCCCTGCCCGGCGTGCGGCGCGCCAATCGCGTACGCTCTTCCGCCATGAGTGAGAACCCGGTCGGATACCAGCTGGAGGGAGCGGTCGCCGCTCTGCGCTTCGACGACGGCAAGGCGAACGCGCTCTCCCACCCTGCCATCGACGGGCTCCTGGCCGGACTCGATCGAGCCGAGAAGGAGGCCGCAGCGGTGCTTCTGGCGGGGAGGCCGGGGCGCTTCTCGGCTGGCTTCGACCTCGCCACCATGAGAACCGGACCGGACGCCGTGCGCAGCCTGGTCTCCTCGGGAGCCGAGCTGCTGCTGCGCCTCTACCAGTCGCCGCTCCCGGTGGTGGCGGCCTGCACCGGCCACGCGCTCGCGATGGGGGCGGTGCTCCTGCTCGGATGCGATTCCCGGATTGGAGCCGCCGGGGACTTCAAGATCGGACTGAACGAGGTCTCGATCAAGATGACGCTCCCGGTCTTCGCGGTCGAGATCGCGCGGGATCGGCTCTCGCCGCGCCACCTGCAGCGAGCGGTGATCCTGGCGGAGATCTACCGGCCGGAGGGAGCGGTGGATGCCGGCTACCTGGACCGGATCGTCCCCGCGCAGCGCCTGGCCGAGGAGGCGATGGCGGAGGCGGAGCGGCTGTCCGCCCTCCCGCGGCGCGCCTTCAGCGAGACCAAGCGGAGAGTCCGAGGCGCGAGCATCGACCGCATCCGCCGGTCCCTCGCGGAGGAGACGGGCGGCTGGAGCGCCGCCGGCTTCTGAGCGGGGCGGGCGCGCGATCCCGCCCCACCGGACCATGCCGGAGAGACCCATGGCGCGCGAGAGAGATCCCGGCGAGAGCCCCGTCGGAGAAGCGGCTCGGGTCCTCTGCCCCGGCTGCGGCCGCGAGTACGAGAGCGGTCTCTTCGCCTTCGGTCGCACGCGGCATTGCACCTGCGGAGCGCGGGTCGGCGCGGCGCCGCTCGCCGGCACCCCGGCCCTCGGAGAGGATCCCCGCTTCTTCGCCGACGCGATGCTCGGACGGCTGGCGCGCTGGCTGCGCATCCTCGGCTACGACACCCGCTACGAGGCTCACGTCGAGGACGCGGTGCTGGTGCAGAGGGCGCTCGAGGAGGAGCGCGTGATCCTGACCCGCGACCGGGCGCTGCCGGAGGAGTTCCGGGTCGCGGCGCTCTTCCTGGTGGAGGCGGAGCGGCCGGAGGAGCAGCTCCGCGAGCTCGTCACGCGCTTCGAGCTCGACACCGAGGGGCGGCTCTTCACGCGCTGCTCGCGCTGCAACAGCGCGCTCGAATCGGTCACTCGCGATCAGATCGCCGAGCGCGTCCCCGCCCGCATCCTCGGCGACCACCAGCGCTTCAAGCGCTGTCCCGGCTGCGGCCGCGTCTACTGGGAGGGCTCCCACGTGGAGCGGATCCGCCACGCGATCCGGCGCGCGCTCGACTCCTGAATGCCGCTATGCTCGATGGTGCGAAGGGAGGTCTCTCGCCGTGAAACTCTCTCGAACGGCTCTGGCACTCCTCCTCCTGGCGTCACCCGCGCTGTCCGCAGGAGAATCGGAGGATCCCTGGTTCGCCTCCGGTCGCGCCGCTGTCGAGCGCGCGCGGGAGCGGGCGCCCGACGTGGGAACCGCAAGGAACGCGATCCTCTTCATCGGGGACGGGATGGGAATCTCCACCATCACCGCGGCCCGGATCCTCGAGGGTCAGCGGCGCGGCGGGAGCGGCGAGGAGAACCAGCTCAGCTTCGAGGCGCTCCCCCACCTGGCGCTCGCGAAGACCTACAACACCAACCAGCAGGTCGCGGACTCCGCCGGAGCCATGACCGCGATCGCCGCCGGTGTGAAGACCAAGGCGGGGGTCCTCGGGGTGAGCGACCGCGTCCGGATCGGCGACCACGAGAGCGTGGCGGAGAGCCGCGTCGCCAGCATCCTGGAGCAGGCCGAGGAGCGCGGGCTCTCCACCGGAATCGTCACCACCACCAGGCTGACACACGCGACTCCCGCCGCCCTCTATGCACACGTGCCGCACCGGGACTGGGAGGACGACAGCCAGCTCTCGGACGCGGCGCGGAAGGCCGACTTTCCCGACATCGCGCGGCAGCTCGTCGAGTTCCCCTACGGCGACGGAATCGAGGTGGCGCTCGGGGGCGGGCGCTCGAGCTTCCTCCCGGCCAACGGCCGCGACCCGGAGGAGCCGGAGCGGACCGGGGCTCGCTTCGACGAGCGCGATCTCGCCGCGGAGTGGGGGGCGCGGCTGCCGAGCTCGGCCTTCGTCTGGAACCGCGCAGAGCTCGAGGCCGTCGACGCCGCGACCACCGATCACCTGCTCGGCCTCTTCGACCCCTCCCACATGGAGTTCGAGATCGACCGCGCCGGCGACGCCGGCGGCGAGCCCTCGCTCTCGGAGATGACGGCCAAGGCGATCGCGATCCTGTCGCGAAATCCGCGGGGCTTCTTCCTGATGGTGGAGGCCGGTCGCATCGACCACGGGCACCACGCCGGAAACGCGATGCGGGCGCTCACCGAGACCATCGAGCTCTCGAACGCGGTCCGAACCGCGATCGAGAAGACCGCCCCGGAGCAGACGCTGATCGTCGTCACCGCGGACCACAGCCATCCCTTCACCATCTCCGGCTACCCGACCCGCGGAAACGACATCCTCGGCAAGGTCGTCGAGAACGATGCGCAGGGCGCGGCGCAGGAGGCCCCGGCGAGGGATCAGCTCGGCCTGCCCTACACGACGCTCGGTTACCGGAACGGCCCCGGCTACCCGGGCGCATCCGACGCGCAGCCGGAAGGCCCCAAGCGCTTCCCCCACTTTCCCCGAAGGTTCCAGGGCGCCAGCGCCGGACGGCCGGACCTGAAGGACGTCGACACCGCCGATCCCAGCTACCTCCAGGAGGCGGCCATCCCGCTCGCCTCCGACACCCACGGCGGCGAGGACGTGACCATCTTTGCTGGCGGACCGGGCTCCGCGCTCTTCGACGGCGTCCAGGAGCAGCACTTCATCTACCACGCGATCGTCGAGGCCCTGGGCTGGAACCAGCAGCCGGCCTCCGTTTCCGAGGGATCGCCGCCTACGCCGGGGCCGGGAGCGGAGTGACCGGGCGGAGCGGGAGGCCGGCCTTCTCGTAGATCGCGTCGATCACCCGCATGTTGGCGATCGCGTCGCGGGCGTCGGTCGCCATCGGCGTGCCGTCGCGCAGCAGCCTCACGAAGGCCTCGAGCTGATGGGTGTAGGTCGCCTTGCCGGCGATCCGCTCCTTGGCCGTCCCCTTGGGACCGCGCAGCTTGAGATGGTGGTAGAGGTGGGGCGCGATCGGGTTCAGGACCGCCATCTCCCCCTCCTCGCCCCGCACCCGCGCGCTCGCCCGGACCAGGGCGCTCGAGAAGAGCGAGCAGGTGATGCGCCCGGTGCGACCGTCGGGAAAGCGAAGCTCCGCTCTCATGTAGCGATCCACCTGCGGCGACGAGAGCCGCGCATACGCGCTTACCACCTCGGGCTCGGCGCCGGCCAGGAAGCGGACCAGGTTGATCGCGTAGCAGCCGACGTCCATGGTCGCCCCGCCGGCCAGCTCGAAGCGGAAGCGGATGTCACCGCGCCGGATCAGCGGGATGCAGAGGTGCGCCTCGATGTGCAGGGTCCTTCCGAGACTTCCTCCCTCGACGATCTCCTTCATGCGCGCGGCGAGCGGGTGGTACCTGTAGTGGAAGGCCTCGACCAGGAAGCGTCCGGTCTCATGGGCGACCGCGGCCATCCGCTCCGCCTCAGCGGCATTCGACGCCATCGGCTTCTCGCAGAGGACGTGCTTTCCCTGGCGCAGCGCCTGGATCGACCACTCGCCGTGGAGGCCGTTGGGAAGGGGGTTGTAGATCGCGTCGATCTCGGGATCGGAGAGGAGCGCCCGGTAGCCGGCGTGGACCCGCGGAATCCCGTGCTTGCGCGCAAAGGCCCGGGCCCGCTCGGGGTCGCGGGCGGCGATGGCGACGACCCGCGCACCCGCGACCTCTCGCGAAGGCCGAATCAGGGCCATGGGCGCGATCCGCGCCGCTCCCAGGATCCCGATCCGCAGCTCGGATCTCCCCTCCATCCCCGCATCCCTCCTCAAGGAAGCTTCGGACCGACGGCGATCTCGGCCTGCTCGCGAAGCCCGTCGATGTACTCGCGAAGCGCGCGATCTCCGGCACGCCGCAGCCACTCGGCGCGCACCTGGTCCTCGATCTCCGAGAGCTCGGGCGTCCTCGCAGGCTCGCGCTCCACGAGCTCGAGAAGGTGGTATCCCATCCCCGAGCGAACCGGCTGGCTCACCTCTCCCAGCTCGAGCTCGAAGGCAGCCCGGAGCGCCGTCGGCCCGAGATACTCCCTGAGCTTGGTGGCGGGGAGGAGCGCGTCGGGGAGAGGCGAGAGCTCCGGATCGCCGTGCTCGCCGCGCAGCTCGGCGAGCCCCTGCCCCGGCTCGATCAGCTCCCTCACCACCCGAGCCCGCTCCGCGGTCGCCTGCTCCTCCGCAGCGCTCGGAACCCGGAAGAAGATCTGGTGCACCCTCATTCGCCCCGGCTGGGTGAAGAAGTCGCGGCTCTCCTGGTAGAGCTCGCGGAGCTCCGAGGCGGTGGGCTCCTGATCCTCGACCTCCACCAGGATCGAGCGAATCATCGCCGCGGAGAGGTTCGCGCGAATGGTGCGATCGCTCTCCGCAAGCCCGAGCTCGAGGCCCCGCTGCACGAGCACCTCCTCGTCGATCATCCGATCGAGCACGTGGCGCCGCGCCCTCTCGTCGGCGGCCTCGCGGGTGTCCCGCTCCAGACCCGCGATCAGGCGCAGGTAGTCCTCGGCGAGAATCTCGGAGCCGTTCACGCGCGCGACCACCCGCTCCGGAAGCGCGCCCCCCTGGCGCGCTCCGCTCGCGATCAGGCCGTACGCCGCCAGCGCCAGGCCCGCCACCGCGCCTGCCGCGAGCACCGCCACCGGCCGCCTGCGATTCCCTGCTCCGCCCTGCCCTGCGGGCCCCATCTCCTCTCGGGTCCTAGTAGGGGCCTTGCTGCTCGAAGAAGCGGCGGGGGTTCTCGATCGTCATCTTGCGGATCGCCTCCTCGCCGACGCCGCTCTCGCGAAGCGCGGGAATCACCGCGTCGCAGACGTGGCGGTAGTGCCAGTCCGGGAGCGTCTTCTCGACCAGCGGCCGGGGGAACCAGTCGATGAAGCAGGAGGCGTCGTGGGAGAGCACCATCCGATCCGCCCAGCCGCGCCGGCAGAGCTCGGCGATGGTGGCGACGCGCTCGCGGGTCGGAAGGATCAGGTCGATGCCATTTCGGTCCATCCCGATCATGCTGCCGCGGTTCAGGATCGACTCCAGGTAGGAGAGGTCCTTGCTGTCGCCGCAGTGTCCGATCACCACGCGCCGGAGATCCACCCCGCACTCCTCGAACACGTCCTGCTGGTGGAGCCCGCTCTGGTTGAAGACCGCGGTGTGGGTGGAGATCGGCACGCCGGTCAGGCGGTGGGCCCGCGCCGTCGCCTGGAGGAGCTTCTTGTTGAAGGGCGTGACGCCGAGCCTGTCGGTCGCGCACTTGAGGACCCCGGCCCTGGTGTCGGTCCCTTCGATTCCGTCGGTGATCTCCCGGATCAGGTAGCCCGCGAGCACCTCCGCGTCCCACGCATCCATCCAGGGCTCCTCGGTCCAGTAGAAGCCGGTCGCGGCGATCACCTGCATCGCGGTCTTCTCGGCGACCGCGCGGATCACGTGGATATCGCGACCCAGATTGATCGGGGTGAGATCGACGATGGTGCGGACCCCGCGCTGCTGCAAGGAGCCCATCTCCCGGATCGCGTCGCGCATCAGCTTCTCTTCGTCGACGTAGCCGGGAAAGCAGCGGCGCATCGCCCAGTTCGCGACCAGGATGTGCTCGTGCATCAGGGTGAAGCCGAGATCCCGCGTCTCGATGGGGCCGAGCACTCCGTTGATGATCGCCACGGCTCGATTCCTCCCCTCGCGCCCGGCGAGGCGCTCTCGCTCCTGTGTACAACATCCGGAAGCCGGTGGCAGCGATCCCTGCGGGGGCGATTCCCTGGAGCGACCGCTTGCGAAAGGCGGATGCGCTTCAGCGATCGCCGCGCAGCACCGCGAGACTGCCCGGCTGACCGCGAGTCAGCTCCCCCACCACGGCGCGGGCGGGGGCTCCGCGCTCCTCGAGCTCCCGCAGGAGGGGCGCCTCTTGTTCCGGAGGCACGGCGATCAGGAGCCCTCCCGAGGTCTGGGCATCGGCGAGGATCAGCCGCTCCACCTCCGTCATCGAGGGATCGAAGCTCGTGTGAGGCTCGACGTAGGCGAGGTTGTCCTTGCTCCCGCCGGGCACCATCCCCTCGCGAGCCAGCGGCGGGACGAAGTCGAGAACCGGAACCGCGTCCGCGAAGACCCGCGCCGAGAGCCCCGACGCGGTGGCGAGATGGTGCAGATGACCGAGAAGCCCGAAGCCCGTCACGTCGGTCGCCGCATGGGCGCCGGCGGCCAGCGCCGCGTCCTTGGCCGCCTTGTTGAGCGTGGTCATGAGCGCGACCGCCTGCCCCAGCTCCGCCTGGGAGAGGCGACCCTTCTTGATCGCCTGTGCCGCGATCCCGAACCCGAGGGGCTTGGTCAGGACCAGGCGGTCGCCGGCGCGGGCGCGGTTCTGCCGGAGCGCGCGGCCATCCTCCAGGACGCCGATCACGCACAGGCCGTACTTGAGCTCGGGATCCTGGACGGTGTGTCCACCGACCACGGCGCAGCCGGCCTCCGCCGCCTTCTCCTGCCCGCCGCGGAGGATCCGGATCAGGATGTCGATCGGGACCACGTCGGGCGGAAAGCCGCAGACCGCGAGCGCAGCCCGCGGCTCGCCGCCCATCGCGTACACGTCGGAGAGGGCGTTCGCGGCCGCGATCGCGCCGAAGGTCTCCGGATCGTCGACGATCGGCGTGATGAAGTCGACGGTGAAGACCAGGGGCGAGCCGGATTCGGGGCGCAAGAGGGCCGCATCCTCCACGGGCCCGACGTCGTTGTCGACCCAGGGATGATCGAGGGGCGCGAGCTCCTTCAGGACCTGGACCAGGTCCCGCGCTCGGAGCTTGCGGGCTCAGCCGCCGGCGGGAACGAGCGCCGTCAGTCGGATCTCGCTCACGGTGTCTCCATTCAAGAAATCGAGGGTGAGATGCTTGCGCAAGAAGAGGAAAGCGGAAAGGGTCTCCCCGAGCAACCGTCCGGCTGGTCCGCGGGCCTCGGGCGGCCGGGAGGCGCCTCACCACCGCTCGCCGTCGGGTTCGCCTATCCTGTGCGCCTCGGGAGAGAGCCCACCAGGGAGGAATCCGGATGACTTCGTCCAAGCGAGAGCTTCTCGAGCTGTACCAGTCCATGAAGAGGATCCGAAAGTTCGAGGAGCGGGTCTCGCAGCAGTTCGCCGCGGGCAAGATCCCTGGCTTCGTGCATCTCTGCATCGGTCAGGAGGGAGTGGCGGTCGGCGCCTGCGCGAGCCTCGGCCCGGACGACTACATCACCAGCACCCACCGCGGCCACGGCCACCTGATCGCCAAGGGGGGCGAGCTCGACCGGATGATGGCCGAGCTCTACGGGAAGGAGACCGGCTACTGCAAGGGTCGCGGCGGCTCGATGCACATCGTCGACGTCGGGCTCGGAATCCTCGGCGCGAACGGAATCGTCGGCGCCGGCACGCAGATCGCCGCAGGCGCGGGGCTGAGCTCCAAGCTGCGCGGCAGCGGGCAGGTGGTGGTCTGCTTCTTCGGCGACGACGCCTCGACGGAGGGGATGTTCCACGAGAGCATGAATCTCGCCGCCCTCTGGGATCTCCCTGTCATCTTCGTCTGCGAGAACAACCTCTACGGCCAGTTCACCCCCTACCAGGGGCACACCCGGGTCCCCAACGTCGCGGAGAAGGCCAGGGCCTACGGCGTTCCCGGCGTGATCGTGGACGGGAACGACGTCCTCGCCGTCCGGGCCGCGACCGACGAAGCCGCCAGGAGAGCGAGAGCCGGTGCCGGCCCGACGCTGATCGAGTGCAAGACCTATCGCTGGCACGGGCACATGGAGGGCGACGTCTACGCCTACCGGACCGCGGAGGAGATCGAGGAGTGGAAGGAGAAGTGCCCGATCGCCGGCCTCCGCAAGAGGCTGATCGCCGAGGGGGTGGCGAGCCAGGAGGAATTCGACCGCATCGACGAGCAGGTCGAGGCGGCCGTCAGCGCGGCGATCGAGTTCGCCGAGAAGAGCCCTGATCCCGATCCCTCGACCGCAGCGGAGAACGTCTACGCCGTGGAGTCGCTCCCCGAGCCTCCTCCCGAGGGCGGCGAGACCGAGCAGATGTCGATGGCGATGGCCATCCAGCAGACCCTGCGGGAGGAGATGGAGCGCGACGAGAGCGTCGTGATCCTCGGAGAGGACGTGGCGATCGGGGTCTTCGGGGTGACCGCGGGCCTGGTCGCCAAGTTCGGAAAGGATCGCGTTCTCGATACGCCGATCAGCGAGAACGTGATCGCGGGGGCGGCGGTCGGGGCGGCGATGACCGGGCTTAGGCCGGTCGCCGAGATCGAGTTCGGCGACTTCCTGACCTGCTGCATGGACCCGATCGTGAACCAGATGGCGAAGCTCAGGTTCATGACCGGTGGACAGGTGAGGCTCCCGCTGGTGATCCGGACCAACACCGGAAGCGGCTTCTCGGCGGGGGCCCAGCACTCGCAGAGCCTGGAGGCGCTGCTGATGCACGTGCCTGGGCTGATCATCGCCGTCCCCTCCACCCCGCGCGATGCGAGGGGTCTGCTCCGGACGGCGATCCGCTCCGACAATCCGGTGCTGTTCTTCGAGCACAAGGGGCTCTACTTCAAGCCCGGCGCGGTGCCCAAGGGCGAATACGCGATTCCCTTCGGCAGAGCCGAGATCAAGCGCGCGGGCACGGACGCGACAGTCGTGGCGGTTGGGGCGATGGTCAGCCGAGCGCTCAGCGTCGCCGAGAAGCTCGCGAAGGAGGAGATCTCGATCGAGGTCATCGACCCCCGCACGCTCGTCCCCCTGGATGCGGAGACGATCGTCGAATCGGTCAAGAAGACCGGGCGGCTCCTGATCGTCGAGGAGGGCTGCCGCACCGGCGGCTTCGGCGCCGAGGTGGCCGCGATCGCCGCTAGCGATGCCTTCGACTACCTCGACGCCCCGGTCGTGCGGGTGGCCGCGCTGGATGCGCCCGTTCCCTTCGCGCCGAGGCTGGAGAGGGCGGTGGTTCCCGGCGAGGACCGCATCGAGGAAGCGATCCGCGCGTTGGTGGGAGGTTAGCGTGATCACCAAGGTCCTGATGCCGAAGCTCGGCATGGTGATGAAGGAGGGGCTGGTGGTCTGCTGGCACGTGCGAGAAGGCGAGCGCGTCCACGCCGGCAAGCCCCTGCTCGAGATCGAATCCGACAAGGTGACGACGGCGATCGAGGCGGCCGCTTCCGGCGTGGTGAGGAAGATCATCGTCGCGGAGGAGGAGATCGTCCCCTGCGGAACCGTGATCGGGATCATCGCGGACGACGCGCAGGAGGAGATCCCCGGCCTCGAGGCGATCGTCGCCGAGTCGCGCGCCGTGGCGATGACCCGCGAGCAGTGGGAGGCGAGGCAGGCGCCGAAGGACGCCTCCGCGGAGACGGGCGAGAGCGAGGCCGAGGCGAAGGTCCGGATCTCGCCCGCCGCGAGGAAGCTCGCCCAGGCGCACGGAATCGATCCCTCCCGCATCGAAGCCACCGGGCCCGGCGGGCGGATCGTTCGCGAGGACGTGATGCGGGCCGTCGAAGCCGCCAAGGAGCGGACCCCGCCGGCCGCCTCTGAAGGGAGGCCGGGCGAGACCGCGCCCATCACCAGGATGAGGCGATCGATCGCGGAGAACATGGCGCGAAGCGCGCGGACCGTGGCGCGCGTGGTGCACTTCGCCGAGGTCGACATGACGCGAGCGGTCGACCATCGCCGCCAGAACCGGGAGTCCTTCCAGAGGGAGATCGGCGCGGATCTCTCCTACAACGCGCTCCTGATCAAGGCGACCGCCTCCGCGATGCGGGAGGATCCCGTCCTCAACGTGTCGCTCGAGGGTGACGCGATCTGCAGGCACGCCGACATCCACATCGGGCTCGCCGTGGCTCTCGACGACGGTCTCATCACGGTCTCCATCAAGCACGCCGATCAGAAGGGCCTCCGCGCCATCGCAAAGGAGTCCGAGGAGCTGATCGAGAAGGCGCGGAGCGGCGGGCTGCGGGTGGACGACGTCACCGGGAGCAGCATCACCATCTCGAGCCTGGGCGGCTTCGAGATCGACTCCTTCACGCCCATCGTGAACCTGCCGGAGGCGGCGATCCTAGGCGTCGGGAGCGTGACCGAGCGGCCGGTGGTGAAGAACGGGAAGATCGAGATCGCCCCGATCCTGAAGCTCTCGCTCTCGTTCGATCACCGGATCGTGGACGGCGCTCCCGCGGCGCGCTTCCTCCAGCTCCTGAAGCGAAAGCTCGAGACCCTGGCGTTTCTCGACTGACTTCCATTTCTCGGCCGACGGGGCGGAGCCGCGCCTGTCCCGACGGGGCGAGCTACCGCTGCATCATCCGCGAGGGCACGCGCACCGCCACGACCTCACCCGTCGCGCACTCGATCCCGTCGGCGGTCACCGACGTCACGACGGTGGCCTTCCTCTCGTGCAGCTCCCTCACCCGCGAGCGCAGGACGAGCTCGACTCCAGCAGGGGTCGGCCGGAGGTACCTGACGTTCAGGCTCCCGGTGACGTAGGTGATCTCCGGCGCGGTGCCCGGGTCGCGGCCGTCCGTCTGATACGCCGCCGCGATGGCCGTACCCATGCTGTGGCAGTCGATCAGGCTGGCGATCAGCCCTCCGTAGACGAAGCCGGGAAACGCGACGTGGTGCGGCTCCGGCGTGAAGCGGCAAACCCCTTCCTCCCCGTCCCAACGGGTCTCGATCCGCAGGCCCTTCGGGTTGTTGCGCCCGCAGCCGTAGCAGAACGCGACCTCGTCCGGGTAGTAGTCCTGAATCGGCTTCTCGTCCATCACCGGATCCCCCTGGCCTCTGCCGCGAGCGTAGCGCCCGATGCCGGGCGGCGAGCGAAAAACGCGTGCGCCTGGGATCGAGGAGGGGCACGACGCCGGCCTCCTGCACCATTCGGACGGCGATGTGCTCGAAGACCTCGATATTCAGATCTCGTGGAAGAACACCCTGCTGCTCGCTCCCATCTCATTGGCACGACGCTCGAACTCGACGCCGATCCCCCCCGCATCCACGACCTGGTTGGTGGGCCGGTACCAGGCGATGGTCCCGATCAGGGCCTGGGTGATGCCCCCCGAAGCAGCCGTAGCGCTCGACGAGCATGGTCTCCACGCCCTCGCGCGCCGCCGCCAGCGCAGCGGCGAGGCCGCCCGCAGGACCTCTCGGACCCTTGTCTTCTGGGGGCTGCGATCAGGGCGCTCCGACCTACCGTCGCCGCCCGATCCGTATCAAGAACCAAAGGACAGCCAGCGCAACGGTCCATAGGGCCCAGGACGCGAGGAACCGCCCACGGTGGAGAGTGGTCGGGTTCTCCTGGATTCCCGCAGGTCCACGACAGCGGGAAGCGATCGTCGGGAGGGTCCCATCCCGAGCCGTCTTGATGGAGAAAAGCGATCGGCGATCCGCACCACACGTCCGCCATGGCTTGCCTATCGCGAACCTTCACTGGAACGATTAGAGTTGAGCAGGTGAAAATGAGGCTGACCAAAAAGGTCAGGGCCACAATCCGAAGCCTGGAAGGAGGCGCCATGGTGAGTCTCCGCGTCGCCGTTCTCGCCGTCTTCGGGCTGGTCTTCTCGTACCGCGTCCCCCTTTGCTGAGT
>Ga0214473_10002099_pt1 | contig 25022 bp, 22 predicted proteins | sample RVTome_7_FD_203509 | JGI IMG/M metagenome (GOLD analysis project Ga0214473, IMG submission 203509) | Soil microbial communities from uranium-contaminated site in the Upper Colorado River Basin, Wyoming, United States - RVT98D197 | ecosystem: Environmental > Terrestrial > Soil > Contaminated >... | reverse complement strand
ATAATTTAGAGGGCAAAGCCTATTACAATACTCTTAAATTGTCAGCAAAGATTCAAAAGCCTATCTTTAGGCCTGGCGAGGATGTAAAAGTAGACGTTAACCTTTCTAATATTGGCCAATATTTTGTTAATTTATATTTTTCTTCAAGCCAACAATTTGATCTTGTGGTTGAAGACATGCAGGGAAACGAGGTTTACCGCTGGTCAAAAGGAATGATGTTTGCGCAAGCCATAACTTCAGTAACATTGCAACCTAATCAGTCAATTAGTCAGCAATTTAGTTTTAAATTAGCCAATAAAGGCTTTTACAGAATAAAGGGTGAGACTGCTAAGATGTATTTTAACCAGCTGCCCTCTACGACATTAATTACTACGCCAATTCTAATCTTGGTCAGATAAAAGTTATTTCTTGCTTTGAGTGGAGATAGGGGGATTTGAACCCCCGACCCCTTGGCTGCCAGCCAAGTGCTCTCCCGCTGAGCTATATCCCCAAATTTCACTTTCAAAGCCTCGGGTTTTTAAAAGCACCCCTCGGTTTTATCATTCTATCAAATTTATTTGTAACAGCGAAGTTCCAGGCAGGAATATCATTGTGCTAAAATTTGCTTCATATGGTTAGCGATTACGATTTTTTATCAGTTGAAAAGAAGTGGCAGGAGAAGTGGGCTAAGGATGACCTCTACAAAGTAGGCGAGGATTCTCAACAGCCTAAAAAATACGTGCTCGAGATGTTCCCTTATCCTTCGGGTGAGATCCACATGGGCCACGTCCGCAACTATTCCATTGGCGATGCTTTGGCCCGTTACAGCCGCATGCAGGGCTTTAACGTGCTCTACCCGATGGGCTTCGATGCTTTCGGCTTGCCGGCGGAAAATGCGGCTATCGAGAGGGGCATTCACCCAAAAGTTTGGACCTATGACAATATTGCCAGCATGCAGGTTCAGTTAAGGCGTTTGGGTTTAAGTTACGACTGGGACCGTCAAGTCGTAACGGCTGATGCTGATTATTATAAGTGGGGCCAGTGGCTTTTTCTGAAATTCTTAGAAAAAGGCTTGGCTTACCGTAAAAAAGCTAAGGTTAATTGGTGCCCCGGTTGCCAAACGGTTCTTGCCAACGAGCAAGTCGAAGCCGGTTTATGCTGGCGCTGCGAGGCAGAAGTTGAGAATAAGCAGCTTGAGCAATGGTTTTTCAAAATAACCGATTATGCCGAGAGCTTGCTGGCCGATTTGGACCAACTAGAAGGCTGGCCCGAGCGGGTTAAGATAATGCAGCGCAATTGGATAGGCAAAAGCAGCGGTGCCTATGTGGATTTTACGCTAAAAGAAAATGGCCAAAAAATCACTGTCTTTACTACCAGGCCCGATACGCTCTTTGGCGCTACTTTCTTCTTGTTGGCTCCCGAGCATCCGCTGGTTGATAAAATTACGACTCCAGAACAAAAATCAGCAGTTGGCCAGTTTCTCGAGAAAGTGGCCAAAGAAACGGAAATCGACAGGACTTCAGCTGAAATTTCTAAAAAAGGCGTATTTACCGGTGCTTACGTTATCAATCCGGTTAATAATGAAGAAATTCCTGTTTGGCTGGCCGATTATGTCTTAATGGAATACGGAACCGGCGCGGTTATGGCTGTGCCGGCTCACGATCAACGTGACTTTGAGTTTGCCAAAAAATACGATATTCCGATAAAGGTAGTTATTTCTTCGCCTGAAGAAGAACTCGACCCGGGTGCCATGAATGAGGCTTATACCGGTGAAGGGCAGATGGTTAATTCCGGCTCTTTCAACGGCACTTTCGGTCTTGAGGGAGTTAAGAAGGTAAGCGAATGGCTTGAAGCACAAGGAAGGGGCAAGGCGGCCACGACTTACCGGCTGCGTGACTGGCTCGTCTCGCGCCAGCGTTACTGGGGCAACCCTATTCCGGTTGTTTACTGCGAAAAATGCGGCATGCAACCGGTGCCTTTTGAAGAGCTACCGGTAGTTTTACCGGAAGATGTTGACGTCAGAAAGGCCGGCTCTCCTTTGGCCCGCGATAAGAGTTTCTATGAAACGACTTGCCCGAAATGCGGGGATAAAGCCAAGCGCGAGACAGATACCATGGACACTTTTATCTGCTCTTCTTGGTATTTCCTGCGTTACACTTCGCCCAAAGAAGGCGAGTTACCGTTCAGTAAAGAAGCCGCTAACTACTGGATGCCGGTTGACCAGTATATCGGCGGTATCGAGCATGCGATTTTGCACTTGCTCTATGCCCGCTTTTTCACCAAGGTGATAAGGGACATAGGCTTGGTAGATGTCGATGAGCCTTTTTCGAATCTGCTCACCCAAGGCATGGTTCTAAAAGAAGGCGCCAAGATGAGCAAATCCAAGGGCAATACGGTTGACCCTAACTACATTATGGATAAGTACGGGGCCGATACCGCCCGTTTGTTTATTCTCTTTGCTTCACCGCCGGAAAAAGAGCTTGATTGGAGCGATGAAGGTATAGAAGGTTCCTTTCGTTTTATCAAGAGAGTTTGGAGATTAGTAGAAAATCAAAAATCGAAAACTCAAAAAACAGCGGGGACTGTCCCCAATCCAAACGAACGGGGACTGTCCCCAGAACAACTAACAAAAGAAGACCGCCAGATGCGCCAAAAAACGCACGCTACCATAAAGAAAGTTACGACAGATATCAACCGTTTTAATATGAACACCGCTATAGCGGCTGTTATGGAGTTCATCAATGCTTTGCAAAAATATAGCGATTCACCGGCTGCGAAAGCCCAAGTTGTAGCTGAAGCAATACATAACCTTGCCTTGCTCCTGGCTCCTTTTACTCCTCACTTGGCTGAAGAGCTATGGCATTTATTAGACAACAAAGAAAGCATTCACCTGCAAAAATGGCCTACCTATGATGAGGCTCTGGCGGCTGCCGAAGAGATTACTTTAGTAATTCAAGTCGGCGGCAAAGTCCGGGACCGCATCACCGTGCCCGCCGATATTTCCCAGGAAGAGATGAAGAATCTGGCTCTTTCTTCCGAGAAAACAAAAACATTCCTGGCTGACCGCGAAATTGTCAAAGTAATAACCGTCCCCAAAAAGCTCGTCAACATCGTTGTCAAATAACCTAAAGCTGAGGGGTGGCGCGGAGCGGCAGCGACAGGACCCCGAAGCTTTTCTCTTTTAAATTTCAGAAAAAAGAAGGACATTGCCCACTTATGAGTAATTAAGGTAATAAAGGCCTTTTTTTAGGCTGCTCATAGGAGGTTTAATATGTCCTTTAAAGACCGCTTGGAAGAATGGTGGATTACTTCGGAATTTGCTCTAACTAAAAACCAGTTAATAGCCATTGTCACTTTAGTAGCTATTATCGCTTTTAGCTGGATTTATTATTACTTTCGCGAGGGTGGTGGCGATGCCCCTATCAGGGTAAGCAGCTCTCAGCCAAAGCTTTCGAAATCAGGTAATTTTTCGGCTAATAAAGTGATGGTTCATGTAGCCGGAGCCGTAAAAAAACCGGGAGTTTACAAGGTTAAGGAGCAGGCACGGGTAATAGATGCTGTTGAATTAGCCGGTGGTTTTGTTAACGGTGCCGACAAAGACAGTTTGAACTTGGCGGCTAAGGTTGCCGATGCCCAGAAAATACTAGTGTCTTTTAAAAACGCCGCTACCGTCCAAGGGCAAAGCGGCTCTTCAACTCCCGAAGTACTCAATTTAAATACGGCTACGACAGAGCAGCTGGATGACGAATTGCCGGGAATCGGCGAGACCATGGCCAAAAGGATTATCGAATTCCGGGAAGAGCGGGGCTCTTTCAGTTCGGTCGAGCAACTGAAGGATATCGAAGGAATCGGCGAAAAGAAATTCGCCAAGATTAAGGAAAAAGTCACATTGTAAGATGAATCGTTTCCCTCTAGTTATTTGGTTAGCAGTTGTTTTTGTTGTCGTTATCGCCTTAGCCGCTAAGCTAAATATTCTGGCGCCCGAAAGTTCGCTGAAGGCTTATTTTGGTAAAAACGTCCAGGTAGAAGGCTTAATAACCAGCGATGTCGTAAGCAAAGGACGGCTTTACGGTTTTGACCTTAGCACAAGAAGTATAAACGGGCGCAAGACCTCTGGCTTCATCAAAGTTTATGCCGAAAATCCAAATGCTCAGCTGGGCGATTATATTCGCTTGAAAGGAGTTCTTAAGCCTCCCTTAGCAGAAAGACCTTCAAGCCCGCAAGCGGCTATTTTTCCGGGGCAGAAAATTACGCGTGTCGGTGGTAACTCTTTTTGGCGGGCAATAGGCAAATCACGGCGTTGGGTAAAAGAGAGCTTGCTTGAAAAAGGGAATCAAGCCAAAGCTTTTCTTTATGCGATGCTTACCGGCCAAACGGATGCGCTTAGTCCTGAAACCAAAGATGATTTGCGGGCCAGCGGTCTGGCTCATTTGTGGTCGGTCTCCGGCCTGCACACCGGCTTCGTCGCTTTACTGGTCTTATTGTTACTGCGTCTGGCCGGTTTGAGGGCTGGCTGGCAATTGATATTCTTAGTCCTGGGGCTATTTTTATTCTCCGCTTTTACCGGGTTCGAACCGCCGGTCATAAGAGCTGCCATAATGGCTTCCTGGTTAAGCGCCGCTTATTTACTGGGCAGAAAAAAGAGTATGCTCTCCGCTTTAGCGGCTTCGGCTATTTTATCTTTGGCCATTAATCCGCTGGCTTTGTTCGACCCTTCTTTTCAGCTTTCCTATGCGGCGGTAGGCTCACTGCTTATTTTTACCGAAAAAATAGCGGCTTTTATCGAAGGAATGCCTCAAAAAATAAATAAGCTTTTAAGCGCCAGCCTGGCCGCTCAAATCCTAACAATGCCCCTGCTCGCTTTTTATTTCGGCGAGGTGCCCGTTTTTGCCGCGCCGGCTAATATGCTGGTTATCCCCCTGGCAATGGCCACATTTTATTTGACAATTTTGGCCTTGATGGCTAAAGCCGCCGGCTTTGGCTTCTTTCTTGTCATTCCAAGTCTGTTAAGCAGCTACATCTTAAAAGTAGCCGCTTTCTTTAATAGTTTCGCCCTCAGCACCGTTTCCGTTTCACCTTTATTAATTTCTTTGCCGGTTATAGCTATCGCGGCCGGAATTATTTATTTATATAAAAAAGAGCGCCAGCTCAATTTTTCCTACCTTCTTATTACTATTTTGCTGGTTATTGCCGTTCAACAATGGTGGCCGGCCGCTGATAAGGTAATTGGCGGACGGCGTTTGAAGGTGGAATTTTTGGATGTTGGCCAGGGAGACGCTACTCTTATAACCGGTCCGCAAAACGAGCGGGTGTTGATCGACGGCGGGCCAAAGCCTTATAAAGTGCAGCAAGACCTTAGGGAGCGAAAGATTAAATCGCTTGATTTAGTGGCGCCTTCCCATGCCGATGCCGACCATATCGGCGGATTGCCCGAGGTAGTCCGTAATTTTAAAGTAAAAGCAGTGCTGGATAACGGTTTTCCTAAGGCCGGTTTTTTATATAGAGATTTGTTGAAGACCGTGCGCCAAAAGAAAATCCGCTACATTTTAGCGCGGCGTGGCCAGGTGATAACGGTCGGCACCTTAAAGTTTGCGGTTCTAAGCCCACCCGGAGGTTTTATAAAGGATACGGATTCAGACGATAACAACAATTCTGTCGTGCTGAAACTTAACTACCAAAAGAGGAGTTTTTTGTTTACGGGAGACTTGGGTTTTGCCGGAGAGAAAAGTTTGATGGGGGTAAATTCGTCCCTAAAAGCCGATGTATTGAAAGTCGCCCATCATGGCAGCGCCCGGGGCTCATCGCCACAATTCTTGCAAGCCGTCCAGCCGCAGATAGCTACCATCTCCGCCGGCATTGGCAACCAGTACGGCCATCCAAAGCCTGCGCTCTTAAGCCGCTTGAGGGCTATTCGTGCTAAAATCTACAGAACAGACCTAACCTCCGATATCACCGTTACCGTGGACAATCAGGGTTTGCGAGTTTATGATTGAGCCCCGGGGTCCTGTCGCTGCGGCACATTACTTTGCGCACCGACTGGTGTTAGGATGCACACAGTCAGGATGCGCAAACCAACATGCACTCCGCGCCACCCCTCGGCTTTGAAATAAAAGTTAGATGAAGACACTAAAACCAATCTATCTTATTTATAGCGAACAAAAGTTTCTTCTCGAAGAAGCACTCGACCGGCTGAAGAAGCAAATTGTCTCTCAATCCTTAGGAGAGCTTAACGTTGTTCAGTTTGCCTCCCCGCAGGAATTCGAGCAGCTGGAGATAGCTCTTTCTACGATGAGTTTTTTCGACCAGCAAAAGATAATAATTTTGCACCAGGCCGATAAGTTGTCGAAGTCGCAAGTGCCGAAAATAACCGGTTATTCGAAAGCGCCGAATAAGGGCGTGACTCTGATATTGGTAGCCTTGAAAAAGAACGAAACTTTATTTAAGCAAGCCGCCGCCGGACACTTTTTCTTCGAGTACAAGAGCCCCAAAAAAGGTCAGCTTGGCCAATGGGTTATCGATTACTTCAAAAAAGAAGGCAAGAAGGTTGATTTCGAGGTTGCAACTTACTTAGTTAGCCTGTTGGGTGATGACTTGAGCTTGCTGGCTAATGAAATCAAGAAAATCGCTTTGTATGCAGGAGAGCGGCATAATTTGGTAATGGGCGATGTTAAAGCCGTTTGCTGCCGGCAGTCCCACGAGACGATTTTCGATTTGGTCGATGCCCTGGGCCAAACCGACTTACCGTTAGCTTTATGGCACTTAAATAACCTTTTTCATATCGAAAAAGAAGGCCGGATTTTTCATATGATTGTCAGGCAATTCAGGCTCCTGTTGAAGACCAAGGGCTTGGTTTCCAAAGAAAGCGGCCTTGCCCAGATGAGCCGCACTTTAGGCTTGCCATCTTTTGTCGTTACAAAATATATGCAGCAAGCCCGTCATTTCAGCGTTTCTAAGTTGAAAAATGCCTTATCCATATTGCTGGATACGGAAGTGGCTTATAAAACTACGGCTACTCCTCTTAATGCTGCCTTGGAATTAGCGCTTGTTAAAATACTAGCCGCCTGATTCCTATCTTCATGGCTTCGGGGTCCTGTCACTGCGGTATACAGCCCTGCGTCCCGACTGCGTCAGGTACGCACGCCTGTATACGCTCCGTGCCACCCCTCGGCTTTGTTATTTTAGGGTGTTGAGTTTTTTATTAAGAGTGGATTTTTTGCCGGCCGCCCGGTTGGCGTGAATTATACCGGTTGCCGCGGCTTTATCGAGAGCTTTGGTGCTTTCGGTAAAGAGCTCTGTTGCTTGCTCTTTATTCTTCTCATCTACAGCTTTATCGAACTTCGATATCAGAGTCTTTAAAGCTGAGCGCTTGCCTTTATTGCGCAACGTAGCTTTTTTAGATTGTTCAATTCTTTTGATTTGGGATTTTATATTTGCCATAGCCAAAGGTGAATTCTACCACAGCTTGCCTGCCGATTGCAAAAATTAGTAAATAATATAGAGGGTTATCGAGGTGATGGTGAAGGTGATGGCCAGGACGATAGTAATCCGGTTCAGGTTACGCTCGATGATGGTTGTGCCGGAAAAAGTTGAGGGCAAAGCGCCACCAAAGGTCTCCGATAAACCGGCGCCCTTCCCCGAATGAAGCAGGATAGCGATTATCAGTGAGAATGAAACAAAAACATGGATTCCGATGATTACACTTAACATAGCTGTAAAAGAATAGCATACCAAAAACAAAATTTGAAGCCGATGGGTATAAAGCTAACCCTCGGCTCTTTGTAGACGGTTGGTTACTTTAGCTTGCTCTAAAATCGTGATGAGGTAAAAAAGTTCGGGTCCGGAGTAAGAGCCGGTAAGGGCCAGCCTTATTGGCATGAAGGCGTTCTTACCTTTGATGCCTAGCGGTTTCAGAGTCGCGCTGTGTTCGTGTATTAGATCTTTTGCCTGGTCAAAATTTTGGGGAGTTTTCTCCGCGTATAATTTTTGAAAACTAGAAATAGCTTTTTGGCAAGCCTCTTCCTTTAAGTAATCCTGGATATCTTTCGAATAACTGACTTCATCTTGAAAAAATACCTCTGCGTAATCAGCAGCTTCGTTTAAAGTAACCAGGTTTTCTTTAATAGCACCGGCAATTAAATTCAGGCGCTCTTCGCCGGTATTCATGCCCGCATCCTTTAAATAAGGATTAATTAGCTCGGCCAGGTCATTATCGGCCAGTTTTCTTATGTGCTGGCCGTTGAGCCATTTCAGCTTATCCAAGTCAAAAATAGGATTGTTTTTAGACACCCGGCTCAAATCGAATGATTCTACCAGCTCATCTGGGTCATATACCTCTTCCTCGCCGGGCGGGCGGAAGCTTAGGAAAGCCAAATAATTAAAGAGAGCCTTTGAAAGATAACCCCCATCCCGGTAATCGAAGATAGCCGTTGCTCCGTGACGCTTACTTAATTTGGCTCTATCGGACCCTAAAATGATGGGCAAATGAGCGAATTTCGGCACTTTATAACCCAGGGCGTTGAAGAGCAAGATATGTTTCGGCGTGTTGGAGAGGTGGTCCTCACCCCTGATTACGTGCGAAATCTGCATAAGAATATCGTCGACTACTACGGCTAAATGAAAAGTCGGGCTGCCGTCCGGCCGCAAAATAATAAAATCGGAAATCTCATCCAGGTTGAAATGCACTTTGTCGTATATCATGTCTTCTACGGCCAACTCGCCTTCGCCGACTGCAAAACGGATAGCGGCCTTTCTTCCCTCAGCCTCTAATTGTTGCTTTTCTTTTGCCGTAAGTTTTTGGCAACGGCCGCTGTATCTTGACGGGAGGCCTTCGATTAAAGCTTTCTTTTTTTCCATTTGCAGCTCTTCGACAGAGCAATAGCAATAGTAAGCCTTTTCTTCATTTACCAGCTCTTCTGCTTTTTGGCGGTAAATATCAAGACGGGCGCTTTGATGATAGGGACCGAATTCGCCCTTGGAAGGACCTTCATCGAAATCCAAGCCGAGCCAATTAAGGTCTTCAAGGATTTTCTCTTCAAATTCCTTGGTTGAGCGCTCTACGTCGGTATCTTCAATGCGCAGAATAAAAGTGCCCCGGTTTTTTTTAGCAAAAAGCCAGTTAAATAAAGCGGTTCTCGCGCTTCCGATATGGAGGTTGCCCGTAGGTGAAGGCGCAAATCTTACTCGGGGCGGGTTATCGGTTATATCCATCATATTTCAGAAGGGCCGTAGCCATGGCGGCGATACCCTCTTTGCGGCCTATCGAGCCCATTTCTTCGCTGGTTTTCGCTTTTATACTTATTTGCGATAACTTTATATTTAGAGCTTTGCTGATGGCTTCCAGCATCGGCTGCCAATAGTCTTGCAGTCTCGGTTCCTCCAAAATGACGATAGAATCTACGTTTTCTACGAAGTAATCCTTTTCATCTAATACGGCCTTGGTTTTCTCGAGTAAGATTATCGAGGAAATGTCTTTGTATTGGGGGTCGGTATCGGGAAAAAACTGGCCTATATTTCCCAGGGCCGCCGCTCCAAGCAGGGCATCGATTATGGCGTGGACAAGAACGTCGGCATCGGAATGTCCTTCCAAGCCCTTCTTGAAAGGAATATTAACGCCCCCGAGCCAAAGCGGGCGTCCCTCAACCAGTCTATGCGTATCAAAACCTATTCCGACTCTCAAAGCTCTCCCTTTATCAGCACTTCAGCCAAAGCCAGGTCAACCGGCGTTGTTACCTTAATATTATCATAGGAGCCTTCGGTTATTTTAACCTTATAGCCGTATTTTTCAAGCAAAGAAGCATCATCCGTGCCGTAAAATCCCTCTTCTTTGGCTTTCGCATAACTTTTTAGTAAAGGCTCTTTTTTGAATACCTGAGGCGTTTGAACTGCCCTTAAATGCTGGCGGTTAAGCGTTTTTTCTACAAAGCCGCCGCCGCTTTGCTTGATGGTATCGGCGGGCACAACCGCGGGGATAATGCCGTCGAAATCCCCCAGCTCATCGATGATTTTGTTTATCAGAGATACACTTACAAGCGGCCGGGCGCCGTCATGAATAGCCACGATTTGCGTATTTTCGGGAAGCAATGCTAAAGCATTGGCGACTGAGTCTTGTCTGTGTTCTCCGCCCCGTCCAACAGCTTTAACTTTTTTTATTGAATACTCGCAGATAAGGTTGGTTATGCGGTTGACCTCTGTGGGAGCGGCCACAACGATTAGATTATCAACTTTGCTTGCAGATATATTTTCAAGAGTCCAGAGGAGCAGAGGTTTTCCGGCTAAGGACAGGAATGGTTTACTTGTTTTACTCTTCATGCGCTTACCGGCTCCGGCAGCGACGACTATTGCACTAATCATTTGAGTTTGGTAAAAACCAGCTTTCCGGCCGAAGTTTGCAGAATGCTATTGACAATAACTTCTGCGGTTTCGCCGATGTGTTTCCGTCCGTTTTCTATTACAACCATCGTGCCGTCGTCCAGGTAGCCGACACCCTGCTCTTTTTCTTTACCTTCTTTTATTATTGCTATAAAGAGATGTTCGCCGGCTAGGACCACGGGTTTCAAGGTTTTAGCCAAATCATTTAGATTAAGGACGTTGATTCCGTCCAGAATAGCTATCTTGCCTAAATTGTAGTCGTTGGTAATAAGGTTAGCTTGCTTTTCCCGGCAAACCTTAATCAGTTTATCATCCACTTGACTTAATCCCGGGAAATCTTGATCCAGGAGTTCAACTTTTGCCTTTGTCTGCTTACGCAGTTGCTGCAGGACATCCAGTCCCCGGCGGCCCCGCGTGCGGCGCAAGTCGTCAGCGGAATCGGCGATTGTTTGCAGTTCGGCTAGGACAAAGCGGGGGATTATGACCTTGCCTTGGATAAAGCCTGCTTCAATTACGTCAGCGATGCGTCCGTCTATTATTACACTGGTGTCTAAGATATTGTCCGTCACACCTGTGTCTGCAGAACCGGGGGAGTCGCCCATATCAAAGTTGAACTGGCGCTTCACGAACAACGTAAAGCCCAGGTAACCAAGCACAAAATAAACAATGGTTATAGCATAGGGTTTAGCGTGGCCAAGCGGCTTCAGAAGTGCTTCAACCGGTTTGGAGATTAAGGAAGCGACAATTAAGCCTAAAACCAAGCCGCCGATACCGGCTAACAGCTCGAAACTGGGAATTTTTCTGGCTTTGTTCTCGACCAACCGGGTTAGCCTGGCTAGAGCGCGTCCAATCGCGCCTCCCACTACATAACCCAGACCTGCGCCGATTATAATAAATAGGATGAGGGCAAAATTTTGTGACACATAGTCGGGTGGGTAATTTTTGGCCAGATAAGCACCGCTAACAGCTAACGCCAAGGTGACGAGTAATCTTATTACCTCAGCTAACATTATTTAGTTAAGTATTTTATCTACTTTTTTTGTCACCTCCGCCTCTGTTTTTTCAAGAGAATGTATCAATTCGCTAACCAATAGGTTTTTAGCTTTCATAAGCATTCTTTTTTCCCTTGATGATAATATCGTGAATTCGCTTAAATCCTTGATAACTTCGGCCAGGGCAAAAGCATCTGCGGTGGCAATCTTTTCGTTATTTAACCGAAAACGCTCGTTTGAGTCATCAGGCATCACTCTGGCTTTATCGGAAAGAGTTCTCAGAACTTTAAGAGCAGTGGGCCTATTAATAACTCCTCTCAAGCCCAATTCCAGACAATTTTCCACCGGCACATTTATAGTAAGTTGGGCTACAGGTAGTTTAAGGATGTAATACGTCCGGCTCTCGGCAAGGACACATTTATCTTGAACTGATTCAATAATGCCAGCGCCATGATGGGGATACACTACTTTATCGCCTTGTTTAAACACGGTACAAAACCCCTTTTTTTAACGCTTAGACTAATATTATAGCAGATAAAGAGGGAAATTACACGTACCGGTCGATGAGGGTTGATTCTTTGAATTTGCGGAGATTATCCTGAATCATTTGTGCCCGGGCCTTGCCGACGCCTTCGACCTTATCAAGGTCGATATGTTTGGCATTAAGAATTGATTGCAAGTCTCCGAAGCGTTTCACGATTTTATCAATCACACTGTAAGGCAGGCGGGGGATTTTGCGTAAAACCCGAAAGCCTCTGGGGTGAATTTGCTTGTCCAGAACGCTGACCGTGCCTTCATAGCCCAGCAAGGAGGCAATGTTTAACAAATCCAACAGCTCCTCGTTGCTGAGTTCAAGCAGTTGCTCCTTAATCAAACTCCCGTCTTGTTTTTTGACGGCATAATCGCGAATAAGGATTAGACTTTCTTCCTCAACATTAGCCATAAGCTCATCCAGCTGCATTTGAATAAGGCGTCCTTCTATGCCCAGTTCAATGATGTATTTCTCTATCTCGATGGCTACTTTTTCAACCATCAGACTTCTCTGCAGTACGATTACTACATCAAGCAAAGTTACCAAATCCTCGTATTCCAGGGATGACAGATTAGATGCTACCTGGTCGAGCCGGTTTTTATATTTTTCCAGTGTTTGCATGGCTTGGTTGCTTTTGGCCAGGATTTCCCTGGTGTCCTTGAGCACGTACTTGCAGTTATCAACGAATAAGCTGACGGTAGAGCGTCTTTGGGAGATTGATATAACTATGGCTTTGGTTTGCTTGGCAACCCTCTCGGCAGTACGGTGGCGCATGCCCGTTTCGCTTGTGTAAAGCGAAGAATCCGGTACCAGGTGAACATTGGCTCTGAGAATTTGATTAACATCTTCGCTAAGCAAAATAGCGCCGTCCATCTTGGAAAGCTCATATACTTTTTGGGGAGCGGCCTGGCAATAGAGCTCAAAGCCGCCGTTGGAAATTTTAAGGACGTTGTCGACATCACCGATAATCAGCAAAGCACCGGTTTCGGCGTGGATTATGTGATTAACGGCTTGCCTGAGCTCTGTGCCGGGAGCTATCATCAGCAAAGCTTTTTTAAGTAATAGTTTTTTCTTTTTCTCATCTATGTTCAATTTAAAAACTCCAACGCTTGATTTATATTCTCAACTTGGTTTAATTCTATGCCGGCAAATTTAATTTTATTCTTCGGCAAAATCGCTTTTTTGATCCCCAACTTAGAGGCTTCTTTCAGCCTAAGCTCCAGGTTACCTACCGCCCTAACTTCTCCTGAAAGACCTAGCTCTCCAAATACTATTGTATCGGCAGGAATTATCTTGTCCTTTAGATTTGAAGCGATTGATAAGGCTATCGCTAAGTCGGCGGCGGCCTCATCCACCCGCAATCCACCGGCAACATTAGCGTAAACATCTTTATCAGCCAAGGTGAGACCGGCTCTTTTTTCCAGTACGGCTATTATAATAGCTAAACGATTATAATCAAGACCTGAAGTCTGGCGCCTTGGATTCGAGTAGTAGGAATTGCAGACAAGAGCCTGCAATTCTACCAGAAGAGGCCGGCTGCCCTCGACTGCTGCCGTAATGACTGAGCCGCTGGCATTGGCTTTCCCGGACAAAAATATCTCGCTGGGATTACTGACTTCTTCCAGCCCCGTCTCGCCCATTTGAAATATGGCAATTTCATTGGTCGAACCAAACCGGTTTTTAACGGCCCGGATTATCCGGTGGTTATGAAAAGAGTCGCCTTCGAAATAAAGAACGGTATCAACCATATGTTCTAGCACCCGGGGGCCGGCCAGAGAGCCTTCTTTGGTAACATGGCCGACTATGAAAACAACCGTGTTTTTACCTTTGGCTATTCTCATCAGGTGAGTGGTGCATTCGCGGACTTGGCTTACGCTACCGGGCGCCGAGTCCACATGCGGCAAGAACATCGTTTGAATAGAGTCGATAACCAATACATCAACTGCCAGGTCTTCGAGCTGTTTTTCGATAGCCTCTAAGTTATTTTCCGCCAGGACGTATAAATTCGAAGACATTTTCCCAAGGCGGTCGGCCCGGATTTTCGTTTGCTCGGCCGACTCCTCGCCGCTGGCAATTAACACATTAAGTTTCTTGTTCGCCAGGCGGGCGGCCAGCTGCAAAAGCAAAGTTGATTTGCCGATGCCGGGTGCTCCGCCAAGTAAAACCAGGCAACCGTTAACAATGCCGCCACCCAGCAAGCGGTCAAGCTCGGCGATTCCTGATTTGGTTCTGGTAAGCTGGGCCGATTCGATTTCTGTTATAGGTGTGGCTTTGTTGTTGGAAATAAGAAGTGGGCTTGCGCTTAAGCTGCTTGCTTGTTGTTCCTCGATCATAGTATTGAACTGGCCGCAATCAGGGCAGCGCCCCAGCCACCTGGGAGAAGAGTATCCGCACTCATTACAAACAAAAGCAAATTTTAATTTCGCCATGGTTTAAAAATAACATATTAAGCTGCTAATTGCCTATATCTTTAGTGAGCCGGGGGGTGGCTACTTGCTCTTTACGACTTTGGCTTCTTTGGTGGTTTTTTCTTCGAAGACGATTTTGTTGTCTTTTAACTTTGCGGTGAAAGTCTGGCCGGGTTTGTACTTACCTCTAAGCAGCTCTTCGGAAAGCGGATCTTCGACCCAGCGCTGAATGGCGCGCCTTAGCGGCCTGGCGCCATAGGCGGGGTCGTAACCCTCACTGGAAAGAAATTCTCTGACCGGCTCGCTGAGCTCGACTTCAACGCCACGTTCTTGCAGTTGCCGCTGAATCCTGGAAAACATAAGGTCGACAATTTTCAAGATATGTTTCTCGTTAAGCTGGTGAAATACGATAAGGTCGTCAATCCTGTTTAAAAGCTCGGGCCTAAAAGTTTTCTTTAGCTGGGTTATGACCTTTTCTTTCATATCGGCATAAGGGATACTTTTAGCTTCTTTACCGAATCCCAAAGGCGTTGCTTTGGCAATATCCCTGGCGCCGACATTCGAGGTCATAATTAGGATGACGTTTTTGAAACTTACCATTCTTCCCTGGGCATCGGTAAGGCGTCCGTCCTCTAGAATTTGCAGCAAGATATTAAAAACGTCCTGGTGAGCCTTTTCAATTTCGTCAAAAAGGACAACTGCGTATGGCCTTCTACGGATTTGCTCGGTAAGCTGGCCGCCTTCTTCGTGACCGACGTAGCCTGGTGGCGAGCCTATCAGCCGGCTGACCGTGTGCTTTTCCATATATTCACTCATGTCGAGTTGTATTAAAGCGCTTTCATCGCCAAATAAATATTCAGCCAAAGCTTTGGCAAGTTCCGTTTTGCCGACTCCCGAAGGCCCGAGGAAAATGAAAGAGCCCGCCGGCCGCTTGGGATCCTTAAGGCCGGCCCGCGAACGCCTGATTGCTTTGGCTATGGCTGTTACCGCTTCGTCCTGGGCAATTACCCGCTTATGGAGTCCTTTTTCCATTCCAAGTAGCTTTGTTGTCTCTTCCTCGGTTAATTTAAAAACGGGGATACCCGTCCAGCTGGAAACTATCTGGGCGATTTCTTCTTCGGTAACTTTTTCTTGGTCAAAGCTACCCGGTACTTTCCAGGTATGCTCTTTTTCCTTTTTGCTTTTTGAGAGCTTCTTTTCCTTATCCCGCAAGGTAGCCGCTTTCTCGAATTCCTGGGAATCAATGGCGGCCTCTTTTTCCTGGCGCACGTTTTTAATATCTTTTTCCAACTTTTTGAAGTCCGGGGGTGCAGTCATTAACTTGATTCGTACTTTAGAGGCGGCTTCATCAATCAGGTCTATGGCTTTATCAGGTAAAAAGCGGTCGGCTATATACTTATCGGCCATGTTAGCGGCGGCAATAAGAGCTTCATCGGTGATAGAAACGCCATGGTGAGCCTCGTAACGGTCTCTTAGGCCTTGCAAAATTTCGACAGTTTCGGCGACCGAAGGCTGACCGACCGTAACCGTTTGAAAACGCCGCTCCAAGGCAGCGTCTTTTTCGACATGCTTGCGGTACTCATCCAAGGTAGTCGCGCCGATAGTTTGTAGCTCGCCCCGGGCCAAAGTAGGCTTTAAAATGCTGGCCGCATCGATTGCGCCTTCGGCGGCGCCGGCGCCGACCAAATTATGCATCTCGTCAATAAAAAGGATGATATCCTTGCGCTGGGTGATTTCCTTAATGACTTTTTTCAGGCGCTCCTCGAACTCGCCGCGGTATTTCGAACCGGCGACTAGAGCGCCTAAATCAAGCGTGTAAATTTGCTTGTTTTTAATAGTTTGAGGCACTTCGTTTCGGGAGATTGCTTGAGCTAAGCCTTCGACGATGGCGGTTTTACCCACTCCCGGCTCGCCGATTAAAACCGGATTATTTTTCGTGCGCCTTGAGAGTATTTGCATCACGCGCTCGATTTCTTTTTCCCGGCCGATGACCGGATCCAATTTGTTTTCTAAGGCCAGGTGAGTCAAGTTGCGCCCGTACTCATCCAGCAAGCCGCTTTTAGCAAAAGAAGTTTTTTTGCCGCCGGCACCCGAAGCGGTTTCGGAGCCGCTGTAATATCCGGAAAGTAGCTCTATTACCTGATTTCTGACTTTGTCCAGATCGCCGCCCAAATTCAGCATAACTCTGGCGGCAATGCCTTCGCCTTCGCGGATCAGGCCCAATAAAATATGCTCGGTGCCGATATAATTGTGCCCCAGTTGCAACGATTCCCTGAGGGAAAGTTCAAGTACTTTTTTAGCCCGCGGCGTAAAGGGTATATGAGCGCTTGGAGTAGAAGTGCCGCGGCCGATAATCTCTTCAATCTGAGTCCTTACATCCTCCAGACTGATATTGAGGTTTTTGATAGCCCTCGCCGCCACGCCTTCTTCTTCCCGGATTAACCCCAAAAGCAAGTGCTCGGTCCCGATGTAGTTTTGGTTGAGCATGCGGGCTTCTTCCTGGGCGTATACTACTACTCTTCTGGCTTTCTCAGTAAATCTCTCGAACATTTTTCTTCCTTTTTATAACAATATCCCCTTTTCCCCCATACTAACAATAAGCAAACTCTAGCCAATTATCTCTCTTGCTTTTTCGGCCCGTACACTTTCCAAAGAAATTGAACGGCGATTACCTTTTTGCTTTCGCAAATGTCCGTCTCTTAATTGTGTCGACAAAATAGACAAATTCTTTAGGGGTTTAAGATTTGAGGCAAGACCCACAGACTGGCCGAGAATGATAATGGAAAGGTGGGCCAAAGCTTCTTCGTATGATAAAAGATAAGCAAATTTCAAAGTCCCGATAGCTCTATTCACTTTATCCTCCAAGATTATTTTTTTCTTGGTTAACATATTTTTTCTGGCCAGCTTTTCCCGTCTTTCCAGAGATTTAGCTACTTTCTGTAAATAAAGGACAGTTTCTTCTTCGCTTATGCCCAAAGTATTTAAATTGGATATTTGAAAGATATGGCCAAGGGCCATCGACCCTTCCCCAAACAAGCCGCGTACGGTAATATGGCTTTCGCTTAAGGCTGCTATCAGCGGGGCGATTTTGCCTTCCAGACACAAAGCCGGCAGATGCACCATAACCGAAACCCGCATGCCGGTACCGACGTTGGAAGGGCAGGCGGTGGCAAATCCGGTATCTTGGGAAAAAGCATACTCGATTTTCTCCGAAAGGGAAGTATCCAGCTTATCAAGAACAGGCCAGGTTTCTTCCAGTTCAAGGCCTTGTTGCTGGATAGCGAGTCTCAAATGGTCCTCTTCATTAACCATAATCGAGAGGCCCTTTGAATTATAAGCAAAAGCTTTGGCTTGCAGGTGGTCTTTTATGAAATGGCCGCTTATAATGTTTTGCTCTACCAAAATATTTCGCTGCGACTCCTTTTCCCTGGCTAGTTCTTTGTAGGTAAAAGAATTCGGCAAGTTTTGGATAGCTTTTTTGACGATTGCCTTAACTTGAGTTTGGTCTTCAGCCGAGGCCCACTCGGGAAAAGGGAAACCGTTAAGGTTTCTGGCCAGGCGAATGCGGCTGGTTAAGATAATTGAGTTGTTATTTTTTGGCATCTTGACAGGCATGGTCGAGTTGTTTCTTCAGGGCTTGGATTTCGTCTCTTAGGCGGGCGGCTTCTTCGTAATTTTCTTCATCGATTGATTTGAAAAGTTTTTGCTTTAGGTTCTTAAGCGATGCTTTGATTCTGACGCCGTCGGGCAGGCGCTTAGGCACCTTGCCCTTATAAGTAAAGGAAGAGTGGATATCTTCGATTATCGGTTGTAAGTATTTATTGAAACTTTGGTAGCACTGCGGGCAACCCAAAGAGCCGGTCTGCAAGAAATCCGACCAGCTGGTGCTGCAGTTTTTACAAACTTTAAACTTGGCTGTTTTAACCGGCTGCACCGTATCGGCTATGTTCAAAATAGGGTTCATGATGTTGAGCGGCAGGGCTAAAGTAAAAGGCAGCGAGTAGCCGCTTAGCTTGCGAAAGCACTCGTCGCAAAGGTGTTGTTTGGTTACTTGACCGTCCATTATCTTGGTTACCCAGAGGTTGGCCGGGTTCTCGCCGCAATTCTGGCAGAAAAACGTCTCCATACCCTTATTATAGACGATTGCAGGCTAACTAAGAAGACGAATATTTTAAGTTTTTTAGGTATTTGCCGAACTATATAAAGAAGACTAACTCGCTAATTAAATTATGGCTAAGATTATTGGACTCAAAAAATATTGGCACGAAGAAGTTGCATTAGACTTGCAAACGCTGCTTGATGCTCTTCCCTACTATGTAATCGTTATTGACTCCGACCACAAGATATTATTAGCCAATAAGGCGGTTCAAACAAGTTTAGGGGTTGATCCGACCAAAATTATCGGCGGTTACTGTCCACAAATCGTTCACGGGCTTAATAAGCCATTTCCGGGCTGTCCCCTAGCCGAATCCATGAAGAAAAATCAGCCGGTCGAGAAGGACTTATACGATGAGCGTTACAATGTATGGCTAAAATCGACCGTTTATCCCACTACAATCTATACCCTGGAAGGCAAGCAGGTTTTTTTTCATACCGCTTTCGACATCACTGAGCGGAAGAAAACACAAGCGGAATTGCGGTTTAAATCTTCTTTGCTCGAGAGGGCCACCGATTCTATTTTTGTTCACGATTTTCAAGGCAAAATGATTTATATTAATGAAGCTGCTTATAAAACAAGGGGATATGCTGAAGACGAACTGCGAGCTATGCCGCTTCAGAAGCTTGATGTCCCTAAATTCGTAAAACTAATGAAACCCCGAATTGAGAATTTGATGAAGAAGGGCCATGCGTCATTCGAATCGGCTCATTACAGAAAAGATGGGAGCATTATGCCCGTTGAAGTGCATGCCCGCATTATTGATTTTAGGGGAAAGAAGGCGATTGCAAGCATTGTAAGGGATATGACGGAGCACAAGAAGGCGGATGAAGAGATACGCAAGGCTCAGCAAGAATTGGAGAGGCGGGTCAAGGAGCGAACAGCTGAACTCTCAAAGTCGAATACGCTCCTCGAGAAAGAGATTGGCGAGCATAAAAAAGTAGACAAAGAACTCATCAGAAGCTTCAAGAAATTACAGGCTACTTTGAAAGGGACAGTTCATGTTCTGGCTTCGATTGTCGAAACAAGGGATTCATATACGGCCGGTCATCAGAAGCGCGTTGCAGAGCTTGCCTGTGCAATCGCCAAAGAAATGCATTTATCTGAAGACCAAATAGAGGGTATTAACGTAGCCGGGACGCTCCATGATATCGGCAAGATATTCATCCCCTCGGAAATTTTGAATAAGCCAAGCTTGATAAGCGATCTTGAATTCAGTTTGATTAAGACTCATCCGCGGATCGGCTACGATATTTTAAAAGGCGTCGAATTTCCTTGGCCGGTGGCCAAAATCGTTTGCCAGCATCATGAGCGGATGGACGGCAGCGGTTATCCCATGAAGATTTCTGCAGAAAAGATAATGCTGGAGGCTAAAATAATTGCCGTTGCCGATGTCGTGGAGGCTATGTCTTCACACCGCCCCTACCGGCCGGCTCTTGGCCTCTCGAAAGCTCTCGAAGAGATTTCCAATAACAAAGGCGTGCTTTACGACCCCGAAGTAGTCGATATCTGCCTAAAGCTCTTTGCGAAGAAAAAATTCAAATTCTAAACTCGGGGTCCTGTCGCTGCGGCATATTACTTTGCGCACCGACTAGTGTTAGGATGCACGCAGTCAGGATGCGCAAACCAACACGCACTCCGCGCCACCCCTTGCATTATGAGATATAATAAGAATCTATGGACTTACTTCTTTTAGGCGTATTAATTGCTTTGATGATAGTGATCTTGTTTGTCGTTTTAAAAGGGCAGCAAAATCAACAACAAAGCCCTGACCTTGCTTCTAAACTCGACTCTTCTTTAAAAGAGCAGTTTCTGACCTTTCAAAGCAATATCCACAGCGAACTTAACTCGACCAGGCAAGAAGTCGCTCGTTCGAAGGACGTTATGTCTGAGCACGCCTTAAAAACTTTTGAAAACATTAAAGACATGGGAGGTAATTTACACAAGTTTATTCAACAACAAGAGGATTTCCAAAAACTGGGCCAATCACTCAAAGACCTGCTGCAAGCACCCAAGCTGCGGGGTAATTATAGCGAGGCTATTTTGGAAGAGATGTTGGATCAGGCTCTTCCAAAAGGCGTCTGGCAAAAGCAATATGTCATCGATGGTTTGGACAAGGTAGACGCTGTTATCAAACTAAAAGATGTTGTTGTTCCGATTGATGCCAAGTTTCCTAGGGATGATTATCAAAAATACATGGAAGCTGAAACTGAAGCGGCTAAAAAACAGTGTTGGAAAGATTATGAAGGTGCTGTTAAAACGCAGATAAAAAGCATCAGCGGCAAATATATTAAACCGGAAAAAGGAACTACGGACTTTGCTTTTATGTTTATTCCCTCAGAAGCGATCTACTACGAAACGATTGCCGACAAGAATCATTTAGGTGATCAATCAAAGCTGCAGGAATATGCCCGCTCATGCAAAGTGATTCCCGTAAGTCCCAATACTTTCTATGCTCACTTACAAACCGTTCTGCTGGGCTTTCAAAATGTCGAAATTTTAAAAGGAGCCCGCAAAATGCAGGAAGGCTTATCAACCGTCGAAAAGTCTTTCGGTCTCTTTTACAAAAAGTACGAGGATATCGGCAAGCATATTGATAAGGCACAAGATGCTTACCGGATAGGTGATTCGCATATTCTCAACTACAAGCGTAAATTGGAGAGCACCCTTCAACTGGAAGGATTCAAACAAGAGGCTCCAACTTTGCCCGAAAATACTAGTAATAATTAGAAACAGTGTCTCCTCAAGCAAAAGTATCGGTAATTAAGTGTCCCGATTATCAAGAAGAAAGAGTTGAAGAAGCTCTTCGTCAATCCGTTGAACTTATCGGTGGCCTTAAGAGCGTAATAAAACCTGGTGATAAAGTCCTTCTTAAAGTAAATCTCCTGGCTCCTGTCGAGGCTCACGCAGCCGTTACTACCCATCCTTCCGTTGTTAAAGCGACAATAAAGATGGTTAAAGAAGCCGGCGGTATTCCACTTATCGCTGACTCGCCCGGGTTTCTATATACCGCTCAAAATAACAGGGCTTTAAGAAAGAGTGGAATTATGGAGATAGCGGAAGCGATGGAAGCTGAAGCCCGGCAATTCGAATCCGTTGAGAATCCCTTTGTGAAAATAGATTTTCCTGAAGGCTTGTGGTTAAAAAGCTTGTTTTACGCCCGGTTGGCGTTGGAAGCCGATTGCATTATCTCCATTCCAAAACTAAAAACTCACGGCCTTACCTTATTCACGGGTGCCGTTAAAAACATGTTTGGCGCGGTTGCTCCCAAGACAAGAAGAGCCGCTCATTTACTTGCCAAGTACGAGAAGTTCAGCGGCTCGGTGGTCGATATTTACGCGTTTAAAAAGCCCGATTTGGCCATTATGGATGCGGTTGTCGGCATGGAAGGCGGCGGCCCAAGACACGGCAAACCAAGAAACGTCGGAATTATTTTGGCTTCTTATGATTGCGTCAGCCTGGATGCGGTGGCCTCGAAGATAATCGGCTTTGACCCGTTCGATATTTATACGACCAGGTTAGCTCATGAAAGAGGTTTCGGTGTCGGCGATATTGAGAGTATCGAAACGGTTGGCGAGAATGTCGAAGATGTTTATATAGATTTTGAAAAGCCGCCGGTGCGTAAAACCAATATTCCGACCTTTGCGATGAAGCTCTTCGACCGTTATTTGAAAATCGAACCGAGGCTTGTTGAGGATAAATGCAGCCGCTGTAAGATTTGCGAAGAAAGCTGTCCGGTTGAGAGTATCAAAATGTCCCCATATCCGGTGATTGACAGAGATAAATGTATCCAGTGTTTCTGCTGTAACGAAATGTGTACCGAAGGAGCCATGGAAATCAAAAGGAACTGGCTGGCTAAAAGGGTGATGGGATGAAAACAAAGGTATCGATTGTAAAGTGTCCGGATTATGACGAAGCCAAAGTTAAGGCGGCAATAAGGCAATCAGTTGAACTAGCCGGCGGTTTGGACAAAGTTATCAAGCCTAAAGATAAAGTAATTCTTAAAATAAACCTTATGGCTCCTTCACCGATTGAGAAAGCGGTTACTACTCACCCCGCCGTTATTAAAGCCGTTATCAAGTTAGTTCAGGAAGCCGGCGGTGTGCCGGTCGTTGCCGACTCCCCAGGAGTTTATTCGGTTGCCCAAAAAAATAGAGTGATGAGAAAAAGCGGCATCCTGGAACTAGCCGAAAGCCTGGGAGCGGAAGCGGTGCAATTCGAGTGCGTTGAAAATCCTTTCATCGAGGTGGAAGTCGAAAACGGGCAGTGGCTCAAAAGATTGTCATACGCAAGACTGGTTTTGGAAGCCGATGTAGTAATTAACTTACCGAAGTTAAAAACGCACGGTTTGACGTTCTTCACAGGGGCAGTTAAAAACATGTTCGGAGTTATTGCTCCGAATACCAGGAGAGAGGCCCATCAGCTGGCCGACCAGGATAAATTCAGCGGCGCCGTTGTGGATATTTTCAGCGCCAGGAAACCGGATTTTGTAATCATGGATGGGGTAATCGGCATGGAGGGCAGTGGCCCCAACAACGGCCGTCCGAAGCCGCTCGGGCTAATTTTAGCTTCTAATGATTGTGTCAGCTTGGACGCGGTTGGCTCAAGGATAATCGGTTTTAATCCCGAAGACGTTTATACGACCAGATTCGCCAATGAAAGAGGAATAGGAGTAGGCGAGCTTACAAACATTGAAACGCTAGGTGAAAATATAAACGATGTTTTTGTTGATTTCGAAAAGCCGGGCATTCGCCGGGCCAGTATTCCGAGAGCCTTGTTCGGATTTTTTGACCGCTATTTAAAAGTGCAGCCGCATCTGGTAAAAGATAAATGCACGCGCTGCAAAGTTTGCGAGCAAATCTGTCCTGTCGAAGTAATCAAAATGGCTCCTTATCCGGTAATTGACAGGGAGAAATGTATCGAGTGCTTTTGCTGTAACGAAATGTGCGATGAAGGGGCTATGGAGATTAGGAGTAACTGGCTCGCCAAAACAGTCAAATGGCCCCCGCCTCTGCAACTTGAACACATAAAAGCCATCAATAAAAAGTGACTGCCGTAGGATTTATTCCTCAAAAGTTCTTAAGTGGGGGAAGAGGATAACTTCTTTGATGGAGTAAGAATCGGTTATAAGCATCAGGAGACGGTCGATGCCGATGCCTAAACCGCCGGCCGGTGGCATGCCGTACTCCAAAGCTTTGATAAAATCCTCGTCAATTACCTGGGGAACTTCATCGCGGGCCTCCGTTTTAATTTGCTCCTCGAAGCGCTGACGCTGCTCGATAGGATTAGTAAGCTCGGAGAACGCATTGGCAACTTCGCGGCCGAAAATTATCAATTCAAAGCGCTCGGCTAAGTTAGCGTCCTGACGGCTGGTTTTGGCCAAAGGCGATACTTCGATGGGAAAGCCGGTTATGAAAGTCGGCTGAATCAGTTGCGCTTCGACTGTCTTTTCGAAAATGGCGTTAATAATATGTCCTTTTCCCCAGAAATCCTGGAGCTTAACTTCATGAGTTTCAGCGATTTTCTTGAGTTCAGCTAAGCTCATATTAAAGGAAACTTCCGTTTTACCAAGTTCGGCTATGGAGTCCATCATGCTAATTGTTTTGAAAGAGGAAAAGTCTATTTCGGTTTCCTGGTAAGTTATTTTGAGGCTGCCGGTAGCTTGGTTTACCACTTCTTTAAGCAAGTTCTCGGTAAGCTTTAGCATGTCGGTATAATCGGCGTAAGCTTGGTAGACCTCAAGCATGCTAAATTCCGGATTATGTTTGATTGACAAACCTTCATTGCGAAAATTGCGGCCAAGCTCGAAAACCTTCTCCATATTACCGATTAACAGCCGTTTTAAGTACAGCTCCGGCGCAATCCTCAGGTAAAGATTCCGGTCGAGCGCATTATGATAAGTCACAAAAGGCCTCGCTGTTGCGCCGCCGTATAGAGGTTGCAAAATAGGCGTATCTACCTCGATAAAATCTTGGCCGTTTAGATAATTTCTGATGGTTTTTAAGGCTTTTTCGCGAACGGCGAAGTTTTCCCTGGCTTTTGGATTGGCCAGCAAGTCGAGGTAACGCTGGCGAAAGCGCGTCTCGACATCCTTCAGGCCGTGCCATTTTTCGGGCAGCGGCCGCAGGGATTTTGTAAGCAGGCAATATTTTTCCACTTTAAGAGAAAGTTCGCCGCGGCGGGTCTTAAACACAACGCCTTCAAAACCGGCAATATCACCAATGTCTAAATCGGCAAACTCGTCGTATTTTTCGCCCAATGCATCGGCGGCCAGGTAGAGCTGGAACTTTCCGCTGCCGTCAACTAAATCGGCAAAGGTAACCTTGCCATGCCCGCGCAAGGCTGTGATGCGGCCGGCAATCTTGGCCTTTGTACCGGTTTTTTCGGGCTCCAAGTCTTTATTTGCTTCAATAACCGAGTCGATATTCTGCTTGTCCTTGAAATTATAGGCAAAGGTGGTCTTGCCTTGTTTTTGGAGTGCCTGAAGTTTTTTATGTCTTTGCTTAAGAAGATCGCTTAATTCGTCTGTTTGGGGCATAAGAATACCCTATTTTTTGCCTTTTGAGTGGTGACCGTCTGAGTTCTTA
>Ga0214473_10002098_pt1 | contig 25023 bp, 22 predicted proteins | sample RVTome_7_FD_203509 | JGI IMG/M metagenome (GOLD analysis project Ga0214473, IMG submission 203509) | Soil microbial communities from uranium-contaminated site in the Upper Colorado River Basin, Wyoming, United States - RVT98D197 | ecosystem: Environmental > Terrestrial > Soil > Contaminated >... | reverse complement strand
CTTCCATGGATCGAGGCGGGCTGAAAACCTTAATATTTCTGCTTACCTTCGAATCCGCCGTCTCTCTGCGGAAACAAGGCAAAGAGGTTTCAATGACTTCTTCTCCCGCCGATGGTTCCTCGTTCATGCCCTCTCGCCCGATTGCGACACAGTCTCCTGAGGGGGGAGGGTCAGGGTGGAGGTACAACAATTGGGATATCAAGAACTTTCATTTCTATTCCCCCTCACCCCGCCCCTCTCCCGCGCGGGGAGAGCGAATTTCCGGATGAAAACTGGCTATATTTTCACTCACCCTTGCAAAGGAAAGATCGGACACCGCTACCAGGCAATCCTGCGGGCAGCCCGGAAAAAAAGATAGCCTTCAGCCCCGGGATATGTTATAAAGACTAAAATATATAGGGAGGCCACAGAAGAATGCCTTTGGCCACAGCGATTGTCCATGTTCTGGTTTGTTTCCTTTTGATCTTGATCGTCCTACTCCAGACCAGTAAGGGGGCGGATATCGGTGCGGCTTTCGGAGGCGGCGCCAGCCAGACCCTTTTCGGATCAGCCGGCCCCGGGGGTTTCCTGACCAAGATCACCACGGGAGTGGCCATTATTTTCATGATCACTTCCATCGGTCTGGCTTATATGTCCAGCCATCGGACGGGTTCTTCGATCATGAAGGAAACGCGCCCGGCGAAAACCGCTCCGGCCCCTCCGCCCACTCCGGTGGAAAAAGGGACACCGATCGCGCCCGTTCAACCGGCGCCAGCCCAACCGCCGGCTAAATGAGCAGCTCAGCGCTCTCGGCGGACTCTGCGGTGAAAAGATGAGATCAATGCCGAAGTGGTGGAATCTGGTAGACACACCATCTTGAGGGGGTGGCGAGGAAACTCGTGCGGGTTCGAGTCCCGCCTTCGGCACCATTTGAAGCTTAAATCGTTTCAAGATCACGGGGAGTTAGGAAATTAGCCTGATTCCCCGTTTTCTTTTTGTTGCCCATTTTAAAGAGGATTAGGCCAAGGGACCACCCCCCATGACTTCTGATTAGGCCTCCACCTGTCAGCATGGGGTTACGCCCCTCCCCTAGGCCCTCCTGGACAAACCGACGATTTCCCCGAATCGCCTCCCCCTTTGTATCGGCAAATTGATCCAAGACATGGCCACGGCCCATCCAGGGATGTTCGTCCTTCGCGATGATCATCCGATGCCCGCTCCATGGGTAGCCATCCAGCTCCTTCATTGTCTTCACGACCTTGGCCCGCACCGGATTTAGGTGGATGTATCTCAGCAGGGCCAGCAGGTAAGTCTCCTCATCGCAGAGAATGGATTTCGTTTCTGGAAAGGAATGCTCCCCTTGATCCGGGATACAACCCGAAAGCCTGGTCAAATAAGTACCAGAACGGCGCAAGAACGACAGAAACTAAGGTTGGATGGCGGGAAAAAGCCAGAAATCGACTTCCTTTTGATCTCTTGTGGACACCTAGGCGCATTCTATCTATGCGCAATCATGAAAGAAAAATGGTCTTTTCGTATGGGTAGGTATTTTAACCTTCCCTTGACCATCCCCGTGGACCTTCGGCTTTTGGAGGATTTCTGGCGGGGGTTTCAAAGACTTCTAAATTGCATGAACCCGGGCGGAATATCTTGACGACCAAATAAAGGTTCAGAAAAAGCAGGGGAAAATTTTATTTGTTGCCAATCCTGCCGATAATCATACAAGAACCTTCAAAAATGTAAATACCTCGGATGGCTGTTTTGTGATTCCGGCCGGTCGGGGCAAGGGGGGAGCTTATGAATATCAAAAAATTTATAGTTTTCCTGGGCGTTCTGATCCCGCTGGGTTTTCTCTTATATCCAACAGCCTTAGCACTGATATCATGCGCTCCCCAGGTGGTTAATCGTCCAAAGCCTCAATATGGTGATTTATATTCATTCCCCAAATACAACATACCTGAAGCTAGGAAGGCTGGCAGTGTAAACCTGACCGCTGTGATTATTATTCCGGAGTATAAGGATACATTAAACCAGGAATATGCCGGAGGCGCGAAGGTTTCCGCCAGAGGAGGGATCTCGCACGATATGCTAAAGGTATTCAAAAGTTTCGCCGGCAGCTTGGGTGAAGACATTGAGGCCCAGCTGGTGGCCAAGGGAATGACGACAAAGGGGCCTTTCAGCCTGGCTGAGGTCACCTATCCCGATAAGAAAGGGGCTGACCTCACCGTTTCGACAAACGCCATCTTCGATATCAATTATACCAAACCCACGTTTTCTAGAGAGGACCATTATGAGGGTGGAATAAGCGCAAATGTTTATTCATGCACCATGACGGTCGGCATAAAGATTTATTATTATATGCTGGAACCGATGTCAGGAGAAAAGATGTGGATCAAAAAACTTGACCTTGGGGTACAGGAATATCCCTATCATTATGGCGTGAAGACAGAACAATACGTTTCCGGCCATGGGGGATGCGGTGAACCTATATATGGCTGGAGAGCGACGGATGAATTTGTCTTTGATGAAAGGGTTAAGATATTCTCTGATATCTTGAAGGGTGCCTACCCTCAGATAATGAAAACTTCATGGAATTACCTGGATACCAGTGAAATGCTTAATTTAAAATCAAAGTCGCAGGAGATCAGGGATCGAAAGAGGTACTAAGTCCATCATGAATAAAAGATTGGAGATTTGGAGGAAGCTCTTCCGAAAGCCATCTTGATGCATATATGAATCAAGGATTATAACCCCCTACAAAAAGACGTTGCCAGCCACTCCGCATCCGTGTTAATCTCTTTGCATCCCGCAGAAGCATGATTCATAAACCACGACTACGATGTTTCCGTTTATTCATATAGGCGGCTTGGAATTCTACACCTGGCGGGTCGTCGTGCTTGCCGGCGTGACTCTTTGCTGGATACTGTTTCTGAGACGCGCAAAAAGGCTGGGTTATTCTTTTTATACCATTTTTGCATGGCTCTTGTTGGGATTGCCCGTAGGCACCTTGGGGGCTCATCTCTTTAATAAGATCATCCCCGCTCTCGCAGGGAATGGCGATGGTTCTCATTCGTTTTTGGGCCTTACCGTGATCGGGAGCTTCATCTCGTGTCTGATCTATGGTTATCTTTACATCAAGTATGTCATAAAAGCTCCACCCATGCAGCTCATGGATGCGGTCGCCTTTACCTTTCCCCTTGCGATCCTGATCGGCCGCATAGGTTGTCTTTTGGGCGGATGTTGTTACGGAAGAATAGCCCCGGACTCCATTAAGAATTCATTCCTGTCGGTCTTCACCCTCCCGGTCAATTGCTATGTGCCGCCTTCACAGGCCTGGCAGGAATATCACGACATACCTCATGACCCCCTGATATGGAACCTACCCTTGTTTTTGATGATCAATGCTCTGGCTGCTTTAGTGGTCACGGAATACATTTATCGAAAACGGGGGGTATTCAATCTTTATCCGGGGACGGTCTTTGCCGCGACGTGCACCCTGTACGCCGGGGGCCGTTTTGTGGTAGAATTTACAAGACAAGAGAGGATAGTCGCTGATTCTATGTTTAACCCCTGGCAGCTGGCCATAGGGCTCTTGTTTGTCATCTCTTTTCTTTGGCTCTCTTTTTGTCTATACCGACGCAAGCCGTCTAATCCTAAAGCGTAGGAGGCATTTACCCACTTGAAAATCTTGTTTATTAACCCCAAGCATCACCCGCATTCAATGAATTTTCTCCATTGCCTGGACATTGTCGGTGTAAAGTATTCGCATATGCCCTTATCCCTTCCCACCCTTGCGGCTTTGACCCCTGCGGATTGCGCCGTCGAGCTCACGGATGAAAATGTTGAGCCTGTAAAGCTGCTAACCGGCGCGGACATTATCGCCTTGACCGGCTCCGTCCCCCAAAGGGAACGTGTTTTTGAATTGGCGGATGAATACAGAAAGCGCGGCAAATTCGTGGCGCTCGGCAGGCCAATCGCATTTGATATGCTTGAGGAATGCCGAGCCCACGCGGATGTGGTTTTTATCGGAGAGGCGGAATATACCTGGCCGGCCTTCATCGATGATTTTAAAAAGGGGAAACATAAGACTATCTACCATCAAGAGGAATGGATTCATATGGAGGACTCCCCCACTCCACAGTTTCATCTGCTGAAATCAGGCCAGTACGCCAGCGGATGCATTCAGGTGACGCGGGGATGCCCTTGCCGGTGCGACTTTTGCGATATTCCAGTAAAATATGGAAGCCAGCCCCGTTCCAAAAAGGTCGATCAAGTTCTCAACGAAATCCGGATCCTTTCGGCACTCGGCTATGATTCAGTGTTTATTGTGGATGACAATTTCGCGGGGAACCGGCCCTATGCCAAAACCCTGCTGAAAGAGACCGCCGCCCTGCTTCCTTCGCTTCCGACCAAGATGTATTTTTACACTCAGGCGACCCTGGATGTGGCGAACGATGATGAATTGCTGGATTTATTCCGGGCCGCGGCCTTTCGCCGGCTGTTCATAGGGATCGAAACCGGAGACAAAGGCAAGCTGCGCGACCTGAACAAGAGACATCAGGTAGATATCGACGTAAAGCGTGCGGTCGAAAAGATCAAGTCCTACGGCATTACGGTATGGGCCGGCATGATGTTCGGCCTGGAAGGGGATGACCTCTCGGCTTTTGACAGAGAGTACGAGTTTATCCGGGATACCGATTTTATCCCGGTCCAGGTGGGACTGCTGCAGGCAGTCCCGGGAACCCCCCTTTACAGACGCGCTCTCGAGGCAAACCGACTCCTACGGCTCCCCTCCATATACGGGTTGACCGCGCTCAGCGAGGCGGATGTCCCGAGGGCGACCAACCTGGTCCCGCAGAAGATGAACGAGGAGGAGCTGGAGAGGAATTTCGCCCGCGTCCTGAGAAAGATGTTCTCTCCCGAGTCCTTCAGGGCGAAGATGATCCAATACATCAACTCCAACACCCGGAATATGATGTCGTCTCTGCCGGGTCTCAACCTGAAGACCGTCATGATCCTGAAGCGCCTGCTCTCTTTCTACCTGTTCCGCGCGAACCGAGAGACGCGAAAGATGTTTTTCCAGGTTCTACGGGTCCTCCTGTCCCATAGGTTACGGAACGTGGATGAAACCGTTTTTCACTTGCTGGCATACAAGCATATGCAGGCGCACTACTACAAAATCGCAGAAATCTGCGAATCCAAGAAATGAAGATATGCTTGATCAATCCGCGCTTCCCCCTGTCGCTATGGGACTTTTCCTGTTGCCGAGACATTGACGGCAGCGAGTTCCCCTTCCCGCCGTTGGCGCTCGCCACAATCGCCGCCTTGACTCCCGGGGAGCACGAAGTCGTCCTATGCGATGAAAATGTCCGACCGGTGGATATAGCCATGAATGCCGATATCGTCGGCATCACCGGCTACCACATTCAGCGGGAACGGGTTTTTCAATTGGCCGACTCGTTTCGGAGCAGGGGTATAACGGTGGCGATCGGGGGCCCGCTCGTCCAGAGGTCGAACATCGCTACGTGCGCCGATCATGCCGATACCGTTTTTCTGGGGGAGGCGGAGTACACCTGGCCGGCGTTCATCCGCGATTTCCAGTCGAACCGCGCTCAGTCCGTATACGTGCAGGACGAGTTCGTGGATTTAACCCAATCTCCCGCGCCACGGTTCGAGTTGCTTGAGCTTGCGGCATACTCGTCGGCCATCATGGAAACGTCGCGCGGCTGTCCGTATTCATGTGAGTTCTGCGAAATCCCGATCCGGCTCGGCCAGAGATCGCGCCGGAAATCAGTGGAACAGGTGATGACGGAGATCCGCGGGCTTTACAAGCTGGGCATCGATTCGATCTTCATCATCGATGACAACTTCTTCGGGAACCGTACCCGGGCCATTGAAATTCTTGCCGCGATCGAACGCTTTGTCAGATCCATTGATTATCGAATCTATTTCAGCTGCCAGCTTACGATCGACATTTCTCGGGACGAGGAAATCCTCGTGCTGCTGAACCGGGCAAACTTTCGGCGGGTATTCATCGGTATCGAAACCCCCCGGGAATCAACTTTGGCAATGGTGAAGAAGAATCAGAACACCGGGGTAAATCTCCTCGACTCGGTTCGCCGCATCCAGTCAAAAAACATTATCGTATGGGGTGCCTTTATTGTCGGCTTTGACAACGACGACAAGGGCATATTCAATGAACAACTCAGGTTTATCCAGAGCGCATCGATTCCGGTAGCCATGGTTGGCCTTTTGCAGGCTCTACCCGGAACGCCTCTTTATGAACGCATCAGAAAAGAGGGAAGATTAAGAGACCCGGAGGCGGGGGGGATTAGGGGAGGAGCGAATAGTCTTGTCCACACAAATATCGCACCGATGCACATGACCGAAAGAGATCTGGCAGACGGGTATAGATACCTTGTTAGGGAATTATACCATTATGATAATTTTGCCGAGCGAATGATCAATGCCGTTAAATTGGGAAAGAATCATGGAATCAAAGGCCGAACGCGAATCCGTAAAAAGGAAATCCTGGTATTGCTCCGGCTTCTCCGGTATTATCTACTATCCACCGAAATTCAGCGGCCCCGTATGTTTATGCGTATTCTCACTCAAACCATCATCCATAATCCTCGATATATAGAAACGGTTCTGATGCACCTCATCGTCTACAAGCATCTGAAGATTTTCTATGAACGGGGGACCTCTACGATTTAGGAAGGACAAAATATATCGGCGAATCTCGGCGGAGCGAGATCAATTTTTCGGATACCGGTCATCGAAGGAAGAGGAATTGGTGGAATTGGAATTGGGGGCAAATCTTTATTCTTGACAAATGACTCCTTTCCGGAGTACCAACGAGCTGGCTTTGGTATTCCGGTCTTTTCGTCTTGGAAGGGAAATGAAGGATTCGATGGATCCGGTCGAACCCATTGAACTCCCGGTTGACGGCGTGCTGGATCTGCACACCTTCCAGCCCCGGGAGGTAAAGAGATTGGTTCCCGACTATCTGGCCGCCTGCCGGGAAAAGGGGATCTTACAGGTGCGCATCATTCATGGGAAAGGAACCGGTACCTTGCGGAACACCGTTCATTCTCTCCTCAGGGGTCTCCCCGAAGTGGTGTCTTTCCGCCTGGCCGGTGATGAGGCGGGAGGATGGGGAGCGACTCTCGTGGCGTTAAAGCCGTCAAGAGAATCCCCCGGAACTGTATCCTCTGGGCAATAAATGGGAAGTGGATAAAGGGGCTACGTTTGGACTGCCCCGCGAATCGCGGGGCTGAAACCCGCAAATTATTTTTGGAAGGCCGCGCGGGATGAGAAGATCGAAGATTATTTTCATCGGCGGATGGATCATGGCTTTCGGGATCTTCTTAGGCTCCGGGCCATGGGCCAAAGAGAAGGGCCGGGTGGTTACGGCGGGAGACTTTTTCCCAGAATATTCCTTCCCCATGACCCTTACCCGGCCCGACACGGAATATCTCGGGCTTCCCCAAAAATTCTTCGGTCTGGTCAAGGGGGACCATTTCACCCTCAAGGATGTCAAGGCGGACCTGATCGTCGTGGAGTTTCTGAACAAGTATTGCTTTTCCTGCCAGCTTCAGGCTCCGGTGATGAACCAGGTCTTCTCCATGGTCCAGCAAGACCCCGAGTTGAAAGAAAGGATTAAGCTCATCGGGATCGGCGCCGGGAATAACGAGCGGGAAGTGCAATCCTTCCGGGAGGAGAAGAAAGTCTCTTTCCCCCTCATCCCGGACCCGAAGTTCCTGGCCTACGAGGCGATCGGCGAGCCGGGGGCAACGCCCTTTACGATCTTCATCCGCAAGACCGATTCCGGCCTTCTCATAGCCCGAACGAAGACGGGGCTCACCCGGAGCCCGCAGATGATTTTGAAAACCATGAACGAATGCCTGAAGGCGGACTGGAATGCCCTTCTTAAACAACGCGGGGATCTCTCGGCCCAGAGGGCCAAGGCGGAAAAGCTTCTTCTGCGTTACCAGGAAAGCGAATTGCTGAATATGGCCAAGGAATCCATGCGCAGCAGCAAGTGGAAAGTGCTCAATGTGGCCAAGGTGATTTTACCCGGCGAGGAGGAAATCTACGTGGGAGAGATTCAGGAAAGCCGGCAGAGGTCTTACCTGTTTGCCAGGCTCGTCAGCCGGGTCCCCACCTGCGACGTCTGCCATGCCACCCATTTTTTCTTCACCTTTGACGAAAAGGGGATGATCATCAATTTTTTACCCCTGCAAGTGACCAAGGTGGACAATCTCCCCTGGGAGGAAAAAGAAGTGGAGCAGATGAAACGGCGTTTGGTTGGCCGTTCGATTCTCCACCCGGTCGACTTTGACTCCCAGGTAGATGCGATTTCCTCGGCGACGATGACAGCGGCCTTGATCGTGGATAGTACGAACAAGGCCACAGCTCTTTATGAAGGGCTCAAGAGTAAAGGATACATCAAATAGAATCTGGAGATCCACGCTCCAAGTTCGGAGGGAGCGGTTTGGACCTTGAGCCTCCCGATCCTTCTGCCTGGTACCATGAAACGCGCAACCCGCAATCCGCCATCCCCCATGTTCCATTATCTCCTGGTCGGGTTATCTCTTTTTTCGCTCTTATTTTTCCCCCATCATTCTCGCGCTCAGGTTCTGGACGAACGGGTGTTCCGCCAATCCCGCATGATCATGGGCACATCGGTGGAGATCACCGTTTCTCAAACCGATTCTCAGAGGGCCGAAGAAGCAACGGCCGCTGCTTTCCGAGAGGTACAACGGATGGATCGGCTCATGAGCCATTACCGACAAGGCAGCGAAGTCTCTCAGATCACTCGCCATGCGGGAGAAAAGGAGACGGCGGTTTCCCCGGAGACGCTGGAGGTCATCGAGCGGGCCCTTTATTTTTCCCGCCTCTCCGGGGGCGCCTTTGACATCACCATCGGCCCCGTCTTCCGGTTGTGGAATTTCCGGGAGGGAAAGATTCCGGAAGAGAAGAGTCTACAAGAAAACTTGAAGAAGGTGGATTATCGGAAGATCAAAGTGGACCGCATAAAGTCCTCGGTCTATCTGGAAGGCCGGGGAATGGAGCTTGACCTGGGAGCGATTGCCAAGGGATATGCCGTCGATCGGGCCGCCGCAGTTCTGCGGCAGGCGGGTGTCGAAAATTTCCTGGTCAGCGCCGGAGGAGACCTTACGGTCAGCGGGGCCAAAGGGAAGGGAATGCCGTGGTCCATCGGAATCCGGCATCCCCGTCTCCCTTCTGAGCTGCTGGCGCAGCTTCGGCCCGTTCAGGCCGCCGTCGCCACGTCCGGGGATTACGAAAAATTCTTTCTGAAGGGCGGAGAACGGTACCATCACATCCTGACACCCGCCACCGGCCTTCCGGCACGCGAATGCCAGAGTGTTACCATCATGGCTCCTTCAGCCATGGACGCGGATGCCTTGGCGACTTCCATCTTCGTGCTGGGTCCGAAGGAAGGCTTCGCCCTTCTAGAGCGCTTGCCCGACGTCCATGCGATCATCGTAGACCGAAGGGGAAGCGTACTCCTTTCCCCCCGCTGGCCGGCAGCCATACTCTCTCCGCCATAATAAGCCTTCAAGGAAAACAAGACTCCAAGAATCAAAAATTGAATAAAATCCTCCTGAATGGATATCCCCCTTATCCGAAAGGAAACCAGGGTCCCAGGGCCCGGCCGGAAACCCTTTTCAACTTGACATCCTTTCTGTATTATACTAGTGAATACGACAGGCTTTGTGGAGGCGGAACTCCGTCGTCCGACCGGGCCGCAGCAGCCCGTTGAGCGACCCGGAGGGGGATGTTTCTTTGGGCGGCTGCAAGGGCTTTTTCTGATTCGCCACTGGGGGGCCGAACCCTTCGGCGGAAACCGGGAAGGGGGGTCCGGCGTAGAAAAAAGGAGCGTTTTTCAGCTGCCGGTCAGGGAGAAGGAGAGGATATGTGTCGATCACGAAGCAAGGCAACCTTCTGCATCGTGCTGGCCATGACGCTCTGGGCCCCGGAGTCCGGGCTGGCCGATCAGTTCCCAACTTTGACCCTACAGGATTTCATGTCTCTGGCCCTGAAGTACAACCCCGGGATCGTCGCCAGTCAGGCCCACCGCGACGCGGCCAGGGCTGGCGAGCGCACGGCTGCCGCTTACCCGAACCCTGTCATCGAAGCCGGCGCGGGGCCGTCCTTGTACAGGGACGGCCGGGACGGGGTGGACAGTAACTGGGCACTCGGTGTATCGCAGCCGATCGACTACCCGGCGCTGCGCAGCTTCCGGATCCGTGGGGCCCAGGCCGGGACAGGGTCCGCCCAGGCTGGGTTACAGGCTTTTCAGTTCAATCTTCTCGCCGACGTGAAAGCCTCCTTCTACGACGTCATCCGGCGTCAGGAAGAGAGACAAATCGCCAGCGAGGACCTCACCCTGCTCGGGCAGGTCCGGGCGCGGGTGAAGGTACGCGTGGAAACGGGCGAAGCGCCGAGGTACGAGCTGATCAAGGCGGACGCCGAGCTCCTCAATGCCCAGAAGACGCTCCAGAGCGCCGAGCTCAGAGTGAAGCAGGCCAAGGCCGTCCTTTCCCGCCTGGTCGGCACTTCATTGGGGGAAGAATTCGAGGTGTCCGGGGAGCTGAGCGCTCCCCGGGAACTTACGGCGCTGGGTGAACTCCGGGAAGAAGTCCTCGCCCGCAACCCGGTCATGGCTCAGTCGCAGGCGGAGCAAGTGCGGGCCCGGGCAAGGCTTAACGTGGAGCGCGAGCTGAGTATCCCCCAGGTATCCCTCCGGGCAGGAGTTGACCGCGACCCCGACCTCCAGAACTGGCGGATCGGTGTCGCCCTCGTGGTCCCGGTGTGGAATCGCCGCGAAGGGCCGATCGCGGAGGCCGCGGCCGGGATTTCGCAGGTCGATGCCCAGGCCGAGCAGCGCAAGCTTGCCCTTCTCCGGGACCTTGACACGGCCTACAACCAGTATCTGATCAACCTCAGCCAGGTCAGTGCTTACGAGAGTGGCCTCCTCGCGCAGGCCGAGGCCGCACTGAATGTCGCGGGGGCAGCCTACCGCTTCGGGGAGCGGGGTATCCTCGACTACCTGGACGCCCAGCGCATCTACCGGCAGGTCCGGCTGGACTACCTGAATACCCGCTATGAACTCCAGAGATCCCTGATCGAGATCGAGCGCCTGCGCGCGACCGATCCCCGGGAAAAGCTGCCATGAACCTCCTTCGTGCCGCCGCCCTGATCCTCCTGTTCTTTTCTCCCCTGGCCGCTTGCCAGAAGACCGAACCCGGGCCCCTCGCGCAGGTAGCCAAGGAATCCCGCGACCCCAACGTGGTCCGGGTGAGTCCCGAGATGATAAGCGGCCTCAAAGTGGCCCCGGTCGCCAAGGCTGAAATCGGGGATACGTTCCGCATCGCCAGCCAGATCATGCTCGACCAGGACCGGATGGCCAGGATTGGTGCCCGCGTAACGGGAAGAATCAGCGAGATCCGGGTAACCCTCGGTCAACGGGTGGAGCGCGGGCAGCTCCTCGCCGCCATCGACAGCACCGAGCTGGCGACGGCCCAGCTGGCTTACCTCAAGGCCGGCAACCAGGTGCAGCTCCAGACGAGAGCCGTGGAGCGCGCGCGCCTCCTCCTGTCGGCGGACGTGATCGGCTCTGCCGAGCTGCAGAGGCGCGAGAACGAGCTCGCCTCGGCCGAGGCCGAGCTGCGCGCGGCGGAAGATCAGCTTAAGGTCCTGGGCATGTCCAAGGAGGCGATCGATAACCTGGCGCAGATTCGAACCATCAACTCGGTCTCGCCCATTACGGCCACGCTGAGCGGGACGGTCATCGAGCGCAAGGTGACCCAGGGCCAAGTGGTCCAGCCGGCCGACTCGATCTTCACCGTCGCCGACCTCTCGTACATCTGGGCGATCGCGGAGGTCCCCGAGCAGCAGGTACACCTGATCCGGATCGGCCAGAAGGTGGAAGTGGAAGTCCCTGCCCTTCCGCACAAGGATGGCCTCATCGGCAAAATCACCTACATCGCGGATATCGTGAACCCGGAGACCCGGACGGTTACGGTGCGTACGGGCCTGCCCAACCCGGATCACTCTTTGAAGCCGGCGATGCTCGCCACCATGGTGATCCAGGGGCGGCCCGTGACCCGCCTGGCCGTTCCGGCCAAGGCCGTCGTGCGCGAAGGGAACGCCGACCATGTCCTGGTCCAGACGGGCGCCGACGAATTCCGGCTTCGGCCCGTCAAATTGGGCCCGGAAGAAAGAGACCTGCGGCCGGTCCTGGAGGGCCTGAAGGAGGGCGAGAGGATCGTCACCGACGGAGCCTTCCATCTGAACAATGAACGCAAGCGCAAGGAGCTTTCCCCGTCGTGAGCCTTCCCGGAGCGCGTCTTCTCACGCCTGAATCCCGCGGGGCCCGTCCATGATCAAGATGCTCATCCGGGCGGCGTTGAAGCAGCGGATCGTGGTTGCAGTTCTGGCCCCGGTGCTCTTCGCCCTCGGCCTCAGTGCCCTCCAGAAGCTCTCCGTCGACGCCTTCCCGGATGTAACCAATGTCTTGGTCCAAGTCGCCACGGAAGCACCCGGGCGCTCCCCCGATGAAGTGGAGCGGCTCGTGACGATCCCCATCGAAATCATCATGACCGGGCTGCCCGGTCTCACGGAGATGCGCTCCCTCAACCGGAGCGGACTCTCCATCATCACCCTGGTCTTCACCGACTCGACGGACGTCTACTTCGCCCGCCACCTCGTCTTGGAGCGCCTCATCGAGGTGGCCGACCGCCTCCCCCCGGGGATTACCCCCGTCCTGGGCCCGGTCTCTACGGGCCTCGGAGAAGTCTACCAGTACACCCTGGAGAGGCCCGATGATGGTACCCGTCCCCTCACGGTGGCGGAGCTCACGGAACGGCGGACCATCCAGGACTGGGTCGTTCGCCCCATGCTCCGCAACACCCCGGGAGTGGCTGAAATCAACTCTCAGGGAGGATTCATCAAACAGTACCAGGTGCTGGTCAAGCCGGACCGCCTCCGCCATTACAACATCGGGGGCCGGGTGCTCTTCCGGGCTCTGGCCGTCAACAACGCCAACGCGGGCGGAGGAATCCTTCCCCACTATGCGGAGCAGTACCTGATCCGCGGCGTCGGCCTGATCCGGAACGTGGAGGACATCGGGAACATCGTCCTCAAGGAGGTCGGCGCCACGCCGGTATACGTCCGGGACGTGGCCGACGTAACCATCGGCCACGAAGTCCGGCAGGGGGCTATCGTTAAGAACGGGCGGACGGAAGGGGTCACCGGGATCGTGATGATGCTCCGCGGGGGGAATGCCCGGGAAGTGGTCGGGCGCGTCAAGGCCAAGGTCAACGAGATCAACAAAAAGGGGCTCCTTCCCGGCGGGCTGAAGATCGTGCCCTTCTACGACCGGACGGAACTGGTCGACGCCGCGCTCCACTCCGTGAGCAAAGTCCTGCTCGAGGCCGTCGTTCTCGTCATCATCATGCTTTTCCTTTTCCTGGGGGACATCCGGTCCAGCCTGATCGTTGTGGCCACGCTGGTTTTGTCGCCGCTCCTCACCTTCATGGTGATGAACCACTACCACTTATCCGCTAATCTGATGTCCCTGGGAGGGTTGGCCATCGCCATCGGCCTGATCGTGGACGGCTCGGTGGTAGTCGTCGAGAATGCTTTCCGCCAGCTCGGGCAGCACCCCGACCGGAGCCGCCTCCGTGTGGTCCTGGATGCGGCCGCGGAGGTAGGGACCCCGGTCCTCTTCGGCGTGGGCATTATCATCCTCGTCTTCCTGCCCCTCATGAGCCTCCAGGGGATGGAAGGGAAGATGTTCGCCCCGCTGGCCTACACTGTGGCCATCGCCCTGGTCATCTCCCTCGTTCTTTCCCTGACGCTGACGCCGGCGCTCTCTTCCTATCTGCTGCGGGGAGGCAAAGACCATGAAACGAAGCTCCTGGCCTCTTTGAAAAAACCGTACCTGAAGGCTCTCCATTTCGCCCTGGAGAGGAGCTGGCTGACCGTTTTGGGGGCCGTGGGCCTTCTGATCGTGGCCCTGGCCATGATCCCTTTCCTGGGCAAGTCCTTCATTCCGATCCTGAAGGAAGGTTCGATCACTCCGGCCATCATCCGGGTCCCCAGCATCTCTCTCGACGAGGCCATCCGGGTCGAAATGGAGGCCATGAAGCGGATCGTGGAGATCCCCGGGGTCCGGATGGCCGTCTCCAAAGTCGGCAAGGGAGAAAGCCCCGCCGATCCGGCGGGCCCCAACGAGTCCGATCCGGTCGTGAGCCTTGTCCCCCGGAACCGGTGGCCCAAAGGCTGGACCCAGGAGACCTTCGAGGAGGCGATCCGCGCCAAGCTCGGCAGCCTTCCGGGTATCCAGCTCGTGATGAACCAGCCGATCGCCCAGCGGGTGGACGAGATGATCACCGGAGTCCGCTCCCAGGTCGCCATCAAACTCTTCGGGGAAGACCTGGCGCTATTGAAACAAACCGGGGACGAGATCGCCCGCGTGCTGAGGGGCATCCCCGGCGCGATCGACTTGCGGGTGGAGCGCCTCACCGGGCAGGAGTACCTCAACATCGTCATCGACCGGCAGGCCATCGCCCGCCACGGGCTTAATGTGGACGACATCAACTGGATGATCGAAACTGCTATCGGCGGCAAAGAAGCCACGGTAATTTACGAAGGGGAGCGGCGGTTCAAGATGATCGTCCGGCTTCCTGAAATCTACCGAAATAATCCGGATACGATTGAGAAGCTGATGCTGATCGGGCCCTCGGGGGTGCGTATCGCCCTGAAGGACCTGGCCCAGATCGGCCTGGCCGACGGCCCCTCCATGGTCAACCGCGAAGGGGGCAAGCGCCGCATCGTCATCGGCTGCAACGTGACCGGGCGCGACCTGGGAGGGTTCGTGGCCGAGGCCCAGGAGCGGGTCGAGCAGCAGGTCAGGACGCCCGAGGGGTATTCGATCGTTTGGGGAGGACAGTTCGAGAACATGCAGCGGGCCATGCAGAGGCTGATGCTGATCATTCCGATCACCATCGGATTGATCTTCTTTCTCCTCTTCATCCTGTTCAACTCGATCCGTTTCGCCACCCTGATCATATTCGTCCTTCCCTTCGCCTCGATCGGCGGCGTTTTCTCCTTGCTCCTTTCCGGAGAGTACCTATCCGTGCCCGCCTCCATCGGCTTCATCGCCCTCTGGGGGATCGCCGTCCTGAACGGCGTCGTCCTGGTGACCTACATCCGGAGCCTGCGCAACGAGGGCCTGGACCAGACGGAGGCGATCATCCGGGGATGCGAGCAGCGCTTCCGGCCCGTGATGATGACGGCCACGGTGGCGATGCTGGGCATGGTGCCCATGGTCCTCTCCACGGGTGTGGGGTCAGAGGTCCAGCGGCCTCTCGCCGTGGTTGTCATCGGAGGGCTCGTCACGTCGACGCTGCTCACGCTCGTCGTCGTCCCCTGCCTGTACCGCTGGTTTGAGGAAAAGCGGGTGGAGGCCGGGGAGGAGATTCCCTCGAGTTTCAGGAGTCCTGAGGAATGAAAGAGATCAAAGCCATCGTCCAAACGTCAAAGGTGCAGAAGATCCACGACGCCTTCCACCTCCTCCCGGGATTCCCCGGCATCATCGCAGCCCGGGTGGATTGGTTCGGGCCGCACGCGGACAGGCCCAAGACGCCCAAGGAAGAGCTGACGGATTTTGCCAAAAAGACCCTCATCGCCATTCTGGCCCCCGACGAGCTGGTTGATGATATCGTCAGGCTCCTGACCGACTGCGCGTACACGGGGCAGCCCAGCGACGGCATCATCTGGGTCACCCCCGTCGAGCAGGCGACCCGGATCTGCGACGCCCGCGAGCGCCAGTCCGAACGGTAGGAAGAAAGACGCGGGGACGCGGAGATGGGGAGATGCGGGGACACGGGGACGCGGAGACACGGAGACACGGGGATGGGCATGGGAAGACGCGGGGAGGGGAAGAAAATTCACCGCGTCTCCGCGTCTCCGTGTCTCGGCGTCCCGGAATTCTCGATTCCTCGGCTCGCCTGCTGCTGGATTTTTTTTCGCAGCCAATCCGTCCACTGGTCCAGGCCGTCTCCCGTGCGGCAGGAAACCCGGAAGATGGTAAGGTGGGGGTTGATCTTCAAGGCCCGCTCCTCAATCAGCGACGGGTTACAATCGCAGAATGGGAGCAGGTCGATCTTGTTAATCAGGAGTACGCTGGATTCGTGGAACATCAGGGGATATTTCAGGGGCTTATCATCCCCCTCGGCCACGCTCAGGATCATGGCCTTGAAATCCTCTCTCAGGTTGAACTCTGCAGGGCAGACCAGGTTGCCCACGTTCTCGATGAATAAAAGGTCCAGGTTCGCGATCTCCAGGCTTCTCAACGCCTCCTGGATCATGTTGCTGTCCAGATGGCAAGCCCCGCCCGTGTTGATCTGGACGACCGGGGCGCCGGTCCGGCCGATGCGTTCGGCGTCGTAGGTGGACTGGATATCTCCTTCGATGACCCCAACCCGAAAGCCATCTTTTAAACTCTGGATGGTCCGCTCCAGCAGTGAAGTCTTCCCCGCCCCCGGAGAGCTCATCAGGTTCATGACCAGCACCCGGCTCTCGGAGAATCGCCGGCGGTTTTCTTCGGCGATGCGCTGGTTCGCCTCCAGAATATTCTTGACGACTGATATCTTCACGTATTCCCCCTCATGAGTCGTAAGGCGTAAGGCGCAAGGGATAACAGAATCATTTACGACTTGCGACTTACGATTCACGGTCTTTAGCTGATCTCAACAAAAAGTCCTTCGGGACGTTTATACCCCTCTTCTTGGGCCAGATGATCCAGGTGGAGGGTCAGGTAATCCTCGACCTCCCAATCCAGGGGCCTTTCCCTTTCACGGGTATCGATGGTCTTGAGGTAATGCTGGCAACGCTGGCAGATGTCCACGCGACGGCCCGTCTCTCCTTCCGCTTCGAAATAAGTGAGCTTCTCCTGCTCTTCATTCAGGCAATAGGGACATTGCATTCGGGGAAAATCCCATTCCGTGGCGCAGAGCGGGCAGTGGAGGACTCGCCGGCCTTCCTCCCGGATTTCTCCCATTCCCGGAAGTCCTCCGCAGAAGGGACAAAACCCGTGGGGGAAGGCGATCTCTTTCTGCTTCTTCCGCCAGCTTTCGGCCTGCAACTCGAAAGTAGGTCTCAAAGATTGGACCAGGAAGAAGAACAGGAGACTCCCCTCTTTCCCCCAATCTTCTCCGAAACGATTTTCCGTAAGCCGGTTCTCCAGGAGGCGTTGCAAAAATCGGTCGAATACAAAACCGTTGGCCTCGGAGATTTTTTTCAGGGCTTCGTACCTCTCAGGGCTTAGTTCCCCAAGGGTTCCCAGCAGGCGGTTGAAATATTCCCGCGTCCGCCCGAAATCCAGCGGGATCTCGCCCGGCCTCAAGTAAGGGAAACCCCCCTCCATCTGGATTTTGGCCTTGATCGGGTCAAGGGGAATGGGAGGGAATGATCCCTCCGCTTTCCAGCGATGCTTCTCCACCAGAATCTTCTCCGCCAGTTCCAGGACTTCACGGTAGTCCGGCATCGTCTCCCGCAATTGGCGTAGCCTTTTTATTTCTTTTTCCGTCATGTCTTCCATCTTCTCCGGGAATTTTCAAGGTTATTTTACGGCATTTCTTGAGGCAATTCCATGCGGTTGAATACGGATAAGGGAAGGTGTGAAAAAATCGGGATATCCCCCCTCACCCTACCCTCTCCCGCCGGGGGAGAGGGTGGACATATCAAATAAGAAAGAATTTCCCTCCCCCTTGACGGGGGAGGGGGGAGGCCCTGCACCACGTGGGGTGCAGGACAAAGCCCTGAACCTAACATGGTTCAGGGGTGGGGGTGATTTAGGGGATTATCTCACAGATTCAGGGCGGGCGAGGGGGGATTTTTCCTATCCAGGCGAGAGCCGCGGGTCTCGAACCCGCCCTGAAAGATTTGTTAAATGGACCGCCGTCCGGCTTCCACCTCCCTCAGCCACTTCGGGCGGTGCTTCTTCACCCACCCCTTGGTAACGTAGCCATGACCCATGACCTGGAAGGTCCCAGGGTTCCCGTAGGTCCCCAGATAAAAATGGATGACCAGGAACGATCCCAGAACCAGCACGCCCAGGGCGTGTCCGACATAGAGCCAGCCGGTCAGAAAAGGAGGAAAGACCGGGAACCACATGAATATTCCCGTCGCCGCCATGATGAACCAGAAGAGGAAGAGCACCATGAAGAAAACCTTCTGGCCGGCGTTGAACTTTCCGGCCTCGGGAACTTCTTTCACTTCCCACAAATAGCCCCCCAGGACGCGGAACCACTTCTTGTCATCTTCATCAAAATACAGCGTGTCCTTCCCCCAGGCAATAAGGGCAAAGAGGAAGGAGAGGGCGAACAGGATGCCGCAGAGGTTGTGGAACAGCTTCATGGTGGAGTATCCCCCGGGATAGAGATCGGAGAAGAGGGGGATGGGGGGAAACACACGCGAGATGAAAGAGAGGGAATGGAACATCAATCCGAATCCCGTGAGGAAAAGGAAGAGACAACTTCCCCCGAGGACCCAGTGGACCACCCGCTCAAAGGCAGTTGAGCCTTGGATTAAGTTCTTTGGTTTAGCCATGGTCATTCCCTCCTTCTTCAGGCCGCTTGGGGCCCTTGATAATGTAATGGAAGAACGTTCCTACCAGGGTGGCTCCGATGGCCAGCACCGACAGGGGTTTGAGCACATCCTTCCACAGGATCAGCGAAAGGGGTATGGACGGATTCACCACCATTCTATCGTACATGCGGATCTTTTCCGGCAGCACGTACAGGACATGGGTGCCGCCCACATACTTGTCTCCGTATACCATGGCATCCCCGCCCAAGGCCTTGGCCCGGGCGTTGGCCCGGGCAATCATCACGTCTTTATTCCCGAAGGTGATGGTCCCCGGGGCGCAGGCTTTGGCACAGGCGGGAATCAGCCCGTTGGAAATCCGGTTCCAGCACAGAGTGCACTTGTAAGCCTTGTTCGTCTCCGGGTTGATCCGCGGGACTTCGAAGGGACAGGAGTTGACGCACATCTTGCAGCCGATGCACAGTTCCTGATCAATGACCACGGCCCCTTCGGGAGTCTTGGTAATACAGCCCGGAACCGGGCAAGCCCGCTGGCAGCCCGGGTCCGTGCAGTGCAGGCAGGCATCCCTGCGGAACAGCCACTTCATCCCCCCATCCTTCGTGGGGAGCTCGGTGAAACGAATCAGGTTCCAGGTTGCCCAGTTGAGATCGGGGGGATTCTGATGGGTGCCATCCTGCTGGGTCTTCAGCGCCGGCAGCTTGTTCCATTGCTTGCAAGCTACCTGGCAAGCCCGACAGGCCGTGCATTTGGAGACGTCGACCAGCATCACTTTTTCTTCCATCTTACTTCCCCCCTTTCTTTTCCACGTTCACCAGGAAGGCCTTGGACTCCGGGATCATGGTGTTGGCGTCCCCGATCGTGGGGGTGAGCAGGTTGGCGCTGTCTCCGCCATCCGGCGGTGTGAGCCACCCGTAATGCCAGGGGATTCCGACCTGGTGGACGGTCTGCCCCGCAATTTTGAAGGGTTTGAACCGGTCGGTGACGATGGCTTTCGCGTCCACTTCGCCGCGGGCCGACTTCACCACCACCCGCTCCCCGTTGCGGATGTCCCTCTCTTTGGCCAGCTCTCTGGACATCTCCACGAACATCTGCGGCTCCATCTCAAGCAACCAAGGAGTCCATCGGGTCATTACGCCCGTTTGCCAGTGTTCGGTCACCCGGTACGTGGTGCACACCAGGGGAAATCTCGGGTCGCAGGATAAGTACTTATCCTGCCCCGCGCCAACTCCAGTTTCACCGAAGAGCTTGGCCGTGGGGTTGAATTTTTGTGAGGACATGAGGTTCTTTTCGATGGGGCATTCCAAGGGCTCATAATGCTCGGGGAATGGGCCTTCTGCCATGCCCAGCCCGAAGAGGCGCGCATGGCCTTCGGGCAGCATGATGAAGGGGTAGATCGCTCCCGGAGGGGGCGGTCCATCGGGAACGTCGCCCTGCCACTTGGCGCCATCCCACCAGATCACCGCTCGCTTGGGATCCCAGGGCTTCCCTTCCCAGTTCACGGAGGCCCGGTTGTAAATGATCCGGCGATTGACCGGCCAGCACCAGGCCCATCCAGGGTAAAGCCCGATCCCCGTGGGATCGGCCTTGCCCCTGCGGGCCGCCATATTCCCACCCTGGGTGTAAGAGCCGCAGTAGAGCCAGTTGCCGCAGGTCGTGGAACCGTCATCCTGGAGAAGAGCGAAGCTGCCCAATTGCTCTCCGGTTTTGGCCACCACGGTCTTCGCCTTGGTCTTGGGATCTTCGACCTCTATATCCTTGGCCGTGTAGCCGTTGATTTCCTTGGCTACGTAGTGGGGATCGGGATGTTTGATCATCCCATCCGCCCCCCTGGGCCCGTAGTTCCAGGAAAGGTTCAGGATGGGCTCGGAGAACGCGCCGCCTTTTTCTTTATAGAGCTTGCGCACTTTCAGGTACAGCTCGTGCATGATCTCCAGGTCCGGCAGGGCTTGTCCCGGAGGATTGACCGCCTTATACCGCCACTGCATCCAGCGGCTGGAATTGGAGAGGGATCCTTCCTTTTCGAAGGAAGCGGCGCAGGGCAGCATGAAGACTTCGGTCTTGATCTTGGAAGGGTCTTTCCCCGGGCCTTTCCAGAAAGATCCGGTCTCGTTGTCAAAGAGATTGACATTGACCATCCAGTCCAGGGTCTCCATGGCCTTGCGCACCTTGCCGGCATTGGCGCCGGAGCAAGCTGGGTTCTGGCCCCAGGCAAAGAAACCCTTGAGCTTGCCCTTGGACATCTGGTCAAAGAGCATCAGCCAGGAGGCGTTCTGCGTCTCGTCCAGCTTGGGCAGCCAGGCATACCCAAAATCGTTCTCTTTGGTGGCGTTCGCTCCATACATGGCCTTCAAGAAGCTGATCATGTACTTGGGACGATTCTTCCACCAGTTGAAGCTCTTGGGGTCCTGGGTTTTGGGCGTATACTTTTCGACGTAGTCTTTCAAGGTCTTATCCGAAACCCGAGGGTTGGGGTTATAGCCGGGTAGGATGTGGAAGAGCAAACCGTAGTCCGTGGAGCCCTGCACGTTGGACTCTCCGCGGAGCGCGTTTACGCCGCCCCCCGCCATCCCCATGTTCCCGAGGAGCAGCTGGATGATGGACATGGCCCGGATGTTCTGCGTTCCCACGGTATGCTGGGTCCATCCCATGGCGTAAAGGATGGTCCCTGCTTTGTCCGGTTTGCCGGTCTCGGCATAAGCCTGGTAGACCCGCAGGAGGTCTTCTTTGGGTGTGCCGGCGATGTTGGAAACGACGTCGGTGTTATACCGCGAGTAATGTTTCCTCAGGAGGTGGTATACACAGCGGGGATTCTGCAAGGTCTTGTCCATCTTGGGAATCCCGTTGGCGTCGAGTTGGTACTTCCAGGTCGACCGGTCGTACTTCCTTCCCTTGGCATCGTAGCCCGAGAAGAGACCATCTTCGAACCCGAATTTCTCCTCGATCAAGAAGGAAGCGTTCGTATACTCCACCACATATTCCTTCTGGATCAGGTTATTGTCCAGGATATACTTGATCATCCCGCCCAGGAAGGCGATGTCCGTCCCCGAGCGGAGGCGGGCGAAAATGTGCGCCTTGGCCGAAGACTGGGTGAACCGCGGGTCCACACTGATCAGCTTGGCTCCTCGATCGATGGCCTTGTTAATCCATTTGAAGGAAATGGGATGGTTGGACGCGGCGTTGGACCCCATGATCAGGATGACGTCCGCGTTCTGAAGATCATTCCAGTGATTGGTCATCGCCCCCCGTCCGAACGACTCTCCCAGAGCCGCTACAGTAGGGGAGTGTCATATCCTGGCCTGGTGTTCGATGTACACCAGGCCCAGGCCGCGGAGGAACTTCTGATAAACATAGCACTCTTCATTGTCCATGGCCGCGCTGCCCACGGAGGCAATGGCATCGGTGCGGTTGACCGTCTCCCCCTTCTCATTCTTCTGCAGGAATGAGGCGTCGCGCACCATTTTGATATTCCCGGCGATCTTATCCAGCGCCCAATCCCAGGTGACCTCTTTCCATTCCTTGGCGTAAGGAGCCCGGTAAAGGGGCTTGGCCAGACGGTTCGCATTGTCTGAAAGTTGGTACAGCGAACTGCCTTTGGGACACAGGGAACCCTGGTTGACCGGATGGTCGGGATCCCCCTCCGTGTTGATTACCTTGCCGTCCCGGGTATGCACGATGATCCCGCAGCCGACGGCGCAGTACGGACATATCGTGGTCGTTTCTTTGGTGTAAACGATCTTCAGGGGCTGAGCATGGGCCTTGGGGACGAACGGAACGCCCAATCCCCCGGCCAGTGCGGTGGCCCCGGAGATCTTCAGGAATCCCCTTCTGGTTACGTCCATTTTTTCCTCCTTCTTTTTTTCCTTTTCTACGCGAACAAAACTTTCCTTCGGGTTCGGGCTTTCTCACCTCCCTCTCTCTTGGGTCGCTATGCTCAAGATCCATTCGCGGGGGACACAGAGAACTTATCCCTTTTCAGAAAATCGAGAAAGCGATTCCCCCCCCCGTACCCTCTAAATGGTTAACCTCTTTATCCCTTCTTCGAACCGAACTGGAGGGAGACCGACTCGATCAGCACCCTCCGATAATTCACCCGGACGCGGACCTCTCCCTTCGGGTCCATTTCGATCCTCTCGACAGGTTTATTTTATCGAAGCCAGCCCCCCGAGTGTATGAAGCCGACAGCCAATTCTTTCAGGTTGTCAGGCGTGGGCACAACGGCCCGCGCGCCGATCTTTTCAACCCGATAACGGTCAAGACTGTCTTTCATCCAGAGGGCAAACGAGCGAATGGATGGCTTCATCCATCGCGCCTTGAATATCATTTCGCTGAATTTTTGTCAAGGTTTTTCAAAAATTTTTATTCCGCATCCCTCATCGAAGGAGGGAAATGGATCGGCCGATGAAGAAAGGATGTTCATCAAGGTTTCTTCGGAGGGTTTTTTTCTTGCAGGGGTGTCTCTTCTTTTTTCGGGGTGATGTCGATCGCATCGGGCTCGTTCAGGCCCTTCTTGAAATTGCGGATGCTCAGCCCGATCCCCCGGCTGATCTCGGGAATTTTTCTTCCTCCGAAGAGGAAGAAAACAATGCCGAGAATGATGATCAATTCCCAAAACCCAAAGCCCATGAAAACAGTCCCTCTCCGTGCCTGATGCCTATTCCATTCCCTTCGGGCCCTCATCTGGCTTCCGAAAGCATCTGTAAACTCTTTGCTGAAAGATATCATATTTTTGTCCGCGAGTCACACAAAATTTCCGCCCCCCTCGGTTCTTCCGTAAAGCCGATTCAGCAAATCCCGGCGGCAGAAACGGACTCAACCGGCATCCGATAACTCTTGAGGGAAAGAGGGCCTATGGACTCTGGGAACCTGCATCCAAGATGACTGCAAAATATCGCCCTCTCGGCAAGAAAATACGGATGCGGAAGGGAATTCGAAATGGAGGAGAGGTATGTTCTGGAATGCCCGAACTGCGCGTCCCCTTCTTTCAAAATCAATAAAGGCTACGAGCTGGAAGTCGTCGAGATGGAGGTGAACTAAACCCGCGACCTGCATCGCTCAAAAACTTATAACCCGTCCTCCCGACCCCCTTCCCTCAAAATACACGTTTTTCCAACCAAAAATAAGGGATTCACCCCATTCTTTCTTATCTCATTTTTTAGTAAATTAGGAGCTTACAGTGAGCGCCGATCGAAACTCAAAATTCACCCAGGTCAGGTCTATAGCCATCGGGATAAATCCAAATCGTGAGGATGGTTTCCTATGCATGTGTTGAGGCCCCTGTATGTGGTGTTGGGGGTGGTGGCCATTATTTTGGCCGCCCGTCCCCTGATTGTGCCGAAAGATTTCGGAATCTATGAGAGGGGCTACATGTTTGGCTGGTACCGGAAAGCCAATGAGGAAGACTGGAAGAATTTCAAAGTTAAATATCAAGGGCGAGAGTATTGCCAGGACTGCCATGGAGAACAGTTTCAACAGCTCCGCACATCTCCCCATACCATGATCGAGTGCGAAAACTGCCATGGCCCGGCCCTCGACCATCCATCAGACCCCCAGAAGCTTTTGCTTGACCGGGGCCGCGAACTGTGCCTGAGGTGCCATACCGCGCTCCCTTATCCGACCAGTAAAAGAGCCGAAATAAAAGGCATTGATCCCGACGCTCACAACCCGGGCCTGAAATGTTCCGGCTGCCATGATCCGCATCGGGCATCCAAACCGACCTAGGAGGTGCCGGTGAACAGAAGAGGTTTCCTAAAACTATCCATAAAGGGGGCTGCCGGCATCGCCTTCGCCAAGGGCCTGGATGAAATTTTCAGCCCCCGGGAAGGCCTGGCCTCGGTAAAACCTGTCCGCTGGGGATTTCTCGTGGATACCTACAAGTGCATCGGCTGCGGCTTCTGCGTCAGGGCTTGCAAGCTCGAAAATGAAGTCCCTTACGAAGCCAATGTCTCCCGGACCTGGGTGGAGAGGTATGTTATCACCAAAGATGGCCGGGTCTTCGCCGATAGCCCGAAGGAAGCCCGGAATGGGTTCACCAATCGCCGGGTCGATCTGGGCCTGGGGAGAAATCAGGATATCAAAGGGGAGGAAATCGATAAGGCCTTTTTCGTACCGAAACTCTGCAACCAGTGCGATAAACCTCCCTGTGTGCAGGTCTGCCCCGTCGGCGCCACCTACCAGACGGCGGACGGGGTTGTCCTCGTTGATCAAAAGTGGTGCATCGGATGCGGCTATTGTATCATGGCCTGTCCCTACGGAATGAGATTTTTCCACCCCGTACATCAAGTGGCCGATAAGTGCAATTTCTGCTATCACCGGACCACGAAAGGAATGAAGCCGGCCTGCGTCCAGGCCTGCCCGACGGGCGCAAGGAAAATTGGAAATATCAAAGACCCGCAGGACCCG
>Ga0214473_10002097_pt1 | contig 25023 bp, 19 predicted proteins | sample RVTome_7_FD_203509 | JGI IMG/M metagenome (GOLD analysis project Ga0214473, IMG submission 203509) | Soil microbial communities from uranium-contaminated site in the Upper Colorado River Basin, Wyoming, United States - RVT98D197 | ecosystem: Environmental > Terrestrial > Soil > Contaminated >... | reverse complement strand
CAGGGTTTGCGTCGCCTGCCTGCTTTGATCCAGTTCGGCGGACAGGGTTTGCGTCGCCTGCTTGCTTTGATCCAGTTCGGCGGACAGGGTTTGCGTCGCTCGTTCCCTATCAGCCACCATTTGAACCAAACTCCCCCTTTCTGCCTCACGTTGGACTTGAAGCGTCAACCTATGCCCGAGACAAAAGAAAAAGTCGCGAGTTTTCGCGATCTCCTCATCTGAGGATTCGAACAATTGTCGCAGACCTTCGGCCTGCTGTTTACCCACTCCGAGCACGCCAAGGCCGTGCCCGTGCACGAACTCGAAATGCGGGTAGCGCCGTATTAGTTCCTCCCACAGGCGCCAGACTCCAAAATCATTTTCCCTAACATTCGTGTCATGGAATAAGACGACGCCGCGCCGGCTCAACTTCGGGAGCCAAGACTCAAAATCGTGTTTCACTACCTCGTAAGTGTGAAAACCATCAATATGAAGCAGAGTGACCGTCCTGTCCGCAAAGTGGGAGAGCGCTTCGTCGAAGGTGCTTTGAATCAGTCTGGAGAAATCGCCATACAGAGGATCGTGATGCGCCTTAAGGTTCTCCAGCACGTCCGCTCCGTAAAATCCGGCTTGCGGGTCGCCTTTCCAGGTATCCACTGCAAAACAGTGCGCATTTAGATTCAAGTTTTTGACGGCTTGGCACAACGCGCAGTACGAATCTCCCCACTGAGTGCCAAGTTCTACCACCACCTCCGGCTTCAGCACGTCAACCAGGAACATGGCAAACGGAATATGCTCGTGCCACGCAGAGACTGGCGTGAGGCGTCTGGGCCACTTGAAGAACATGGGGAAGTCCATGGAGTTTTCGCTAGCCTCAAACAAATCCTTTGAGACGGGTGTAGGTTCGCAAACCTTTCTGTGCTTCCGCACTGGGTGAGCAGCGCAACCTCACGTCGCACAGGATGATGCACATCCAGCGCATGCCGCGGCTAGGCCACGGATTATCCACGAGCTTATCCCCTTGTTCAAGTTGAATCTCCCCGGTTGCTGGACCTGAACAAGCACGCCCCCGGCGTGCCAACTCACCTGTAAGGAACTTCGTTTTAAGTGCAGAGAAAGCCGCTCAGACGTTCAGCGGACCATGCGTCGCTATGGTAGAGTGCCATTCCTGTTGCTGGTGGAAGGCACTTGGCTCTAAACTCCAACCGTGTGTGAAATCAGAACCGCAGGTTCGTCGCCGGTTTCGACGCCCAGCGAGTACCCCAATAGCATGGCGCGTGGAAAACAGATGACAGCCTTGCTAGTACTTTCATCAACCAGGAAATGCATTTGACGCAGGATCGTTCAACTCTGACGGCGCGAATTCGCTATGGGCTTCTGGTTTTCGCTGTGTCGGTCACGTCTGGATATGGTTTTTTCTATGGATATTACATCAACCGGGTAAATCGCGGATTCAGCGGGAAATCCGATATCATCGGATACCCCGCCTTCGGCAACTACAACCATGAAGCACTGCTCTACGGCTACGTACTAGGACTGCTGGCAGCCGCCGGCACATCGCTGATCTTGATTCGATATGTTGAGCTGGAGCAGGTCGAAGACTTTCTGCCACGATTGCCTCCACTGGTTTTGGTGAGTGTGGTCATCGCATTCGCCGTAGTATTGAATAGCCACGGGTCCTGGTATGGATGGGCGACGTTTGCGTTTGTAACCCTGACGTTATGCAGGGTAGCGGCACACGGAATTGACGCTTACCGTGCGGGTCACGGGAAACCTGCGCGCGCCGAATGTGGCTTCTCGATCCTTCTGGCCGTGACAGTCCCCCTGCTGCTCTTCCACATTTCGCAACACACAGGCTGGCAGACCAGTTCTGGCATTGTCCACACCCGATGGTTTCCCGTGCCCGTTCTGATCGCCGCCGAACTTCTCGTAGTCGCTTTTGGGATCAAGTGCCTGAGAAGAGCCGATGGTGCAAGGTTCTTCGACAGGCATCTCGTCCGGTTCATTCTAGTTCCCGCGTTGATCTACCTTTTCACGGCCAGCCTGCCGGGCGTTCGTGTCTTGGGGAGTGACTTTCACGGCGGCGAGAGGCTGGTTCCCCTGACGCTCGGACTTCGTGGTGCTCTGCCGTGGCGCGACTTCCTATTCGTCCACGGGGTCTGGGACGACTTCCTGCAACTGTATCTCGGCGCGCGCCTGTGGGAGCCGACTCTGCGCGCGGGAGCGGCCGCCGTACCCCTGCTCTTCGGACCGATCTACTGGGTTTGCTTTTACCTGCTTTTCCTGATGGTGTGCGACTTTTCACTCTTGGCAGCGCTGACCGCGTTTTTCCTGCTGATTTCTTTGATTTTCGATCCATTTCGATTCGTCCTGTTTCCCGTTGTATTGCTGTGTCTATACTTCGCCCTCCGTTCCAAGGGAACTCTTCTGCACGTTGCCTTTGTGGTTCTATGTGGAATTCAGGTATTGCTGGCCCCGGAATTCGGGTTGCTGGCATTTTGCTTCGGGTGCGCCATCATTCTCCGAGATCTGATAGAGCGCGATCCCGCCGATCACTGGGCCAGACAACTTCGACTGACATGGGTCTGTGGCGCCACTACGACGATCTTCACGATCGGAGCGATCTGGCTGCTTTCGTTATGGGGCCTGCTCGAAGGATTCCTCATTACCATCGTGCAATTCTCGCGCGGGCACCTTCAGACGGGGGGCATCCCCGTCCAGCCGTTCGAACATCTGCTCTGGGTGACTGGGCTTCCATTGCTTTTTGTCGCCGGCTCAACTCTTGTGTTCGCACAAGCGCTGCGCTCCAGCAGGCGGGCGCCGGCTGTCCTCTGGTTACTCTGGGGACTGGCGCTTGGCACGGCGCTGTATTATCCGAAATACATCGGCAGGCCCGACCTCCACATCTACCAGGTCATCGCAGTTGCCGCACCGGGAATGGCGCTGCTCACGGTGCATCTGGCGCAACGAGCGATATCGGGGTTGCTGGCGAATCGGCACCCGTGGGTTGTGACAACAGCATGGAGCTTCGGCCTGAGTCTTGTAGTTGTCTTTGGCGTACCGGGCGTTCCGTCCCCCAACTGGTATCAATATACGCTGGATAGGGCCAGCACGTTCAGGAGTAGATTTATTGCTACTACGAGCCCCAGCGACGCCCTCGCTTTAATTGCTTCGCCACCGGGGATGGCAGCCAAAGCCACGGCGTTGCGGCAGTTTTTCGACGCACGCTTGCATCCAGGAGATGCGGTTTTTGACTTCTCGGATTCTCCCACACTATTTTACGCGGTACTGCAACTGAAGCCGGCTTCACGCTTTATCCACGTTTCTATGGCCATTCAGGAAGAGGCACAGCGGGAAGTGCTGAAGGATCTTGAAAAAAGCCGTCCTCCATACGTCGTCTATCAATCCGAGGAAGGGCTGAATGGCTGGGATGGCATTCCTAACGAAGTGAGACATCATGTGGTTGCGCGGTATATAAACCTGCGCTATGTCTACGATCGCACGATCGAGGGTTCGGTCATTTTTCGGCGGGCTGACTTGCCAGGTCAGCCGTTGAACGACGGCGGCGCGGCGAATCTGTCGGTGTGCCAACTTGGGTACACTCCCAATGTCTTTTCCCCGAGGACGCAGCCACATGACCGAGAAAACGCGCTGGCTGCGAAGCCGGGTCCGGCTGCCAGCGCGTATCTGCAACTGGATGGCTGGGCAGCGCTGCCTGCGGGCGATACCCTTCCTGAAGTTGTAGTGAGTTGGAACGGAACCGTGCTGGACCGTTTTCAGCCGAGCCTGGTTCGACCGGACGTTGATAAGGCGCTCGGCCGAACTCATGGGCCGACGGGCTTTAGCCGCAGAATCGCACTTCCCGATCCGGCGATTACTGCCGACGAGATTGATATCACAGCGGGGAATGCCGTGACAGGAAGCTTTCGCCATTTTGGAGACGGTCCTGTGCGCGGATACATCGATTCGAGCACGATAACGGTACTGTCGGCGGTTTCGCTGCTTTCTCCGCGCGGCGAGAGACCTGCGTACCTGGCCTTGCAATTCACCGGCAGCGCAACCACAGAGGCTCAGGAATTCTTCATCACTTCACCTCAGCCCGATGCTGGAAGGATCGGGTTCATGAAGATCGGCCGGAATAACGAATTGATGCTTCCGCTCGGGGGCTGCTATGCTTGGGGCGCCATATCCAAATCCGTGCCACAGGTCAGCTCGTCCAAACCGTTTGCCGTGACATCAGCTCTTTACTACTACGAATGAACATATTTATCTCAGGCGGCGCAGGATTCATCGGGTCTCATCTGGCAGCAGCACTGTTGCGTGACAAATGCGTGCGTTCCGTCGTCATTTACGACAATTTTTCGTCCGGGAGCCGCCGGCACCTGGAGGCTGCCGGAAACGACCTGCGTCTGATGGTCGTCGAGGGCGACATCAAGAATTTGGCACTGTTGTCGGATTCCATGAAAGATGCCGACCTCGTGTTCCATCTGGCTGCGAACCCCGATATCGCCAAGGCCGTCACGCAACCGGACATCGACTTTTGGGAGGGCACGTATCTCACGCAGAACGTGCTGGAAGCGATGCGGGTTAGCAAAGCGAGAAAAATCCTCTATACATCTGGTAGTGGGGTGTACGGCGAAGCGCCCCGGGTCGCGTTTGCGGAAAGCTACGGTCCGTGTGTGCCGATCTCAACCTATGGAGCGAGCAAGCTCGCTTGCGAAGCTTTGATTGCGGCCTATTGTCACATGTTTGGGATGACCGGCAGAGCATTCCGGTTTGCGAATGTCGTCGGTCCCCGGCAAACCCACGGCGTTGGCTATGACTTTATCCGCAGTTTGCGCGCCAATCCCAGCAAATTGCGGATACTAGGTGATGGCACCCAATGCAAGTCCTACATCCACGTGGACGACGTACTCGCTGCGATGCTTATGGTACTCGGCAAGTGCGACGCGCCGCCGGCGTTTGACATCCTAAATGTGGCTACGGACGACTACATCACCGTGACGGGAATTGCCGATATCGCATGCGCAACCTGCGGCCTTGACTCGGCTCGGGTACAATACGACTACTCCGGCGGTGACCGGGGCTGGAAGGGCGATGTGCCCAAGGTGCTGTTTGACGTTTCCAAGATCAAAGCCCGGGGGTGGAAGGCTGCCCGCTCATCAAGACAAGCCATGGAGGCATCGCTGGAGGCCATGCTGAATGAGCTCCGCTGACCAGCTCGTAACTTCCTGGGGTGCTCCCACCCGGATCGACTTGTTGCGGCCTGAGCACGGCCCTGTGAGCGAGTCGCCCCTGGTCAGTATCGTTGTTCCGGCCCTCAATGAAGAAATCACGATTGGAGAGTTTATCGACTGGTGCTGGGAAGGTTTGAAGCGCGCGGGCGTGAGCGGTGAAATCATTATTGTAGACAGTTCATCCGATCAGACTCCGCAGATCGCTCTCGCCAAGGGCGCTCACGTCCTGCGGACACCCAAGCGCGGTTTGGGACAGGCCTATCTCGACGCGATTCCGTTTATTCGCGGCGAATTTATCATCATGGGCGACTGTGATCTGACCTATGAGTTCCGCAACCTTCAGCCCTTCATAGACAGCTTCAAAGCACAGCACGAGTTTGTGATGGGTTCTCGCTTTAGGGGAACGATCGAACCCGGCGCTATGCCTTCCCTGCACCGCTACTTTGGCACTCCACTGACGACCTGGATCCTCAATCGTATCTATAAGAGTCACTACAGCGACATTCACTGTGGCATGCGCGGGATCACCAAAGAGGCGCTACTACGTCTCCAACTGACATCGTCAGGCTGGGAATACGCCTCCGAAATGGTTCTGAAAGCGAGTCGCATTGGACTTCGCGTTGCCGAGGTGCCTGTTTCTTTCTTCAAGGACCGCGAGGGTCGTCTCAGTCATCACCGCCGTGCAGGAATCTGGTCTCCATGGCGCGCCGGATGGATAAACCTAAAGGTGATGCTGATCTACAGCCCGGATTCCTTCCTGATAAAACCGGGGCTTGCGTTCATGGCCTTCGGGCTTTTCGTGTGCTCGGTGCTGTCGCGGGGACCCGTCGCGATTGGACCGGTCGGCCTGAATCTGTACTGGATGCTTTTCGGAATGACGGCGACGGTGCTGGGATTCGCTCTGTTCCAAACCGGCATCCTGGCGCGCATCTCCCACGGTTTGCGCTCCGGGATTGAGCGAACCATTCTGAACGACATTACCTACGACCGGGGCATGTTGGGAGCAGGTTTTCTGGGGCTGTTTGGTTTGCTCCTGGACGCCCCGTTCTTGGTTCAATACATCGCGAATGGCTTCAAGCTTGCAGCGATATCGCACGCTGCGATTTTCGGACTGCTGCTGATTCTGCTCGGGGTGCAAACGTTTGGGTTCACATTACTGTTGGAACTGGGACGCCAGCTTAGGCGCTCGAATGAATGACTGCAATCGTCAGCACGGGTCACGTACCTCCTTCGGCACGCAAAGACTGACAGTTGCAGACCGGTTTGGCACTTGGTTGTCGCGGAGAGCAATCCTGCGCGAGATCGGGACCACTCGAGGATTTGCGGTCATGGAACTCGGTTGTGGCTTCGCCGCACGCAATCTGTTGGCGATTGAGGAACACGCGAGCAGACTCGTAGCCATTGACTTCAATCTTTCCGATGTCCTGAAGTCCCGCCCGAAGTTTGAGGCCTTGGAACTACCAGCGCTTCCCGCATTGGAAAGGCTTGCAGGCACTCGTTTTGATCTGATCTTACTCATTTCCGTGCTCGAACATCTGGCCGATCCTCTGGAAGTTCTTTTGCGTTGCCGCGAGTTGCTCAAACCGGGCGGCAAGATGCTGCTTAACGTTCCAACCTGGCGAGGGAAAATATTTCTCGAATTTTCCGCTTTCCGCCTCGGATGGAGCCCCCCAGCGGAAATGGACGACCACAAGATGTACTATGATGAAAAAGACCTATGGCCGCTGCTGGTCCGAGCACACTTTCTTCCAAGCCATATTCGGCTCCGCTATCACAAGTGTGGTTTGAATCTGTTTGCAGTGGTGAGCCGGGAAAAGTGATGGGACCCGTCGGATTGTCGGCTAAACAAGCGGATCGAGACGATTGGTCAGAGCACTGGGAGTCGTATGCTGATACTGCGGGCGAGAATCCTGCCCAGATCATGCGTCACAAGCTCATCCTTTCGGCAATTTCTCGAATGCCAGGGAAGGTTGGCCTGCTGTTGGACATAGGGAGCGGTCAGGGCGATTTCCTGCAAAGAGCGGCGAGCTGTCATATTGCCGGGCAGTTGGTCGGACTCGAATTGAGCAAAGCCGGAGTCACGATTTCCCAGGCAAAAGTTCCTGAAGCAACGTTCATTCAGGCAGACTTATTCAATCCGCCACAGGCATTGCGCGAGTACACGGGACGCGCGGATGTCGCTGTCTGCTCGGAGGTCATCGAACATGTCGATAATCCCGCGGGCTTCCTGCAATCTCTGAAGACTTACCTCAAACCCGGCGGACGGCTGATTGTGACTGTGCCGGGGGGGCCGATGTCAGCCTTTGATCATCACATCGGGCACCGGAAGCACTTTGACGCGAAGTCCGTGGCAGCCGTGCTGAAATCGGCTGGATTTGCCGTCGATAGGATCCAGTTGGCTGGTTTCCCTTTCTTCAATCTTTATAGGATCACCGTCATTCTGCGGGGCAAAAAGCTCATCGACGACGCCAAGGCAGGAACTGCTCATGGCCGCCCCAGCGCATTTGCGTTACTGGCCATGCGTGTCTTTCGGTTTCTGTTCCGTTGGAATGCCGGCGATTCGCGGTTCGGATGGCAGGTCGTTGCTTTCGCTCGCAAACTTGAACCATGATTATTTCGCGAAGTCCTCTCAGAATCTCCCTGGGCGGTGGCGGCACGGATCTGCCGTCCTATTACCGCCAGCACGGGGGATTCTGTATTTCCGCGGCGATCGATAAGTATGTTTACGTGGACATCCACCGGCGGTTCGTCTCCGGGTATTTGCTGAAGTATTCGCAGCTCGAGCAGTGCGAGACCGTTTCAGCTATCCAGCATCCCCTCCTGAGGGAATGCCTCACCTACGTAAAAGGGCTTCCTGACAATCTCGAAATCGCGACGATGGCGGACATCCCCAGTGGCACGGGGCTCGGCTCTTCAGGAAGCTTTACGACCGCTCTGCTGAAAGCGCTCTTCGCTCTTCAAAGGACTTCGATCACGCCGCAGGAACTGGCAGAGGCCGCCTGCACCATTGAACTGGATCGGTTAAGAGAACCCATCGGCAAGCAGGATCAGTACATTGCCGCGTTCGGCGGCTTGACCTGTTTTGATTTCTCGCCCGGCCAGCCCGTTCGGGTCGAGCGGCTCCGGGCATCGGAAGATACGCTGGCAGATCTGGAAGACCACTTGCTGCTCTTTTTCACCGGATATTCCCGCTCGGCTTCTGCGATTTTGAAAGACCAGCATGACCGGTCGATTCGCAGTGATTCTGAGATGCTGGAAAATCTTCGTTACGTCAAAGAACTCGGCTTCTTGAGCAAGGCGGCTCTGGAAACAGGAGACACCCATCGGTTTGCAGAGATCATGCATGAGCACTGGGTGCACAAGAAAAAGCGCAGCAGCGGCGTGTCCAACCCAAAGATCGACGAACAGTATGAACTGGCAAGGATGAACGGAGCGGTTGGCGGCAAACTGATTGGAGCGGGGGGCGGAGGGTTCCTGATGTTCTACTCGTCTGAGAATGCCCGTCTCCGGAAGGCTATGCGTGGCGCCGGCCTTCGCGAAGTTCGGTTTCGGTTCGACTTCGAAGGATCCAAGCTGCTCGCGAATGAGTGAACGATGCTCGCGGCACAGGTGGCCCTTCGCGTTGGCGGCCGTGGTCTACTGCTAGGCACGGATTCTGATGATTCGCGCTTTTGCGAAACGGCTGGGATTGGCTTCACGGGAGTGCCATTATGATCTTCACTACATTGACTCTGCCAGGATTCGCGTTCTTGGTTAATTGGGTACGTATCCCAGACGGATCGCCACGTTTGCGCCCGCTCGGAGCGTGACAGATGCTGCTGCCGGTCGCCATTCTCTCCGGCGGGTTCGCCACCCGGCTTCGTCCACTCACGGAGAAGATCCCCAAGGCCTTGGTTCAGGTGGCGGGCAAACCGTTCGTTACGTGGCAACTGGAATATCTGCGCAGCCAGGGGGCAAAACGTGTTGTACTCTGCGTTGGTTATTTGGGCGAGCAGTTACAGGCCGCCGTGGGTGATGGGTCCGCATATGGATTGGAAGTTAGCTACTCGTGGGACGGCCCGGCATTGCTGGGAACAGGGGGGGCGCTCAGGAAGGCTGTGTCTCTGCTCGGCGATCGCTTTTTTGTGTTCTACGGAGACTCGTATCTGCCTGTAGACTTCCAGGCAGTGGAACTAGGCTTTCTGCAGTGCGGCAAACCGGCGCTCATGACCGTACTGGAGAATCACGGTCGCTGGGACAAGAGCAACGTGTTGTTCCGGCAGGGATTAATCGTGGAGTATAACAAGCATAATCCTCGTCCGGAGATGATGCACATCGATTATGGGCTCGGGATTATGTCGGCGTCCTTGCTCCTCGATCGCCCGGCGGACTCGCCCTTCGACATTGCGGATATCTACCACGGCCTTTCGGTTCGAGGAGAGTTGGCTGGCTTCGAGGTGTTCGAGCGTTTCTACGAGATCGGATCGCAGGCGGGATTGCAGGAAACGGATGAGTTTTTAGCCAGAGGGAAGCAATGGTGAGCTACGCCCAGCAACATATCGAAGAGACCATCGAGATTCTCAGGAAATTGGACGGACACGCGGTGGAAAAGATGGCAGATTTGATCGCGGCAGTCCGGCAGGAGGGCGGCCGCCTGTTTTTTCTTGGCGTGGGGGGCAGTGCGGGAAACTGTTCCCATGCCGTGAATGATTTTCGGAAGATCGTCGGAATCGAATCCTATGCTCCCACCGATAATGTGTCTGAACTGACGGCTCGGACGAATGACGAAGGGTGGGCCTCGGTTTTCGCTCCCTGGTTGAAGGTTAGCAGGCTTTGTCCAAGAGACTGTGTCTTTGTGTTTTCGGTCGGTGGAGGGAACCTGGAGAAGAATGTCAGCGCAAACTTAGTCTTAGCGCTGCAGTACGCGAAAGCTGTGGGGGCCAGGATTGCCGGCGTCGTGGGTCGCGACGGCGGTTACACCGCCCAGGTCGCGGACGCCTGCGTGATCGTGCCCACCGTAAATCCTGAGACAACCACTCCCCACTCCGAAGCGTTTCAGTCGGTCATATGGCACCTTTTGGTTTCTCATCCAAAGCTCAAGGCGAGCCAAACCAAGTGGGAGTCCCTCCATTCGTGAGGAGGACACATCTGACATGACGCGGCGCGCCGTATTTCTCGATCGCGATGGAGTCATTAACCGCGTGACAGTGCGCGACGGGAAGCCCTATCCACCCAGCTCGGCGGCAGTCTTGGAGCTTTTGCCCGGGGTCGCCGGGGCGCTCGAACAGTTGAAAGGTGCTGGTTTTGTGCTGATCGTCGTCTCCAACCAGCCGGATGTTGCCCGGGGCACCACCACACGCGAAGTGGTTGAGACAATTCACGCGCGCCTTGCTGACACTCTGCCAATCGATCGCTTCATGGTCTGCTATCACGACACATTCGATAACTGCGAGTGTCGGAAACCGCGACCGGGAATGCTCTTGGCCAGTGCCAAGGAAATGCAGATCGATCTTGCCGCTAGCTACATGGTGGGAGATCGGTGGCGCGACATGGAGGCCGGTAAGCGAGCCGGCTGCAAGACATTTTTCATCGATTACGGATATGACGAAGAGCCGCCTCGCAACTACGATTTTCGAGTAGCTTCGCTTGCAGAAGCCACGACAGTCATCTTAACGAGGTAATGCCCATGCTCGACAAACTGCGGGTAAAGATTTTTGCCGATGGCGCGGATAAGAGCAGCATGCTTGAGATGGCGGCCAAACCGTACATCAAAGGACTGACGACCAATCCAACGCTTATGCGCAAGGCTGGAATCCGCAGTTACAGGGATTTTGCTAAGGATGTGCTGAAGGAAATCAAGGACAAACCCGTATCGTTCGAAGTCTTGGCCGATGACTTCAACGAAATGGAGCGTCAGGCGCTGGAAATTGCCGGATGGGGAGACAACGTATACGTCAAGATTCCCGTTACGAACACAAAACGCGAAACCTCTTGCCCGCTAATTCGCAAGCTGTCTTCCCGCGCGGTAAAAGTGAACGTCACAGCCGTTTTGACTCTTGCTCAGGTCCATGAGGTGGTGGCCGTTCTCGAACCCAGTGTGCCAAGCTACGTGTCGGTGTTTGCTGGCCGCATTGCCGATACCGGACGTGATCCAATCCCCATGATGACCGCTGCCCTTAAACAATTACAATATGCGCCCGAAGCCGAATTGATCTGGGCCAGCCCGCGTGAACTGCTGAACATATTTCAAGCAGATGAGATAGGATGTCATGTAATTACAGTGACCAATGGCATTCTCGAAAAGCTGCCGCTGGTCGGTTCGGATTTGAATGATTTCTCGCTCGATACCGTGAAGATGTTCCACAGCGACGCACGGGCGGCGGGTTTCACACTCTGATTCCTTCTCATGTCTGTGCCGCTTCTCTCCCTCCACTCACGAGAGATGCGCGAATTTGGATCCTAATCCAAGCGAAGACTGTAGTCCTCCGCCCTTCGAGTCAGGTTTGCGTTGTAATACGGGTCGTGCGCAATCACGTCGGCCCATCTCTTCTGCATATAGCGTACCTCGGCCCAATCTATCCCGCCGCCCCTGCTTGCCGACTCATGGTGCACGAGGACGGAATAAGGAGTGTAGACAACCAAAAATCCCGCTTGGTGGACTCGCAGGCAATAGTCAGGGTCCTGAAAGGCTACGGCAAGTTCAATTTCATTAAATCCGCCAAGCTCAAGGAAAAGCTCCCGCTTGGTTAGCATACAAGCGGCAGTCACTGCGCTGCAGTTGCGCACAACATCCGGAAAATAAAAGTAGGTTGGGGAGTCAGCGGGAAGATGCTTGAAAGCATGGCCAGCATTCCCACCCAATCCCATTACGACGCCTGCATGCTGAATCAAACCAGATGGATAGATTAGTTTGGCGCCAACGACACCGACCGCGGGGCGCTGTCCGTGTTCCACTAACGCCGTGAGCCACTCTGGGTTGGCCACTTCCGTATCGTCATTCAGAAAAAGAACCAAGGGAGTGGACGTCTGTCGGACGGCAAAGTTATTGATTGCAGAAAAGTTGAAGGGTCGATTCCGGTAATCAAGATAGATGAGTTGCGCCTTTTGCGCCGGAAAACTAGATAAGAGCTGTTGAACGCCTGTTCCTTTAGAATTATCCACGACCATGACGTCGAAATACTTATAGTCGGTCTTGGCAAAGACGCTGTCGAGGCAGCGTCGGAGCAGTTCTACCCGCTTTCCCGCCGGTATGATGAGTGTCACCTTCGGTGTGTTCCTGATCTCGTAACGCACTCGCCAGCTTCCCGCAGCAACTCCGGGCCCAACATGCCCGGCGATCTTATTCCGCTCGAGGTAATCAGCAATTGCGCGCCCCGCTGCACCATCAGCAGCTGGTATCGCATTAAGCGATTGCGCAGTGGATGTCGAGGACAATCGCCAGTGATAGAGGACGCGTGGAATATGATGAATCTGACTCGTTCTTTCCGTCGCCCGAAGGATCAGATCATAATCCTGACTGCCGTCATATTCGCTGCGGAGCCCGCCCACGTCTCTTACTAACTCACGCCGCAGGACAAGAAAGTGGCAGATGTAATTCATGGAAAGAAGCAGGTCGGGAGACCAATCCGGCTTGAAAAAGGGGTCGTATCGCCCGCCGGCCATGTCCAGTTTGTCTTCGTCGCAGTAGATCAGATCCGCATCCCGATTCCTCTGGAGTAGCTCGGCCACCCTGTAGAGCGCGTCGGTCGAAAGAGTGTCGTCGTGATCCAGGAACCCGATGTACTCTCCCTGGCCAAGAGCAATAGCGGCGTTGGTCGCTCCGGATATGCCTTGGTTCCGCGGCAATTGCGTGAATCGAATTCGAGTATCTTTGCTCGCATATTCGCCCAACAGGCAGGTGATTTCGGAACGGTCAGACCCGTCGTCTGCCAGGCAGAGTTCCCAGTTGCCATAGATCTGATTCCGCACGGACTCAATGGTTTCGCGCAAGAGCTTCGGTGCGGTCCGATAGACAGGCACCACGATGCTGATCAGCGGCCGGTACGGGAAGCTCTCCGCTTCCTGTGCCATTTCCTGGAGCCGTTCCGGTCCAGCCTCGTTCTGGCGAATCCATAGAGAGTAGGCCTCTGCTTGCGTCGCGGGCGCCGTTCTCCCCCGGAGAAGCAGGCGCCCCAGCCGGCTGACTGTTGCGCGATAGACTCGCCGCCGCCGGGTTCCGTACGGAAACCAATACATCTGCCAGCGCCATAGCTGCTCGACCAGCCGCCAACTGGAGCTGTGTCGGATCGCCTCCAGCTCGCTTCGCTGGCTTCTGACGACCCCTTCGGTAGCACGCAACCGGCTTTCCAGTTGTGCCAGCCTGCTGCTCCTTGCAGCGAGCTCGGTCTCGGCAGCGGACAACCGGTCGGCAAGACACCTGATTCGGGCCTGCGCATCATCCGCTTCGCGCGGGTTTGCCGAATACCGCTGCTCCGGCGAATTCTCGGGGCGTGCTTCCGTCGGACCGGACAGGCTCTCGAAATCTCCCTTTTTCTCCACGCTTTCCGACTCCCGCTTCGGTATCCGCCCCGGGTCAGCTCCCGACAGGCTGTTGAAATAGTTCTTCGTACCGTGCCACAACTTGGTCTGCGGAACCATCCGCTACGATCCTTCCGTCATGGATCAGCAGCGCTCGTTGGCAAATCTTGCGGATGCTGGCTACGTCGTGGGACACGAAGACGATGGTCTTGCCGCGCCGGCGAAAGTCGTCGATTCGGGTGACGCACTTCTGTTGAAACGCCGCATCGCCCACCGCCAGGATTTCGTCGATCAGCAAGATGTCGGGATCCACCTCTGTGGCGATCGCGAATCCCAGCCGCATGTACATCCCGCTCGAATACTGCTTTACCGGAGAATCTATAAACTTCCCGAGTTCGGCAAACTCGAGAATCTGTTGTTCCCGTGCCTGGATCCCGCGCTTCGATAGTCCGAGCAGCAGGCCGTTCAGTACGATGTTTTCCCGGCCCGTCAGCTCGGGATGAAATCCCGCTCCCAGCTCGATCAACGCCGCGACTCTACCCGATACGTCAACGACGCCGGAAGTCGGACGGTACACACCCGCGATGATCTTGAGGAGCGTACTCTTGCCCGAGCCGTTGCGGCCCATGATGCCCACCACCTCGCCGTCTCGGATCGCCAAAGTGATCCCCTGCAGCGCCTCGAAGTTGTAGTAGCTCGTACGGTTGCGGAAAAGATGGGCAAACGCCTCTCGCAATGTGTCGGGACGCTCCTGAATCACGCGGAAGCGCTGCACGACATTTTCAAAACGGATGCGAACGTGTCCCTCGGAGGGTCCCGGACTAGACATAGAACACCAAGGTGTCCTGATAACGGCGGAACAAGTAATAGCCCACGGCGAGAGCGGCGATCCCGCCGGCGAGGGAAATGGCCATAGATTGCGGTGACGGGAGCATGCCGTAGTAGATCGCCAGCCGGAATCCGTTCAGCGGGTACAGCAGGGGATTTAGGCGAAACAAAATCCGATAGTGCGCCGGTATAAAGTCCAGCGGGTAGAGAATAGGGCTGAAATAGAACCACGCCTGAAGTACGACTTGAAGAATGTGGGCCATGTCGCGAAAGAAAACATTGGCCATAGCAAAGAAAAAGCTACAGCCGAGCGTAAACAGAATCAAACTTGTGAACGGAATCAGAAAATAAACCCAGGTCCAATGAAACGGAAATCGAAAGACGATGAGCAGCAGGATCAGCGGAATCATGGATAGCAAAAAGTTGATGATATTCGAGAGCACCGCCGCCATCGGAAACACGGACTTTGCGACGTAAACTTTCTTCAGCAGATCGCCGTTTGCCACGATCGAGTCCACCGAGTACGACAAAGATTGGGAAAAGAATGTCCACGGAAGCAAAGTGCTGATCAGGAAAATCGAGTAGTGAGGCACGGAGCTCTGCATGATCGTCGAGAAGACCATGGTGTAGATGATCATCATCAGAAGCGGGTTCAATAACGCCCACAGGAAGCCCAGCGCGGATCGCTTGTACCGAACGTGAAGCTCCTTCATCGCCAGAGCCCAGATCAGCTCCCGGTTTTGTCGTATCTCTCGTACTAGCTGCCACATGAGCCACTCTCTCCGTGGAGGCGGATGCTTATCCTATTACAGAACGAATCGTCATGGCCCGGAACTTTTCCTCCATACCGGATACGCTCCGTTCGATGGGCTTCCGCGGCCCAACTGGTATACTTTTGCGGCCATGATCGTGGATTCGGCCATCGTCGTGACCTACAATTCGGCGGGCTCCATCGAACGATGCCTGGGCGCGCTCCGTGAGCAATGCGGCTGGGAGCGGATTGTAATCGATAATGCTTCGCGCGATGACACCGTCGCGCGGGTCGAAGCCGCAGACCCGGATGCGCGCCTCATCAAGAATCGTGAGAACCTCGGCTTCGCCGCGGCCGCCAATCTCGGCGCGCAGCTCGCCGCCGGCAGGTTTCTCCTGTTCCTCAATCCCGACGCCGTGGCGCAGCCCGGGGCCTTGCCGGCGCTCGCCAGCGCGCTCGAGCCCGAAGGCGTCGGCGCGGTCGGCGGTCTCCTCCTTCGCGACGACGGCCAACCGAATCGCGGCTTCGCCGTGCGTCGCTTCCCCACCACGCTCTCCATGGCCGCAGAGATCCTCCTCCTCAACCGCCTCTGGCCGCGCAATCCTCTCAATCGGCGCTACCGTTGCCTGGATCTCGACTACGCCCAATCCCAGGACGTCGACCAGCCGGCCGGCGCCTGCCTGGCCGTGCGCCGCGAGGCCTGGACCTCCGTCGCAGGGTTTGACGAACGCTTCTTCCCCGTCTGGTTTGAGGACGTCGATCTCTGCCGCCGCCTGCGCGCGCGAAACTGGAGAATTCTCTACTGCCCGCAAGCCGCGTTCGCGCACAGCGGCGGGCACAGTGTGAACCAAGTCCCTCTGCTGGACCGCCAAATCTTTTGGTATCGCAATCTCCTCCGTTATTTCCGCAAGCACGAAAGTCCCGCCGCCGTGGCCACGCTGCGCGCCGCCATCGCTGTGGGCATGGGACTGCGTTCCTTGGCCGCCCTCGTTGGATTCGCGCCCCCAAACACCGCAGTTCGTGAGGCCCTGCGAGCCTATACTCGAGTCGTAAAAGAATGCGTCCTGGCTGCGCGCGATTCCGGCGGGGTCCCCTCGCCATGAAAATCGCCATCCTGGGAACGCGGGGGATTCCGGCGCGCTACGGCGGCTTCGAGACCCTCGCCGAGCAACTCTCGAATCGCCTGGTCGCTCACGGCCACGAAGTCACGGTGTATTGCCGGCGGCCTTTTACCACGCCCAACGATCTCTTCGACCCCAGAATCCGCCGGGTGATTCTCCCCACCATCTCCCACAAGTATTTCGACACCGCCGTTCACACTTTCCTCTCCGTGATGCACGTGATTTTCACCGACGCCCAGGTGGTACTGTTCTGCAACGTGGCCAATAGTCCGCTGGCCTGGATCCCCCGATTGTTTGGTAAGCCCACGGTGCTCAATGTGGACGGCCTCGATCGCAAGCGCCGCAAATGGAACTTCCTGGCGCGTTCCTTCCTGACCGCCTGTGAGGCGCTGGCGGCGATCGCGCCCACCCGCATCATCACCGACGCCCGCCTCATTCAGGAATACTATTCGCGGCGCTACCGAAAATCCTCCACCATGATCGGTTACGGCGCGGAAGTTCCTCCTGGCCCCGACCACCTGGAAGGTTTCTCCCTTCCGGCGCGCAAATTCATCCTCTACGTCAGCCGTCTCGAGCCGGAAAACAATCCCGAGCTGGTGCTCCAAGCCTACGGCCAGGTGCAGAGCGATTGGCCGTTGGTGATGGTCGGCGGCAATCCGTATGATGATTCCTACGTCGCTCGCGTGAAATCACTCGCCGACCATCGCGTCGTTTTTCTAGGCAGTGTGTATGGCGAAGGCTATTGGCAGCTACTGAAAAATGCCGGACTCTACATCTTTGCCTGCGAGGTCGGAGGCGTTCACCCCGCGCTGATCGAAGCCATGGTGGCGGAGAACGCCGTTCTGTACCTGGACACTCCGGAGAACCGGGAAACCGCCGGCGACTGCGGCGTGCCGTTTCGCCCCAACGCCCCAGACCTTGCCGCCCAGCTCTCGCGCTTGCTGAGCGATGAGCGCCTGCGCCAGGAACTGGGACGAAAAGCCCGCGAGCACGCCGAAACCCGCTTCGGATGGGAGGCCATCACCCGCAGCTACGAATCCCTCTTCGCTCAGCTCCTCGATAAAAACGCCGCCGTCTCCCCCGCAAGTTGAGCCACCGCAAGATCCGTTCACGAACGCGCGGATTTCTTCTTCTCCAACGGCTTCGCTTCCGCTCCTCCCACGGCATTCCGTGCGCCGGCGGCGCCGCCTTTCCCCGCTTCGGCCCCGCCGCACGAAAAACTTCGAGGCCGATTCGAGAACCACTGCATCATCTCCCGGTCCGTGATCCGCCGGTGCGACTGAATCCATTGCCTCTTCTTCCTGATGGCGCTGCGACGCGTCCATAACACGCTGAGTCCGGAGAGCAGCCTGCGATTAAACAGCAGGCAATAGCCCACAATCAACGCGTCTCGCATAGTGATCGGCGCAAACAGCCGCAGGTACAACGGCAGCGATAGATTCTTGGCCCGCATCAGAAAGCGGTTCTTGATCGAGTGGCGATTGATAAGTTCCGGCAGCTCCCGGAAACGCTCGGGAGTCACCCGCCGCACGTGCCATGCCACCGCTCGCGGAACATACACGCAGCGCCAGCCCATCAACTGCGCCCGCCAGGCCACATCCGCGTCTTCACGGTAGGCGAAAAAGTCTTCGTCGAAAAACTCTCCGGCCACCGAGATGTCCTCCACCATCTCCCGGCGGTAGAGCGCCGCGGCTCCCGTGGCCCCGATGACGTACTCCTGTTGTTCATACTGCCCGCGGTCGAGTTCGTCCGATCCGCGATCCAGATGCCGCAGATTCCTGAGAAAATAGATTCCCGTCGAGTCAATCACCTGCGTCCGCTCGCCGGGCTCGCCCGGCCGCCAGCGCAGCAGCTTGCCGCACACGGCGCCGACGCGCGGGTCGGCCTCGCCCGCCGCCACCAGCGTGGCAATGAAATCCGGGCCCAGCATTACGTCCGGGTTCAACGAAAGCAGCCAATCGCCCCGCGCCTGCGCCAGCGCCTCATTCTGCGCCGCCGCAAACCCGGTATTCACGCCGTTGCAGATAACGCGCACCTTGTCGCCGATGCGCTCCAGCACGCCGCGAGTCCCGTCGGTCGAGGCGTTGTCCACCACGATGACCTCGATGCTCGCATAATCCTGCTGAAAAATAGATTGGAGGCAGGCCTCCAGAACGCTTGCCGAGTTGTACGTCGTAATCAGTACGGAAACCATGTTCGCCGGTGGCGCTGCGCAGTCTACTGGATGCCTGTTCACCCTGGCAATGCGCCGTAGTTGGCACACCCAGGAAGAATCCAGCCCTCAGTTCGCTGCTCGCTCTCCCTGCGAACGGCCTGACGGGGGTATACTCGGCCCGTTCTATGGCCATGCCCAGTGGCACACGACGTAGCGAACGGAGCGCAGCGAGGAATCTCTTTGTGGGTCGCGGCTTCAGCCGCGACATTCTGAACGTGAGGAGCAAGGGCTTTAGCCCCTGAGGCCCTCAGCTATGATGCTGAATCCCGGCACGACTCTCGGCCCTTACGAGGTCGTCGCGCTCATCGGCGCGGGCGGCATGGGCGAAGTCTATCGCGCCCATGACACCCGCCTCAATCGCGACGTGGCACTGAAAGTTCTGCCGGAAGCTTTTGCCCGCGATACCCAGCGCATGGCTCGCTTCGAGCGCGAAGCCAAGCTCCTGGCCTCGCTCAACCATCCCAACATCGCCGCCATCTACGGCCTCGAAGAATCCGGCCCCATCCGCGCGCTGGTGATGGAGTTGGTGGAAGGCCCCACACTGGCCGAGCGCATCCGGGGCGGGCCAATTCCGCTCGATGAGACTCTGCCCATCGCCCGGCAAGTGGCCGACGCCGTCGAATACGCGCACGACAAAAACGTCATCCACCGCGATTTGAAGCCCGCCAATATCAAAGTCACTGCCGAGGGCACAGTCAAGGTGCTCGATTTCGGTCTGGCCAAAGCCCTGTCGGACGAGCCCGCCGCAGAAGACATGAGCAATTCGCCCACGCTCTCGATGGCGGCGACGCGGCAGGGAGTGATTCTGGGCACCGCGGCGTACATGGCGCCGGAGCAGGCCAGGGGCAAAAAGGCGGACAGACGCGCGGACGTGTGGGCCTTTGGCTGCGTGTTGTACGAGACGCTGACCGGCAAGCAGGCGTTCCAAGGCGAAGACGTCACGGAAGTTCTGGCCGCGGTGGTGAAGAGCGAACCGGCTCTGGACGTGCTGCCCGCCAATACCCCGCCAACAATCCGCAGCCTGCTGCGCCGCTGCCTGGACAAGAACCTGCGCCGCCGTCTGCCGCACATTGCCGAAGCGCGCATCATCATCGAGGACGTTCTCTCCGGCGCGGCGCCGGCGGAACCGGCCAGTCCGGTTGGCGTTCGCACGCCGGGGCGGTCGGCGCTGGTCTATGCCTTGGGCGTGTTGCTCCTGGGTGCGGCTATAGCAGGCGTAGCCGCATGGACTCTCAAGCCCGCGCCGCCAGTCACCCGTCCGATCAGCCGCTTTGCCTACAATTTTCCCGACGGGCAGCAATTCCGAAACGTAGGCCGGGTGGTGATGGCGCTGTCTCCGGATGGTGCGCGCTTCGTTTACAACACGGTTCGGGGACTGTATCTGCGTTCCATGGACCAGCTCGAGGCCCGGCTCATTCCCGGCACGGAAGCGTCGGTGACCAACCCTTTTTTCTCCCCCGACGGCCAGTGGGTGGGCTATTACCAGGATGGGCAACTGAAGAAAGTCGCCATCAGCGGCGGCGCGCCCGTAACCATCGGCCCGGCGACGAACCCCTTTGGCGTGAGCTGGGGATCTGATGACACGATTCTCTTCGCCCAGGCCGACGGCATCCGACGCGTCTCCGCCAACGGCGGGACACCGGAACTGATCATCAAAGCCGAGGCGGGCGAAGCGTTCGACGGACCCCAGTTGCTGCCGGGCGGGGAGTGGGTCTTGTTTACAGTCGGTGCCGGACCCGGTAGCTGGGATGAAGCCCAGATCGTCGTCCAATCGCTCGGGGCCTCGGAGCGGCGCGACGTCTGGCGGGGCGGCAGCGATGCTCGCTATCTGCCGACGGGACATATCGTGTACGCGCTTGATGACGACCTGTTTGCCATTCCCTTCGATCTCGATACACTCTCCGTCTCCGGAGGTCCCGCACCGCTGGTCGAAGGTGTTCTCAGGGCCGGGACCACCGCCGGCGCCAACTATGGTGTTTCTGATGGCGGTTCGTTGGTTTATGTGAGTGGCGGGGCTGGGGCGGGCGCACGGTCTGTGGTGTGGGTGGATCGAGCGGGCAAGGAGGAAGCCGTCACGGCTCCGCCTCGCGGCTACGTTTATCCTCGCATCTCGCCCGACGGCAGCCGGGTGGCCCTGGACGTTCGTGACCAAGAAAACGACATTCTAATCTGGGACTTCAGGCGAGGGACGCTGACGCGGTTCACGCCGACTGCGGAGGGTGAGGAATACCCGGTATGGACACCCGACGGTCAACGCTTGGCGTACCGGACCGCCCCCTCAGGAATCCAATGGAAGGCTGCCGACGGCAGCGGTGTTGCAGAACCGATCACAAAAGCAGCAAGTAATCAACAAGCCCCGTACTTCTTTTCCCCGACTGGCAAGGAGCTGGTCTATCGAGAAATCCGTCCAAGCAGCATTGACATCGGCATGATTTCTGTTGGCGGAGACGCCAACCCTGTGTGGCTTCTGGAAAACCGATACACGGAGATGAACGCCGAACTCTCGCCGGACGGGCACTGGATGGCCTACCAGTCGAACGAATCGGGCAACCATGAGATCTATGTCCGGCCCTTCCCCAACGTGAACGATGGATTCCAGCAGGTTTCCGGCGCCGGGGGCATCCAGCCGGTCTGGTCGCGGAACGGAAGGGAACTGTTCTATTTGCAGCCCGGTACGCCTTTCCGCCTGATGGCCGTTCCCGTCCGGACGGGCGGCCCAGCCTTCGATTCGGGAAATCCCCAGGTCCTGTTTGACTGGCCGTACCTCGCACCAGGGCCAGGAGGTCGCACCTATGATGTCTCTCCGGACGGCCGGCGGTTCTTGGCACTGAAGGCTTTTGCTGCTGTGGCCGGGGGTGACGTCCCGCCGCCGCGAATCATCCTCGTCGAAAACTGGCTGGAAGAGTTGAAGCAGCGCGTGCCCGCCATCACAAAGTGAATCCGGCATGATCACCATCGCCGCAACTATTTTCTCCATCTCGCTTCGCTGCGATTGGGGACCAGGAAAGCCTCTCTGAACAATCGTGCCGACGGAAGGACATAGACTGGTAAGGACGCTCGGAGCAATTACCACCGGCTTCTTATTCCTGTTCGCTCTCGTCCAGCCGTCTTCCATCGCCGCCACTCACATCGCCTACACCGGCGCGGCCTTGGCTTGGCTGGCGCGCCTCGCGGTGGTGCGGCGCCGCGGCCTGCACAGCGGGCCGCTCGATCTGCCGATTCTCATCTACCTCGTCCTGTCCGCGGTGTCCGCCATGCTGTCGCCGCTCCCCGTTTCGAGCTGGGAAGGCATGCGCAAGGTCGCCCTGGTCTGCGTAGTACTGGTAGTTTCCCAGAACGTAATCTCAATCGCGCGTGCTAAACAATTGATACACGTCCTCCTCGTTTCCGGGCTGGCGACCGTGGCTTGGTCCCTCTGGCTGTACGCCGGCGGAGTCGGTCTCCACGTTATCCAGCCCGCCCCCGGCCCCGCGTGGGATCGCGCGGGCCTGCGAAAAGACGATGTGATCCTCCGCGTGGACGGCCGCAGGCTCACCGCACCGCAGCAATTTCTCGCCCATCTGCGCGCGAAACCTTCTGCGGAACCACTGCAGCTCGGAGTAGTTCGCGCCGGCGGAATAGAAGTCCGTAGAAACGTGGTGCCGGTGGTGGTGCCGCCGGGAGAATGGAGTCCGGCTGCCAGCTTGGATCAACTCGGAATGAGCATCGAGACCGCGCGGCCGGCCCGCGCGTTTGGTTTTTACAGCCACTATGTCACCTACTCCATGGTCCTCGCGCTGCTGGCGTCGCTTGTCTTTGGCCTTTGGCTGAGTGTGCCGCGGCGCTTCTCAGCAAATGGTCTGATTCTCGCCGCCGCATTCCTGTTGTTCACTCTGGCGCTGGGCATGACGCTGACACGCGCCGCCTGGCTGGCCCTGGCGCTGGGATGCGCGGTGCAAGTATGGTTTCGCTTCCGGCACTGGGTGGTGAGACTGCTGCTGCCGGCCGCTCTAATTCTGGTTGTGCTGGGAACCAGCGCGGCCATGTATCGCTGGCGTGGCACGGGACTCGTTGACCTGAGCGATCCGGGCACGGACTATCGCATCCTGATGTGGACCGATGGCCTGCGCCTGATCGGAGAACATCCCTGGTTCGGCGTAGGCATGAACTCCGTGCGCGATGCGTGGTGGAGATTCGACCTGGCAGCGTATCGCAAGTATCCGCTGCGCTCGCATTTCCATTCCACGCCGATCCAGATCGCTGTGGAGTTGGGCATTCCGGCGCTACTTTCCTGGATCGCATTCATGGCGACATATTGGATGATGCTGGTTCGGCTGGTGGCGCGCGCGCGGGAACAGCGGGATTCGCAGGCGTATGGTTTGGCGCTGGGCATTCTCGGCGGGACCAGCGGCTTTCTGGCGAGCTCGCTGGTGCACTACGATTTTGGCGACTCCGTGGTGGTTTTTCTTTTTTGGTTTTTGGCTGGAATTGCGCTGGCGGTGCGGCAGCACTTGGCGCGACAACCGGCGAGCTAGCTGGCGCCGCGGCCCAGGGCCACGCGGGGGATGGTCTTCAGGAAAATCTTCAGGTCCAGCCAGAGCGACCAATTATCAATATAGGCGAGATCGAACTGCACCAGATGATCGAACTTCAGGAGGCGGTTGCGGCCTTCCAGTGTCCACAGACAGGTCAAGCCCGGCCGCATGCGCAGGCGGCGGCGCTGCCAGGGCTCGTAGCGTTCCACTTCTTCGGGCAGAGGCGGCCGGGGACCGACAAAGGACATGTCGCCGCGAAGCACATTCCAAAGTTGGGGCAGCTCATCCAGGCTGAACTTGCGGAGCCAGCGGCCCAGGCGGGTGCGGCGAGGATCGTCGCTGATCTTGAATGCCGCGCCGTCCATCTCGTTCAGCGGCTCCAGCTCGGTACGCAGAGCCTCGGCATCGGCCACCATGGACCGGAATTTGTAGAGGGTAAAGCGGCGGCCGTTCAAGCCGCAGCGGGTCTGCCGGTACAAGATGGGGCCGCGGGAGCTCAAGCGTATCAAGAGCGCCACCAGAAGCAGCAGTGGGGAAAGTACGACCAGCGCGGATGCGGACACAACGACATCGGCGGAACGCTTGGCCAGCAGCGCGAATTCGTCATTGGGCGCGGAGCCCAGCGTAAGCAACGGAACGTGGCGCAGGTTTTCCATGTGCACGCGCGGAAACGTCTGAGGCAAAAAGCCGAGGTCCACGCGCGTGCGGATACCTTCTTCGTGGCAGCGGCCGATGAGCGGCGCCAGGCGCTCGAGGTCGTCCGGGCCCACCGCGCAAAGCAGCTCGTCCACCACGTGATTCTTGAGAATTTCGTAGGCCTGGTCCAAGCTGTAAATGGGATAGCTGGAGTGCAGGCCGGCGAGCGGCGCCTTTGGGAGCGCCCCGGTGGCGACAAATCCGATCAGGCGCAACCCGAGCGGCTCGCTCTGCTCGATCAATTTGGCCAGCTCACGCGCGGCCGGCCCGGTTCCAACGATCAGGCAGTGGTGATGAGTGCGCACTTTGTCGCGCCACCAACTGCCTCCCCAGACCAGGGTCCAGCGCCCCACCATGAGCAGAACCAAATCCACGGCGCCGATGGTCAGGACAAAGGCGCGGCTGATGTCACTGGCTCGGAAAAGGTACAGACCCGCATTCAGAAGCAATACGCTCAGGGCGACCAGCTTGGCGGCATCGGTCGCCAGCTCACGGCGATTGCGCAACTCGACGTCGCGGTAGATACCCAGGATGTAGCCGCTCACCAGCCAGACCACCACGATCCCCAAAAGCAGCGAAGCATAGTGCGCTAGGGGATAGATTTCCGGGCGGACGAATCGCGGGCCCAGAAGATCGGTCAAGATATGAGCGCGCACCCAGTAGGCCACCAGGAAGGCCACAACGGTCACAACCAGGTCGTGGAGCCTGGCGATGAAACCGAGGAGAGCGGAGCGGCGCTCAAACAAGCGAAATCTCCTTGATTCGGAGGCGCCTAGTATTGCAGAAGCGTGCGCTGGTGCACAAGTCTGGAGGCTGACTCGACGCGAGAATGGCCGGCGATTCGGCGGGGCACCCGGAATGTCAGAGAGATCCTTCGCCGACCAAGTCGGCTCAGGATGACCATCCCTCATTGGATGGTCACCCCCTACCCCCCTATGTTTTTTGTAAGTGCGCAGTACAAAGGAGTTATGGTTCGATTCTCTGTAAATGCGGATTCTAAACGGCTTTAAGTGGCGTGTTTTCAGTGGGGCTTCCACTACGCCGTAAGTGCGGATTCTAAAGGAGATAAAGTGGCTCTGTTGACATCCTCGGCACCATTCGTGTTTTGATATCTCGACAAAGAAGGGGGACGGATGTTTTCTAGGGAAGCAGGAGGAACCATGGCCGAGATCGGACTCCTGCCGTT
>Ga0214473_10002096_pt1 | contig 25027 bp, 18 predicted proteins | sample RVTome_7_FD_203509 | JGI IMG/M metagenome (GOLD analysis project Ga0214473, IMG submission 203509) | Soil microbial communities from uranium-contaminated site in the Upper Colorado River Basin, Wyoming, United States - RVT98D197 | ecosystem: Environmental > Terrestrial > Soil > Contaminated >... | reverse complement strand
TCATCGTCGTCATCATCGTCGTCGTCGTCATCATCGTCGTCGTCATCATCGTCGTCATCATCGTCGTCGTCGTCATCATCGTCGTCGTCATCATCGTCGTCGTCATCATCGTCATCATCATCATCGTCATCGTCATCATCATCGTCATCATCATCGTCGTCATCATCATCGTCATCATCGTCGTCATCGTCGTCATCGTCATCGTCGTCATCGTCGTCATCATCGTCGTCGTCATCGTCATCGTCATCGTCATCGTCGTCATCGTCGCCATCATCGTCGTCGCCGACCGGAGGCGGGCCGCCATCATCGTCGTCGTCGTCACCTGTTGTTGGACCGGTCAGGCCTACGAACGGACCGCCGCCGCTGGTCGCTGCCGTCGTTTCACCAAGGCAGAGTGAAGCCGCAATATCGCGGATCTGCGTAGCCTGACCTGCGTTGGTTACGCTGTCGGCCAGCACCAGCAGCCCGTCTGCCACATTCAGGCACACCAGCATCGGGACCTTTGGCGTCCGGCCGGCTTCTGCCAATGCAAGCACCAGATTGACGATTTGCGCGTTGGACGGCGAGGGCGAGGAAGCCAGGAATTCAGTCGCGACGCTTGGACACGCGACCGCTCTTGGAATGTCGGGACAATCGGCGAGAGCCTCGCCGACGGTCATGACCTGCCCGGAAGCCAACATCGTGGAACCCAGCAGGAAAGCGGCGCTTACAAAGACAGTTGTGGACAATTTCATGACAATTACTCCTTCACGCGTTAGTTATAAGCTAAGCATAACGGAGTGTTAAACATTACGGACTTTGGTCGCCAAAGAGGTAGAGCCTCCGGTCGCCAGAGTACTGGATAGAATACTGGAAACCTGTGGCCTATTGTATTGGCGGAATGGGAGATGTAACTGCTTATTGGTGCAAATATAACGGGAATGTAGTATGGAGATATGGCGATAGTTGCTTTGAACGAGTTAGGCGATTGTTTGTCGCTGAGGTGATGCCGCCGGCCTATGAGCGATTGGAGGTGGGAGGAACGGGGAGTCATCTGCCCCCGCATCGGCAATGGCGCCTGGCCGCCTGGCCTCCAGGGAGGGCCAATTGCCAGAAGCGCGCAAAAGGCTCACTCTAGCTGTGGTGAGGGCCAGCTATTGCTCGAGTGGGGTTGACCTTGGGTTTGGAGTCCACCGTGCCATCAATTCCCCGACACATCGCAGCGGCTGCGGTGATGGCCGCTCTGGTCGTCCTCCATTCGGCGACGGCCTATGCCGCAGGCGACGAATGGACCGCCGTCAAAGTCCGCGGCACGGTGATCCATCTGGTCGGCAGCCAGTGGGAGGAGTTCTCGCGCGGCGATACGATTGCCGATGGTCAGGCGGTGCGGACGCTCCAGAGCGGACGGCTGCAACTGCAGCGCGATCAGGGAAGCATAAGCCTGGCACCGAACACGGTGGTCGAGATCGACGAGAACCAGCAAGGTGATTTCACCACGGTCAGGCAGTATTCCGGAAGCGTGACGATCGAGGCTCGCCAGGGGGACATCGCGCATATTGCAGTGGAAACGCCGGAACTCCTGGTTTCGACCGCCGCCGGTGTCATTTCGGTGGCGTTCGACGGCAACACCGCAAAAGTAGAGGTCGACAGCGGCTCCGTTGCGGTCATCGATCGGATACATGGGACCAAGTCGGTGCTCGTTGCGGGGCAGGCAGTCACCCGGTCTGCTTCGGCCGGCATGGACTTCAGTGGGAGCGGAACGTCGCCGGCCTCCGTTGATGCCTCCGGGGATGTGGTTGCTGCCTCCGTCGACGCCAACTCCAAAGCGCCCAGCCCCTCGAAGGACTCGGGCTCGACCGGCGGGTCTGCTGACGCGGCCGGCGCTGAAAGCGGCAGCGCCGACGACAACGCATCTGGCGTCAATAGTGGCGACAGCGGCGCCAGCAAGTCCGGCGACAACGGAAACGGGAACAACGGAAACGGGAACAACGGCGCCAGCAACCCCGGCAATAGCGGAAACGGGAACAGCGGCGATAACGGAATTGGAAGCGGGAACGCGAACAACGGCTACAAGGGGAACGGTGGCTAGAGCGGCTATTCAGGCCGCTTTTACGGCGCAAGAGCTGCGCCGCCGAGAACCGCGGTCATAATGACTGGATGGAACCAGAAAACGTGAGTGCAACACGTATTGCCTTCGTCGACGACCACCCCACCCTTCTGATGGGCATTGCCGCGCTGTTTTCCTCGGACGACCGCTATGACATCGTCGGAACCGGGAATTCGGCCGACGACGCCTTGACACTCGCCGCTCGGGTCGAACCCGAGATTCTCATTCTCGACCTCAGCATGCCGGGCGACGTTTTTGCCGCAATCCAGAGAATTGTGGGACGCTCGGCAAAGACCAAGATCATCATCTTTACCGCCTTTGCCAGCGTTGACCTGGCTTTCAAGGCGCTCGACGCCGGGGCGCATGCCTTCGTGCTCAAGGGCAGGCCTTCAGAGGATCTCTACGCAGCAATCGACGCGGTTCTGGCCGGACAGTTGTTCATATCCCCCGACTTCTCGCAAAAACTCATGTCCGGGTTCCGCAACCGAAGCAAGCGCGAAAAGGAGATGCAGGCGGCAAAGCTCAGCGCGCGCGAAATGCAACTCGTCGAATGCCTGTTCGAGGCCATGACCAACAAGGAGATAGCCCGGAAGCTGCAATTGAGCGAGAAAACTGTCAAGCATTACATGACCAACCTGATGAACAAGCTGAAGGTGAAGAGCCGGCTGGAGGTGGTGCTTGCCGCTCAAGCCACAAGGCAGGACCAAGAAGTACTCGATCAGTTGTCCCTTGAGGACGAAGCCTAGTGCCATTTCCATTTCGATTGAATCGAAATGGGGCTCCAAGTCTTTGTCTTGTCGCGTGATCGAACCGCAAAAGTCTCGCAGCTTTTGCTGATCACGCTAGCCAGCCACTGCGCCGTATGGAATCTCGGCCGAAATTGTGGTCATCGACGACGAGCCGATATCGGCCCGCAGGACGCCGCCCAGGGATTCGACACGGAAGCGCATGCCGCGCAGACCCAGCTTCCGGGTGTGGGCGTCGATGGCGTGGTGTGCGGGCTTGCCATGGGCCGAATTCGCAATGGAAACGAAGAGGCAGGCGCCATCAGCTGTGGCAGCAACGAGTTGCCTTGAGGCCCCTGCGTGTCGGAACGCATTGTTGAGTGCCTCCTGGACGATGCGGTAGGCGCAAATCCTGACCGCCATGGAGGTGCTTTCCGGAAGGTCACGCAATTCGCGCTTGACCACCGACCCAGTCGCCTCCTCGTGCCGCGAAATGGCAAGCAAGATTGCCTCCTTCACGCTCAAGGTGGCCAGTTCAGGCAGCACCAGCCCGGCGGAGATGTTGCGCAGTTCCTCCATCGCGTCCGTGGCCAGTTGAATCGTCGCAGCCAGGTCCGGCGACGGTTGGCGCGACTTGGAGGCGACGCTGGCGGCCTTGGTGAGTCGCAGGATTATCAGCGTCAGCAGTTGGATCGGTCCGTCGTGGATATCGGATCCGACCTGAGCGAGCAGGCTTTCATTGGTGAAATTTGCGTTGAGCCGCAATTGTTCGGAAGCGTCGTGGAGCGCGCGATTTTCCTCCGAGAGCCGTCTTGACGCAGTAAGGTTGGTCGCGAGACGGGCGCGTTGAGTGGCGATGGTGCGGCTGGCCTGGTCGACCAGCACATAGAGTACGCCAATTACGCCCAGGCCGATCAACCCGACCAGAACCCAGACGTCGAGCTGCGCCCGAAACTGGATCGCAAGCAGCGACTTGGCGCTGTAGTAAAGCGCGGCAACCGCGAATATCTCCCCGGTGATGGAGCGATGCAGGGGGGTGTAGATCTTGAGGGTTGCGATCGAATGGCCCGGAATTGGCCCGACCGGCTCCAGCGGCAGGTTGGCAATGCCGGAAACCACGTCGCCGCTCTTTGCGGCTGCAAAAAGGTCCTCAGTCTGGAATTGGTCGATTAGTCCGCCAAGCGATTCATAGATCACTGAACCGTCAAGATCGCGGATGCGGATCTGCAGCAGGCGCGTGGAATCGGCGTCATTGCCGATCTCGAAGACGTCGTCGAGTTTCGCCCGGTCCTGGGCCGTCAGCGGCCGGTTCGCGCTCACGCCCTCGAGCGCATGCGCGATAAGCGAATCGATGCTCGCGGCGGCGGAGGCTGCCACCCCCCGGGTGATGCTCGATTGCAGGTAGTAGCCGACCCAGTTGCCAAGAACGATCATCGCGAGCGCGACAACGATCACCGCCGCGAGCAGAAAGCGCTGCGAGAGCGGCAAGACGCGCGCCAGCCGGTCGGTGCCGAGACGCAACCTCCGCACCAGGTGTTGCAGATCCTCAGATGTGGAGCCTGACTTCGGTCTGGACATTGGACGTCGTCACCCCAACGGTCGGTACGCGTGCCGTGGCGTTGATGAACCCGTGCCACACCACGTTCCGCAAATCGCGATGGCAATCAAGGCGAATTACCAGCTGCCTGGTCCAGGACGATATTCTCAGCTCCAGTGGATAGAAGAAGCTGAGACATCTTGCTGCTGTCGGCCTCAGAATACGAGGCGTACACTGGCGCCCTCGGGGCCGACCTGGCCCCGCCATGAAATCCGGCTGGCCGGCAGCTTGCGCCCGAACCCCGGTGAGACCCAACCGCCCGCGCCCAAATTGCCTCCCCCGGCAATGGCGATCTGCGGCGACGAAAACAGCAGTCGCAGGACCGGCTCGCCCGCCCGAGTGACCATCACGGCTCGATCCTCGTGCTCGGCCCGAAGGTCGGAGGCGAGCTGGAATGAGACCTCTGCCGTTTGCGGCGCTCCGGGTCCCAGCAGGCGGTCAATGATGACGATACCTTGGGGATGCCTCTCGACCGTGCGCTGATGGCGAACCGCGTGGCGCCCGAGATAGCCATCGTGGGAACCTGTGATCAGCCAATCCTCGCCGTCGCGCATCTGGTCAAGCCAGGCTGTCGCCTTGTGCGACCAGTTGAATGGGCCCGAAATCAAGCTCTGGTCGGCGGCCCCAATGCTGAGGGTGTTGTGGGCGCGTGTTCCGCGGAACCAGTCGCGCCACCGACCACCAGACTGATAGAGGTAGGTGCCCGGATCGACCAGCACCGGCCGCCCGTCGACTGCCAGGATCAGCGACAGCGCATCCGCGTGACCATGTGCAGCGATCGACAGATAGCCGAGCGGCCCGTGATCGAAAATGAGATCGACGTGCTTTCCTCCGCAGGGCCCGCGCCAGACCGCGTAGCCGCCGCCAGCAAAGTCTCTCAATCCGGACGGGACTTGCCCCGTTTCGGCAGAGCTTCCCAGCACAACGTTGCGCAGTTGCGCTGGGGCCTGCAAAGGGCAGGGTATCCCCGCCAGAGCTGCGGCTGCCGCCGCGACCGAGGCTACGTATGCGGGCTCTGGCTGCGTCAACGTGATCACGCGACCCTCATCATCGTCGCCAATCGACGCGGTGGCGCCAGTCCCTGTCGTGATCCAGGCCGCGAAATCGGCGAACCGGCCGAGCCGCGCGATTGCTTCAGCAGGAAATGGTTTCTCCGCCGCCTGCGCGATCTTGGCGCAGATCAGCAGCAGCTCGACGGTAAACGCGGCGTAGCTCGGCGATTGCTCGGCACCCACGCCGTCGGGGAGGATCTGCACCAGGGTTTCCGCGATGAGACCCGTGTGCGCCTTGGCCGCAACAGATGCGGCATCAAACAGATCCGGCATCGCCATGGCGATCAGGTACTCGCCTGCCAGTTCGGCGACAAGGTGATTGTTCGCCGACGAAAAGCGTGAAGGGAACCGGGCCAGCCAGAAGGCGCTGGCGGCAAGAATCGCGCGCACCCGGTGCACCGTCCCCGGCGCCATTTTGTCGCCCATGAGAGAGCACGCAACGATCAGGCTGATTGCCCGCTGTGCCACCTCGATGCCAGAGCTCCAGCCAACGCCCCTGAACGGGGGGTTGGACTGGTGCCAGCTGGCGATGGCGCTCTCGATCGCAGCAAGCGCGCCGTCGTCGCCGGCCAGCAAGGCATGAGAGGACAGCGGCTGTAGCATCTGCAGCCGGTTGAACTCCCAGACATACTTGATGTCGCCGAGAGTTGGCGAGTTACGGTAATCGATATCGAAGCAATAGGTGTCGGGGCCCGGCCATGCATTGCCGGTGACCGGATCGAGGCGCCAAGCCGAAGCCGGGAAGAGATCGTTCGGCGCCCGCTGCGGCCAGTCCTGGCCCAACGCCGAGAACCTGCCGTCGAGTGCCGCCGCCGCAGCGCTTTCGATAGCAGCGCGCTCCGCTCCTGATGCGGCCGCTATGGACTCGCGTAACCCCGGCAAGGACACCGGCCTGCTTCCTGGCAGATCGAAGCGCGGCCAGCCTTCGTGCCGACCGCGGGAGCGTTCTGCCTTGAGCTTGGCGCCAAGCCGATACGCGATCTCCCGCGGTTCCATACTGCGCAGGCGATTGAGATACCAGCTCAGCGACATCGGAGGCCTACCGTTGCTTGCGCCCGGCGCAAGACCGAGCACAAACCCCATACACCATACCGCTGAAAATCCGTTACCGGGCGGTCGCCGAGGCGTGGCTGGGCGCTATGATGGCCATGTCGGATATCAGCAGGCAGAGGGGCGAAAAACCAATATGAAAGCCATGGCATCATGCAGCCTCGGCCTGATCCTCGCGCTGTCGATCTTGGGAGACGCGACGGCCGGGGCGCTGCCGCTCGAACGCGGCGTCGGTGTGCACGAATGGCTGAACTGGGCTCCGCTGACCGAAGACGGAAACTATCGACGCCCGCCCTACAAAGACGTCACCGGTTGGTTGTCGCAGGGACGTCCGCTCTCGGACTGGCCTGGCGGCAGCGAGTTCGATCGGATCAGGAGTCTCGGTTTCGACTTCATCCGCCTCACCGTCGATCCGGGACCACTGCTCAGCAGCGAGGGCGCGGAACGGCAGGAGGCTCTGGCCGTGCTTGAAGCTGCAGTTCGCCATGTCACGAGCACCGGGTTGAAGGTGGTCTTCAATTTTCATCCCAACAGCCAAGTGCCGGCGTTCAGTCCGAAGCGGATCGAGGGTCCGGTCGACGCACCGAGCATCCTCGCCTATCGGCAGATGGTGGCCGACACCGCCCAGATGCTGGTGGAAGTTGGCGTCGACAAGGTCGCACTCGAGCCCTTCAACGAGCCAGCTTACTATCCTTGCGATGACACTGGCACGGACGATTGGCAGGAGGTACTGGCAACCCAAATTCGTGCCGTCCGCGCGGTCGCCGCCGACCTGACGATCATCGCGACAGGGGCCTGCGGTGGCAGCATAGCCGGACTTACCGACGTCGACCCTTCGGGCTTCGATGATGCTGCCATCCTCTATAGCTTCCATATGTACGAGCCGCATGCCTTTACCCATCAGCGTGAGGAAGGCGGCTGGCATGCCGGGCTGCCTTGGCCGACCGCGGGACGGGCGCGCGAGGAGGTGGTGGAGTATCTTCGCACGGCCATGGAGATGGCCGGGCTCGACCTGATCACCCGAGAAATGGCGCTATTATCGGTGAACGGCACCCTGGACCGCTACTTTGCCGAAGGCTGGGGCGAGACGCAGCTGCGGGAGCGGTTCGACGCCGCGCTTGTCTGGGCCGCCGCGCACGACATTCCGCCCCAGCGGCTGTTCATGGGGGAGTTCGGGGTGATCGCCCTTTCTGCGAACGGCAGCTCGGGTGCCTTCGATGCCGACCGCTTCCGCTACATCCGAGCAGTGCGGACCGAGGCCGAACGGTACGGGATGGCCTGGTCGGTTTGGGAATACAGCAATCCATACGGCATGACCCTGATCGAGCCCGTCGGCCCGGCGGAGCCCGATGCCGGGCTGCTCAAGGCGCTGGGGCTTCCGACCCCTGCGCCTTGAGGTCATCTAGTAGCGCGTAAGATCGAGCCGCTGGTCGACAAAAGCCCGCTTGCCGCTGGCGCCCGAGATCAGGCTGTCCACTTTTTGTAGTGAGAACACGAGCTTGTCTTGCGCTCGCTGCTGTAGGTCGGCGCGTACGCGCTCAGCGTCCTTGAGTGTGCCACCGGGCGAGGCGATGTACTTGATCGTGCATCTCCCGGGCTCCTCCTGGAAGAACTGGTACTCGTCGATACCGATGAAAAAGCGCGGGTTGTCGGGGGTGAAATCAATGGTTACCACGCGGTTGCCATCGACCGAGATAAGATAGTCCGGCTTCCGGCGCGGGGTGATCCCCTCGATCCGCATGCGTTGGCCGTTCTCGCGCGTCGGGAGACGGACAAGCCGTGCCCGGTCCTGGGTGTCGTAGCGGATGAATGGCATGCCAGTGGAAAGGAACCCGGAGCCGATCAGCCTCCCCTCCTTGCCGATCTCGGTGATGGTCTGGTCATCCTCATCGACCAGCTCGGCCAAACCGTACAATGGTTCGAATTCATAGATGCCGGGCTGATCCGGCAGCTCGCCGGCAAAGATCGCTCTTTCGCTGAGACCGTAGAAGTTGCCGATGGCGACGTCGCCGAACGCGGCTGCGATCGTCTGGCGCTGATGCGCGTGCAGCGGCTCCGAGATCGGAAGTATGGCCTTGAACGCCAGCTTGGGTCGCCGCTTGAGCTTGAGCAAATGTCGGCAGAGCACATCGATGGAGGATGGGTAGCCGTATAGGTATCGCACCTTGTGTTGGTCGATCATATTGAGATAGAGGACCGCATCAGCCAGCGTCAGTGGGAACACCGAGAGACGCAACTCGCGCAGGGCCGGCTCCCATTCGTACAGTCGGCCATCCAGGGCCTGCAGGCCGAAACCACGCAGGACGGCTCGCGCATCGCCCTCCCTGTAGCCGGTCTGGCACCAAACGTGATTGACGAAGGCAAACTCCTTGGGGCTGCGATCCTTGTCGAGGTAGAATGCGAAGGGCCGCTCGCCATTCGAGCCGCTGGTGTCCGCATCGTCGACCAGCTTCTTGGGCACGGCAAGCGCGGCATCGCCAGCCTTGACCAGATCGGCTTTCCGCAGCACGGGCAGGCGGCGAAAACCATCGAGTTCGATCGCGGTGGGGTCAAACCCCGGGCCGAATACCCCCTCGATGATCTCGCGATAGAACGGGCTGCTGCCATGTGCCTTGGTCAGGAGATCGCGGAGTCCCTTGAGGTGCTGCGCGTGGGCAAATTGCGTATCCGCAGCGCTCAACGCTATGCGTTTCCGCCACAGATTGTAGGCGCGGCCGTATTTGAGCTTTGTCGGAACCAGCGACAGCAACGGCGCCAGCGAGCGCCTCACGGCGGCCGGACTTCGCACATAGGCGCCACGCGCCACATCCATCAAACTCATTGCTCCCCCTCGATTGCGTTGATCTAGAAAGCCATCCATTCACCGGCCAGCCGGAACTCAGCTGGATTCATGGTGCGCTTGAACTTCGAATAGCCGGTTTGGGGGGCGAGCCCGCCCACGTCGAACTCGGTACAGCCGCGGCGCTTCATCTCGCGGATGATGTTCCACATCAGGAAGTTGCCGGCGTTCACCTCGCGGCCTCGAGCGCCGAACCAGCCTGTTTGGTATTCGCACCGGCTGCCGAAACGGACGACGGACATGCCCGCCACCGGTTCATCCCCGAGGACGAGCTGGAACACCAATACATCCGCGGGCGCAGCGTCGCGCAGCGCCCTGATGAACTTGCCGTCCACCGCCTTGAAATGCTTGTCCCGCATGTTGAGGTTGTGGCGGTCGATCATCCATTCGAGGGTTGCGGCGTCATCGGCGACGCGCAGTGTCGCACCGGCTTTCTCGGCGTTCCTGAAGCGATTGCGGAAGGACGAAGCCATGGATGACCAGAGCGCCTCTTCGCCTCGGCTAAGATCGATGCGACCGGAGATCCAGGCATGATCGTGCCGCAACTGGAAGCCGAGCCCTCTGAGCAGGGCATGGTTCGCTTTGGTACCCTCCAATGCCGGAGCCATCAGGCAAGGAGCCCGATAGAATTGGCCCCAGTGCTGGCGGATGGCGGCGTAGACGGCGGCCACCGTTCCGGGCAGGGGCTCGGCATCCATGAACAGCGGTCCACGATTGACGCGGGTCAGGAGCTTCAGCTCCAGGATGCGCAATTCGAGCAATTGGCAGATGGCGACCACGCGACCGCCTTGCGAAAATGTTGCGCGCCTGACGTGCCAGCCTTTGGCGCGTTTGGCCTCGCCATAGGCGAAGGATTGAGAAAGGTGCGGGAAGGCAGCGGAGGCGAACAGGCGGTCCCATTCGGCCCGGTCGCGCGTCAGAGCGACACGCACCATATGGGCGCTGTAGCCCACTGCGGCGGAGTTGGACAGCCGTTCGTCGGCTGGGTCGGCCGAAGCATTGTAGCTCATAGGATTCTCCGCCCCCAGATGATCTCGCTACCATTGGAAGCAAGCGGCAATTGAAAGTGCAAATTAGCCGGGCCGGGTCGCCCCGCAAAACTGTTCCTAAATTTAGTGTTAACGCCTAGGCGCAAGTATCAGCGCGCTGCGCTTGCCCAGATTGCCGCCAGGGCATCAGCATAGGGCTCGATGTCAAGCCGGGCGCGATGCACCTCCAGGCCCGCAGCACCCAATTTGCGCCTGAGGTCGGGGTCGGTAACCAGCCGCGTCATGGCGCCGGCAAGGGCCTCGACGTCGCCGGGCGGCACCAGCAGCCCGGTCTCCCCCTCAGTGACGATGTCTTCCACCGCTCCGACCGGGGTGGCAACGACTGCGAGCCCCGAGGCCATGCCTTCGATGACCGAGATCGGCAGGTTTTCCTCAAACGAGGGCAGAACCAGAATATCGGCTTCGGCGATCAGGCTGGCCACGCGTTCGGCATTCAGCCACCCGGGCAGGCTGACCCGGTCGTCGAGTCCGAGCTCGGCAACGCGCCGCCGCGTCACCTCCACCTCCCCGTCGCCGGCAATCGTCGCCCGCCAATTCGGGATCGTCAGCATACGAGCCAACGCTTCTCCCAATTGCGGCACCCCCTTGCGCTCGCCCAGGCGGCCGAGGAAGAGAATGTGTGAATCCTTGCCACCGCCCCGGTGCTGCAGTGCTGGACGGGCAGTCGCGTTCGGCAGGATGCTCACTTTTTCCCGTGCCTCGGGGACCATCCCAACGATGAAATCCCGCCAAACCCGACCCAGCACCACCACCCGGCCCGCATTGGCGAACATCCGGCGAATCCGCTGGTGAAGCCAGGGCCGCTGGTCAGACCAGAACCGTCTGTAGTCAGCTCCGTGCAAATGCAGCACGTAGGGGACCCCGAGCAGGCGTGCCAGTCGGGCCACTAGGAGTTTACGATAGGTGCTGCCGTAGCTTGCGACGTTGATGTGGACGACATCGAGCTGTCCGCGCACCCGGGCGACGATCACCCGTAGGCAAAAAGCCACGAGAATGAACGGGGAAACAAGAATATGGCCCGCGCCGCGGGTCGGCGCGAATGTTACGCGGATGTCGCTGCGTTGTTGACGGTCGAGGACCTGACGCAGCGAGTCCATCAGCCGGTCGATCCCGCCCTGTCCGCCAACTCCGGATGGCGTTGCGACCAGCACGTGGAGCGGGTGGCGTCGGTGTGGGTCCTGCAACATTTCCGTGCCTCTCAGTCCCTTTCCGCATAGCGCGCGGGGGCGGGGGGTGCCAAGCAGAGGCCTCAACTAAGGTTTACGCCGTCTTGGCTGGGCGATTTACCCTACCGGGTCATTTGACTGTCTGCGCGGCCGCCGCTGGTCTATGGCACATGGGACGGCCGCTCTGGCCGATGCGCCCAATCGAGGACGGTCCAGTGCTGCTCCGCTCCACATTGATTTACGCCCCGGCGATCTTCCTCACCCGGATCTCGGCGCTGCTGCTGCTCGTCATCGCCACGCGCCTACTGGATCAGAACGAGTACGGACTCCTCGCCCTGGTCGCCACCATCGGCGAAATGACCGATATGGCCGTCACCAATTGGCTGCGCATTGCCTTCATCAGGCTGGGCGGCAAGGGCGCCATCAGCGAAGGCAGCCTGCGCCTTGCGGCCCGCGCCCTCTCGCTCACCACTGTGCTCGCACTGCTCATTTCGATAGCGGTGTCCTTTTCCATCGTGCCCGAGCGCTGGCAGGAATTCAGCCTTGCCGTCGGGGCTTACCTGATCGCCGGGAGCATCGGGCGTTTCGCGCTTTGTGTCCTTCAGATGCAGCAGCGCCACGCCGTCTACTCGATGCTCGAATTCCTGCGCGCGGCGCTGGGCATCGCGCTGCCCGTCCTCGCATTGATGCTCATCGACAACTCCTTTTTCGTGGCGACGCTGGCCAGCAGCGCAGGGGCACTGATCGCTGGCAGCATCGGCCTCCGGCTCGCGCTCGCCAAGGCAGTGCCGGGCGCGCCGCGTTTCGCCTATCGCGACCTTGTTGTGCTGGGGTTGCCTCTGGTGGTCATGGCGCTCCTTGCGTTCGGCATCAACAGCCTGGAACGGCTGATCCTCAAGTTCTTCTATGACGCCAGCGCCGTGGCCGTTTATGCCGCCGCCTACGCCCTGGCGCGCCAACCGATCGACGTCATCGCCAACGCCATCAACATGGGGGCCTTTCCCGAGATGGTCAGTCGCTTCGATGAGCACGGCCCCGACGCAGCGGGCAAGTTCCTGGGCCAGCAGATGGCCCTGATGGCGCGCTTGAGCCTGCCTGCTGCGGCATTACTGATTGTCCTTTCTGCCGACATCACCGAGCTTGTGCTTCCCGCCAGCTATCACAACGAAGTCACCATGCTGTTCCCGCTGATCGTTCTCAGCGTGCTGCTCGCGAATTTTCAGTCCTTCGTCTACGACAATATCTTTCACGCCCATAAGCGCAACTGGCTACTGATATGGTCATCGGTGCCGGGCTCGATTGTTGGAGTGGCGCTCGGCCTGCTGCTCATTCCACGTTACGAGGGGCTGGGCGCTGCATATGCGTTGGCCGGTGGATCGCTGGTCGGGCTCATCGGCAGCATCGCGGTTTCGTCTCGCCTGATGCGGCCCCAGGTGCCCTACAGGGCCGTCCTGATTTCCGCCGTCGTGGCGATGTTGTGCGGTGCCGCTGCCGCCGCAGTGGGCGCAGTGCTCGGAGACATCTGGGTCGTTGTGCGGCTCGGCGTCTCGGCATTGGCTGGCGCCGCCGTGTTCCTCGGCCTCACGGCCTTGGTCCACCCGCAGGAAACCAGACGATTCATGGACATCGCCGCCGCCCGGCTGGGTGTCGGCGGCAGGCGGCCCCGCGTTTCCGGGGGGTGAGGCTCAGTTGCGGGCGCCGCGCGACCAATAGGCCGACCACAGCAGTCCAGCATACGCGCGGTTGGTATCGTAATAGCGGCGCCAGAGCCGGCGCGGCTCCTGCAGGACACGATAGAGCCATTCGAGGCCAGCGGCCTGGACCAGCTTTGGTGCACGGCTGACCTTACCGCCGTAGACGTCGAAGCTACCACCTACGCCCATGACGAACGATGGCGCGAGCTCGCTCCGGTAGCGGCGCAGGAACCGCTCCTTTCGCGGTGTCGGCATGGCGACGAACAGGCAATCTGCGCCCGAGGCATTGATCGCTGCGACCACGCTATCCTCGTTTTCCGGCCTGAAGTATCCGTCCTGCGCCCCGGCGACTATCAGCCCTGGGTATTCGCGGCCGAGCCGAAGCATAACTGCTTGAAGTACCTGCGTTTCCGCCCCGAGCAGGAACGGCTTGAAGCCGCGTTCGGCACAGATGCGGAAGAGGTTTTCCATGATGTCGACGCCGGCTACCCGCTCAGGAATCCGGATCCCCAGGAGGCGCGCCCCCCAGACGATGCCGGCGCCGTCGACGTTGATCAGATCGGCCTCGGAAACGTCCTGCCGCAGCTCGGCGTTGGAGCGCATATTCACCAGTTTCGCCACATTGATGACCGTATGATGAATGGGTTTCTTCGCCAACATTGCCTCGGTGGCGAGCGAAAGTGTCTCGACCATGGTAAGCAGATGCATCGGCGTGCCGAGGAACTCGGTACGTCGTGCCGCGATGAGTTCGTGCTCGCTCCAGTTCGGCTTCTGTGTCGTGTCGCTCATGCGAGCCTCCCACTGATGCGCGCATCCGGCTTGCGGGCCTTGCGCCAGGTCCACAGGCCCCTGGTGTCGATCAGCTTCTTGTCCTTGAGGGCCTCAGGATCGATGAAGTTGAACTGCCGGTGATCGACCAGAAGGACGATCACATCGGCCTTGTCGATGGCGGTCAGCGGGTCGCGGAATTCGATTCCGAGATCCGCGAGTTCCCGTGGCAGCTGCTTGGTGTGCGGCTCGGCGGCAATGATCTTGCCGACACCTGCTTCATGCAGGAGCTTGACCACCTCGACCGCCGGGCTTTCTCGCAGATCGTCGATATTGGGTTTGAACGAGAGCCCGAGGCAGGCGATGGTTTCGCGTTTGGTCGGGTCGAGCACGGCCTCGATTTCCTTGACAACGGCATAGGGGCGTTCGCTGTTGATCCGCCTGCTGGCACTCATCAGCCGCGTATTGTGGGGTGCCGCATCGATGATGAAATAGGGATCGACCGCGATGCAGTGCCCGCCGACTCCAGGGCCTGGTTGCAGGATGGAAACACGCGGGTGCCGGTTGGCGAGGTCGATGACCTCCCAGACGTTGAGCTTGAGATCGGAGCAGACCGCTGCCAGCTCGTTGGCGAAGGCGATATTGACGTCGCGGAAGGCGTTCTCGGTGAGCTTGACCAGTTCGGCGGCCTCCGCCGAGGTGACGAAGAGCTCGCCGTTGACGAAGCTGGAATAGAGCATTGCCGCGCGCTCCGACGAGCGGCGTGACAGGCCGCCGACGCTGCGGTCGTTGTTGACCAGTTCGGTCAGGACTTTGCCAGGCAGAACGCGCTCCGGACTGTAGGCCACCAGCACGTCGGCCTCCTCGCCCGCCGTATCGGGAAAGCTCAGGTCCGGCCGTGCCTCGGCGAGCAGCGCACAAAGCTTGCGGGTGGTGCCGACTGGCGAAGTGGACTCGAGCACCACGAGATCGCCCTGTTTGAGATGCGGGGCGATGCTGCGACCGGCCGCGAAGACGTAGCTCACATCAGGCTTGCGATCATCGGTGATCGGCGTCGGCACGGCGATGACGAAGGCATCGGCAGCTTCGGGGGTGGTGGAACCGCGGAGCGTGCCATTGGCGACGACCTTCTGGATCAGGCCGTCGAGATCGGGTTCGACGATGTGCACCTCGCCGCGGTTGACGCTGTCGACAACGCTCTGGTTGATGTCGACGCCGATGACCTTGAGGCCGCGGCTGGCAAGGATGGCGCAGGTCGGCAGGCCGATATAGCCCATCCCGATGACCGATACGGTCGAGAAATCAGACATGCCGCAGAAGCTCCTCGAGGATGCGGGCGCTGGCCTGGCCATCGCCGTAAGGGTTGTGGCGCTCGCTCATTTGCGCGTAGGCCACCGTGTCGTCGAGCAGCCGGTTGGCATTCTCGAGGATCGCGTTGGTGTCGGTGCCCACGAGACGTGCCGTGCCGGCCGCGATCCCCTCGGGCCGCTCGGTATTTTCGCGCATCACCAGAACGGGCTTGCCCAGGGAAGGGGCCTCCTCCTGCACTCCGCCGGAGTCGGTCAGGACCAGGTAGGCGCGCTTGAGCAGGTAGACGAAGGGCAGGTAGTCCTGCGGCTCGATCAGCTCGATGTTGTCGACCCCGCCAAGCGCGGCGTGGACGATCTCACGGACGTTTGGGTTGGGGTGGACCGGGTAGACGATCTGCACGTCGCCCCGACCCGCCAAAGCCTTGAGCGCGACGCAGATGCGATCGATGCCGCCATCGAAGTTCTCGCGCCGATGGCCGGTGACCAGCACAAGTTTCTTGTTCGGATCGAGGAAAGAGAAGCGCGAGGCAAACTCCGCGGCGAGTTCCCGGTCTTCGTCCATCCGCCGGCTGAAATGCAGCAGCGTGTCGATGACGGTATTGCCGGTTACGAAGATGCTGGCCGGGTCCTTGCCTTCGGCAACGAGGTTGTCGCGTGCCTCCGGTGTCGGCGCGAAGTGATAGGCAGCGATGTCGCCAACAATCTTGCGGTTCAGCTCTTCGGGCCAGGGCGAGAGGATATTGTGGCTGCGCAATCCCGCCTCAAGGTGAGCGACCGGGACACGCTTGTAGAAGGCGGCGAGGGCCGCCGTCATCGCAGTGGTCGTATCCCCCTGGACCATCACCACGTCCGGCTTGGCGACATCCAGCACCTGAGCCATGCCGGTGAGCACGCGGGCGGTGATATCGAAGAGCGTCTGCCCCGGCTGCATGATGTTGAGATCGTAGGTGACCGGCAGGCCGGTGAGGGCGATCACCTGATCGACCATTTCGCGATGCTGGGCGGTGACGCAGATCTCGGTATGGAATTGGGGCATCGCCAGCGCGGCCTTTGCCACCGGGAAGCATTTGAGCGCTTCGGGCCGAGTGCCAAAGACAACGAGCAGCCGCGGCCTCTTAGCTGCGCTTTGCTGTTCCGTCGTCTGTGTCACTTTCGTACCGCTCAGCTAGCACGCGGCCATTTCGCAAGAAGCCGCCGATGTCGGCTGTGTATATCCAAGGTTTCCCTGCCGATGGCACATTGCTTACGAATATGATTAAGGCGGGGGAGGACGGGATGCCGGCGCCGTTCACCCTATCTGGTAGCTCATGTTGCGAGGATTGTGTCGCGACACGTACAAGCGCTGGCGAGCAAACTCCCCAGAGCCAGGCACTCGTGACCAGTATTGTCGTCATTGTCCCAGCCAGGCGCCCTCGTGCCTGGCACCAGCTGGCGATCGAGCGGCTGCGGGCCGCCGGGCACGGCGTCACGATCGAACACGGCAAGGAGGACGCCGCCGGATCAGCCGCGTTCGACGCCATTCTCGCACTAGAGGCGGTTCGCTTCGGCACTTCGCTTGCAGCCGCCACAACGCCCATCGTCGCCACGTCCGACGCCGGGGCACCGAATCTGATCATCGACCTGACCGGTTCGGCCGCTCAGCGCGACGTTCCCGTGGGCGCGATCATTTTCGACGGCAGTCCCTCGCTTTCGAGCCTGGCTCGTACCCTCGTGTCGGGGAGATCGCCAAAACTGGATGTCCTGATCGACGGCAGTCCGGCGGCCACGGCGCGGCCCATGGTCAGCGAAAGGATATGGCTCACGCGGGGTCTCAACGATGTGCTGGCGCGGGCCATCACCCTGCTCGAACTCACCGTCTGCCGGTTCGCCGCTGGCCAACTCGAGGTCTTGCCCACTTCCCCGATGCAAAGCTCTGGTCCGCTGACCACCGCTCTCGCGCTTCGGCATGCGGTGACCCTGGGCCCGAGGCTGCTGGGGCGGGCTATTCACAAGGCCGTGCACCACCAATTCCACTGGCAGGTCGGTTATCGCTTCATCGATGGACCGGGGGCCGCCGAGACCGGAAGTCTTGCCGGCGCGCCGTGGACGCTGCTCGAAGACGACGGCACGCGTTTCTTCGCCGACCCGTTCCCCGTCGCCTGGGACGGGCGGGACTACCTGTTCGTGGAAGAGTATCCCCACGCCAGCGCCAAGGGCGTGATCTCCGTGGTGCCGTTCGATGCCGATAGCCGCCCCGGCCAGCCACGCGTCGTGCTTGAAGAGGCCTATCACCTGTCCTACCCGCAGGTCTTCCGCCGCGACGGCCTCTTCTGGATGCTGCCGGAGAGTTCGGGCGCCAATCGTCTCGTCCTCTATCGCGCCGACCCGTTTCCCGAGCGCTGGGTCGCAGACACGGTGCTGATCGAGGGCGCGCAGATCTCCGACGCGACGCTCCTCGAGCACGACGGCAGGCTTTGGCTCTTTGCTTCAGTCGGTGATGGCCTCGGTAGCGCATCCGACACGCTTCATGTCTATTCTGCGAAAACCCTCCGCGGCCCGTGGCTGCCGCACGCTCAGAACCCGATCCAGATCGACCGGGCCGCAGCGCGTCCGGGCGGCGCGTTCGTCAATCGCGGGCAGGACGTCACCTTGCCGATGCAGGATGGCACGCAGACCTATGGCGGAGGACTCGGCCTAGCTCGGCTGTTGGAGCTCAACGATCGCTCGGTGCGGCTGGCGCCGCCGGTACCGGTAGGCGGCGCGCCAAGCTGGCCTTTGGCCGGGATCCATACCCTCAATCGCGCGGGCCGGCTCGAAGCGATCGACGGAATCAAGCCACGGCTGCGCTGGGGCCGGCGCCGTTAATGATGACGTCGGCTTTTCCTCCCCTCGGCTCCCAAAGCGGGTAAATCATGGCGGTTCCAGTCACCTGCCGGAGCGACATCGAGTGACCTTGGCGATTTCATCCGACGACGTCCGCAGCCGGCCCGCCGCGCGTTTCGTTGCGCGCCGCCTCTCCGGCCTGGATGATCCGATCCTGGCCCATCTCGACGAGGCGGCCACAAGCGTCTTCGAGACCAGGACGTTCCTTGCTTCCCTTTTCGCAACCATCGGTACGGCGGCCCGGGCCGATTTGATCGTGATTGCAGTCGCCGACGAAGCCGGCGAACCGCTCGCCGTTTTTCCATTCAGCTTGCGCCGCGAGCATGGTCTTCGCGTTATCGAAGGCATGGGCCTTGGCGTTTCGGACTATTATGTACCGGTATCGCTGACCGGCCGGCAGGTGGACGCGGCAGGCGCAACGACGATGTGGCGATCCGTGATCGCCGCTCTGCCGCCGGCAGATATCGTCCGATTGCGAAACGTCCCGCTCGTGCCGTTCGGCAGTTCGCACGTCCTCAGCAAGGCGCCATTCCTCAAGCCGATGGGACATGCCTCGACAACGCTGCGGCTACGCGATGCAGCCGGCGCGGTGGTCGTGGCACCCGATCAGATGTCGGTGGCGCGCGACGTGCGGCGCAAGGAACGCAAGCTCGCCGCCATCGGCCCACTCAGTTTCATCGAGGCAACGACGGGTGAAGAGGTCGACGCTCTGCTGGCAGCGATGGTGCGATTCCGGCGCGCACGCTTCGAAATACTCGACCGTGCCGACAAGTTGACCGAACCGGCGGTCGAAGACTTCTATCGCGCGCTCGCCGTTGCAAGCGACAAGCCGCCGGCGAGACTTTTCGGGCTGCGTGTGGGCGACGAAGTCGTCGCCGTGGTCTATGGCTTCAGTCATGACGGCGTCTTCACGATCATCATCCCCACCATGAGCGCCGACGACAGGTGGCAGGCGGGGTCGCCTGGATTGGTGGCCCTTCACAAGGCCATCGAGCACTGCATCGCTGCAGGGTATCGCATATTCGACTTCAGCATCGGCGCCCTGCAGTACAAGACGCGATTTGGCGCGGACACCATCGATCTATTCGAACTTCAGCAGGCCATGTCGCTGCGTGGAATTCCGACCGTCATGCTCGCACGGCTCCGCAGCCGGTTCCGAACATTCCTCAAGCAGCATCCTGCTTTCGATGCCCGATTCCGGCGGGTCGTCCGGCTTCTGCGTCCGGCCCGAGAAGGCCGCTAGCCGGGCGGCCGCTCACGCGAAGGCGGCGCTGTGGCATAGGCGATCAGCAGCACGACCATTATCGCTATCGCCGGGGTCTTGGTCGACAGCGCGTTGTTCGACAGGGCCGCGAGGAAGAAGGTTATCGTGGCAATGAAAGCGGGACGCTGGTTGTCGCGCAGCAGGGTGCGGAACAGGTAAACCACCAAGCCGACGAAACCCAGGGCGAGCGGCAGGCCGAACTGAAAGATCAGAATTACCGGCGTGCTCTCAATGTAAGGCAGGCCCAACTTCTCGTTGACGAGCCTCAGAATCTCAAGCACATCGGTGCCGAAAATCACCTCGCGCCAGCTCACATAGCCGAAGATCTCGTAAATCGTGATCCGGGCGAAGAAGTTCTCGTCGAACAGGCTGCTTGAGAACCGGCTCAGGAGGCCCCCGGCATAAAGCAGGGCGACGAGGGCTGCCCCGCCCGCGAGTGCCACCAGCAGCACAACGCCCTTGGCTTTCCGTTCCTGCTGAACGCTAAGCCGCGTCCATGGCACGGCGATCAGAATGGCCAGGATTGCCGCCACCGAGAGCAGCGTTGCGAGCCGCGCCTCCGCTGCCGCCGTGCCGATGAAGAAAAGCAGGATGGCTCCGAACTTGGCGGGAACGGCAAGGCGCGTCGCCGCAACGAAGCCGATCGCTACTGCGCACATCATCCCGAGCGACAGGGGATGCTCGCTGAGGCCGATCGGCCGGAACGTCAGTTCCACCACGTTGTAGGGCAGGAGCCTCATCTCGGTGAGGGCCTCGAATATGCCGATGACGGCGCTCAGCATCAGCGTCGCCAGAACGACGTTGCCGATCTGGCGCCGAACCGGCTCGCCGACCGTGAACATGAGGAGGCCGGCCGCCGCTGCCGTCACATAGGAGTCGACGACGTAGCCTGCAGCCCCGCTGCGGCCCAGGACGAACATCAGCGCCATCAGCAGGCCGAGCCAGAGGATGAAATAGACCAGCGCCCGAACCTTGGGGATATCGGCTTTGCTCAGGAACAACGGCCGCACGAGGAAGGCCAGCGGAACCAGCGCGAAGATGGCGTAGGTCCCGACATGGAGCTTCTCATAGAACGCCCCGGACTCGCCCGTGTACCGCATGAACGAGTTCATGATCTGCGGGGAAACGAAGAAGCGCACGAGGAACACCGCGCAGATCAGCAAAAAGAGCAGCAAGGAGATGGCGTTTTGACGCCGCCCTTGGGCATTCTCGATCACGTCGGGATTGGACGCTGGGGGACTCACCGACCACCTCTCATGGCGGCCGACGGCAGATTTTCGATCAGCACGCCCCGGTGGCAGCCAGCGAAATCGCGACGGACTGAGGGCGCGCGACTTAACCAAGATTCGCTATCCCGGAAGCGGCGCGGTGCGCCTGGTATATAAATGCAGAACCATAGCCAGCAATTGACAATGAGATATTAACGTCATGTCCAGCGCATCCGACAGCTTCCAATCCGGCAGATCGCCCTCGGGGGCGCGCGCTTATGCACGGCTGGATACCAGAGCTGCGCTGCCGCGCCGCAGCGACGATCACGTAGTCAAGCCGCAGCCCCCTGCAGCAGCCTCAGACGCGGTGACCCTCAACCGGATCGGGGAATTTCTCGAACTCGATTTCGGCCGGATGTTCGTCTGGCTGCGCGCCGGCTTTGTCACCATCATGGTGCTGGCGGTCACGGGCGCTGCGCTCGGCGCGGCCTACGCCGTGCTGACCAAGCCGCACTACACGGTCACCTCCGAGATCCTGATCGATCCTGCCAACCTGCAGGTCGTCGCCGACGATCTGTTCGCCCAGCCCGGCCAGGTCGATGGCCAACTCCTCAATGCGGGCAGCAAGCTCAGGGTGTTGACCTCGGGCAATGTCTTTGCGCGGGTCGTCGCCGAACTCGATCTCGCCAACGACCCCGAATTCGTCGAGCCGGAGCCGCTGTTCAGCCTGAGCGACCTTTTGGGCAGCACCTCGGGACCGTCGCTGATGACGCCCGAACTCATTGCGCGCGCGAGCCTCGAGAAGCGCGTGACCACCCGCGCGGACGAAGCATCCTTCGTTGTGACCATGGACGTGACTACCGAAAGCTCGGAGAAGTCGATCCGGATTTCCAATGCCATCGTCAATGCTTTCCGCGACGAACTTGCTCAGGCCGAAGCCGATGGGGCCAGCCGCACCGCCGACTCGCTCAATGACCGCCTCGAGGAGCTACGGCTGGGCGTCAACGCCGCCGAAGAGCGCGTCGAGGCCTACAAGCGTCAGCACGGCCTGCAATCGAGTTCGGGGGAGCTGGTCAGCACCCAGGCGATGACCCAGCTCAATTCCCAGGTAATCGCTGCCCAGACCAAGGTGATCGAAGCGGAGGCGGCCTACAACGAACTGGTTGCCGGCGGCTTCGACGCCACCACCGGCGACACGCAGCAATCGGCGACCATGTCGTCGCTGCGCGCGCAGTACGCCCAGCTCAGGCAGCAGCTCGATGCGGAGTCCATGATCTACGGACCGCGTCACCCCACCATCGCGCGCCTGCAGACCCAGGTGCAGGCGGTCGAGGGCGAACTCGTGGCCGAAATCGCGCGCATCGTGCATGTCGGCAAGGTCAGGCTGGACGAGGCCAAGGCCGCGCTGGTCGCGCTCACCGCCGAAGCTGAAGCAGTCCGCTCGAGCGTTTTCACCGACAACGAAGCAATGGTGCAGCTGCGTGAACTCGAGCGCGACGCGGTGTCGAAGGCCGCAATCTACGAGTCCTTCCTCGGCCGCGCTCGGGAGGTCACCGAGCGGGAGCAGCTCGATACCACCAATATACGGCTCATTTCCACGGCGGTGCCACCTCCCGCCCGCAGCTGGCCGCCGCGCACAGTCGCAGTCATGGCGCTAGGAGCCGCGGCCGGTCTGCTGCTCGGCCTGGTCCTGGCGGTCGGCCTTGGTGCGCGGCGCGACATGCGGCACGCGCCAGGGTCAGCGGCCGCCGGGGTCGATGCCTGATCCGATGAGTTCAATCCACCATCGCCGCCTGCGGCAAGACCGATGAACAAGCTCGTCTTCCATGTGCCGACCTTGCGCGGCGGCGGCGCCGAGCGCGTATGGGTGCTGATGGCCAACGAGATGGCCCGGCGGGGCCACCACACGACCCTGCTCACCTGGAACGGCGAGGGCCCCAACCGCACCATGCTGTCGCCGGATGTGGAACTGGTCGACTTCCGAATTCCGGTCCGGGGCGAGCGTTTCGGCAAGCCGGCGACTATCGGGGGTCTACTGCGCATGGTGGGCTATCTTGCCCGGCATCGGCCCGACGCAGTTTTCAGTGGACCTGAGTTCGCCAATCTCGTCACCGCCACCGCGCTGACCCTGGCCTGTAGCAGCGCGCGGTTCTTTCCAAGCTTTCACGCGGCTGCGGCCCATTTCGAACCGCGGGCCGGGTCGCAATTGGCGCGTATGGTCGCAGGTCTCGTCGTTGCCCGTGCGACCAGAGCCATCGCCGTCTCGGACGGCGTGGCGCAGGATCTGGAGCGGATTGCACACGTCGTGAGCGGCAAAGCCGTCGTGATCAACAACCCTTTGCCGCCGGCTCTGGTTGAGGCGGATCAGTGCCTCTCCTCGGAACTGGCGACGCGACCCCATGCCGGCCCGGTGATCGTCACCGCCGGCCGCCTGGTGGAGGTCAAGGATCACCGCACCCTGTTGCGTGCCTTCGCTATCCTCAGGCAGACCCAGCAGGCGCGGCTCCTGCTGCTTGGCGAGGGGCCGCTGCAACCCGAACTCGCAGCTCTCGCTGCCCAACTCGGGGTAGCGGCCGATGTTTCGATGCCGGGCTATGTCGCCAACCCCTCCGCCTGCTTCGATCGGGCCGATCTGTTCGTTCTTTCCTCGACCAGCGAGGGCTTTGGCAACGTCTTGATCGAGGCCATGGCAGTCGGACTGCCGATCGTCAGCACCGACTGCCGTCATGGTCCGCGCGAAATCCTGCAGGATGGGAAGTTCGGGGCGCTGGTGCCCGTAGGCGATGCCGCGGCGCTCGCAGCAGCGATGCGGGCCATGCTGCGCGATCCTACGCCGCCGGCCGAACTGCAATCACGCGCGGCGGATTTTGCCGTCGACCGCATCGGCGATCGATACGAGGCGCTGCTGGCAGTTTGAGCGGCGAGCTGGACCCCGGTTACTGCCGGGATGCCCGATCGCGGCCGAACAGCGGAACGACATTGGATGGGCGGGCATCACTTCGGCTGTGGCTCAATGCCGGCCGTGAACGACGACCGCTCCGTCTCTCCGGACCGCGGTAAACGCCATCCCACGTGGTATGCGGGCGATCCTGCGTCAGCCGCTGGACGACGCGGTCCAGAAGTTCATTCGTGGAAATCGGTTTGACGAGGATTTCGTCAAACCCTGAATCGAGCAGCTCCTGATGGAAGGCGGCCGCCGTGCGCGTGAGGGCGATGATGTCGAAGCGCGGGCTGGCCAGCCGCCTGTTGGAGCGCAGCGACTGGACGAAGTCGCCGGCCGGCATGCCGGTTGTGTCGGCATCGAGGATGATGAGGTCCAGCGGCGAAATCCGCATGAAGGTTACGAGCGCCTGCGCGGTCTCGAACTCGGCGACGCGCAAGCCTGCCTGACCGGCCAACGGTTTGGCGAGAATGGAGGTCAGCGCCGGATTGGCGGCGAGGATGGCCACCAGCTTTCTCGTTTCGCTCAATGCAGCCTCCCTAGGTTAAGGATTGCTTAACACGCTCGGCGGCGTGAAGGAGTTCCAACTGGGATTATCCTTAACCTGGGCGCTTCGCGTCCCAGTGAGTGGCCAAATCGCCAGCCCCGAAATTAACCCCACTTTAACCGTCTTGTTCCGCTGGTTCCTGCCCGGTGCTACACAGCTATTCAGGCAAGAAAGTTCAACGTTGCCAACAATTTGAAGTAAATCCAAAATGGCGCAAGACAACATACAACTCGCCGAGACACGCTTCAGAAGGCTGGCCCCGTTCCAGCTTTCCAGCAGGGCCGCGCTATGTTGGGCCTTCGGCCTGATCGAGGGCGCAGCGGCGAGCGCGGTGCTGTTCTTTGCGGCGTTCACCTATCACGTTGTGGTCATGCAGGTGTCGGTCGAGCAAGCACCCATCGAGCTCTACGCGGCCTACAGCACCTTGGTGGGCGTCCTCTATGGCGCCTTCTCTGCCATTGCCTCGGCCAAGTTCCTCGACAAGTCGCAGCATCCCCACTCCATCCTCGCCGACAGCGCACTGGGCTGGACGGGAGCATTCGGCATGGCCCTGCTCGTGGCCTTCCTTGGCGGTTTGGCCGGCGATCTATCCCGTGTCTCTCTGACTTCGGCCTACGCGGCAGGACTGCCGCTGCTGCTCGGGTTGCGCAATCTTTCATACTCGGCGGTTGAAGCGCGCATCAGAGAGGGCCGATTGCAGTACCAGCGGGTCTCGGTGATCGGCGATCGTTTCGACGTCGTCCGCTTCCTGCTCAATGGCAATCTCTGGAAAAATGGCTACCAGCTCGTCAGCACGCTCTATCTTGAGGATGCGATGGACGACGATACCGGCACGCTGCGCGAGGGCGCATTGGTCAATTTCGCCCGCG